>TARA_R100000789_G_scaffold100445_1_pt1 | contig 44442 bp, 22 predicted proteins | sample TARA_R100000789 | Tara Oceans TARA_R100000789 (sample SAMEA2623403) | marine metagenome | biome: marine biome (ENVO:00000447); feature: mesopelagic zone (ENVO:00000213); material: "saline water (ENVO:00002010), including plankton (ENVO:xxxxxxxx)" | depth 450 m
CCGATTGGTCAGAAGTTTTTCGTCCGTACAAAATATGCAACGTCCGTCTATGCCCCGGCTACAATTGCTCCCGATCCGACACGCAAACATTATCCCGAAAACGATGAGCAGAAAGTTCCTGCTCACTACGGATATCTGTTCGCGACGGATCTTTACGAGGGGCTCGTCTTCATCGGAGCAGGAACATTACTAGATGGCGATCCTCTCAATAACTTCCTGGAAAAGGAACTTGCCTTCAACCCGGGTGGAGCACTTGATGGTGCCCAGTCCGTCAAGATTGTCGGTAATTATGCCTATGTCTGCTGTGAGAAGGGGCTCGTGGTTGTAGATGTCACCGATCCTAAGAAACCGTGTATCGTGAACGTCCTCGGCAAGGAATTTCTGAATCATCCTCATCAGATGGAAGTGGAATTCCGTTACGGTTTTGTCTGCGATGAAGAGGGGTTGAAGGTCATTGATATTACCGATCCCTCCTGCCCGATTCCCGTAACCGCACTCGAATTTGAAGACTTACATAATGTGTATGTCGCCAGAAACTATGCTTATCTGGCTGCAGGTAAACAGGGACTGATTATTGTCGATGTGACGAATCCGGAAAAACCTCTTGTTGATCAAATCTTCAATGCGGAAGGTGAAATTTGCGATTTGCACGATGTGAAACTGGGAATCACCTACAACAGTGAGTTTGCTTATCTAGCCGATGGCAAAAATGGAATGCATGTGCTGCAACTGACATCCCCACACGTTGAGGGGAATGATGGATTCAGTGTGCGGCCAGAACCGAAATTGATTGCAACGTATCATCTTCATGAAGGCGAGGCTCTGTGCATCGCCGAAGGAATTGACCGGGATCGAGCGGTCGATGAATCGGGGAATCAAATTGCCGTCTTCGGGCGAGTTGGTGCCCGGCCGTTTAATTATCAGCAACAAAGGAAGTTGTATATCAATCCAGTTTCCCAGGAGCCATTCCGGGTCGAAACGTTCTCGCCGGATTATCGAATCGAGTTCCCTAATCTGCGAGAAGATCTACTGCATCAACAGATTGAATCCTATTACGGATCGGCTCGACAATTCAGGGAATAATCTTAAAGGTGTTCGGCTGAGAGCGATGCTTCACTTCTAAAGATTTATCCACCTGAGATGACTCAGTTTCGGCTTTCCAGGTCGACCAGGTTGAGCAGTTTTTCGCCTGACATACGGTGAGCCGCGTCGTGTGGGCAGGCGTAAACGCAGCTAGGTTGTTTACTGGATGTTTCCGTGCATAAGTCACAGATAGTGGCTTGCACTTTAATGACGGCCCGTCCATCGGCACCGGCTTCGATCGGTCCTTTCGACTGTCCTCCCCACCAGGTTTTCTTCTCTGGCAAAGGCTGCATATTGATGTTTCCGTAGGGGCAATGCTCTTCACACAAGCCGCAGCCAATGCACCACGATTCAATTTTCATGTTGAAATCGGGGCCGCGATGAATCGCATCGACCGGACATCCGAGCATGCAGTAAGGATCGCGGCAGGATCGACAGGAACTGGTAACGAGATATTTGTCGAATCGAAGCCCTTCGCGGATTAAGCGGGTCGTTCCCAGGTGAGCATCAGAACAAGCCTTGGTGCACTCATCGCAACGGGTGCATTTGAGTAGATCGATTACGAGCAGGTTCTGGGCATTGGCGAGTCCCTGATCCAGAAAATTCTTCATCGCGCCACTATCCGTCGGCTGCATCACACGAATTTTATCGAGGTTTTCCTTTGCAAGCTTCCGCATTGCTTGAGCAATCGTAGGGTATTGAGCATAGATTTCCTTAAAGACCTCTTTAGGGATTCTCAACAGCTCAACGTTATCCATTGCGACATAGGAAGCCTGATTCAAACCCCGACCATATTGATCGACTGTGCTGCGCTGCATGTCGTTTAAGGTGTCGTAACAGGAATCGATATCGACCAGCATTTCGAGATCGCCAAAGTGATTTCCCGGTCCGAGATAACTTTCGACATAAGTTTCCCCGCTGGCAGTTTTCTTCTCGATTCGTACGAATCCAATTCGCACCAGATTCAGATAATTCGATTCGATACCCTGGCGAGTAATTGTTTGACCGGGACGGACCTTCGTCAATTCGACTTTATCCTTAAGCAGTCGCTCGATGCGACGCATTTCCTGACCCGCTTCATCGAGTGATGAGAAGTATTCGATCTTCTTCAGATCGACACCCAGAGCTCGTTCCCGATACAGCTTTTCCAGCAACTCACGGGAGGAACGATCTCGCATCAGCATGAGTACGATGTTACGACGAATTTCAATCACCGAACATTCATCATCCATCGCTTCGACCGTGAAGGCTCTTGGATAATTATTGAGACAACTGGCCTCGCCAAAGAGATGATCGTCTTTTGTCACAACACTGACAAACGCATGATCCGGTAAAACTTTCAGGACATCTTTCGGCGGCGCACTGAAAGTTCCTCCGTAAGTGAAGGTGTTATAAGTTTTTTGAGAATGACTCTGCGTAGAATCACCCTCTTCCATATCAAAGCGGAAGCGGGTCATCAGACTGAAGACTGAGCCTTCGTGTTTTTTCAATGTTTTCTGACGGGACAGTGCGGTGATCTGGAATCGACCACTTTCCATTAAAAATGCCGTTTGTCCGATTTCACCTTCTCGAAAAATAACGTCTCCTCGTCGATAAGTTTTCCGGGAAAATGAATTCTTGATAAACGAAAGATATTTGGGAGGGACGGTTTTGAGTAAGGGATGAGCTTGGATTTCCTCGATGGTTAACTCGTTGGAATTCGCACCTATTTCGATATTGGGAATGTTCTGCTCGTCGATGGTTAATGCATCGGTCGGGCATGAAATTGCACATTCCCCACATTCGACACAGGAGGAATCTCCCATCGGCTGGTCGAGGTCAAAGCTGATCCGCGTTTGATATCCCGAGCCGGTTCGACCAATGACATTGTTATGTTTGACGTCGGTGCAACCCCGGATGCAGCGATCACACATGATGCAGGCTCCATGATCGACTTTGATCATCGAACTGGAGGTATCCACCGTTCTAGTTGCATGGGAACTGCTTCTTGGAAACCTGGGCGTGGCAGGGACATCCACTTGCCTGGCCAGTTTATAGAGCTCCGGCAACTGCTTATCTTCAACCTGGAGATGGCGTTGCGGATTGGCTTGATCGGACATTAATAATTCGACTGCCAGCCCTCCCAAACGGCGAATTTGACTCCGGAATTTATCATGCGGAGTTCTGGGCGTATGAATATTAAGGTAGTCGTCGAGTGCTCGATGGCAGGAGGGGACAAGGGTCGAACGGGAACTATAGATCACACTGCCAGTTTCATCCCGCCTGGGCTCTCCTGATCGTTCCATCTCCGGCCCCTGCACAGCCACCATACAAACGCGGCACATCGCCACTGGTTTAAGATGTTGCTGATGGCATAGAATCGGGATCGGATTTTCATCGCCGGGCTGGGTTCGGTAATACTTATCGACGGCATCATAAATAGTGGAATAACGATAAGTCACGTCCCCATTTTTGTCGTAAACGGGGCTTCCGTAAGCATCGAGAGCCATTACTGTTCGTGGAAATTGAAAGGGATTCCCATCAATGATTAAATTGAGCAGATCGTTCTGCTTCTCGGCATCGGCTGGCGAGAGAGTGACAATTTGCCCTTCAACCGTATATTCCTGAAGCTCATTTTCGCGTCTGGCGAATGAAGAGATCTGCTTTTCCGAGAGATCAGCCATGAATAGTCTGCTTTATTATTGATGTGTTTTATGTACAAATTGTACTACCGACTTTTGGCGACTTCCCAAGTTTCCGGGAAAAATTCTTTCAACGACAACAGGGGATTGAAAGCGACTTGACCTAATCCACAGATGGACGATTCCTGCATTAATTCGATTAAATCCGGGAAGTAATCCGGGATCTGCAGTTTCCCTTCATTCAATGGTCTGGATGCAATCTGGACGAGTTTCTCAGAGCCCAGCCGACAAGGAACACACTTGCCACACGATTCATTGCGATAAAATTCCGTGCAGGATTTAACCAGACTGACCAGATCGGTCTGCTCTCCAATAAACAGATGGGCGGCTCCCAGGTTGAAACGTCCACGCAACTGAAATCGAAAGAAGTTATTATCCAGTGGTAGATTCAATAGATCGAATTCATGCTCTCCCTCTGGGATCATTTTTTTGACAAAATCGTCAGGAAGCTGATCACGTGAAAACTTTCTTGGTAAGAAACCTCCGGATGGGCCGGAGACTCCAAAGGCCTGTAATTCCTGTCCGTCTCGCATGCCACCCACCAGTTCGAGCAAATCTCCTACAGTCGAACCTAAGGGAACCTCATACACGCCAGGGCGATTGATATCTCCACTGAGGGAAACAAATCGCTTTCCTTCGCAGTCGTTCACGCCTAGTTTTCGATACCAATCTGGACCATTATTGAAAATAGCAGGGACCCAGGCAAAGGTTTCGACGTTGTTGACGAGCGTCGGAAAATTTCTGTAACCCTGAATTTCCAAATCGGGCGGTCGCTGGCGGGGCTGAGCCCGTTTATCTTCCATCGCCTCAATCATTGCCGTCTGTTCGCCGCAAATGTAATTGCCAGGACTGACAAAGACTTCCACTTCACAATTCAATCCGGTCTTTAGGAGATTTCGACCGCACAAGCCTCTAGCCTTTGCATCATCAATGCACCTCTGAAAAGCCTCGATTTGTGATTCATATTCATGTCTGATGTAAATGTAAGCACGCTCTGCACCAATGATGAGAGCCGCAGTGATGATGCCTTCGAGAACCAGATGGGGAGTTCTGAGCAGAAGTTCCCGATCCTTAAACGTTCCCGGCTCACTTTCATCGGCATTGCAAACGACATATCGGACCGCTCGATTTTCCTGCTCTGCATACTTCTTAACGGTCCGCCATTTCTTGGCTGTCCTGGCTCCGGGACCTCCCTTTCCAACCAGGCTGGAATCTTCGAGTGCCTTCAATACCGATTCCCCGAAAGCATTCCGATCGGCAGCCTGCAAAAAATTGTTGAGTAACTCATATTTCGTCTGCTTCTGATAACAGTCGATTTCCCACTCATCAGGTATTTCATGATCAACAGACTTACCATGTGTGATTCCCGATTTCAGGATTGAGCGAATGGAGGTCACGCACTGTCTCAAATTGCTGTCGGGGACAATATGATGATTGAGGCTGACTGCAACAGGGCCATCGCAATAGCCCATGCAGGATTTTCCAGAAATGGAAACCTGCCCCTGTTCAATTTCTGTTGCAAATTCGTTCTTGAGATCTTGAATCAACTCCTGACTTTGATGCATGTGACAGGAAAAATCACGACAAACCTGCACTTCAACCTTCGGCGGAGGAGCGAGGCGAAAACTGTTGTAGAAACTAACCAACTCCTGAAGACGATATAACGGAGTTGATGTTCGATCGGAGATTTCCTGAAGAACTTCTGCAGAAAGAAAACCGCCGTTTTCTTTTTGTCGTTTGATTAATATCTGCACAAGACTCATAAATACACTGCCTGTCGCGGCTGGTTCGGAAATTGAATCGGGACTTACTTAAAGTGACAGTTTAAACATCATTCCTCGGAAGGTCCTTGATAGTTCAAGAATTCTTCGATCGTTCGGAAATGACTGGAAAACTCCGATTTATCATCTTGATTGTATTGATCTGCCTGGTGAAACGAATGGCAAAGGACACACGCATCGCTGGCTCCGGCTATGGCATGATTCCCTGATTCCTTTTGCTGTTCTGGTGAGTTTGAATGACATTTTATACACACCTCCATGCCTGGAATCATGACTTCGAGATTGTCGAATGTCGCAGGTGTGTCGACAAGTTCCGCATAAGTCGCCTGGTTTTTTTTCAACTCGGCTTTTGGATGGCAGCTCTCACAGGAAACCATGCGGTGAGCATGGTGATGAAACTTTGATTTATTGAGCCAGAGTTGAGGAATGTTCGCAGGACTGATTTCGATTTGTCCATTCACGGGTTGAGAATCGAGTTTGCTTAGATTCCTCGCTTCCTCGAATGAGAAGACCTGCTTTTTCTGACCATCTTCGAGAGTCGCCGTGTAATAGTGACACTTCGTGCAATTCGCGCCTAATCCCGTCAATTGCTCGACTGCTTTTTGACTCAAGTATCGCAGGCTTTCCAGGGAATCATTTTTCTTTGTTTGAGACCCTGTTTGATCTGCGTCTCGAACTGTATTCGGCAGAAGTCCATTTGGTAGTGGCTGGGTTTCACTTTGCCCCGGCATTATGACAGGGGAATGATCTGCTCGCTGTGATAACTTGACTTGTTCGTAGACAGCCACGCCGGCCAGTCGTTGTCGTATTTGAAATTCCAACTGGTCGAGTGTTAATCCGTGAGGAATTCTCTCCTGAATCAACTGGTCGCGATCGTTTTTGTAAAGATCGTGAGCCGCGTTGGAAATTTCGTAGCTTTGTTCGACGAGTGTGACAGCAGAACGCATCGGGTGACAAGATCGACAATGACGTTCATAGTCAATAGGACGGAAATCCATTCGTTGTGTCACCGCATCTCCTGCGGAGTCCAGTCCTGCCCGTTCATGACAGTCACTGCATTTGAGCTGCTTGCTGTCTGCAAGTTGTTTAAGCCGCTCTTCAGAGAAGTCCGGCTCAATTTCAGCGAGGATTTCTCCCCCCTTTTCTCCCAGGCCTTGTCCATAAGCAAGGTGTAATTGATGGTTGAATTTGATATTTCCGGGATCACCATTTTCCAATGATACAAATTGGGGATGAGACTGCGTCGAGAAATGTTCAATCGATTGCCAGCCATTCGCATGAGACGTTTTTTTGCAGGCCGTCTTCGGCTCAACTCCTGCCATCGCTTTCTCAAGATCCTTGTGACACTTCGTGCAGCTTATATTTCGGACTTCAGTAATATTGTGATTGCGTCCTCGATGTTCGTGATGACAACTCGCACAGCCCTGTTGATCGATTATCGAATGTTGACAGACATGCCCGAGCGATTCCTGATGGCAGGACGTGCAACGTGCTTCGGTTTTGAACTGGGTTCCGGCAATGGAATTGAAGAAACTGCCGACATGTTGATCTCGAATTGGATTGAAGGGTTCATGGCAGACTTCGCACTGATGTTCCCAAGCCGCATGAGCCTGACTAATCTCTCCATGATTGGTCGCCCATTTGACAAGAGTTGACCCCTGGAGCCCGTTTGACCGGACTCCATTCCAGTCGACTGAAAATAGAATGATGGCTCCTACAAGCAAGACGGAAATCGCCAGCAGAAAATGACGCCATTTTCGAATCGAATCGGACCGACGATAGTAATCCGGAGGAATTCGATTGACGCGTGCGCCAGCCGTCTTTCCAGATTGGTCCGTCATTAGATTCTTATTTAAGGCCATCAATCAGTCGTTTCACGCAAGGGTAGTGAACAGTTCGAGATCAAGTGTGAGACACTTTCACCGTAACAGATTTGTATATCCTACCAATAATACAATCCAAAATAGATATGCACTCCCAACAATCCCAACAGGAGAATCGTCAACGGGTAATGCACATACAACCAGAAATGGAGCAGGAGATGCAGACGGTATTGCTGATGCAGTTCGTTTCGTTCGCTGCAAATTTTTTCCAGTTGATCCAGTGTTGCCACCTGCGATTCTTCCAACTCGGTGCGTACTTTTCGAAACTCTCGCTGCATGCGAACAGAATCCCGCAATGGCGAAGAGCCATACTTTTTCAGGCTCATAAAGTCATCGAGATACTCTTTCGCAAATTTGACAAGAGGATGATCTTTCGGAATGTTTTGGCGAAAAATCGTAGGAGCAGAAATCGACTTGATATTGCTCGCGCCTCCCCGATTTCGCTTGTCGTCTCCTTCTATCAGAAACTGACTTCGAAGGGCTTCGTGTTCAACCCGTTCCAGATGGAGCAGATCACCCTGCATTTTCTCAAAGGCAAAATCACGATTCAACTGTCGAATCAAGCCTTCGGCATCATTCCGTAAATGACAGACAACGCGGGGGATTTGTGAATGAATTGTTTCGTGAGGAATCATCTGAAACATCATTTTGGGAATGAACTGCTGGAGAATTAATCCACTCACTCCACTGAGAATGACCAGGCCAAAAATGACCATCAGAGCAGTCGTTAGTGGTCCTCCAAACCTTAGGCCACTGTGCATAACCGCGAAGGGAACACACAATAATCCGAGCCAGATATGAGCTTTCATCCAGGTCTTCGGCTTCCCAAGAATCCGGACGAGCCGTAATTTCTTGCGAAGCCAGAGCAGACTTTCGAAGACGATAATCAGGAACGCTCCAACTCCCAGCAGGAAGCAGTAGGGATCGCTCCCCGTAGGCCAGCTTTCAGAATTTGCGACTCGAAACGCAAAGATCACAATGCTGATGATGCCGACCAGCAAAGTCACCAGCGCCCACACTCGATGGCCAATCCAATGTGATCGCGTAATAAGCAATTCGACACCTTAATATTATGATTGTGCAAATAAAATTGTTGAGAAATATTAGAGCGACATTGGAAGTCACTCATCGATCACGATTGTTGCGTCTCAGCTCCTATCCCTGTGACTGCTCAGCGAATGGAGCATTTATGAAATAGTGGCGAGTATGACTGGAAGTGTACAGTATCCGACGTGATCTGTCTTCAATTTCTTTAGAAATTGTGATGATCAAATTGTACTAATATTTACCCAGATGCACGTGACCGGTTTGAATTGACATTTAGCACTCCATTTCGCAGAAGCAGCCTGAGGACAGATAGCAGTAGAAATTCAAATCAAAGGGAATAACGATGCGTTAAATTTCCGAGGCTGCGGTGATAGACAACAATCGATAGATTGTAATTGACCAGCGCCAGCAATTCGTCGCGTTGAACGGAGAGGAGATTACCACGCGATTCCACCAGTTGTTCAATGGTGATTTGCCCTTTGTGGTACAGCTTGTTGTAGATATCGAGTTGCTCTATGAGGAGGTTAGAGCGAGTCAGTTGGGCCTGATAGATGTCATAGCTTTTCCGCACCTGTTCCAGGCTCTGGTCGACATCGTAGTTGATAATGTTCTCAGCTTTTCGCAGTTCAATCATCGCAGACTGAAACTGCAACTCCGCTCGTTTCAGCAGGGCCTGTTCGCCTCGTTTGCCAAGTTTACGTTCATAGTTCAGGCCCATCATCCAGTTGTGATAGTTTCCGGAACTGGCATTCTGGATCGCTCCGAAGGCATTCGAATCGAGTCCGGAAACTCCAACGCGACCCACAACGTTGATTGATGGTTTTGTCAGGTCTTCAGCCTGCAGTCTCTGGAGTTCCGCGGTCTTGAGTTTTTGGCGGGCAATTTTGAGTTCATTTCGATTCTGAAGTGCCTGCTCGCGACTGCTGACCGCGTCTATTGCGATAAGATTGGATACGGGCTCGGCGATCAGATGACGAGGTATAGTAGACAGTGACTGATCAATCCCCATGGTCAGGAAGAGTCTCTGTTCAGCCTCGAACGCTCGTTGCTCAACTTGGGCCAGTTCGATTTTTAGTTGTTGAACATAATCGAGCGAGCGTGTCAGACGCACCATACTCCCTTCACCGAGTTTGAGACGTACTTCTTCTTCGTGATGCAAATGTTCGGCATCCGATAATTCCTGTTCAATGAGTGTGACTTCCTGCTGGAGTTGATAGACCGACCAGTAGGCTGCATGAAGTTCGACAATCAGATCGGTGACCGTTTCCCGAGTTTCATACTTTGACCGCGCCTGATTTAATTTGGCGATCGCAATAGGAGCCTCATTGACATTTTGATTTCTTCCCTGCCAGAGCGGTTGGCTGACACTCAGAGATAAATTTGAGGAGTAAGCCGGGTTCACCAGAAGAAAGGACCCGGAAGGATTGTTGTTATTATAATTGCTGCCATACGCCAGTCGGGTTTGTGTTCCGGTTTCCCATTTTTTCCCAAAAGCCAGTAGATCAGGTCCATTCGAAGTTCCCAGGCTGGTCGTCGAAATTGTATTTTGTCCCGTCCCCAGAGCATCGATTGCGGAACTGGCCTGTTGGTTGACCTGTCTCATATCGAGGTTCGAGGAAAGCGTAGTATCGAACTCAGCCAGAGATTGATCGATGAGCGTCTGCTGCATTTCCTGAGAAAGTTGTGCCTGCCTGACCAGTGGATTATTCTCAAGCATCACCTGCATTGCCATGGAAATCGTTAAGGCTTCCGAAGTTTGTAAATCGGAATTGGTCGAATAAGCAGCAAATTCGATGACTTCTTCGTTAGTGCTTTCCTCAAGAAGTTGCGATTCGCTAACGTTGAGCTGAGTCAGATTCGCCTCGCGATGTTTTTCGCCATCCATCTCGGCACTTACGATCAGGGCCGGATACTCTTCCACTGCGGTTGAATCTGGGTTAGCCAAGGCTATAGATGTGGTTGACGTTTTGGGCAATCTGGCACAGCCGATTCCGCAGCAAAGAATCACACAACACGCGCAGCACCAGACGATCCTGGAGAACTCGAAGTCATTCCGGTCTTTGAATTCGATGTGATGAAAGGGATTACTGATCGTCATGGATCATAATGACAGCTTGAGAAATTCAGCGGAGTTAATGAGAGAAGCAAATCCATTCATACGAATACATTTCCTGGAAATTAATAGATGAACGCACCCTGCACAAATATGGAGAACAGGGGATCGAGTTCTGGATTATTGACCTGGGCAATCGTGAACGGATCGTACTTGCCGTACAGATCTTTGAGCCCTTCATCGGGTATCAGGGTTGCAATCCCTGCTTCGAACACGATGTTATCGCTCAGTAAAGGGCGGTATTCAAAACCAATGCTCAGGTCGGTCCCAATTGCGGTGGCGATATCATCCTGAAAGGTGTAGGTTTCGAGAACTTCGGTATCGTCGAACATGATATAGTTCGCGTTGGTGATCATCTTCAACTTCGGCGTGATATCAAAATCCATACCGACATTAAACAGCAATAACCCAGGATTAACGAAGTTCGATTGTCCCTGAAATTTGCTGGTTCTCAAGTCGGGAACAAGGCTTTCCCGCTGCACGAGACTCACGCCGAATAGTTGCAGCTGCTGGCGTTGCCAATAGCTGAATTCTCCTCCGGCAAAGTTGGGGGCATCGAGAATCGTATCGAAGCCTGTTGCGGTTGTATCGTTGGGATTGCTGTCTCCCGAAGCATAAAAGAAGGATGTGCGGAATCGAGCCCAGTCGCGGTCGTAGGAGAGTTCGAGAGCAGCCATGCAGGCGCTGATATCCTGAGCTTTTCCCGCAATCGGATTCATACTGTCATGTCCGAACACATAGTAAAACGCATTCGAGATGTTCAGCTTTTCGATATGCCCCTGGCCAGATAAGCCCAAATAGTAGGCTTCCACCTGATGCGGCTCAAAAATACCGACAGGATCGGGGCGGGCCAGAAAATTGTTGTTATCGAACAGAAAGTCCGGTCGGTCAATATTGTAATGAAAACTGGCTTGAGCCGTGTAACCGGGGGAAATGAAATCCTGCCGGTAGTAATTCATGATGAGAGTGTTTTGTTTTCGATCATTGAAAGTATTCAACAGGCTATTGGTGTCTTTTTCAACCTGATCGAACAAAACGATGTTAAACTGATCGCGGTTAGCCAGCCGTGTTCCAAAAACCCGGGCACCACGATTGACATCATCGAAGATAAATCCCTTAAAATCGCTGACGAATTCCTGCGATCCAACTCGTGCGGAGACGAAATCGTAATGCGGACTCAAGTCCGCCATCTTCCACTCAAAGAAATATTCCTGAAGTGCAAAATAATCATCAAGCCTGGTTGTTCCCTCTCGAATATCAGGATTCACGACCGCGAGTTCATTCGTATCGAGGTAATTGATATTGAATGCAGTAGTCATTTTGAATTGCCAGTCAATCGGCTTGAAAGCCGCATTGCCGTGAAACAATTCAAAGGACATCAGGAATAAATTGGACGAGAAGTACTGATTGGGATCCCCAAAGAATGGCTCCGAAAATGGATCGATCGTACTTTCAAAAGGAGAAGTCGCGACAGGTAACTGACGAAATTCCTGGAGGGTTTCATACTCTGCTGTAATATTCATGAAGAGATGCTGACCGATGATCGGAAAATCACCTTTGAGATAATTTTGATTGTACGGGTCATACCAGCGTCCATGCTCATAAGGATAATCAACTCCCGACGGCTGCCCCTGGTCGTATCGATCCCAGTCCGGAAATCCGGAACGCCAGCGATCTTCCACCGGGACAAAGTGACTCGTTGTTTGGGCATCCTTGGGCAGAATTCCAGAAGGCCCGGTGTACCCGAGTGGAGCTTCGTGAGGATATGTCAGAAGAGAGTCCTCAAACAGATTGACCTCTTCCTCCTCCAACTCAATTTGTGGAGGCCCAAATTCTGCGAGAGGACGTCTTAAGATCGGGGGATTGAGGGTGGGAGCAGTTTCAACGACGGGCTCAGGCAGAATTAAGGGGGAGTCTTCAGAGAACAATCGAGCTGTTTTTACCGGGGAAGGGGAATCGACAAACATCCTGGTCCCAGGCTGTAGGACATCCAGCTTTAAATCGTCATCGCTCTTTGATAACGGAGGGACTTCTAACCTGGGCATGGCTGGCGATTTTGCAGTTTTATCGAATTCTTGAACAGCAATCTGATTCAGTGGCGTGAGCCGAAAACGATTCTCTGTCTCAACCTTCAATGTCGAGCCTGAATGCTTTTCATCACGTTCATACTGCCCGGAAGCTTCAAATCGCTGAAGAGCCTGCCCGCAAGCGGTTGAGGCCATCAAGCTCGCTGCTATGACAAACAGAAGCGACGAGAGCCCTTTTATCAGTAAGGAATATTTCGCCTGAAAATATGCAGAACTCAAGTCCCATCCTGTGAGCCGAAACTCATCAGTGAAGAATCGATCGTGAAATCGGTATATGAGACTTTTGTAGTAAATCATCGCAGCCCTAAACGGCTAACGTGGAAAAACGGGATTGATTGAGAGGCAATTGATCGTTAATCCGCAATCGAATTTCAGAGGGAATTTGAAATCGTTAACGGGACAACTTAATGGTGGGAGGAATTACAGGAACTGCAATCAAAGGAGATACAGTGTACTTACAGATCATTATCTACTTCACGAAAAAGCAGATGTTGATAGGAAGGAATTGGGGAAGGTGAAAACTCAAATCAACCATGAACAGCAAATGAGGTGGGAACTGTTCATAACAGATAGTATTCAGGATATCACAAGTCTCACAAGGGGAATTCATACTGAACAATTTTTTGATAGATTTGATCCCATAATTACAATTCTGAGCTCAAGATTTTCGATTTTCATGGAACTGTTCTCAGCTTTTTAAGATTCAACCTGATCACATCTGGGTGAGTTTGCCGATAATGAGGGTTGTACGGATCAATACTTTAACTCAATTACCGATGCCCCACCTCAAAAAACCACTTTTAATTCTTGAGCTTCACAATTCAGTGAGCTGAGAATCGCTCGTCATCAAAACCAGCTGATATTCCTGTCGTCCTGACTGATTCTTTATACGCTCACAAAAACTCTCCAACCTGGAGTTCAGAACTTCTCACAGAGCACTGGTGCATGTTATGTTTGGTCAACGACTATTCGAGATCTTCCAAGCGGCAAAGACTCCCGTGGAAACGGAGAGACTTTATGATCAGATTCAGGTCGAAATGCTGGAAGAACGGCTCGTATTGAGTTCCCTGGCAGGAGCAGTCGCGAACCAGCCAAGCGCTTCTGATACAAACCCGGCTACTCCTCACATCGCCAGTGCACCTCATCTCACCAATGAATTGTCTCCATTATCAAACAATGAGAGCCAGCCAAGGCAGGATCGAAATTCTTCTGAAGAAACCGTTGAGGCAACGAATCAGACACCTTTACGATCTGGTGCAGATTCCTCTGAATCAGGTTCAATTCTGCCGACTGCCTGGGAGACTGAGGATCCCGGAGATCCAGCCGAATCAACTCCATTCAATACACCACGGATTAAATCCTCTGGAAATGCTGCAGCAAACTCGATCACATTCGATACCGGTACGGATTTGACTTTCGAAACAGATCCCCAATTGATTCCGAATTCTGCGGACATCGATCTGGATTCGTTGACCAGACCAACTGATCCTGCTTCATTGCCAGTGATCTCTCAGGAAAACAGCCCCGGTTCGGAGTCTGCAGACTGGTTTATTGATCAATATGAAACGGTCACCATTAAATATGATTTCCGGGATGCCGAAGGGTATTCGAATACGATTTCCGTAGAACAGCAGGCTTTAGCTGTCCAAGCGTTACAGGGATGGAGCGAAGCCAGTGGCGGGAAAATCGAATTCATTCAGGACACTGAGGCGGATTTGAGTGAGATCGTAAACATTGGTGTTGGAGATCTGGCAGCTTTCGGTCATACCAGCCAGCGCGACGGCACACTCGGGTTGAGTCAGGTTCAAACCTCCGAGCAAAATGAGCATCCCAAAGTTGTCGGGATGATCTGGCTGGATCAAGCTGAGAACTGGGAAAATAATTACAACAACGGCAATGTCAATAACAGCTACGACTTTTTCACGGTCATCGCCCATGAAGCCGGGCATGTGTCAGGTCTGGAAGATATCTTTCAAAGTGATCCAGCCCAGTTGATGAGTCGAAGTTATGAAAATGAGCATAATCTCGAATCAATTTCACAATCACTCAACAACGCGATCTTCATGCCCATGGACTCGCAAAACGGCAATGGTGCCAATGCGTTTGTCCTGCATGCGATGGTTGCAACGCCAGAGCAATTAACTCCTGCTGAAGTCGCAAGTCTGCTGAATTATGGTTCTGAGGTGACCGCGAGTAATGATGCGATTATCGCCATTGTGGATCGCAATGGAAATATCCTAGGGGTTCGAGCAGAACAGGAAGTCCTGGACAATTTTGCGGGTGATCCTCAGGGGTTGGCATTTGCGATTGATGGGGCGGTGGCCAAAGCCCGAACCGCGGCTCTGTTTTCCAATGGTGATCCCAACAATGGCGACGGAGGAACATTCGCTCCCTTAACTTCGCGTCTTGTTCGATTCATCAGTCAGTCGACTGTGACGGAACGTGAAGTCAACTCCAACCCCAACGATATTGATCCCAATTCGACCGTCCGTGGTCCAGGTTTTATTGCTCCGATCGGTTTGGGAGGACATTTCCCACCAGATATTCCGAACACTCCGCAGGTCGATCTGTTTGCAATCGAACATACTAACCGTGATAGCATCATTCATCCCGGCGATGACGGCATTAAAGGAACTGCAGACGATGTGACATTACGTGGTCGGTTTAATATCGATCCCGCATTTGTCCCTGCTGGTCAGGAACTGGCTGCTCCAGAGGCGTATGGATTTGTCTCCGGAATCAATCCGGGGGCTCAGTCTCGTGGGATCGCCACTTTGCCTGGGGGAATTCCCCTGTTTCGAGATACTGATCTGGATGGAATTGGCGATACGTTAATTGGTGGTGTCGGCGTGTTCTTCCCTGGACCGGATGGTTATGCCAGTTTTGAACAGGGTTTTGTTCCTGGAGTAGGACAAACCACTGAAGAGCGAACCAATGCCCCGAAAGTTCTCGAGGCTGAGTTGATTGCTCTGGCAGTCGCTGGGGGAAGCACTCAGGCAGCTGAGTTTGCACATGAACCTCTGGCAAAAACAGCATTTGCCGGTAATCCTGTCAGCGATATCGATTTGCCATTTGGACGTCTGGATCTGGTAGGTATTCAACTTGCTGCTCTGGGACCAACAGCAGGCTGTGTTGGAATTATGGAAACAGTTGAACTGGCATTGAATACGCCTCCGGGAGTTTCAAGCGGAGCCGATCAGATTGTTTCAGATACAGGTGATTTGAATAACAATGGCGTCTTTGATACCGGGATTGATATCGAAGACCCGATGAATTTAGGAAACTTTACGGCTGATCCGCAATTGTATCGCAATGGATTGAATGTCCCGGAAGGCTATCTGGTCACTCCCCATGCCTCTGCGACTGATCCCGCTTTGACTGCTGCGGTTGTCCAGCAGATTATCGAAGATGCAATTGAAGCAGCCGAGGTGACGCGAGCCGCTGTTCGGCTCGAAGCTCCGGATCAATCTCCCGGAGCCAGAACGCGAATGGTTTTTGCAGTGACTGATACAAACGGTGAAGTTCTGGGACTGTACCGCATGCAGGATGCGACCACGTTTTCGATCGATGTCGCAGTCGCGAAGGCTCGAAATGTGGCCTACTATTCAGATCCTAACGATGTCCTGCCTATCGATAAAGACACACCATTCGATCCGAACAATACAAGTCCCGAGCCCATCGATCCGGCGACCGCATTTACAAATCGTACATTCCGATATCTTTCTGAACCCCGCTTTCCCGATGGAGTCGATGGGACACCAGCTGCGCCCTTCTCGATATTGAATAATCCCTCGATTGATCCTACAACGGGCGAGAATATTGGAGCCCCTGCGGCGGCTTCTACATTTACCAGTGTGTTGGGTTACGATGCCTTCAATCCTCAGACCAATTTCCGGGATCCCGGAGACGCAGGTGTGATGCCCGCTGTCGGTGCCAGCACGAGGGCTAATCAGAATGGAGTCGTTTTCTTTCCGGGAAGCACGCCTCTCTATATAAATAACCAAATTGTCGGAGGATTTGGGGTCAGTGGAGACGGGGTCGATCAGGATGATGTAGTGACCTATCTGGGAGCGACCGAGTTTTTACCAGATGGTGTGAACATCCCAAGAGCTGATCAGGTTTTTGTCGATGGCGTGCGACTTCCTTATCAAAAATTCCTGCGAAATCCTTTTGGTTGATATAAATTCAACGTTATTCTCATGACCCAGGTCCTCTGGATGGTGCATGGAGCGACGTTTCTCTTTGTGAATATAAGCTTAACCAATTGGTGATCGAACGCCGGCCCATCGCTGACGCTTCGGGTTATGATATTGTGCAAATGCTTGAATTATTGGCAAATTGGGGTGTTCACGGAAGATACAGGAGCCGCATCGTTGAGAAAAGGACGTTCGTCGGGAATCCTGTTCATTGTGGAGGGAATGTCGATCCGATGCATTTATAGGTGAGAATTCGTCAGTGATGAGGAATTCCTGATTTCTGCATCGTTCTTTTCTACAAATGAAGCCGTCCGCATGCGTTCTCAGAAGAGATTACACATTTTTGCATTCGCATGCCTGATGCCTGTTTTGTTCGCCTCAGAACCTGCGACGGCTAAAGACTGGTGGATGAAATATCCAGCCAAAGATCCCGTTGCGATGCGGGAAGCAGGAAATGCCAATTATGTGCGTGGTCGCGCAACATGTGGATATGACGACTCTTACGGCTGCTACTATGTTGGGGGGGGGACCCCATCCAAGCATGGTCAACCGCGATATGAACATGAAGGGACCTTTGGGGTCGACTATGTGCCCTGGTATTCCCGAGTCGTACTAAACTGGTCGCATGGCTACAGATATCAGGATGGTCGCGGGTTATATGAGCCGGATCATAAGAATCACCCCTTCAAAAATTCGCACATGCGGGGCGAAAACCTGCATTTCGGGCAAGGGCATTAAGAAGTCCATTTCTTGCTAACAATCCCAGTTGTAACTTCTCGTGCAAGTTTTTGAGTACCGCTTCCACGGAAGGACTGGTCACTCTCGAAGCCTGATTGCTCCTGAAAATCAGGCGATTCGATGTTTATAATGCTATAGCGATGGTTCGCGGAATCGCACTACAATCCCGTCCGGGAATGCCTCTGTTTGATGGATTCCCACTCCTTACATGTTTAGAAATCCCTGGACAGCCGGACTGTAGATGGATCGTGATAATCCTCCTAAAATGCTTCAAGATACTGCCAAGCGGGGAAAAGCCTTGCGTGTAATTGCCCGCAAGGATCTTCAATTCACTGAACGATCCGAGGGATACATCATCACTTGGATTGTCAAAGATCCAGTGAGCCGGGCGTATTATCAGTTGCGTCCCGAACTCTATTTTTTGCTGCAGAAACTGGACGGGGAAATTCCGTTAGCAGGACTTGTTCAAAAAATGAACGAGAATTTTCTGGAGCGGCACTGGACAACCCATGACGTGCTGGGACTGATCAAAGAATTGATCGAGAAACAACTGGCCCGTGCACTTGTGGTTGACCCTGAACTCAGTCCTCTTAATACAGAAAACCATGCAAAAAAAAGAAGCGGGATCAATCCCCTCTATTTTCGACTTCCGGGATGGGATCCCACGGCACTCCTGAATTGGCTGATGCCCTTCTTCGCATGGTTCTACTCACGAGCCTCGGTCCTGTTTTTTTCCTGTTGTGCGTTGATTGCGTGCGGTGCATTAGTCGGGGAATGGGATCGTTTCTGGGCAGAATTTTCATTCACCGCTTTTCATCCGACTGGTCAGGGGATTTATTGTTTCTGGCTGGCGCTGGCGTTGACGAAAGCAATTCATGAATTGTCGCACGGATTGCGATGTCGGTTACTGGGTGGCGAAGTCCATGAAATTGGCGTGGCGATGATTGTCTTCAGTCCCTGCCTGTACTGTAATGTCTCCGATGCGTGGTGCATGCCGAGTCGCTGGTCGAGAATTCAAGTTTCACTTGCAGGCATTTACGCGGAAATCGCTCTGGGAAGTTTAGCCGTTGGGCTCTGGTTGCTGACAGGTCCAGGGTTTACCCATGACTTTATGGCGCATGTGATCGGAGTGACATTGTGCAGTACTGTGCTTGTGAATTTGAATCCATTACTGAAATTTGATGGCTATTACGTCTTTTCCGACCTTCTGGGAGTGACCAATCTCCGGGAAAAATCGAAGAAGCTATTTCACTATCAGATAGCAGAAATCGTTTCTGGTAAATCACTCAGAAGAAACACGCAATTACCGCAACGGAAACAGATCTGGTATCTGCTCTACCACGTTTGTTCGATTGTTTACACAATGCTGATTCTGATTGTGATTTCAGAGTTTTTGTATCATCTCTTAAAACCGTATCAACTGGGATGGATCTCTCGAGTGGTATTAGTTCAGGGATTGATGACGATGCTTATTCAGGGACTGACATCGTTTTATCAACTGATGAAAGAACACAAGGATGTTTCCATGCGACCTGCCCGGCTCATTTTTCCGCTCCTGCTCGTCGGAGCGTCAGGCTATTTCATTTTCGCGGTCCCGTTCTCCAACCGAACAACTGCTCCTCTGGTCGCCTCTCCCAAACTTTCAAGCTCTCTGATAGCCGATGCCGGGGGAGTACTGTCTGAAGTGGAAGATCGCAATGGAGATCATTCGGTCATAGCCGGTCAGAAAGTTCTAACGCTACAGGATTCTCAGTATGAGCGAAAAAGCATTCGCCTGCGAGCAGATCTTGAAAAACAGAAAGTCATCACAGCTCTCAATGAGCATCTCTCCAAACCTCAGTCAGTGGCTCAATCGCGTGAACTGGAAAATTATCATCGTAAACGAATGAAACTCCTGGAGGCAGAGGCTGAAAAGCTGACGGTTCTGGCTCCGATCTCCGGGATCGTCATCCCCGCCGTTGAAATTCCGATTGCGGAAACGCTTGAGGAAAGGATCGAAAGCAAATCCTGGGATGGAGACATTGACAACACAGCAGAATCTCATCCCTATATCGCGCGTCAAACTCCGCTGCTCAATATCTATGACGATTCTGAATTCACCGCTACTATTCTGGTCACTGAAGAGGAGAAGAAAGCCTTGAGAGTCGGGCAGCTAATTAGCCTGCGGTTGCAGGGATTTCCCGATGTTCCCATTTCAGGAACGGTTCGTTTTCTTTCTGATCATGCCTTCAAAAACGAACCCAGTGAGGATTGGGAACTGAGAAATCTGCTGAGCAGAGAAACGCAATTCAATGCGGCTTCAGACACAGAACTGTCACGATACGTTATTCGAGTCTCCTGGAGCCGTCAGCAACTTCCGTTGATCGCTGGAATGCAGGGACAGGCTCTGATCGAGCATCCTTCACGCACAATCGCCGAGCGTATCGGCAACTATCTCTGGAAAAACTACCTCCGTCGATCCTGAAATTATTCGAGAAGACTGCATGTTTATTGTCCGGAATATTCTGAATAATTCTCCGCATAGAATTCCACGGCAGTTGACATGGCTTAAAGAATGCAACGAGATCTTGAGATCTGCTCAAAAACTGCGTGGGCTAAGCGATTCCGAATTGAAATCGGAATCTCTGAAACTGAAGCAAATTTTTGCTGAACAGCGTGCGGGTTCGAGAGAGGTTGTGCAGGCATTCGCGATCATGCGCGAAGCCGCCCGACGTGTTCATCAGCAGGAACATTATTTCAATCAACTGCTGGCTGGTCGTGCGCTTCTGGATGGTTACATCATAGAAATGCAGACGGGAGAAGGTAAGACTCTGACGGCTTTATTACCCGCCTACGTGCATGCTCTTTCAGGTCGGGGCTGTCATGTGATCACAGCCAATGAATATCTGGCGGTCCGCGACCAGCAGTTTTCTATGCCGATATTTAATCTCCTTGGAATTTCTGTCGGTGTGATCAGAAATCAAGACAATCGAGATGCACGTCGAGTTGCCTATTCACGAGACGTGACCTACGCCACAGAAAAGGAGATCGGCTTCGATTACTTGAAAGATCGCCTCTTAATTGAATCAGAGCCTGACCGAACCTCATCAGACGAAATTTATTTGGAAGCTGTCGATCGACCTGTGCATCGTGCGGAAATGAACGCTGCGATCATTGATGAGGCGGACAGTGTTTTGATTGATCAGGCCCGCATGCCATTGATCATTGCTGAAGCAATTCCCGCAGATGCAGGAGAAGTGGAGAGATATCGCTGGTGCCGGGAAACGCTGCCTGCATTTGAGCCTGAGAAAGATTACACGCTGGATCCTCAGTCGAGACGTGTCCAACTCAAGCCGGAGGGTCGAAGTAAACTTGTCTTAGAGCAGAAATCTGAAGAGATGGGAGGATATCGCTGGCATGACCTGCAGGTGGCGATGGAAAACAGCCTGACGACATCTCACTTTTTTCGAAAAGACCGTGACTATCTGATTGTGAATGATCAGATAGAAATTATTGATCAAAACACCGGACGTGTGATGCCTGGACGAAAGTGGCAGCGCGGTTTGCAACTGGCCATTGAAATGAAAGAAGAATTTACTGAAATCGAACAAACCTGCACCACGGCTCAAACGACCGTTCAGCTGCTTGCCCAAAAATATCGATTCCTGTGCGGAATGACAGGAACTGCGACTTCCATCGCAAAAGAATTTGAACAGTATTACAAACTGGAAACCGTACAAATTGCGACTCGGCTTTCCTCGAAGCGAAAAGAAGTTAAAACGAAGCTCTTCAAAACCCGAGCGGAAAAGTACAACGAGATTCAAAAAGTGGTTCAGGAGTTAGTCGAGCAAAAACGGGCAGTCCTGATTGGATCTCCCACGGTACAAAGTTCGTTAGAACTGGCGGCAGTTCTTGAGGCTGCCGGTATTGAATTTGAATTGCTCAATGCCGCTAATCATGAACTGGAAGCAGAAATTATTTCCCAAGCGGGGCAACCCGGACAGGTCACAATTGCCACCAACATGGCTGGTCGAGGGACTGATATTCGAGTTGATTATGAAGTATTGAGCAGAGGGGGATTGCATGTGATTCTGAGCGAAATGCATTTTTCCAATCGAATTGACCGGCAGTTGATTGGACGAACAGCTCGTCAGGGAGAACCTGGTTCCTATCAATTCCTCCTCTCGTTTGAAGATGAACTCTTCGAACAGTTGCCGAACGAATTTCAAAAGAACGCTCAGAATTATTCTCAATCGCTCAAAGGCTCTGAAGTTCCATCACGAGCTATCCACTGGTTTCGATCGGCTCAACATATACTCGAACGGGAGCATCGGCAATCCCGAATGCAAATGTTTCAGCACTCGAAGAAGCTGCAGCAACAATTGGAGTCTCTGGGACTGATTCCAGAATTCCTGACCGACTGATTTCCAAATCCGGTATTCTCACTAATACGAATTCCGTCTGAATCGTAGAGAATTACCAGGCTTTTAATTGGCATTCTCAGGTCGGCTCATTTATGCTTTGATCTACTTTCTGAACACATGACAACGTGACAGCAAGTTCTCCTTCTCACAAAGTTACTTTTTCTACAACCATGCCCTGCTTTGTATTGTAAAGACATCGAACTGGTTATGAATGACGTGAATTCTCACTACCAGAATCGAATACTGTTGCCCTGGATGGTGACTCGTTGTTTTCAGCTTGCGCTGCTGCTTGCGTTCTCGGGATGTGATCGCATTAAAACTGCAGATCCTCAGCAAACCCAGCAGGTTCACGCCTCGGTTGTGTCAAAAGCAGAAGCGATTCCACAGAGTGAGGAGCTTTCAGATTTTTACCGCTTCTCAGCCATGAGTTCGTGCTCGTCGACGGGTTGTCATGGGCAGGAATTGCCACGAAATACGGATTCCCAGGTCGTCGGTTGTAGCCGAAACGAAGCGGTGATCTGGCATGCGGTCGATCCTCATACGGAAGCATTAGTCAGCCTGGAATCTCCTTTAGCAAAACAGATTATGAGCAAGCTCTATGACGAGAATGATCGTCAGGCGATTCGCGAGACGAGCTGTTTAAGTTGTCATGCCCCTCAGCTCATTCCTGCTGGACAGACTGAGACGCAAATCGAATTGTCAGTTATTCCGCAGAATACGGAATGTATGATGTGTCATGGAGTCGAAGGGGAATGGATTCAAGCTCATCCGACATGGGCGGTCAGTCAGGAAGAGAAAGCTGAAAAGAGGATGCGCGGCGCGGGGATGACTCCGCTTGCGCATCCTGACCAGAGAGTTCAGTTGTGTGTCAGCTGTCATATTGGATCTTCCGGTGATGAAGATCTGGGAATTGTTTCTCGGGAGGTGGATCACGATTTGATTGGAGCGGGACATCCTCGACTCGATTTTGATTTCTCGGCGTTTTCCAATGCCATTTCACCGCACTGGAATCACGAGCACGAAGAGGATCACCCGAGTCTGTCCAATTGGATTATTGGCCAATGGTATGGCATGCAGGCCAGTCTTGAATTGCTCGAATATCGGCTCCAGCCAGACTCGGCTGGATACGTGCAGATGGAATTTTCAGAGATGAGTTGCTTTGCGTGTCATCGCGAACTGGATTCTCGCGACTTACGCAGTAAAGTCAATCAGCATGAAGGCTCCAAATGGGGAAATCCTTATCAGGATTTTTTCCCTGCCATGTTGGATAGCTTCTTTATCGTTCAGAACGGCAATCAAGAAATTTCAGGCGAGATTAATCAACTCAAAAACAATCTGGCCTCCATTGAAAATGGATTTGAAATTCATAACTGGAGCCATCTGGGCGATAAGATGGAGGCGTGCAAAAACTGCCTGAATGCCATGCAGTTAATTCAGCAGAGCGACAATCTGACTTCGCCATTCGGCAACGAGATTGAAATATCTCAGGTCAAAACATTTCTGGATGCGGTTCAGATAACGATCCGGGAGGATTTGAGACAGAATCGTCTGAGTTGGAGAAAAGCAGTTTCATTCACGCTTTTGATTCCTCACTTACTGGCAGAGGTGGAATTGCAATCGGCTCTTAAAATAGAAATTGAAACCGAATTGGATGAGCTTCGACACGTACTGGATTTTGAAGCCCTACCAGATGCGTCTGGTGCAGAACGAAGGTATTTATTCCATAGCCCGGCTGGCTACTTTACCAATGAAGAAACCGGGATTCTGATGGAATCGATCCTGTCAAAACTGGATGCCCTATTCTCTACCGAAGCGCCTGATGTGACTCCAGACTCGAAACTTGAAACTCAACCATCCTTGAACTGACTTCCCAATTGCGAGAGATAAGCATGACAAATACGTCATATTCACCATTGAATTTGGATTCGCGGACTCCCGGGCCATACTCCATTCTGATATCGGGAGGCCTGCTTGCGATGATGATTCTTTTCTCTCACAACAGCGAGGTTGAGGCACAGGGAGAGATCAATCCTGTTGTAAATCAACTTTGCGAACAGAGAAATCAGCAGGGAGAATTTCTCAATTACAATGGGCATGAGCTGACACAACTGCAAGCCTGCAAACGATGCCATGGTGGACCACTCTCTTCCACGAAGTCCATTGAGGAAGATTCTTCGACGGCTCAGAATCCGATCATCGGACAGGATCTCATCCGTGCCTCGACAGACGGGTGGTTTCTTGGCAATGAAATGACCACCTGGGAAACCTTCGACAAACATGCCCAGGCTTATGTGGCTCTGGAAAGCGGGTTGGCCCAGTCGATGGCCAGGCTACTGGGAGTCGTCGATGAAAAAGGTGAATCTTTAATTCATCACGACTTGCGATGCCTGGCTTGCCATTCCTCGATCCCGGTTGAAAATTACCTCAAAGAATTTCCTGACGACTGCAAAGTGACTGGTCAGACTTATGTGACAGTTTGTGCCGGACTTGGAAATTCCGCAGAGAACACCCCTTCGCTCAAACAGGCTTTTGGTGTGAACCTTCTGGCTGGAGTGAGTTGCGAAGGTTGCCATGGCCCGGCTGGTGATAAAAAAACAGGTGCGAATGATGGCATTCGCGGTTGGGGAAATTTGCACTGGATGGAGGAAAACTGGCGTCATTACGATTCTGCAAAACGATATGAATCGGGGCAATGGGATGTTCGCAGTTATGTGAACCGTGCCCGGATTTGTGCTTCCTGTCATATTGGAAATGTCAGGCAGGGAAAAATTATTACTCACGAGATGTATGCAGCCGGGCATCCGCCATTGCCAAATCTGGAAGTGGCAACTTACTCCAATCAGGAGCCAGCCCACTGGAACGGATTTTTCGATAAATCTCCAGAACTGAAAGCTGATTACGCCAGCAAAGTGATTCCCGAAGCCAATACGGAGAATGTCTTCACCGACAAATCCAGAGTCGCCGAGCAAACAACAATCATGTTGGTCAGCGGCCTAATGAATATGGCTGAGCAATTGCGATTATCAGCCGATCTCATCGATCCCGCTGTTCACAGTCCCCTGCATCAGATCACGGCTGAAGATTCCTCGATTGAGCTTCATAGCTGGCCTGAATTTTCCAATTATGCCTGCTTCAATTGCCATCACGATCTTCGTACTGGGACCTGGAGACAATCCCGCAAGTTAATGCTGAAACCAGGCCGGCCAAATATTCATGAATGGCCGCTCGCCTCTGCCAGGCTGGCAAGCATGCACTTAAACAAGACTTCAGACTTTGATGACCAGCTTAAACCTTTAATTGAGTCACTTAATAATGCTCCATTTGGGAATCCCGAGACATTGATGACAACTTCCAGGATCATCGCAAAATGGTTGGAAGATAAAGCCTGGGAATTGTCCCGAGATCCGGTCTCTGTTGAGAAATTACCGGAATTGATGACAGCAATTTGCGGACTGGCTGAAGAAGAACGAGATTACGATTCCGTTCGCCAGTTAATCTGGTCTTATGTGGTCGCTTATGACGAGTTTATGTTCCTGAATTCAGACATGACAGCTCGCATTATTCACCGCGATGTCAAAGAATCCCCCATGTTTGGAGGCTGGTACGACAATCAATCCAGTGAAATTTCGAATTGTCTTCGTAACTTTCAGGAGCATGTCATGTTGGATTTAAATCGTTCCCGCGAGCGAAAAGTATTGACTATTGAAGGCGTGAATTCGCGAAATAACAGTTCCGTTAATTTCGGAATCTATGAACTTGATCTCTCGGCTGTCTTTCCAATGATTTCAGCTTATGAAGCGATCGAACTGAAAGAGAATTTTCAGGAACTGAAAACACTGAGTGAAAAATTATCAGAGGAGAAATAAGCAACTGAACTGAGTTCGAGTGCAATTTAGTCAGGTATTTAACAATCATGACGATCAGGCAAACTGGTTAAACGGACGAAGATTCATGCAACTTATGACTTGTGACAGTCATTGAAATCGTATGCATGCAAACCTGTTCAAGTTACCGTATTGTCTATACTGCTCATGACTCAAAATTCGATGAATGTGATAGAGATCTGCGCAGAGACCTTCAGAATGAAGTCGGGTCAACAACCGAGGCTTGAAGTCGGGATGATTTATTACCAACTCTTTTTTATTGTATTAAACACCTGTATTTTCGCCGCTTGTCAGACTTTGATCGCTGAGGATTTCGCTGGACCAAGTTTTCATCCTCTGCCTGGTATGAATAGTGAAACAGACGAACAATCCGTTTCTGAAAATCTCAGCAAAGGTCCCCTGCTCTTTTTAGGGGCTGTCTCCTGTTCTTCCTCAAATTGCCATGGCAGTTTCAAATCAACTGCTCCACTTTCTTCGCTTTCTTATACCATCTGGCAACGACATGATCCCCACGCACAAGCCTACCGCACATTAACGAGCGAGCGTTCCCAGAGAATCGCCGAAAAGCTAAAGCTGGAGTCGCCAGCGGAAAAATCAGCCGTCTGTCTCAATTGCCACGCTGCTCCTCAGAGTGGTTATGAAATTTCTGAATCTATATCCAACGAGACGAATCTGGAATTTGTTTCCAACGGTGTGAGTTGCGAAGCCTGTCATGGACAAGCTGTAAAATGGCTGGAACCACACCGCAGCTATGCCTGGAATTCCTCACTCTGGAATGTATCCCGCAAGAATGAGACGGGGTTCAAACAACTCAAATCGACAGTCATTCGGGCAGAAACGTGTGCGAGTTGTCATATTGGAAGTGCAGGTCGGGATGTCAACCATGACTTGATTGCAGCCGGACACCCCAGGCTGTTATTCGAGTATACATCTTATATGGATCTGTATGCTCAGCAGGCTGCTCATTGGGACATCGCGAGAGATAAAAAGAGATCCGATGGAATCAACTCCAATCAAGCAGCTGATCACGCCTTAAATTCCTGGGCGATTGGCCAATTGGTTTGTTCCAGTCATGTTCAGAAGCTTCTGCATCAGCGATTGGAAAACTCGAAAGCCGTTTGGCCCGAGCTTGCAGAGTATTCCTGTTACTCATGCCATCATGATTTATCTCGTTCAGAGTCACCAGCCCCGAATTGGCGACAAGCAGCTTCTGACCCCAAAAAAGGTTCCATTGCCCGCGCGGAATTTTACTCACTGTTTGATCGCGTCATCCTGGAGTCCACTGGACTGGATACGGACATCGATTCCCTGAGCAAACTGGAATTGCTGAATACGCAAGTCGATCAGATGAAACCGCAGCATCGAGACCAGATGCTGGAACTTTCTGCTTCGGTTTCCGATCAACTCGATCTGAGAATTCAACAGTATCTTTCAGAGCCGAAGAATCTTGTTGAGCTTCGCAAAAACGTACTCTCAGATCTGCTGAAACAGGAGCATCTGCAGTCCATTCAAAGCTGGGATGTGGCCACACAATACTTTCTGGCACTTTCACAACTGCAAACAGAATCTTTTGACTCTCAACAACACAGTCAATCGCTCATGGCTTTGCAGACGATTCGCGCAAATCTGGCATTTCCTACCCTACAGTTGGATCATCCTGAAAATCAGCAAACTCATCTGATCAACAGCCCGCAATGGGACAGTCCTCACCCATTGTTAATTATCCGGCATGAATTGAAGTCTCTTCGCTAAAATCATTCACCACTATGATCCTCTCGGTAAAATCAGCAGGCGAGCAGGGGTATAATTTTATCAGGTCTCCTACCCTTTCTCGAATTGCATTGGACGTTCTGACTGTCCAGCTGATTTGCCTCAAACACCGAAGTGCAATTGCGTACATCTGAACTTTGCCCTCGGTCTCCTTCCCATGACATCAATCCAACTGGAATTGCATGAATGCATGTGGTGAAAATTTTCTAATTAATTATAATTGTTTGATGCTCAATAAATCTGCGACAAATCAGAAATCTAACGTCCCATCAGTCAGCATTGATCAGACGTAACATCTCTACTTTTTGGAGTTCCGACGACAACCAGCCATACTAAGCAGCAACACAGACTGTTGAAAGTTGTCTATCGAAAATGACTATGGAATTTAATAAAGCATCAAATGATCGAAGCCCAAAATCTTCTCAGGGAGTCTCGTCGATCTACTTGAAACAGTACCCACTCTGTTTTCAGAGATTCTTTCGAGATCTCGAGAACGATTGCGCAAACGATCTGATCGTCTATCTGGAATACGATCCTGTTGATGAAACCAACCGTGAAAAAGTGTTTTATCAGTTGATGTCCTGCGTTGTGAGGAAGTACCTGGATCAAGGCAAGCTGAAGGACGAACAGGAATATACGAGCAAGTATCCCAACTTTCGCGATGTCATTAAAAAATGCTTTAGCTCGCAGATAAAGATCAGTCCCAAAACAGAAGTGGAAGAGTTTCTGACCAGCGGAGGCATGGGTGATATTTACAAAGGGAAATATTACCTGTATGAAGGTTCGAGAGTCTGGAATCCCTGTATCATCAAGATTGCCCGACATCACGATATTGAAAATTATCAGCATCAGCAATTTACAACACATGGGCATTCCCTCGATTTTGAACAAGCTCAAAAAGATCTTTCCGATCGTTTTTTTCGCGAAGTGAATATCACCAATAAAATTGGCCAGCCGTGGGGTGTTCAGGCTTATGAAGCAGGATGGGTTTCCGGTCGTGCACGTAACGGAGTCTTTCTGTGTCTGGAATTTATTGATGGATTGAACTTCAAGCAATTCCATGAAAAATTACAGGAACAATCGGGAGCAAGTTTAAGCGTGGGAGCGATTTGCGAACTGATTGCTCAGGTCGCCGAAGCGATGCAGCGATTCCATAATTTCATCATCCATCGGGACATCAAACCTCAGAATCTGATGGTGGTGTTGCGAGGTGGAGATGGTCATCGTTTTGCACGGGTGATCGATTTTGGAATTGCAAAATATGTCGAAGCCGACAGCAGCGTTTTCCACAATATCAGCGAATCGTTTAACATCAATGACATCGAAAATGCAAAACGGGAAAACTGTTTTCGAGGAACTCCTGACTATGCACCGCCCGAACAGTTTTTTGATTCGGTTGGTGTCGATCGTATAGTCGACCTCTATGCTTTGGGCTGCACGATGTTTGAGTTGCTGGACGTCAGCAACGCCCCTCCGTTTTACGCACAGGGTTATCCCTCGGGGGCAGGAATGCGAGACCTGACTGCTGTCCAGAAATTACATGAACAGGGATTACCGGAAGTAAAATTTCGCCACAAAGATAATCCCAAGGTCCGACAAGTCCTCAAAAAAATGACGGCTCCCAATCCGATGCTCCGCTACCAAAATGCTGCCAGACTACTTGAGGATCTGGCTCCATTACGAAATCATGAACAGCTGGCACAAGCCGTGAAGGCCGTCGCAGAAAACGGCGAATACAAAAATCCTGACGCAAAACGAAGCTGGTCGATCAAATCCCTGTTGGGAAGATAATGCTTAAATCTAAAGATTTGCAAATCTGAGTTCGACTTTCGCACATTTTTGATAAATCTGAATACGTCAGCCTCATGCAAATTCCTCAGCGGGTCCACGCGAGCCACTTCTGAAATAGAGATTTAACGAACGGAGTGAGTCGGGTTCGATTATATTGATCTCCCAGTTTGCGGATGGCTTCGGTCTGGGTGGGATAGGGGTGAATAGTCGATCCGATCTTTTTCAGGCCCAGGCCGTGAGTCATGGCGAGCGTGATTTCCGAAATCATTTCGCCAGCGTGCGGCGAAACAATCGTGGCCCCGGCGATCCGATCGGTTCCTTTATGGGTATGAACTTTGACGAAACCCTCGGTATCTCCTGAAAGGATTGCTCGATCAACATCGGCAAAATGCTGGAGATAAGTATCGATGGCGATTCCCTGTTTGCTTGCCTCCCGTTCCGATAAGCCGACATGAGCGATTTCCGGCGATGTGTAAGTGCACCAGGGAATGGTCAGTGCACTCGCCTTCGAACGTCCCATGAACAGGGAATTTTGAATGACAATACGGGCCATAAAGTCAGCCGCATGTGTGAATTTGTAGCGTGAACAGACATCGCCCGCTGCGAAAATATTGGGATTGGTCGTCCGCAACCGATCGTCAACTTTCACACCGGTTCTCGTATCAAAGTCAACACCGAGAGTTTCCAGGCCCAACCCGTTCACATTGGGAGCACGTCCAACCGAGACCAGTAATTGATCGACCGGTTCGTCATACTGTGTTCCATGGGATTCGACAGACATCCAGATTTGACCGGATTCCTTGCGGAGTTTGAGTTCCTTGCCACAGCAAAGGAGTTGGACTCCATCGTTCTGCAAAGAACGACCGACAATTGCGGACGCATCGGGATCTTCGATGGGTAAAACACCGTGTTCTGCCTCAACGAGCAGAACTTCAGAACCGAGATTCGAGAAAGCCTGCGCCATTTCGCAACCGATCGGCCCTGCACCAATCACCCCGAAACGACGTGGAAGCTCGGTCAGGGAAAACAGAGTTTCATTTGTCAGATACGGAACGTCCTGTAATCCGGGAATTGAAGGAGCCGATGCCCGTGCTCCAGTTGCAATGACTGCCTTTCGAAATGAAAGCGTCTGCTCACCAACCTCAATCGTATTCGAACCTTTGAACCGTGCCTCACCAAGAAAAACATCCACTCCCAGATCTCGAAACCTGGCTGCGGAATCATTAGGACTGATCTGGGATCGTAAGCGTCGCATCCTCTCCATGACTCGTGCGAAATCAGCCTTCGTCCCATCGGGAATACTTATTCCAAATTCATATGCACTGCGAACCGTTCGAGCAATTCGTGCAGCACTGATAAGCGACTTGGAAGGGACACAACCGACATTGAGGCAATCCCCTCCCATCAGGCTTCGCTCAATCAAAGCAACCTTCGCTCCTAAACCAGCCGCTCCGGCCGCTGTGACCAGACCAGCCGTTCCAGCACCAATCACCACGAGGTTGTATCGACCACTCGGCTGAGGATTGATCCAGTCCGATGGATGAACATCCGACTCGAGTTTACGATTGTATTCATCATAGGGTGTGAGCGGTGAATGGTTCGACATCTCACCTCCTGAAATTGCCAATGGACTTCGATCTGTATCCGCTGTGTTGGCATCATTGATCATGACGTTCCTTGTATCTGATGGGAATCCGTATTCTCGACTTCAGACGCAGCGCATTTCGTATCGCGATCAATCTCGATGGAATCTTTGTCATCCTGAACAATTTTGAGAGTCGAGTTGGGACGAATCCATCTGACGAGTTTACGCAACAACAGGGGCATCACCCCTAGCAACACAAACGCCACCATTAACTGTGGAGACAGAATTCCACTCACACCTTGCTCAGCCAGTGTTGCCAGTTCCGGGACACTGGCTCCTACATAAACATACACAGCCGTCCCTGGGAGCATCCCCAGTTGACTCACCCACCAGAAGGTCCTGGCTCGTATTGGAGTCAGGCCCATCACGACATTGATGACAAAAAACGGGACTGCAGGAATCAGTCGGAGCATAAACAGATAAAAGGCTCCTTCGCGTTCCAGGGATTGATTGAAGGTTTTTAACCTCTCGCCAAATCGATTCTGGATTGGCTCCCGAAGAAGATATCGGCTCACCAGAAAGGCGACCGTCGCCCCGGTTGTCGAGGCAAAGCTGACCAACACAAAACCGCGTGGAAGTCCGAAGAACCAACCGCAAGTCAACGTCAATACAGCTGCACCCGGAAGCGACAATCCGGTTACCGCGACGTAAATCGCGAAGGCGACACCATAAACCATGAGAGGATGCTTTTGTTGAAAGTCCTTCAACTCAGCTTCTTGAGCCGCCAGATTTTCCAGCGTGAGAGCTTCACCAAACTGGGAATAGCCGACAGCAGCGGCAATAACGATCACTGTTATCAGCCCCAGCTTCTTCCACAGACTCTCAGAAGACCGATTCTTTTCATCCATGTTATTTCGAACTTTCATCTGAGTGCGCAAGACTTCCCTGACAGCTGGAACCACACCCGGCCGTGCATCCGAAACAGTGTCGGCCAGTCATGATTTTTCTGTTCAGTAGTTTCACACAACTGATCATTTTCCTGAGACAAGGAAAACTGCTGTTCCATGCGTCGTACATTGAAATGCTATGAAGCAGAGATGCCCAGCAAAAAATTCTTCACGTGCCTGAACTGCCACAGCATAGCGATTATCAATTGAATTTACGTCACATGAGGTGCAAGGTTCTGTAACCTCGCATACATTTCGATAACAAATGATTCAGCTCCCAATAACGTGAGGCAGAGCAGATATTCCAGAGGAGCGATTACGACAAATTGAATTGTTAGCTTCCCCCTCCAAGGTGCATTAGATTTCAAGAGCAGAAGAATTCTAACGAAAGCACTCAGCAAGGGCGAACTGCAAAAGCGGCTAGATAACAACGAGGAATTTTTACTGATTAATACTCTGCCTCCCCTGAAATTTTCAAAACAACGATTTCAAAACGACCAACTTTCCCGGTTCACTCAATATTCCAAAGCCTGCTCTCCGGATGGAATTTGAATAACCTCAATGGCGTTTCACTAGGATTTCAAGCCATGTGAACATACGATAGCCCTGAGTTCACCAATCTCTCAGAACCACAGCGAATAACTCTCGAAGAGAGTCCGATTCAAAATAAGTCGATGAAGATGAACAAGTAACCGCTGAACAGGACTCATCAATGAAACCGATACTCGCCTTCCTCGCCCTACTGCTGTTTACGCCATTGGCCTTGCTCCATGCCGATGACATCTACATTGTCGAAAATGGGCAGCCCCGAGCCGAAATCGTCATTACCGCGACTCCCACACGCATGCAGCGTGTCGCTGCACATGAGTTTCAGACAAACATCGAAAAGATCAGCGGTGCGCGACTGCCCATTGTCACCGAGCCTAGTGGAAAGATGGTGAAGATATTCATCGGCACGAGTCCGAACAATCCAGTAAAGGCGGATGTCCTGAAGTACGGTGCCTATCATATCTCAACGGGAGTGGACTGGATGGCCCTTATGGGTGATGACAGTGATTTCACTCCCAGGGAACCGTTCGCGAAGAACAACGGCGACATCCCTCGGGCTCAAGCCGAATGGGAGAAAATTATCGGCGCTCCCTACGGTATGCCTGCTCGCGGACTCTACAAAAACCGCCTCCGGCTTCCTGGCAACATCGGTAAACCCGATGGCATGCCCACAGAGCCGAAGGAAACGCTCGAAGTCTGGGGGCTCGATGAACGAGGGAGTTTCAACGCAGTTTGCGGCTACTTGAGGAAACTTGGTGCGAGATGGTACATGCCGGGTGAACTTGGCGAAGTACTTCCTTCAATGAAAACAATTCCTCTTACGCAGATCGACGAAACTGTATTTCCCGATTTTTCTTTGCGGCAGTTCAACTTCCGCTTCAGTACTGCAGGCCCCGAAACTTCCATGTGGGTCATGCGACTTGGTCTGCGCAATGACGAGCGTCTGCAGATTGCTCATGGCATCTCAACAATGACTAACCATCAGGGAGTTTTTGACACACATCCTGACTGGTTCGCGATCTATGGCGGCAAGACAGACTATGAGCCCGGCAACTCAAAGTGCCAGGTCTGTTACTCGAATGACGAGCTTTTTCACGAGACCGTGCGCTGGGCGCGAATGCTGCTTGACACCTATCAGTTTGAAACCGTCTCCATCATGCCTCCAGACGGCTACACTTCGATCTGCCAGTGCGAGAAGTGCAAAGGCAAGGACTCTCCCGAACGAAATGAGCGTGGTCTATTAAGCGACCACGTGTGGGATTTCGTCAATCGCGTAGCGAAGGAAATTGCGAAGACACATCCGCGTGCAAAGGTGCTGAACTGTGCGTATGGCGTCTACACTCTACCACCGCTGAAAATCGAGAAGCTCGAACCCAACGTCCAGGTATGTATCGTCGGTGGTCGGCGTCCGGTCAATAAATCGGGTGTGAAAGGCGAAGGAGAATCTTCACCGGATGTGTTGCGAGCCGCATGGCAGAAGAAGACTGACAATCAACTACTGAACTTTGAAAACTATCCCTTCACTGATCGTGGCTGGTATCTACCCAGCTACAGCGCGCACGCGATTGGCGAGAGCGTCAATGCGACCAAGGGTAGCTCGGCTGGCGAAGATATCTGGCTCAGTGCGGCTCAGAATTTTGCCACGAGAAATATCGGATTCAATCATTTCATGGTTTATTTCACTGCCCGTATGTACTGGGGTGGCAAGGACACTGATGTGGACACGATGCTGCGGGAATATTGCCACTTGTTTTATGGTCCTGCCGAACAGGAGATGTTAGCCTTCTTCACCTACTGCGAAGCAAATTGGAATGCGATGGAAGAGGACAAGGCAAAGGCCGATGAAGCACTCGCGTTGTTCGAGAAAGCGAAGTCGAAAACTGACGCGGCGAGCGTGTATGGCAAACGGATCGATCTCATCGACGATTACCTCAACGGCTTGCGCATGAAGTCTGAACAACTCGGCCAGAAGCGTGGTCCCGTGCCCAGGGTACGACTCGTGGGTGATGCTTACGACATCGTCATCGACGGCAAACTTGACGAAGAATACTGGCAGACATGTCCTGTCGCGGCCACGGGCAAATTCCGTGAGTTACAAACCGGTCGCACCCCCACATTTGGCACATCATTCAAATCCGGCTGGCAGGGTGGGAATCTCTACTTCGCATTTCGTTGCGACGAACTTCCCAATGAGAAACCTGTCTCCGCGTCAACACGTGACGATGATCAGGCCATCTGGCATGGCGATCTGATCGAGATTGAACTCGCTACCGAAACGCATTCCTATTATCAAATCGCCATCAGTCCTGCCGGTCACATCGTTGACCTGGATCGTGGGACGGCCAAAGGGCAATGGTTCGGTTGGGACTCGAAAGCCGAAGTTGCAACACACATCGCTGATGATCATTGGACTGTCGAGATTCGCTTCCCTGTCACCGCTGACGAAAACGATCCACTGAACCAGATCATCGGACGTCATCCCACGCAAAGCCTTCCGTGGCATATCAACCTCTGCCGTCAGCGCATTCGTGAGAACGGTCAGGAACTCAGCGCGCTCTCTCCGACGGGCACAACAGGATTCCACGAACCGATGAAGTTCGCGCACTTTTATGACGGCCGGTCGCATCAGTTCGACTTTGATTCCGAGGTCACCGACTTCGCTATTGGCTTTTCTAACGCTGCAAAGCAACGCAAAGCCGATGTTTTTCTCGCCCTCGCCGAGAGGGAGAAGATCACTGATCTGCAGAAATCCGCAGCATTGGAACAAGCCGCGATGCTAGACAAAGCCAGTGCCGATGCCATTATTCAGCGCATCCCCGTCGAGTCCGTAAAAAAGACCGCACAGATGCAGAGCCTCCTTGCACATGGCAAAGCACCGGAAGTGATCTCGCAGTTCGCCAATGAAGAATTGACTCAATGGCCCTTCTGGAAACGTGGCGACGGTTACCACTTACGCGGGCGAGCCTACAATATCACCAAAGAAGGAGCCAAAGCCGAAGCGGATCTCAGCAAAGCGCTGGCTTGGATCAGCGAACCTCGCAGACGTGATTCAATTTTACTGACGCTCGCCTTGAATCGGCAGTATAACCTCAGTGACGAAGACGGAGCACTGGAAGCATTTAATGCCATCGTCGCCGGCAGAGAACAGATCGGTAGCGCAGATGAATACGCTGCGTTGCAGGGGATCGCTCGAGTCCAGACTCGGCGTGGTGAATATGATGAAGCACTAACAACACTAAACCGAGCTAATCTCGACAAACTCCAGGGGACATGGAGAGAAAACATCCTCAAATCAATCGAAGATGTCAAAGAAGCAAAACGTGTAAGCGTGAATTAAGTGCCAGGTATCAGCGTCTCGTACCAACAAGTCGGTATAATACGACGACAGAATTCCCAACAGCGAACTTAGTAAGCCGGGCTTCACTCTTATTTACTGCAGTTTGCAGATTGCCGTAGCGGCTTTTTGATGGTTTGAGCCCTGTATTTCCATTCAATCACCCGCGACACATTCACCGAAACGGCTATCGTGAACTGGCAAACCTGCGTTGGTCAGACATAGACTTTGATCGATCCATGATCACATTGACTGACGAACGTATGTCTCGGAGACGCGGTAATAGAGACCCCAATCAGCGATTAGTAGTCTGTTCGCACAGGCAAAGTGCATTTCAGCGTGACATAATCACCGCATGTAGTGCACTGATCAATCACGGGGCTCCGGCAAATTGACAATCACAACGATGCCAAGAGATGCGACCGCTGCAATGATCAGCGATAGTCTGCGTGAGAAGGCAGTGATGTAGATCGAAAAGCCAATGGCGATTATCACGATTGATACAGCCTTGGTTTTCACATCACGTCGAACGCCTCCATTGACCTGCCAGTCGACAAGAATCGAGCCAAACAGAGTTAACTTCAGCAACTTCTCATTAAGTCTGGGATAAGAACGAACCAGAAAGTAACTTGTTAGCAGTAGAAATGGCGTCGTTGGTAGCACTGGAAGGATCACACCTGCAGTTGCCAAGGCAAAAAAAAACGCAGCCAAAAACAGATACAGAACCCGTCTCCAGACTGAAACTGTCTCGGAAATCAATACTTCAAACTTATCATCTGCAACGGTTCTCTGCGGTGACTGAAATGCGAGCAAGTCACCGTTTTGTTTTGGTGGGCTTGAATTAGAGTTTAATTCAGTCAATTCTCCACAAGGTGGGTGCACTGATTGATATTTCCGGGCAGTAGCGCGTATTAGCTGCGAATCTCTCGCATGATAAGTTGCTGTGATTTTCATTGATTCCATCCCATCGGCAGTCTCGTAAATGCGTCACGAATTATCAAAGTAAGCAGACGCCTCTGCTCTTTCCGTGTTTTATCGGTCGCTTTCAACTTCAACAACTAATCATTTGGCCCAACTTCATTTCAATTCGGCGTGTAACTGTTCACACATGCCGACATGTCCCGTACACGTCTTGTTCCTTGCGGCTGGTTCTACATATTGAAGAGTTGTTTCGTTTCCAGGATTTCGTCAGGGAGGGAATCTGCAACAGCTTCGATGTCCTCTTCGCACAGACCGAGTGCGTTGAGTATCTGCGGGTCAACCTGGTCGGTTTCTACGGTGCGTGTATATCCGATTCCTGTGCGAGCGGCCAGAATATCCGCAACATGAATGATTGCCGGCAGTACGCGATCCGCTTCCGAAAGCAACATCGGTTGGTGATGAAATCTGACAACGTTCTCGAGCTTCAGAGGAAATTGCCAATTTCTGCAGAGTGCTGCACCGAACGATTCATGTGTCTCTTCCAGAACACGTTTTTCAGCTTGACGAAATGTCAGGCTTGGTTCACTGGCGAGTACCTCAGTCATTTCAACGAATTTATCATGACATGCTTGCATCTCGATCATGATTCCGATGTCGTGAATCAATCCCGCCAGGAATGCCTCATCGATCAAGGCAAGTCGCGTCTCTTTCGCAAGAGCGCGTGCGCATGTCGCGACCGCGATGGAATGCAACCAAAGGTCGCGAGCGTCGAAATGAGGACCAATTTTCGATGTTCGAAACAGCTTGTCGAGACTTGCAGCGATTGCGATGTTCTTGACAGCATTGAATCCAAGCAACAGGACGGCGCGATCGATTGATGAGATCTGCTGTGGTAAACCATAGAATGTGGAATTAACAACCTTCAGGATCCGTGCGCACAATGCGGGATCAGCTGTCATGATCTTATTGATATCCTGTGCTGTGGCGTTAACGTCGTTGGCTAGTGACATAATCTTCTGTGCCACAGCAGGTAGAGTCGCGATGTGCCGGATTTTATCGAGGCTAGTCACAACGATTGGCGGCACACTCCATTCAACAACGTCCGGGAGTTCGGATTGAGTCATACTTCCACCTCGCACTTGTGGGGCTGGTTGACATTTTTAGCGGGGATCGTCATAGATAAGCTTCTTGGCAACGCTTCGAATTTGCGAATAGTTTTCTTAAGTCGCGAGGATGCGAAGACCGGGATTTCATTGGGAGGCATCGGCTTGGCAAAGAAGTAGCCTTGTCCGTATTCGCAACCTAATGCCTGAAGCAAGGCGAGTTGATCGGCGTCTTCGATCCCTTCAGCCACTACTTGCAAATTAAGGTTGTCTGCCAATACCAGAATTGCTTGCAACAACGCTGCAAAGTTGTTGACTCTTCCGATATTCGCGACAAACGTCCGATCAATTTTTAAAACATCAATCGGGAAATCCTGAAGACATGACAATGACGAGTATCCGGTACCAAAATCGTCGATGTCGATCTTCACTCCCAGTTGTTTAAGTTGATTCAGGACTGCAATCGTGGCTGCTGGATCCTCCATAATCACACTCTCGGTCACCTCCAGATGAAGGCATCCCGATGGAATGGCATGTCTGGCGAGTGATTGTTCAACTGTCCGAACGAAATCTGAAGATAACAGTTGCTTACGTGACACATTCACGTGAACACACAATGGCCGGGTTGCGACTGACTGGGAATGTTGCCAGTCTGCGAACTGTCGGCATGCTTCATCGATGACCCAACGGCCAATGGGAACGATCATCCCTGTCTCTTCGGCGATGGAGATGAATTTATCCGAGTAGACATTGCCAAGTTCAGGGTGCACCCATCGCAAGAGTGCCTCCACCCCAGACAGACGGCCGGTTTCAAGTGAGATGATTGGTTGATAGGCGAGAACAAGTTCGTCCATTTCTATTGCCTGGCGTAATCCATTTTCGATTTGAAGCCGAGAATTGGCTTTGCTACGCAGGGTGTGATCGAAGACCACATAACATGCCTTTCCCGCTGCCTTGGCCTCATACATCGCCATATCGGCGGCGCGGAGCATGTCAGAAGCCTTTTCAAATCGATCCTCGCCACTGGCAATACCAATGCTGGCCGATGAATAGATTGTATGAGTTCCCAGTTTATAGCTTTCGGATAGAACTTTTAGAAGCCGCTCTGTCACGATGATTGCATCACTTGGGGAGAACAGCCCCGTGAGTAGAACAACGAATTCATCCCCACCCAGTCGGGCTGCTTGAACTTTGTCTGTTTTTCGCAAATCGCATCTCAATCGGGTTGCGATCGCTTTCAGCAATTCATCTCCGACCTCATGTCCAAGACTGTCGTTGATTAGCTTAAATCCGTCAAAATCCAAAAACAGTAGAGCAAAGTGATCTCCATTGTTTCGATCAATCGCGCCCTGGATGGAGTCTAGAATAGATAATCGGTTGGGCAGTCCAGTCAACACATCGTGATACGCATTCTCATGCAGTTGAGTCATCAAACGCTTCTCTTCAGTAATATTACGAAGAATTCCCATAAAAAGCGGTTCGGACTGATCCGGAATGTCGACCTTCCAAAGCGACAACAGACAGTGGAATACTGTTCCGTCACGATGCATGGCATGCAATTCTCGTGGTTGTCCCAGGAGTTCGGACTTGCCGGTTTGTTGGTAGCGGGCAAGGTATCCATCGTGATTGGAACGGTACGGCTCGGGCATTAAGACTTTGATATTCTGTCCGATCAGTTCGTCTGGTTTCCAGCCAAAAACCGTTTCAACCGAATTGCTGGCAGTTTGGACGATACCCCGGCAGTTGATGGTGATCATCGGATCTAGTGTCGAATCAAGCATTGCCTGTAAACGAGCCTGGGTAGTGCTGAGCTTCTGCTGATTTAAGTTCAGTTCACGCGTGCGTTCCTGAACCTGCTGCTCAATGTGACGGTTCGTTCTTGCAAGATGTTCCTGGTACTCAGCGTTGATTCGCATTTCAGCCTGACTGCGGCGACAGCAGATCCCCAGAATCATAACTTCAAATATGACCCAGATTGTGTGTTCAAACCAGCGGAGCGGACTTTCAATAAAGACGCCATATACGGAATGCGGCCACAAAACACCGAGTATCAGCTGATTGACAGTCAAGAGAATGGCCGAGAAGACCAGGAGCCGCCATTCCCGATAGAATGATAAAAACGCCAACGACACGAAAATGTGGAAATATGTCTCGATGCGTCCACCGGTGAGATAAATCAACAGCAAAGACCACAGCACTTGAGCCACAGCGATAACGTACCGTGTAAACGTCTGACCGGGGTATTTTAGCCTCAGGAAAACAGGGAGACTGCTGATCGCTCCCCCCAGGAGCATAACAGTCCAGACATGCAGGTATGTTGCGGATGTTGTACCGATCCATGTCTTGGGCGATATGAATATGGCTGCCGCTATTGCTGTCACCCACTGCACCACCATCAGACCTACAAATAACCGGTCGACTGCAAAGTTATTTACAAATTGATTTTGCCTCAACAACGCCGCTATCCTGTGAGACGTCGGCGTGATGTCAATGTTATTATTTGACTCCATGATGGTCTAACTTTTCCATATGTTTGTCTATTTTGATTTAATAATCGAACAACCCAAATCCGGACACGTATTTGTCAACCGACCAGTACCTTTTCAGGGCTTGGAACTGAGCTTCGAATAGCTGTAACGCACTTCTTTTTCGTGCTTTATTTTCCAAACGATGGGTCAAAAACACTCGCCTACAGGCGAAACCTTTAGGTTCTTCCCTTTTGGATAATTTCACCAGAGTATATCGGCTACGGACTGAACCTATCGGCTTCAGCCAACAGAAATTCAGAATGCCGAAGCCCTGGTTATTTCTTCAACGGGCTATTAAAACAATCGTGCCGCTGGCATTCCCCGTGATCCCGATCACAGCACTGAACTCTTTATCCGGGCTATTTACGGAGGCAGGGCTCATGTCGATTTCCCAAATGGTCAGTCGAATAATTGAAATGTTGATTTTCGGCAACATCGCAAAATTAGTTCATATTCTGCATCATTTGGTGAATTAAGGGAAATACCTTACGCATTGGTACAAATGCCGGCATAACGGGACGCTTTGTAGCAATTATGCTTTCAATTCCGGTTACGAATTGAGGCGAAGGTGTATTGAGCTTTGAAGTGCACGGATTATTGGCATGAATATTTCGTACGTAAATTTTTGCTGGTGTTTCTTTCGGGACGGTTTAAATATTCAACGAACCTTGTACATCTTCCGATCGTATCAGTTTTAACAACTACTCTGATTTCAGACGTCAAGTAAAGGGCATTAAGGTAAATACCTCATAATGACGAGGCTTCTGTTTATTTTGTAAGCAACTATAAAAACAACATAGTGATAGAATAAATATAAACCTCATAGGTACATTGATTGAGAAGTCCTGTATGAACTCTTACGGAATATCAGATTCTTCTTTTGACTCGTTAAAATCAATACTCAGTGAAGGATTGCTGGAAAGTGATTTGACCAAGCTGAAGGATTTGATGCTTAGGCTTGGGCGGAAAATGCTTGACCCCGAATATCGTCATCAATATGCAGCCAGCCTGGGAGATTTCAGTCTGAATATTTCCCGTAAAATGATTGACTACGTAGAATCGGGGAAACTAAACAGCGTTTCAATCATCAGGCTTCTAGTAAAATACTTTGAGATTCTTAACGTCGAAGGATCTCAAGCAATTCGTACTTTAAACGAATACGCAAAAGACAAGCAATTGACAAACGAAGCTGTTCAAAACAGCATCATGGCGATATCGATTGCGAAAATCCTTGGTTTCAGTAAAGAGGATATCAAGATAACTGGAATTGTTGGTCTCTTCTCAAAATTGGGTATAGTATTACTGGATCAGGAATTGATTAATCAACCTCGTTTATTAAATATGCTTGAAAAAGTATCACTTTTACGAATGCCACTTCATCTGTCAGAACTATTAAATTCTCTCATGGGATTGAACCCTAAAATTCCGGGGTTATCTCAACAGATTTATGAACTATCAGATGGCTCAGGTTATCCAAGAAGACTTGTTGAAAAGAATATTAATCCCATTGCACGAGTGATTAAAGTTGCTGATATTTATACGTCACTAATATCCGAGAGACCTTATAGAAAATCTGTGAATCGTCATGTTGCTATTGTCTATTTACTTAAAATGGCAAAAGAACAAAAAGTCGAAATGCGATCTGTCAATGCCCTGCTAAATGTCGTAGGGCTGTATCCGAAAGGGGTTCAAGTTGTCTTAACTGATGGGAGAATTGCAGAATCAGTTCAAGCCAGTTGTGATGTCTCTAGTCCAATCGTCAGAATTGATTCCCAGGCCAACCCCCTTAATCTTGCGGATACAGATCTTAAAGTGTCTAAGATAATATCCGAAAATAATCAGATCTCAAATTTGCAATTAATTCCTGAGTGATTTGACTGCCACCGATTATCCCTCTGACGGAGGTTTAACCTGCAGGCGGAAACGATTAAAGCATCTGACCTGTATGGTAAAGAAACTGATTATAACTCTTCAAAGTTGGTCGTCCCGATAGTCTGAGGACAATCAGGCGGCATCTGTTTGCTATTGGTTTATATTGAGAAGTAAGATCGAACTCTTGCTGAACAGCCTGCTTGAATTGCTCAACAGGACGAGCGCATTGCCAAGCATGAATTATAACCTGTCTTCATAGCCGGCAACTCTTCAGTAACGCACTTCAGCCCGCATCCAGGTCAATTGCATGAGATTATGCCTGATCTCCTGTTAAATATCGCAAAAGTTCTTCGAATTCCAACTTGCGGTCAGTCGCATGGCTCGCATGCTGAGCTTTTCGTCTGTGTAATGTTTCAGGATTGTCGGCGCTAGAGCATATTCAAAAATTACCTGCAGCCTTCGGCAGGAGCAAACACAGCGTTTTAGGACATTTCGCGTCCAGGCGACTGCAGTATCCATTTGAAAATGGTCTAATCTACGGAAGATTGCTGCATTCGCCCTTACGGATCCGAGTTGCTTCACTTCGGTCGGAGCAGGAAAGACGGTATAGCGTCGGTATTCCCCCCGCCCTCCGTTTAATTCACGTGTCGTATGACGTCTAACTTTGTGATGCTGTAAGTGGTTCTCTGAAAGCTCATCGAATTTCTGATTGATGATCTCTTACAGCTTCGGCTGGCCTTGTCGTACCTCAAGTTCGCAAAGAAAACCGGACGGTCATCGCATCATCGGCCCCTTTCCCTCGGAGCCATCTGGCGATCGACTTATTTATATGAGCCGCGTCGACGGTTACAACGGCTCCCGACAGATCCAGCAGTTCAATCAACTTCAGCATTGCGGTCTTCTCATTTGAGCCTTGCTCGACCGGTAACTCTCCCGCCACAAATCCAGCTCACCCGCCCGGTCTGTCACGACATTCAGAGTCCATAGATAAAGTGAAATATTGCGACAGGCCTGATTCTCACTGAGCCTGTGAAGCGATTTCATGAAATACCTCTCGCCAGCTCTATATTCGATCATTGGATTCAATTCGCAACCGGAATGAAAAGCATAATTGCTACAAACGTCCCATTGTTCCAGCATTTGTAACAACACGTAAGGTATTTCCCTTAATTTTCAAATTGATGCATTTTGTGAACTAATTTTGAGATGTTGCCGAAAATCAACATTTCAATTATTCGACTGGTCATTTGGGAAATCGACATGAGCACTGCCACCAAACATACATCTGAACTCACCGCCAAAATTATCAATCCACTTCTCTCATCGACCAGAGATGTCTTTGAAATGATGCTCGACTGCACTCCGGTTCGAAGTGGATTGTCATTAAAGACTAAGAATAGCCCGGAGAATGAATTGAGTGCCGTGATCGGGATCACGGGGAATGCCAGTGGCACGATTGTTTTAAGTGTGAAGAAACAGACAGCACTGAATATTTATGAATCCATGCTCGGAACAAAAGCGGTGGAAATTGATCGAGAAGTGATGGATGCCATTGGAGAAATCACCAACATGATCGCAGGAGCGGCTAAAGCAAAACTGGAATCATATTCACTGAGTATCAGTATCCCCAACCTGATCTCGGGGAAAGGACACGAAGTTCACTATCCAACCGGCGTCACACCGATCTGCCTGTCATTTGAATCTGATATGGGTAGCTTCTGTATTGAAGCAGGTTTTGCATCCAAAGAGTAATCCCGAAGTTTTACCAAACATTCATAAATTTCTTGGAAAGGTAGTTTGATGAAAGTTCTAGTTGTTGACGATTCCCGCACGATGAGAGTCATTATCACAAAAGCGTTAGCCCAATTGGGATTTGGCGATGTGACTGAAGCAGCTGATGGACGGGAGGCATTAGAGTTATTCAATTCCAATAGCTTTGATGCCGTCTTAAGTGACTGGAACATGCCGAATATGAACGGCCTGGAATTCCTCAAGGAAGTCCGTCAAATCAATAAAACGATCCCCTTTATCATGATTACGACAGAAGCCGAACGGGGGAGTGTTGTTGCGGCGATTCAGGCGGGGGTGACGGATTATGTGGTTAAGCCGTTTACTCAGGATGCCTTGAGGAAAAAACTCGAGCAGA
>TARA_R100000789_G_scaffold58494_1_pt1 | contig 43386 bp, 32 predicted proteins | sample TARA_R100000789 | Tara Oceans TARA_R100000789 (sample SAMEA2623403) | marine metagenome | biome: marine biome (ENVO:00000447); feature: mesopelagic zone (ENVO:00000213); material: "saline water (ENVO:00002010), including plankton (ENVO:xxxxxxxx)" | depth 450 m
TAGGACCATGTGTGCCACGGCTCTGTGAGCCGTGTAAATCCGTATGGATTTCACATGAGCGGTGGGAAGAGATAAGATAGCCGAATGCACGGCTCACAGAGCCGTGGCACTATCAAAGTAAGCTATTTCCTGATTGAATCGTTCCACCGTTGAAATAGTGCAACTTTAAAACTTGCGCGTCGTGCTTGTACACAGCTTCCCGTTATGCCGCATACTGTCGATAAGTTTCTGCGAGTGAGACCATCACCTCGACAAGCAGTTGATCGGCTCGCTGGAGGATGTGACGGGAGCTTTTTTCCCCGGCTCCTGCAAGCAGTTTTTCGAGAGTTTGCAGATGCAGAGACAAGAGATCACGAGGCTCGACACCACGGAATTCCAATTCATTCAGAAGGGACTGCAACATCTGCTGACTTCCCGATAGTCCCGAAATCACGACCTGCTTGAGGATCTGATCGTACTTTTGCTTTGCGGTTTCATCGAATACCCGCGTACTTGCCAATGACGAGACTGCATCGTTTGATTTTCCTGAGGATGCTGAAACGATTTCGTTCAATAAGCGATGCTGCTGAGAAAGAATCAAAGAGGCTTCTTCCCGCGATCGTTCACGACGTACCTGCAACTCACTTTGAGCCAGTCTCAAATCTTCTCGCGTTCGATTTGCCTGAATTTCCCGAAAAATCACCCAGCCGATTCCCGTACTTCTTTTTATGAAATCGGCTTCCTGAAACTGGCAATTCCATTTCTGACAAATCTCTGCAAGCGAGTCATTCATTTCGGCTGCAAACAGGATGACTGGAATCGATAGCCCCATTTCCCGAACGGCTTTGAGATAGGTTTGAAGTGCCTCAAGTTCTAACGTATCGAATACATCTTGAATGGAAAATAGTAGGCAATCCCAAGGTTCTGACCGCAAAAAAGGAAGAGCAGATTTCGAATCGGTAACCCACTGCGCTTCGTTCAACGACAAACCAAGACGTTGCAAACGTGCGTGCAGATAATCCCAATCTGGCGGAAATTGACCAACCGCCAGGAGATTTATTGTTTCCGTTTTGTTTTCCATTTCCGCAGACATGTTTAATACAAAATCAACACTATGCTCAGGGAGTGGGAGCAAATGTTGGCCCCAGAATGGGTGCTTGTGGCGCGATGAAAGGGGCTTGAGGAATCGGTTGAATCTGAGCCTTCGTCACTTCCAGTTTCACAATCAGCCACCCATTTCCGGAATCGAGATCGGCCAGCTTGATTTCGGTTCCCTGAAATTTTTCGGCAGGAAGTGGTGTACTGCGGCTAAGGCGAATCGGCTTGAGTTGAGAGCGGAGTTGAGTCGCAATGGCCGTTTGAGTTAAGCCCGGAGTTTTTGTTGTGCCATTGGGATCTTCTTCAAGGACATCGACATTCATCGTTTTGAACAGCACACTGTCGTTATTCATTTCCGCAGTAATTTTCAGGTTGATTCGCTGAGTTTCGGTGCTCGGAAGATTTCCAGCTTTAAATTTCCCACGCATTTGCAGATTCAAATAACCCTCCTCAAAACGAGCCTGCAGCGGATTTTCGTTTGCAAAAACAAAATCAATTGCAATTGGTAATTCCTGACTCGGTTCTGCGATTTCCTCAGCAAACAGGGTCAGCAATTGATCAGTCGCTGCCTGGATTTCGTTGATGGAAACCGTTTTACCAGCCAATGATCGTTTACTGGCGACTGTCGCAAATAAACTTTCATGAATAAGAATTTCCACATCATCAGAGACAGGAGCCGGAATTTGGGGATTGATCGATTGTGAAAGATCGGGCAGCAGAGGTTGCTCGGGATAAGGAATATTGGTGTTTCCGATTTGATAATCCCAGTAGATACGGTCAGCGGAAGACATTGTATTTTTGTAGTGCGGTTCAATATTCCAGTCCCGCAGTCGTTGCCACACCTGTTGCTTCAGAAGTTGATTGGTTTGTGAGAGATTCCGATCGATTTCAGTATCAATTTTTGGTTGCACACGGTTCAGAATTTTCTGGCCTGCCACAATATTCGACTGCTGAGTCCGATTGACAGCGATATTATAGGCAAGTTGATCTGCCAGTCGTCCTATAATTGGCATGCGGCCCTGAAGTGAGCGTGCATTGAGGACACGCTGATTCGGCATCACCTGTATGATTGCTTTGGAAGTGAGAATCTCTTCACCATTGAGCATGACTGATTTCGTACCCTGAAATGTCGACATTCCCTCCTGCAGAATTTCCGCCTGGGCGGTGCGGGCAGTTGTCGTCGATTCGACATTTCCTGAAATCACAAAATTGAACTTGGCGTTCTGCTGATCAGGCTGAATATCGACATCGGTACTGGTTTGAGTGGTTTGTGTTCCATTAACAGCGGCTCCGTCCACGAAATCCTGAATGGGACCGCTGCTTGTATCTTCTCGAGCCAGCAGCATTTTCAATGCATTCTCGGAGATTTCCAGATGCAGCTCACCTTGATAGCTCTCCCGATAATTGATCACTGGAGCAACTGCTGGCGGGATGAAACCAGGGGGAACCGGTTGATTTGCAGGACCTGGGGGAATGCCCGCCGGATTCAGAGGATTAAATGGCGGTTGTGCTTCACAAATGGATTGACCAATAAAAAGGAGCACAACACCTGCCGAAAACAGCTTAACCCGTCGAGTATGAGTGATTTTTTGGTTTTCGAACATGAGAATCCTCAACCCACAGTTTATTTCGTATGTCGATGTTAATGTGGAGAGAAATTCTCCAATATTGACTGTTGAATGGTTCAGAATTTCCCGAACGGGACGATAAGAACCAAAATCTCAGTTTGATTTCGCTAACATGAGCACTGAAAGGCTTGAACTAATAGAGGAACATCCTTATGCTCTCGAATTCCTAGCTAAGTCCGTAAGTTTAACTCCGCTCCAGATTGCGTCGAGATCAATTTACAGATTGAAATAAGGAAGGTTTTCTTACGATTGCGGTATTGGAAACGCAGTCAAATCAGCGAATAATCGAGGTTTAAACCCTCACTTCCTGATTGAATTTTGTACACAACGCGTAGATTTTTTGTCAGAAGTAATCGAATCATGTCAGATGATCCTAAGTTGACAGCTCAGAGACGTGACTCTCTGGGGTCTTCAGTTTCCCGTCGTATGCGAAAAGCTGGCCAAATTCCTGGCAGCATTTACGGTCACAAACAGGAAGCGATTTCATTCGCTGTCAGTGCCGATGATCTCAACCCGATCATTGCCTCTGGTCATAAGGTTGTCGATTTTGAAATTGATGGCAGTGTCGACAAGGCTCTGATTCAGGATGTGCAGTGGAATACATTCTCCACATACGTCCAGCATGTCGATTTATTGCGAGTTGATGCCAATGAGCGTGTCAGCACCAGCGTGGAAATCGTCGTGCGAGGGATTTCTCCTGGCGTTCTGGCTGGAGGAATTCTGGAGCAGATCCATCATGAATTACCGATTGAATGCCCGGTTATTCGTCTTCCTGAACAGATTGTGATTCGCGTCACCGATTTGAAAATGGGTGGTGCCATTCACGTGAGCGACATTCCGTTACCGACTGACTGCACGACAACACTGCCACCAGAAGAAGTCGTGGTGCATGTCGTTGAACCTCGCAAAGCACCAGAGCCAGATGAAAATGAAATCGCCTCTTCTGCTGAGCCGGAAGTTGTCGGAGCTAAAGAAGAAGACTCTGAAGAGTAAAGCGACAATTCACTTCTCAATATAAGTCAGATCGTCTAATTTTCTGACAAAGAGATGTGCTTGTAAATCAGTGATCGCCGCACCTGCACCTTTTCGGTGAATGTCGCGGCGATTTTTTTGAGTGATCGAGGCAATTGGCTGATGATCCGACTTATCAAAAAGTTATTTGGCAGCAGAAAGATCCCAGAGCAACGGGATATTTCTGCGACAGAACCTCAAGACATCAAACCCAAAGAGACAAAGCCAGATACGGCTCGCGGAACCGAACCCATGAAAATCGTGGTCGGACTGGGAAATCCTGGACGTCAATACGTCAATACCCGTCACAATATTGGTTTCGAAGTCCTGAATGAACTGGCCAATCGCCATCAGGCAGGGCCTTCATCACTGCGACACGAAGCGGAAATTAAAGAGATTTTTATTGGGGGTGAAAAGATACTGCTGTGTGCCCCTCAAACCTATATGAATTTAAGTGGAACATCAGTCGCCTCCCTCGTCAATTTTCATAAACTTCCACTGGAAGATGTGCTGATTGTTTGCGATGACCTGAATTTGCCAGCCGGACAACTCCGACTGCGGGCTTCGGGTTCCAGCGGTGGTCAAAAAGGTATTAAAGATATTGCTCTGAAATTAAAAACTGAAGATTTTGCACGCTTACGGTTTGGAATCGGGCGTCCTCCGGGCCGCATGGATGTTTCCAGCTATGTTTTGCAGAAATTTTCTGATTCCGAGCAAACCGACAACCAGATTTCAGTCAAGAATGCGGCTGACGGAGTAGAAGTCTGGATCAAAGAGGGTGTTGTTAAGGCGATGAATCAGATTAACACGAATTCCGTATAAGAACTTCGAGCAGAAATGGCCTGCCGAGATTGATTCTTTGCGAATTTTCGTTACGCTACGGTTTGCAATTCGTTTGCTTATTTAGCAATGAGAATATAGTTTCCCTCCTCTGTAGACGCAGCGGGGGTGAATTCCAATGATTATCCACGGTGTGAAAACCAAAATGTGGATGGGTTTATGACTTCCCTCAAACAGTTACTCTGCGAATAGGGATGTTGCTGAAGTTCGATCGGGAGAGAGACGTTGGCCTTACGTAGTTATGAAATCATGTTTCTGCTGGACAGTGGAAAATACGCGACTGATCCAGATGGTGTCACCGGCGAAGTGAATACCATTCTTGACAAAATCGGAGCCGAGGTTGTCTCTGCCCGTCCGTGGATGGATGGCAAACTGGCCTACCCCATCGAAGGACAACGTAAAGGTTTGCACTACCTGACTTATGTCAAAGCCGATTCCGGTCAGGTTCAGCAACTGCAGCGTTTGTGCCGCTTGAGCAGCGTTGTCTTGCGTCATATGTGCATTGTTCCTCCAGAACAATTGTTCGATCTGATGTCGACCTCACTCTCTGGCAATCCTTCCATGGAAGATGAAGACGCCGAAGATTCTGATGATGATTCTTCAGAAGAAGCCTCTTCAGACGAAGAAGAAACCGCAAACGCTTAATTCCATCCGAACGGTTTAAAACCAGTCGGCTTATGGACAGGATTGATGATCGTTTCCCCGGATTCCTGCCGGATTAACGAAGAATGGGAGTTGCAATGGCCAGTTACAACCGAGTGATTCTGATGGGCAATCTGACGCGCGACCCGCAGGTTCGCTATACGTCTGGTGGAACAGCAGTAACCGAAATCGGCCTGGCGGTGAATCGACAATGGTTCGACAAACAGACAAATTCCCGCAAAGAAGATACGACGTTTGTCGATGTCACTCTGTGGGGACGTCAGGCGGAAGTCGCCGGGGAATACCTGGCAAAAGGTCGCCCAGTTATGATTGAAGGTCGACTGCAACTCGATCAATGGGAAGACAAACAATCCGGAGAAAAACGCAGCAAATTGCGTGTCGTTGGAGAAACGATGCAATTGCTGGGAAGTCGTGGTGAAGGCGGAAGTGGCGGAGGCGGAGGTCGACCAAGCGGAGGCGGATCCCAATCCCGTCCCTCTGGCGGAGGATCTTCACAGCCTCACGACGACATGCCACCTTCTCCAGTCGATTCCTTTTACGATAGCGGCCCCGAAGACGACGATGTCCCGTTTTAGGGATCGCACTTCCAGGTTTCTCATTGTGAATTGAATGATCTGGCAGAAAGCCATTTCAGATTATATAGAGTTAATTTCATTGTCTACACGGTGTTGTTTATTCAGGGAAGCACGACAACGGAGTGTTTATTTCGGATTGACAACCTGATCAAAAAAGCTCGTAAGAGCCTTACTTTTCAAATTCGATGTTCAAGGTATTATTATGGTGCGTCAAGTCAAACGTAAGCCAGTCTTTTCACCGCGCACCAATGGTGCAGTGGAATTGATGCTCGCTGAAGATGTTTCCACATTGGGGAAACAGGGAGATATTGTCCGGGTCAAGCCAGGCTATGCTCGAAACTATCTGCTTCCTCAAGGATTGGCCACAGTTGCCACAGAGGAAAACAAGAAAGCCGTAGAAGAGCATCGCGTCAAACTGGGTGAGCTTGAGAAACAACGTAAAGGTGCTGCCAAGAAACTGGCAGAGAATGTTTCCAAATACTCAGTCACAATCGAAGCCAATGCCAACGACGAAGGTCATTTGTATGGTTCGATTCTGGCTGCAGATATCAGCAAGTCACTGGTCAAAGCGGGTTACAAAGTTGAACCGGAACATATCCGACTCGATGGTCCACTCAAAGAACTTGGAATGTACACTGTGAAACTGCAGTTGCACTCTGAAGTCTCTTCCGATGTCAAAGTCTGGGTTGTGCCCATTAGTGGCTCTAAGTAATTCTAAGAGTTAGACATTTCAATCAGGAAATGTTTGACTTGTCAGGAACCCGATCAGGGCAAATCAAACAGGATGTCGAGTACGGCATCCTGTTTTTGCGTCTACTGTGATAATCAGTAAATGGAGTGAAGATGGCGACCGATATGAAAAGTGCCGCGGCGGAGGGCCTGCTCAGTAAACGTCCGCCAATGAATCTCGAAGCGGAAAACAGCGTGCTGGGTTGTTTGATGCTCGTCAACGACACGGTCGATCAAGTCCTGGGCATTCTGAATGCTGATCAGTTTTACGACGATCAGAACCGTCGTATTTTTTCGACAATTGCTGAGATGTTTGACCGCGGCGACCGGGGAATCGATGCGGTCACACTGGCCAACGAACTCGAAAAACAAGGCAACCTCGAAAAAGCAGGCGGCGTCTCGAAGTTGCTGGACATCATGGAGACAGTGCCTCATGCCGCCCATGCCGAGTACTATGCGAAAATTGTGCGGGAAAAATGGCTGCAGCGTCAGCTTATCTATACCTGTAACGAGATACTGAAAGAAGCCCACCATTCTTCGGATGACATCAACGATATCCTCTCCCGCTCAGAGCAGAAGATCTTTCAGTTGGCCGAGCAGCAGGAATCGATGACCCGCAACGATATGAAATCGATCCTGATGGAAACCTGGGATCGAATTAACAGCCGCCGAGATCAGGAAGGAACCGTCAGTGGTCTCAATAGCGGCTTCATCGGGCTGAATGAACTGACGAGTGGTTATCAGAAATCCGAACTCATCATCTTAGCCGCTCGTCCGAGTATGGGAAAAACGGCTTTTGTCTGTAACTCGACACTGGCGGTGGCGGGGCTGGCAAAAAGTGGAGTGTTGTTATTCAGTCTGGAACAGTCGAAAGCGGAATTGGCGGAACGTCTCCTCTGTATTCACTCAAAGGTGGATGGTCACAAAGTTCGACAAGGTGATCTTGACGAGATGGATCATCATGCCCTGCTTGAAGGCTCAACCGAATTGAGTCAGTATCCGATATTCGTTGATGACCAGCCTGGTCGAACGATGTCGCAAATTGCGGCTGTTTCAAGACGCATGAAACGGCAATACGATATCGGGATCGTGATCATCGACTACCTCCAGCTCATCGAAGCTGAAGATAAGAATCAGCCTCGTGAACAGCAAATTGCTTCGATCACAAGACGTCTGAAATTCCTGGCCAAGGACCTGGACATTCCCGTGGTTGCCCTCGCACAGTTGAATCGGGGAGTGGAACAACGTGAGGACAAACGGCCCCGTCTGGCAGACCTGCGAGAATCGGGGGCGATTGAACAGGATGCCGACGTGGTGATGTTCCTGCACCGTCCGGAAGCTTACGATCCCGAAGATCGCCCAGGCGAAGCCTTTGTGATTGTGGCCAAAAACCGAAGTGGTCCTATTGGAGATGCCCACCTGACCTGGATCAAACAACAACTCCGCTTTGTCGATTACAGTCCTCTCAGCGCCCCCGACGGAGGCTGGGTCGACGACGGTTTTTAACCCCTGAAAGGGGTTTGATTTGGTCGTCCAATAACTTTCCGCACTCCGTTGTCGTGCTTTACAACATTAACCTGTAGGTCAGGCTGTGCCTGACGAGATCAATTAGAGACGTCCATTTCGTCAGGCACAGCCTGACCTACGGGGTCTCATAATGACGACCTTCCCAAGATAAAGATTATATCTGCGATGACATCCGATAAGCCGTTTGCCAGTTTGAAAAATCGATGTGCTGTTGTGACTGGTGCATCTTCAGGGATAGGTCAGGCCATTGCTCTGGAACTGGCACGTGGCGGTGCAGATTTGATTTTGCATTACAATCGTAATCGGAACGGAATTGAAAAGACGGCTGTTCAAGTTCGTGAATTGGGGCGAGTCGCTCAAATCCTCCAGGCAGATCTCAGTGATGCCTCGCAGTATGATCGAATGGTTAACGAAGCATTCAATCTCCATCAATCACTAGACATCTGGGTGAATAATGCTGGTGTGGATTTATTAACCGGGGAAGCAAAAGACTGGCCTTATCTGAAGAAACTTGAAAAGCTCTTCGAAATTGATGTTCGAGGCACGATTGCCCTTTCAAAAGCGGTTGGCGATCGATTTTCTGACCAGCAAAAAGGAGTGATTCTCAATATCGGTTGGGATCAAGCAGAGCGCGGGATGGAAGGCGATAGCGGCGAACTGTTCGCGGCTGCAAAAAATGCGATCATGGGATTTTCCCGTTCGCTGGCAGTCTCCCTGGCTCCCCATGTTCGAGTCAATTGTGTGGCCCCCGGCTGGATTCGAACTGCCTGGGGTGAAAACGTGGGCGATGCCTGGCAGCAAAGAGTGATGCAGGAAACCCCATTGAAACGCTGGGGAACTCCGGAAGATATCGCCAAACTGATCCGCTTTCTCGCTTCCGAGGAAGCGAGTTATATAACGGGTCAGATTTATAATGCCAACGGTGGTGCAGAGCGTTAAGACACTCGATTGAGTTGTATTATTGCAATTTCGATGCAGTTATTTCCGAACTAAGAATTAAGGCAGAACACGTTTTTCCTGAATGGCCTGATAGGTTTCGTATCGTTTTTTCATCCGTTCTACAGAGTACATGCGAATGAGCTTGTTTTTGTAAAGCAGGCGATTTTGTTGGTCACGGGTAATTTCATCACCCACTTCATGCAGTGCCATGCCTGCATACAGTTCGGCGAAAGTAATCGGATCCACTCCGATCCCAGCTTCCAGATCGGCAATAGCATCTCCCCCACCTGTTAGAATGAGATAAGGATTCATGCCGGTTGTGGCGGGATTGTATTTGCCTTCTAACCGTAAGGATTCCATTGCCTGCCCCAGGGTCGCATTCGCTACCTGGATTTGTTTGACAGTTTCATTGGCAAGATCGACTGCCTGATTAGAATCGTCATCAGTGTTCAATGGTGGCTGTGCAACGGAAGTCGCCAACTGAAAGGTTCCATTGGAACCGAGCAGATAACCGACTCCTAAAAGCAACAGGGAAAATCCGATTCGACGAATCGCTTGCAATTTCTCTTTACGCATCTTCTCACACCTTATCTGATCATGATCGAACGAAGATTTTGTTCACATGGACGAATTACAAAGGTTATCGTGACATGCAAAGGAACTGCTTGCAAGTCGTTAAGCCTCAAGAGATTGGTGTGAAGTGAAATTCAGCTGGAATTACCGGCAAATTTGATCGATGTAGGAAACCAGATTCTTTAATGTTCCCGGAATTTCCGCATGTTTTTCAGCTCTGCATGCCATTTCCAGTTGCTGGGCCCGTTCAGTCAAACCTGGGTAACCATATCCTCCCCCTGCCCCTTTGAGCTGATGGGCAACAGACTTCAGCGTGAATAAGTCGCCTTCTTCCATCCCGGCCAGCAATTGCATACGTCGCTCCGGTAACGCTGAAACAAAATATTCCAGAAGTTCCTGAAAATCCGCTTCGTCAGCGTAAATCGATTTAACTAAAGAACTTACGTCGTTCGAAGCGTTACTGTTTACCAGTATTGTCATACTTCATCCCCTCATGAATTTTGACACAGTTTTCGAATCGAACACTTTTGAGCATGTGTTCTTGCAATAAACATAGTTCAAAATTCAGAAGGTAAACCTGACCACTTCAGTAACTTGAGAGATTTCAGGGAAAATTTTGAATTTTCGGAGATATATGCCCGTAGAATAACGATTGTCAATTCAGACAGAACCCAATCCATATTGACCCATCCTTGTTCAATGAGTTATTAGTCCCAAGTCAAAAATAACCATTTCTGACTTGGGTATGCCTGTTTTATGCGACTTCTTCAGAGATACATCACTGGCGAACTTCTGCGCGTATTCGTAATGGTTTTAATTGCCATATCGATTTTGCTGGTTTTTGTGGGTGTCTTTCAGCAGGCCACCGAAAATGGCCTGGGACCGGTCGAAGTTCTGCAAATCCTGCCCTATGTCATTTACAGTCTGCTCCCGATCACCATTCCTGCAACGATGTTGCTGACCGTGACTGTGGTTTATGGTCGAATGTCGGGAGATCAGGAATTGATTGCTGCTCGTGCTGCGGGGATCAATCTAATTTCACTCCTCTGGCCTGCATTACTAATGGGAGCCAGCCTGAGTGCCGGAGCGCTTGTGTTGACCGACCGAGTGATTCCCTGGTCCATCGATAAAATCCAGGAGACCGTACTCCTGAAGATGGAGAAAATCTTTCTGGATCAACTCCGCAGCGATCATCAGTTCATTGATCCTCAAGGTGGTCTGGCAATTACCGTCATTGATGTCGATCAGAAAACACTCATCAAACCGACAATCCGCTATACACCCAAAAGTGGGCAGACATTCACGATTCAAGCCGAGTCCGCTAATATCCATTTTGATATTTCCGAAGGGATGGCCACTATCAAAGTTGTCGGCGGATATATTCATATGTCCGATGGTCGGGGAGCCTGGATTCGCGAAGAAGAATATCACTTCCCCCTGCCTCTGTTCGACAAGCAGCGCAAAGCCCGCCACATGGCTGCCAATGAAATCTCCAAAGAGCTATTGGAGATCAAACAGAAAGAAAAAGAGCGGGAATCGCGGCAGACTATCGCTACGGCTATGAACCTTATGACAGGGCGTTTTGAAGAATTCACCAGGCAGGATTTTCTGGAACTGGTGCAAAGCTCTGGAACCGACCTCCAACGCACGAACAAACTCAAAACCGAATATCACAGCCGCTTTGCTATGGCGGGCAGCTGTTTTTTCTTTGTGCTGGTCGGGAGCCCGATTTCGATCATTCACGCCAAGAAACAATTCTTGACGACCTTTTTTATGGTCTTCATGCCGATTGTTTTCCTCTATTACCCGATCATCATGCTCTCAATGAATCAGGCCAAAAACGGAACTCTCGAAGCATATTGGGTAATGTGGGTCGCCAATATCCTGGCCAGTTTCATCGGCGGTTACCTCTTGTGGAAAGTAATGCGGAATTAATTGTAATGAGTAGCAACAACAAGTTTCGCAGGTCAGGCTCTGTCTGACAGAATTATTCACAGACGTCTAACTTCGTCAGGCACAGCCTGACCTGCGACTCAAATCTCCACTTCAACCTTCAACCTTCAAAAGTCCTACGTATCTCGGAACAATATCACGATGGAACGTGCAGCGACCGAATAATGCTTTGTTTGCACGACATTACAGAGTCCATAATCGATAATATCGTCCGGGGAAGGTAGTGAGGTATCGACAATTCGCTTCCATTTGATAGGCGGAGTTTCTACGATTTTAAAATCGATCTTTTCATCAGATCCGTTAATCATCACATACAGATCCTGACTGTCATGCTGACTTCCGATTAGACTGTATGCTAAAGTCTGGGAATGCTCGCTCATATCACAGGGACCATCCGGCCCATACCAGCTGACTTCGTTCCGCCAGAAGCGGGAACGGCAAATAGAACCGAAGGTTTTGCGAAACGCGATGATCATTTTGCTGAAACGATAGATATCACTATGCTTTTTCAGCCGTGTCCAATCCAGCCAACTTGTTTTGTTATCCTGATTATACGCGTTGTTGTTACCCTTTTGCGTATGCATGAATTCATCGCCCATGCGCAGCATGGGAGAACCGTTCGAGACCATCAGCAACGTCAGATAATTCTTGACTTGCTGCTTGCGTAGTTGAACAACTTCTTCAGGAGCTCCTTCCTCCCCTTCAAATCCGGTATTCCATTTGAATTCATGGGAACCATCGCGGTTTTCTTCGCCATTATCCCAGTTGTATTTCTGCTCATAGGTGACCATATCGTTTAAGGTCGAACCATCGTGAGAAGAAATATAATTGACCGACTGCCATGGACGGCAGGAATGCTGAATGTCATCTGGGAATAAATCGGCACTGCCATAGATGCGGGTCATTAATTCGGAAATCATGCCCGGTTCACCGCTGACGAAACGTTGCAGTGCATCGCGATAACGACCATTCCATTGCATCCATAACCAGCCGGGAAATGTGTATCCGAGTTGATAGATCCCGGCTGCATCCCAGGGCTCGGCAATCAATCTCACATTCAAAAAGTCTTCAGCGGTGACAATCTGAGAAAAGATCGGCGGCTGCTTCAGTGAAATCGAGCCATCACTTTGACGAGCAAAAATCGACGCCAGATCGAAACGAAAACCATCGACATGCATTTCATGACGCCAGTAACGCAGACTGTCGACAATCAGTTTCTTGACACCCAGCTGATTCGCATCGAGCGTATTGCCGCATCCGGTATAGTTTGCAAATTCAGGGGTACCATCTTGTCCGGGAACAGACATGTAGTAAGTGTCATTCGCAATCCCCTTAAAACTGTAGTTGGGTCCTTTGTCATCTCCTTCGCAGGTGTGGTTATAAACGACATCCAGAATGACTTCGATGCCAGCATGATGCAGTTCACGGACCATCATTTTGAACTCATCCTGGACGACTCGACTTTCTTTCCCCATTGCATATTCATTATGGGGTGAAAAGAAGTTCAAAGGCATGTAGCCCCAGTAATTCCCTTCAGCTGGGTCGTATTGGAAGACTGGCATCAACTCCACTGCAGTGACACCCAAATCACGCAGGTAGGGAATCTTTTCGACGACTCCTGCAAAAGTTCCTCGCTTTGCAGCGGGAACGCCAGAGCTTGGGTCTTTAGTGAACCCTCGAACGTGCATCTCGTAGATGATCAGGTCGGCATCGTGCCTGAGGAAGCCGTCGTCTTTCCAGTCGAAAGGATGATCGGTATCGATGACACCCAATGGTGCCTTACCCAGATTTGAGCCTGGGTGCTTGGCAAGTTCACGATCGAATTCCGGGGGAAAGTGAACAGCTTTTGCATAGGGATCGACGAGAAGTTTATCGAAGTCGAATCGAAAAAAGCCCTCTTGGTTTTTCTGTGGGCCATTGACTCGATAGGCGTAAAACTGGGCATCGGGTGCTCGGTCTTTTTCAATGCGACAATGCCAGACCGGTCCTGATTTATTCTTATATTGATCGAACTCGAACTCAAGCACCGGGTGATAATAGTCATCGGCATTGAACAACAAGAGTATAACACGCGAGGCTCTACCGGCATATAAGACGAAATTCCAGACCTGTTGGTCTTCGACCCAGCTCACGCCTGGGGGATCCAGCCAGCCTTCGGTTTGATGCCAGTTATTCATGTGATGTTCTTATATTCTTGAACAGAAATTTCAGGGATAGTTATCTTAACCTTAATTGACTTGCAGGCAATTCACCAGTTCGCCATCATGAATCCAACATGTCTGATCTGACATTCAGTCATGCGATCGAATCTCTTCAGTCACTCAATTCTGCTCTCGCCAGAAGGACACCTCTATTATGCGATTCCTGATCCTCGGATTATTATTCTTTTCAATGGCCGCTTCTGCGAAAAATGTCTCAGCAACTGACTTACCGAATATTTTATGGATCACCAGTGAAGACAACGGGCCAGAATTGGGGTGCTACGGCGATGAATATGCCGATACGCCCAATATCGATCAACTGGCCACTCGGGGCTTACGATATAATTATTGCTGGTCGAATGCTCCCGTTTGCGCTCCTGCCCGAACAACGATTATTTCCGGAATGTATCCTCCCAGTCTGGGAGCCCAGCATATGCGGTCGCATCTGCCGATGCCGGAACAGTTGAAAATGTATCCGGAACATCTTCGCAAAGCAGGCTATTATTGCACGAATAACAGCAAAGAAGACTACAACCTGGAAAAGCCAGCGGATCTGTGGGATGACAGCAGTCGGAAAGCTCACTGGAAAAATCGGGGTGAAGATCAACCGTTCTTTGCAATTTTCAATCACACAATCAGTCATGAAAGTCAGCTGCGAAAACGACCTCACACTGCCGTTCAAGATCCAGCCGGTGTGCGTGTGCCAGCTTATCATCCCGATACTCCCGAAGTTCGTCAGGACTGGGCTCAATATTATGACAAGCTGACTGAGATGGATCAATTAGTCGGTCAGAATATCGAAGAACTTGAGAAAGCCGGGCTGTTAGATGAGACGATCATCTTCTATTACGGCGACCATGGCTCCGGGATGCCACGTCACAAACGCTGGCCTTATAATAGTGGTCTGCACGTGCCCTTGATTGTTGTGATTCCCGAGAAATTTCAGCATCTGGCTCCGCCGGAATATAAAGTCAATGGAGCTTCTGATCGTCTCGTCAGTTTTGTGGACCTGGCTCCGACTGTGCTGAGCCTTGCTGGTGTGAAGCCGCCTGAGGAGTGGCAGGGTCATGCATTTGCAGGACAGTTCACTGCCCCCGAACAGGATTACATTTTCGGATTCCGAGGTCGCATGGATGAACGTCCCGATTTTGTCCGCAGTGTCCGCAATGAACGATTTATTTACATCCGACATTTCAATCGCCATCGCCCTTACGGTCAGTTCGTACATTATATGTTCCGCACACCGACAACCCGAAAATGGTTCGAACTTCATGAACAGGGCAAACTGACGCCGGCTCAGGATTTTTTCTGGCAGACCAAACCGGTTGAAGAGTTGTACGATCTGCAGGCTGATCGAGATGAAGTCAATAATCTGGCCGACGATCCTGCTCATGAAGAAACCTTGCAGGATTTCCGACAGGCGTTATTTCAATTCATGATTGAAACGAAAGATCTGGGAATTGTACCCGAAGCGGAATTGCAACAGCGAACGGATGGAAAATCACCTTACGATGTTCAACGCAATGGAGAGTTGCTCGCTCAATACGATCGTGTGCTCCTGACTGCGGCTGCTGCTTCTCATCTGGATGTCGATAAGATCGATCAGGAGACGATGGTGAGCGCTTTTCAAAATGATGAAGCGACCATTCGCTACTGGGCTTGTGAATGGGCTTTGATGAATGAGAAGAAAGGAGTCGACAAAGCTCGCAAGCAACTGGTGAAATGTCTGAAAGACTCTTCATCCAGTGTTCGAGTTGCCGCGGCGGAAGCTCTCGGAAGATACGGCAGCGAAGAGGATCTGAAGCAGGCATTGCCTGTGTTATTAAAAGCAGCTGATCTGAATGAAAGCGATGTTTATACAGCGATTGCGGCTTTGAACTCCCTGGATTATCTGGATGATCGCGCGAAATCGATCCGGGATGAAATTGAGGCTCTGCCAGAAAAAGTGAAGCAGATGCCACCTCGAACGGATTCGTATGTGCCACGATTGAAAGAAAAAATCATGGCGGATCTGGATGGCAAACCGACGCCGTAGTTGATTGACCCCTTACTCTCATTTCCTACAGTTTATAGAAAGAATTTATCTGACAAAATCCATGATAAACAATAAACGCCACTGCTGACTGATCAGCAGTGGCGTTTTTAATTTCTGAATTCGAGTGATCGATCACTTCTTGAAATGCTTCTCATACAGCAAAAAGAAAGCAATCGGCGGCACGATGAAGATCAATCCCAGGAAGAAGGACCAGCGGGGAAACAGGTATGGTTTGATCAGAAATTGATCGATCAGTGCGGAGCCGACGACTGCCCAACACATGAAGATCAGACCAAGTTGAAAGTTCTCTTTTTTCTCAGCGTCCGTCATTTCAGACTTAGGCTTTTCCGCTTTCGCTTTGCCCGAACTCTTGCCAGATTTTTTACCCCCACCGACTGACTTGGATTCAAACTGAGCAGCAATCGCTTCGTCGCGGGCTCCTGGTGCGTAATATTTTGCGATTGACTGATTGATTTGTAGTGGTGTGGCAATGACTGCACGCATCGGTTTCCCGAATCGCAATCGGAATTCATCTTCGAGTTCATGATCCGGTTCATCCATGGCGGCGACCAGGATCACATCTTCATCGATAAACAAGGGAAGAATGCTGTGCGTTTTGACAAGTTTTCGAGGAACCTGATCGAGTACATTGTCATCCGGTAATGTCGATTCGAGATCGACAAACGGTCGTCCCAACTCCTGAGCCAAAGCCTCGGCTGCTTTCTGTGGAGTGACCAGTTTCATCTGCACGATGGCGTCGCGATGTGTTAAACCGCGACGGTCAGCGAACTCTTCGATTTCAGAAATCTGACCTTTATCAATTTCACCTTCTGCAGCAAGAATCCGCAGCATCGGCTTGCTGCCGCGCTCTTTTTCATCTCCAAATTCGCGACCGAGGCTCTCATCGTAATCCCGTTTGCGGGATTTGTCGGTCAGGCACAACATGGCCTTGGCTAACTCATTGAGCAAGTCCTGTGACTCAAGCATATAGTCACCGGTCGCATACTGACGGACGAGAGCATTGAGCTTTTTGTAATGGGCGCGAATCTTCTCGGGATCATCTTCGAAATCGATCAGACGCAATAACTGATAGTGCGTTGGTGGCCGAAGCTCCTCGGGAATTCCGAGCCACTGTTTATAAACATCAATCGCCACGAGTCTTCACTCCATTCATTATGAACATTCTCAGTCAAATACAAACCGAACTTATTCGACTGTATATTCCAGAGCGAGAGTTTCCATGGCATCGACGCCAGCTGAATCCAAACCAGAATCGCGGACAATTTGCGTGGCGGCTTCTCGATTTCCTGTCAAATCGCGAGCAGTCGCACTGATACGACCATTGGCATCGTAACTGTAGGTCACTTCGACAGGTGAGTTCTGCGGAAGGTTTGGCGGCAAATCGACGATGCGGAAGTCGCCAATCAAAGTACAGGCAGCCGGGTCTTTGGCTTCCCCTTCGAGGATGTGCACATGAATCGAACGCTGGTTAGGCGAGTTTGTGACAAACCGCTGAGAAACATTGAATGGAATCTGAGTGTTTTTGGGGATCATGATGTGATTGATCTTCTGAACCCGGTTGTTGGGATCGGTGATCTTAATTCCCAAAGAGTGCGAGTTGACGTCAGCAGTACTGACCGAACGGAGTCGATCCAAAGCCGCCTTGGCCAGTTTGGTTCCGCCGCCAGTTGCCCGGGCTTCCAGAATAGCAGCATGAATCGCGGCTCCCTGGGAAACGGCTTCTTCAGGAGAGACATCACGAGAAGGTTTACGGCCTGCCACTTCAATGAGCATCGCTTCAACAACCGGCATATGAGTCGAACCACCGACGACGACAATATCATCCAACTCCCCAGCTTTGACGCCAGCCTGCTGCATAACCAACTCGGTCGTATCGCGTGTTCGCTGCATCAGGTCGGCAGTCATACGTTCAAAGTCGCCGCGAGTTAACGCAACCGTTAACGTTTTTCCCTGATAATACAGGCTGACAGGCACCTGAGATTTTTGACTCAACTGTCGTTTTGCATCTTCACATTCCTGAGTGAACTGCAGCAGCGTTTCCGGATCTTCACGAGGATCGGTTCCGTGTTTCTGCAGATACTGTTCAGAGACATGGTCGACCACACGGCGGGTCCAGTCGAGACCACCAAGCATCACGTCTCCGTCGGTCGCGAGCACGCGGAAGTTTGTCGGCGTGTATTCGACAACGGTGACGTCGAATGTACCACCCCCGAGATCGTAGACGAGAATCGTCTTCTTTTTAAAGTCCGCCTTCTTGACACCCAATTCGCCTTTGATCCAGGCATAAGCCAGCGTGGCGGCTGTCGGTTCATTGATAATATCGACAACATTCAATCCAGCAATTCGGCCAGCATCCTGAGTCGCTTTACGGCGAACATCATTGAAGTAATACGGCACGGTAATTACGGCATTGGCAATGGGTCCGATCCGTTCTTCAGCATCCTGCTTGAGTTTTTTAAGGATCAAGGCGGAGATAAATTCCGGTGTCAGCTTCTTATTCTGGAAGACGACGTAGAAATCCTTGTTCCCCATCTGTCGTTTGATCGCTTCGATAATTCGTTCGGGATCTTCGACAGACATCCGTTCGAATGTCGGCCCGACAACCACCTGACCTTCTTCACTCAGAATGACAATCGAAGGAGTGATGGTTCGATCATCCGAATTCAAAAGAGCGGCTGGTTCGCCTGTATCATCCATCATGGATATTGAAGAGAACGTCGTTCCCAAGTCGATTCCGACAGTATTGCCCTCAAGAAACTGCATAGCTTAACCCGTTGTCTTTCACGATCTCTACGAAACAATGTATTTGTCCTGTCCGCATTCATAGCACCAGAAATTTATCTGGCCGTTATGCCGGAAGGAACCTTGACCCAAAACTCATCAACAGCAGCAATTGTGTTTGTTTAGAATACTGATATCAGACTCTGAGTTTCAACGAAGTGAAACATGACGAGCACGTCATTTTCCGGGAATTCTGAAATTTGCGTCTGTTGAGAGGATTATGATGAAGTCCTCATTGTGCTATCGCCACACAGAGGTTGCAAGACATAAGCGGTTTTCTTGCCGTAATTTCAGCCGAAGGGGAAATACGACGGATTTGATTAGAGTGATCGAATAGAACACTAAACCACCGAATTTATTAGAGCATTTCTAAATGCAGTGTGCCTTCACATGTACGATTATTTGCCTAAATCGCTACATTTGCTCAGGCAGAATGCGGAAAATTAATTTTGGAAATGCTCTAGAAGTGCTACTACTGGGAGTTCATTTCTAAAACCAGTCGAGTTCCCCAATCCTCACACCCAGGATAAACACAATCGTAAGAAACGAACCCACAATCTGAACGAGAATGGCGGCATTGACGACGTTTAACAATTCCAGAGTTTTATTGGAAAGTCGTTCCCGGTTTTCCACGGCCAGCTTTTGAATGGAATCGTAAATCAGTTCACCGGCGATAATTAGAATGACACACAGGAACACCAACGCCCAGGTGAGCAACGACAATTCAACGACGACTGCAGTGCACAACAATATGCTGATTGCGAAAAAATCGAAGAAGAGCGTACTACTCATCCGAAAACATTGCGTAATGCCCCGCTCGGCATCGACGAGCCGTTGCCGCCAGGGCGAACGATTCGGACGAGGTTCCTCGACTGAGTCTTCCGTTTTTATTAAATCGATTAACGAAGTATGCATCCGATCTCCACGGCCGTGAAGGGATTAAATGGTCCAGGGTCAAGGGACTTGAGTCCAGGGGACGATTTGCAATTCTCTAACCACTCATCACTCATCTCTAACCTCTCCATTATTGTGTTCCCAGGAGTGAGCTGAGTCGATTGGAGGAACCATCGATTGGTCCGAGGCGGGGTTCAATCATAAAGCCGACGCCGAAATTGCCTTTACTGCTATCGACAGACAATCCGAGATGGATCAGGAAGTCGGAACGAATTCCAGTAATTGTAAACGATTGACCGCGATCCTGATTTTCCGCGATATCGTAAGCGGTTCCGAAAGTGGCAATCCATTTTTGACTCATCGCATAACTGGCGCTCGCTGTCAGGAGTTGACTTTCCAAAGGTCCTGCCTGAATGTTGCGATATCCCAGATACAGGCTGCCGCGAGTGCTGCGTTGTGTCAGGAAACCGACGTCCCAGGCTTGTGGCGCATCTTCAAAGAAATCAAATTCCCCATTGGCCAGAATTTTTGTACGGGAACCGACATCCCACATATAATTCGCGGTCAGTAATCCAAAGTCTTCGCCGAAATTATCGCTGTCGGCATCCGGGAAGTAGGACAATCCTAAGTCGAGAGTCATCCAGTCTTTAATCCGCTGTCGCTCGGGTGGACCAACCTTGGTTTGCAGGCGATGATTCCAGTTGAAGCGGGCCACCTGCTGATCATCGACCAGTTCAAAATAAGGTGAGCTGACATTACGGGCTGCCCCGGAACGGACCGCATAATTTCGCGGATCAAACTGAGTCGGCAACAGAGCATTGTTCATAAAGCCGAACGTGTTGAAGATCAATCGCGTGCGGAATCGTTCCTGAGCGTTTTCATCAAATTCGTTGTACTGAGGGACATCGCTCAAATCCTGAGTCGAATCAGCAAAGTAATAGTCGACTCCCAGATTCTGTTTGTGAGCCAGTCCATTGATTCCGAGCAAGGGACTGAATAGGTGCGGATAAGTTTTCCAGAGCATTAAATTCGCCCGGATCCCCGCAGACCCATAAAAACGATTCAAGTTGTTATTCGTGAATCCATCATCCTGCCAGTAAGCCGCTTCGCCCAGCAGGTAAGGATCGAATTTCACAGGCCCCAGATTGAAAGGCATGGAAAGTTCATGACGAGTCGAAAGTACCACCCCTTCTGCTTCGGGAGTGTAAGTCAGAGGTACATACAAATCGTTGGGATCATCGGGAGCATCGCCCGGTCGCAATTGACCATAACCAGCTGAGGATCGGGACGAGTAAACGAGACGATCCCATAACAGAGGTTCGCCCAGGATCGTCAGATCCGCTTTCGGCAACCAGTTCGTTTCGGTTTCAAATTCATTGAGCTGGAATCGCCCCATGATTGAAGTCGCAATGTTATCTTCCTGATGATTGATGCTGATCAGAGTTTCGTTGTCTTTGCCCTGATCCCATTCCTCTTCATAATATTGTTCGAGGAAATTGCGATCACTTAAAAATCCAAGTTCGCCCGTCACCCACAACGAGTCCGACATGTGCTGGCGGTGTCGCCATAAGGCGCGTCCCCGTGTGTTCGAAGCGACATCCAGATCGCGGCGATCCAGACCCAGGTTGTCAGTGCCCCAATCATTAATCCAGACAGCTTCCGTTTCGCCAAAATAACTTCCTGCAGTGCCGATGGGTGCACAACCAGCGTAGGTGGCATCTGTTCCGAGCCAGAATCCGCGTTCGGTATACATATCGGCTTGAAGATTCCAATCCAGATCATCCGCCCCTTTCAAGCCGAGCAACTTGGAAAGATTCCAGACCGTCTTCAACTGTCCGCCAAAAATATTGTCCTGACCGAGAGTCAGACTTTCGATCGGAATATGCGGATCCTCAGCAGGTCCACTCACATACGGGGCAAAAAAGATGGGAGCTTCACCGACGCGGAATTTATTGTTCAGACTCGTGATCCAGGGTTTCGGACGGGCGACCTGCAAACCTGTTTGAGGATCGACTTCGGGATCACCACCACCAACCCAGCCACGGTCGTAACGATTTTCAATAAAAATATCTCCGGCTTCCATACGATAAGTCGGTACGCCAAATTCACTCCCAGAGACCCATGCATTTTCTGCATGAAAACTGTCGTGCGACAATTGCCGAATCCGGTCCGCTCGCAACTTGAGATCTCCCTGCATGTCGGGAACATTGACTCGCATTTCACTATCGAGCAGGACTGCTCGATCTTCTCGGATATCGTAATAGGCACGGGAAGCACGCATCACATGATTCCCCTGCCGGATTTCGATATTTCCTTCGAGATACAATTGCATGGGTGTGTTCTGGTCCTGAAACATTTCCGGCGAAAATGTTCCCGAGGCATTTGCCTGAGTCCAGATCACAACTTGATCAGCCGAAAGATCGAGTGCTCCGACCGGCACACCATCGACAGGCCCAATTCCTTCGACAACGATATTCACCCCCTGAGAAATAACCGTAATCTGCTCTGCTGGAGAAGATTCTTCTGAGAGATAACTTTTGACATCGAAACCAATTCCGAAACTTCGGGGCGAGACCACAATGTGTCGCTGAGCGGTGGTGGCGAGCGGCTGAGTCAAACTATCAAAATCAATTTCCGCAGGACTGAGCGGAATTGCATTATCGGGAGCAATCAGGCGAGGTTGGTTGAGAGCGGTCTGCTGATGTCGTGACCTGGCTCGTTTGGCACGTTCCAGAAAAGGATCGCTCGCAGCCGAGAGCAACTGCACTTCATGACGGGGAACGGTGGTGATTTCAGCTGAAGACACTAGCTCGACCAGAACAGGCTGAGTCGATTCACTTTTCGCATCGGTTTTGAGCTGCACATCTTGCTCGGCGTAAACCACAATGCGGGTCATCAGACGATTGTGATCCTGAACCGTCGATTTCCAGATCACAATCTGATTCGCATTGAGCTCCCAGTCCCCTTGCTGAATTTGGCATCGTCCACGCAAAAGAGAAACACCTTCAGAAGCAGGATCCGTACTCCGATTTTTTTCCGAATCTCCATACAGTCGGGACGTGATATCGACAGCTGCAGGAGACTCTTCATGGAGGAAATCACAGCTGATGAAAATTGGATCGAGGATAGTCGGCCCGGATTGCTCTGAGGAAAAAGCACCAGGTGGCTTCATTGCGATCCGTTGTTCAGGTTCATTTCCCTGGGCAAATAAAATCAACATTGACGATGCCAGCGCGACCAGCACCACGACAGGCAACAAAGTTACCTTTCGGACGGCTCGGCAAAATGGTCGCTCGAAGAACACCATTGATCAACGGATTTTAGTCTTCAACGGAAGGAAAAACGTCGCTTGAGAATTGAAGAAAGGAACCCTGAATGCGACGACTGGCTGGACGGACCGATCAGTAGGCGAAGTGTAGCTGAAAACTCAAAAACTGGTCAACGGGGATCATGGATCAATTAAATGACGTAAATTTCTAATATACAATAAGATGCGACGTATCGTATTGATTTCCATTATCAATTTGAGAAATGCATCTGATGCAATATGAAAATCACACAATCTGCTTCAACATAAGCACTTACGGAAACACTGTCCGTCAAAAACAATTTTGTGCATAAAAAGATTCCGTGAACTGGCTTATTTCATGTTCAAAACCTCATATAATCATTACAAATTTCTGAGTAATCTCATGGTCTTATTCTGCAGGAAATTCCCATCTGATTGTCGCTGCCATTCGAGCCGTTTCCACAAAAGTGTGGCGGGTGTTTGCCTGGAAAACAGGCTTAAAACCCATATAAAGCGCTACAGTAATCTGCAAACCGCAGTAGGAGGAAATGAATCCTGTTTCACGAAAAAATTTTAGAAATTTCGGATGACTTTGAGGCAATGAAATGTGCATAATTCACTTGGAAACAGCACTAGACCGTTGAATCCATCAATAAGATCTAATATCATTACATTACCTGCCGTTTGAAATACACACCCTCCCAAACTTGCCTTCCCACTGGAGATCATCATGACTGAGCCTGCTCAACAACCCGATGAAACCCCTCAAAAAATGAAGCCAAGCATTATTCGCAGGCTGGCTGTTTTTGGACTGGTTCTGTTCCTGGGACTGCAACTGGTCCCCATCGATAGACACAATCCTGAAGTCGTTGCAGATATCAATGCCCCAGAAGAAGTCAAACTCATCCTTAGGCGTGCCTGTTACGATTGTCATTCCAATGAAACGAAGTGGCCCTGGTACAGTTACGTCGCTCCCGGTTCATGGCTGATGGCTAAGGATGTTCGTGAAGGTCGCGACTACCTCAACTTTTCTGAGTGGGGTGATTACTACGAAATGGAAGAAACCCCTGAGTACTTTCTGGATGAATGCTTCGGTTCAATCGAATCAGGCGAAATGCCTCTCTGGTTTTACTTGCCCATGCACCCCGAAGCCAAGTTGACTGCAGAAGATATGAAAATTCTGAAAGAATGGTGCCAAGCCGAAGAGAGTGTGGTCTCTGAAGAAATTGAAGAAGATATCGAGTCCTGATCGAACTCAACGATTTCATGACCACAAATGGGCTTTACAAGCACGAAGCGCAAGCGAGTGTGTTCAAAAATTTATCCGTCGACTCACTCGCAGCGTTTCGTGCTTGTCTAATTAATCAATTATTGTTCCCAATAAATTTGTTCTCCAAGAAAATAAACGATGCGAATTTTAGGGCTGGGGACGGATATCGTGGAAATCAGTCGTGTCTCAGACATGATTGAGCGACATGCCGAGAGCTTTACCGAGCGGATTTACAGCTCCTACGAAATTGAATATTGCTCATCCAAGAAGAACGCATCACAACATTACGCGGGGCGCTGGGCGGCTAAAGAAGCGGTGATGAAAGCGTTCGGCACTGGCTTTATCAAGGGGATTCACTGGAATGAAATCGAAGTGATTTCCCAGCAATCGGGGCAACCCGAAATACGTCTCAGCGGTGAAACCAGTACATTCGCCCAACAGCGGGGCATCGATCAAATCCTGCTTTCGATTTCGCATGGCAAAGACTACGCCACCGCCACCGCGATTGTCTGTTCGGGATAATCGCTAATGGATACTGCTTCAGCTGTGGATTTCAAATCAAATCAGGTCAGATTTGCAGTTCAAATTTCTGACCTTGCGTACGAGACTGACAATCGACAGTTTACTTTGTCGATTAATCATTTCGAAATGCCTGAAAATTCGACCCTGGCTGTTACGGGACGAAGTGGTTCCGGTAAAACAACCCTGCTCTCGCTCATTTCCGGACAGGTTCAGCCAGTCAGCGGAAATCTTCATGTCCTCGAGCGAGAATTAAATACGTTCAAGGCTTCTCAAATCCGTCTGTTTCGGCTGGAAAACATTGGGATAGTCTTCCAGGACTTTCGTCTGATTGACTACCTGACAGTGCGAGAGAATATCGGAGTTGCCAGAAATCTGGGTCGCATCGCCGATGCTGATCATTGGACTGATCGTATCAAACAACTGGCGGAGCAATTTGGTATCGCGGAGTTACTCAATCGTTATCCCCATCAGATTTCTCAGGGTGAAAAACAACGAACGGCTATAGCCCGGGCGATGTTCACAAAGCCTTCGCTCGTCTTAGCTGACGAGCCGACGGGAAATCTCGATCCTCAGAATGCAGAAATTGTCCTCAATTTATTGATTGAGGCCAATCGAGAAAATCAATCTTCACTGCTTGTGGTGACTCACGATCACACTTTGTTAGACCGCTTTGATCGACATCTTGACATGGTCCAAATTGCTGGTGAATAGCCAAATCTTCATGCTAATTGAATGGACAGACAATCAATCAATTCGAAATGCGTTCGAGATCATGAAATGTTCTGGCGAATTGTCGGATCCCCAAGCTGATCAGGTAGCAAGCTGTGCAAACGAGAACGGTACTTGCGCCGGCTGGGATTCGTGTATCGAGTGATGAGAGCAAAGCTCCGACCGCAGAAGCCCCTGCTCCGATGCCTGCTGAAATGAGAAGGATTTGATAAAAACGATCCGACCACAGGCGAGCCGTCACTGCAGGGGTAATGATCAATGCCACGATCATTACAACTCCAATTGCCGGCAAACCAACCACAATAGTGGTTGTCAACAAGAGCAACTGGAGCCAGTCCACTCGATTAGTTGGAAGCCCTTGTACGGACAGAAATTCCGCATCAAAGGTCACACCCACGCTGAGCCGAAATGTCAGTGCGATAATAACTACGGTCAGTAGACAGGCACCGCCAATCAGGTAGACATCTCGCTCCAGAAGACTCCCAGGTGATCCAAAAAGAAATGCATCAAAACCGGCGCGGCCTCCGAATTTCCCGCTGTTTTGAATGAGCCGACTCAGAACAATACCGGCTCCAAAGAAAACGCTTAAAACACCAGCCACAGCCGTTTCCGTTCTGGTTTTAGAAATGCGGGGGAGTACGCGAATTATCCAAACTGCGAGTAACCCTGTTAAAAACGCTCCTGCAAACTGCAGTGCCAGATTTTGCCCGCCAGCCAGATAATAGCCGACACAAACTCCCGGCAAGGACGCATGAGCCAGCGCATCGCCGGTCAGTGCCCGTTTTCGTAATACCGCAAAGGTGCCAATAATTCCGCAGGTGGCCCCGACTAAAGCTGTTCCCAGCAAAACTATAGCGGTGTTATAGGGCAGCCCAAGCATAAAATGATCTCTTCAGTGATTGCGTGTTTTCCTGTGGATTCAAACCATCATAATGTTACTCCGTTCAAATCCAAGCATGATCAGTGCGCATAAAAAAACACCTTCAAAGCTTGCCCCAGCTTTGAAGGTGCGATCCCAAGTTGACCCCAAGGGACAGGAGAGAGATTCAATTGTATTGTTGTGAGTAACCTCAGATAATGGGCATCAGAAAGGCTTCAATGATCAAGTATCAGAACTAGTGACAAGCAGAACAACATTTTTTCTGAAACAACATACCGGCTTTGCTACGAAGATCAACCGAAATGTTTCCTGTGACATTGAGTGATAAACGAAAAAGTAGTGCTCTTTCGAGCTTTAAATGTCGCCCTCAAATCGCTATTCCGCAGGCAGTTTGCCTGCTCCAGATCTCTGAACGTACACGACATATAGCGGTAGTTGGAATAGTAGGGTGCGTCCTGACGCACCATGCTGCCGGCGTGGCTTCCTCATAGAGTTACCCTCCATATACGAATCCATCCCGGCTCAATCATCACAATAAGTCGAAATCGACACGCCACTCCGGTGTGTCAGGACGCACCCTACTGCTCTTTCGAGCTTTAAATGTCGCCCTCAAATCGCTGTTCCGCAGGCAGTTTGCCTGCTCCAAATCTCTGAACGTACACGACTTTTAGCGATAGTTGGAATACTACTGGACTTCAAAACTAACGCATCGGGTTAAGATTTATCATACAATTTCAGTCACCCATTAAACCGCGGTTCAGGCGGTTGAGGGCTTCCTGTTCGATTTGTCGAACGCGTTCACGAGTCAACCCGAGTGACTCACCAATCTGTTTGAGAGTCTTAGGCTCTTCATCATCGAGTCCAAAACGCATCCGCAAGATTGTCGATTGACGATCTTCCATTTCGTCCAGCATGCGGTAGACGTGCTTCAGATTGTCGTTATTGAGGAGTTCCGTCTCGGGGCCATCCTCACGAGTATCGGCGACCATTTCACCGAGCGTCCAGCCATTTTCATCATCATCAGACTGCGGTGTTGTGTTATAAAGCTGAATCGCCTTCTTCACGATCCCCAGTTTCTTTTTGGGAATTTCCAGTTCTTTGGCGACTTCTTCAGCAGTCGGAGTCCGGTTCAGTTCGTCCTGAAGTCGGGCAGTTGCCTTTCGCCATTTGGATAGCAGCTCCACCATGTAAGCCGGAATACGAATGGTTTTTGCACAGTTCACAAGTGCCCGCTTGATCGATTGCTTAATCCAGTAACTGGCGTAGGTACTGAAGCGCGTATTCATATCGGGATCAAATCCCTCGACAGCTCGCAACAGCCCAAGGTTGCCTTCTTCAATCAAATCCTGTAGCGGCAAGCCTTTGCTTGAATAGCCCCGAGCGATATTGACGACCAGCCGTAAGTTTGCTCGAACCATCCGATCACGCGCCTGAGCATCCCCCATGGCGATTCGCCGGGCTAGGTCTTTTTCTTCATCGGCGCTCAGCAGCGACGTTTCATTAATTTCGCGCAGATAGGTTTCCAGAGGATTCTGCACAGAAGCTGAGAGACGACGGCGGCGGGTTCGTGGTGTTGTGGTTGTATGAGTCATATTCAGGGGCTTTCATTTCACTGGAAATCGATCATCACGATTTCGGGGGGTGAGTCGTCCATGTTCGTCTGACCGCTATCCGGGAATCGTTTCTTTAAACGATCGGTCGACCGCGACTCTTGCGTCCTGCAATGCGTACTCGTAAATGATTTATCGTCGAGCGAACTTCAAACCTGCAGCAGTTGATGACGGGAAACCCCAATCGATGCCAAGCCTCAGGCAATCACAGCAATCGTACCAACCATTCATAATGTTCCGTTGCGGTGTAGCCACGACAGACTTAGCGAAGTCGTCGATTAATCGTGTTCCCGCTTTGCACGCAATTCACCAAACCTGAGGAATGATCCGGTTGTGACAGCTCGGACAATCGCAGCACTTATTGCAAATTCAAAAGCGATAGCCTGTTTACTCTTCATACAGTGGCTGAATCTTCTTCATATCCGTCAAACGAATAGCCACCATATATCGACGACCTCTCTGGCCATTATTGTTGATGAAGAATTTCTCGGCGATTTGATCTTCCGAATGTTCATCAGCGGAAAGAATCAGCATTTCTCCGATATTCATGGTCACAGTAAAAGTCAGATCACGTAATTGTTCAATTTGCTGTCCGCCCTGATATTGAAACTGATTTCCATTGGCGACAGGTCGTAATTGCGATGTGCCATGATGGATTTCCGGAGTCAGATGCAATTTGATCCATCCATCCTGCAATCGCTCAACTTCGGCCTGCAGTACTCCGTGCGCATCAGTCAGAACAACGGGCTCTTTTGTTCCGGGCAATAAGACTTTCATTTCCGGCACAGGCATACTGGTTTGAATTGCGGTCGTTCCGCCAGAAGGGAGAAAAGTCTGTCGACCAATCATATCGGCATGACGTGAAGTACCGGCAGAATCCGTAATTTCGTTTTTAAGACCGAGTAAACGCTGCAATGTTCGCGGTGGCGTTAAGCCGACAAGACCCACACGAAAACCATGATTGCGTAATCGTGATCTTGTTTCCAGATCGACCGTGCCAACCTGATCAATTTCTTCCCATACAAATCGAGACAACAACGGATCTTCCGCATCCCGCTCAATATAAACAATATCGAGTTGAACAGTTTCCATCCCAGGTGTCAGTGGATTCAGTAACGACTTTCCTTGTTGAGGAGTTCCCTCGTAATCCGAAATCTGGCAACCTGCAGTGACACTCGTGAAAATAATCCCCAATAGCAGACACCAACAAATTCGCAGGGAAATTGCAAACTTAGCTGAAGACTGTATGTAATGAACAAGATGACGTGCAGAAGCAGTCATAAAGAAAAAGTCATTCGAGGATGTTTGTGATTAGGACGAATGTCCTTGAGTGGAGTTTACGAAGAGAGCTTTTAAACGGTGTGAAAGGTGGATCTGCGGAACGCAGGATCTGAAGGACTGGAACTTTACGTCTGAACCGGAGATTGTGTCAACGAGAACTCATTTGTGATCTCTGGGCGAAAGAAATACAAAAAGCCACGTGATTTGCTGGTTACCAGCAAATCACGTGGCTTAAATGCTTCTATTACCCGTTATTCAATAAAATGAGTAATAATAATATCTACTCGCATAATCCGAACCGTATTTAACCCAACATGAGTTAAATCAGTAATCAATTACGGTCTCTTGAAAGGTTACTCTACACCATTGCCTGACGTTCGGCTTCCCGTTGAGCTTCAACGGAGTAGCGTGTCAAAGGCATTGCTTCGAGTCGGGCAATCGGGATCGGTTTGCCAGTGACTTCACAAATTCCATAGCTGTCTTCATGAAATTTCTTGAGAGCGTTCTCAATCTCAGAAAGCTCATCAGCTTCCATGGAGATCAAATGACTATTGAGATCGCTCATTTCATTATATTGAGCAATATCAGCTGCATCACCGATAGCCGAGTCGTTATTTGACTTCGAGTCATAATTCTTCCCGGAGCGACGTCGCAATTCATCTCTTCGGGATAACAAACTGACTTTCAACTTCTGTAGGCGGTCTGAACGTGTCACGGTTGTCGCTTTCTAAATGCATTCCTGTTATGCCTGTCAGACAAAACCTTGCTGACACAACCCGTCGCTTGGTTGATTGGCGATACCACTTCAGAATTGTATGATCAACAACCTTCAATACGATTGCAAGCGCACAGACTACTGTTCATTCGGTTCTACAAAAAAATGATCTCATGTCGCCGCCAAACCTTCTCAATAACCATATTCCTATAACCAAGAACACTTTACGGAAATTTAAACTGAATCCTTATTGAGTAAATTTCTGAAAATCTAAACCCAATATTTATCTAAGACACTTGGTACTGATACAAAAAAATCTGCAGAATTTGGAGTTAATCCCATGAATTCAAAGACTTTCCCTGCATACGGCACAAGAATTTCTAAGAAAAATTCATTAAGAAAAATTTTTATTCTGAATCGCGTAAGAATTTTTTCATTTTTGAGTATTTTCCTGCTCTGTTCTGTCAATGAACAGCGAATGCTGCTGGCTGATGAGAATCGTCCTAACATTCTATTAGCCATCAGTGACGATCAATCCTGGATTCACACATCAGCCTACGGAAGTCCTGCAATTCAAACTCCAGCCTTCGATCGTATTGCCCAATCGGGAGCATTATTTACCAATGCTTTCGGGGCATCGCCCGGCTGTAGTCCCTGTCGAGCTGCTCTATTGACGGGCCGCCATACCTGGCAAATTGAGGATGCGGGAACTCATGCCAGTTCATTTCCCTTGAAATATCCAGTCTTCCCAAGTCTGCTGGCTGATTCGGGTTACCACACCGGCTATACCGGAAAAGGCTGGGGGCCGGGTAATTACAAGATTTCCGGGAGAACCCAAAATCCGGCAGGCCCCAGTTATTCCAAGCACAAGCTCAAGCAGACACCAGCAGGGATCAGCAAGACGGACTACGCTGCCAACTTTGCTGATTTTCTGGAAGATCGCCATGAAAATCAGCCTTTTCTGTTCTGGTATGGCGGCCATGAACCTCATCGGTCTTATGAGAAAGGGCTGGGGGAAAAGAATGGAGCCGATCCTGAACAGGTGGAAGTCCCCAAATTTCTTCCCGATGATCCGGAAATTCGATCGGATATTCTCGATTACTATGCGGAAATCGAATGGTTTGATCAGCACCTTGCAAAAATGATGAAAACACTGGAAGAAAAGGGGGAACTGGAGAATACAGTGGTCATCGTCACCTCCGACAATGGAATGCCTTTCCCTCGAGCCAAGGCCAATTGCTATGAATATGGGATCCACATGCCTCTGGCCATCAGCTGGCCAAATCACATGCCCGGCGGGCGGCATATCGATGATCTGATTGGTTTTGTCGATATTTCCGCAACAATTCTGGACCTTGCCAACGTCACCTATCCCACTGACAAGCCAGGACTGTCCGGGCGAAGTTTTCGCGATATTCTAATGAGCGACAAGTCTGGAATCTGCGATCCGTCACGAACGGCAGTCTTTTCGGCGCGTGAAAGACATTCCTCTTCGCGTTATAATAACTGGACCTATCCTCAACGTGCGATTCGCACTGCCGATTATTTACTGATTCACAATTTTCGACCGGAACGCTGGCCAGCCGGAGCTCCTCAGAAATATGAGACTGAAGACAAGCTCGGGCCTGAACATGGTGGCTATCACGATATCGATGCCTGTCCTTCGTTGACTTATCTTATTGAAAACCGAAACAATCCGGAGATAGCCCCCTTTTTTCACGCAGCTGTCGACAAACGTCCCGAATACGAACTGTTTAATATCAAGGTTGACCCTGCTTGTATGAAGAATCTGACAGGAAAGCCGGAATTCCAATCGATTCAGCAGGATTTGACCGTTAAGCTTAATAACTACCTCAAGGAAACTGATGATCCTCGTGTACTGGATGGGGGTGAAATTTATGAATCTTATAAGCGATACAGTTCCATCCGAAAGTTTCCTGCCCCGGAATAGTTTATTTGGCATATGTTGGATTGGTTTCATGAGCCTCCGGAAATCTTTTCTACTGCTTGGGCTGACCTTACTGATCAGTTTTTCTGGTCAGAATCAGCCAATTCAGGCTGCTGACGAAAATGAAATTGCCAATGCCATCAAGAAGGGAGTCGCATCGCTCAGAACCTTTCCCTTCAACAATAAGTTTGTGACTGGGCTGGTCACTTATACGTTAATTTCTTCAGGGGAATCGGCTGAGTCTCCTGAGGTGAGCCGGGGACTTGAAATCATTACGAACAAGTGTCGTCAAAATGAAAATCAGTATCAGCCGACTCAACACCATTACTATGAAGCGACAATCGACATCATGGCTCTGCAGGCTGCTGATCCTGAGTTCTATGTCAGCGAAATCGAGATGATTGCTCAGTACATTGTTGACGGGCAGGAAGAGCATGGTGGCTGGTATTACCCGAACCAGCCGAATAATCTTGGCGATACCAGTATCACTCAATATGCCTTGCTTGGGTTGTGGGCTGCTGACCGTGCGGGAGTTTTTATTCCAAACGATGTGTTTGAGCGAGCAGCCGCCTGGCATCTCTCAACTCAAGCTCAAAATGGAGGTTATACATATCATCCCACAAATCAACCACCAAACCGAAGTCAAATTCGTGGCACAATGACTCTAGCCGGCTCGGGCTCTCTGGCTGTGATTCGTACAATTCTCTTTCAACGCCCGAATGCACCGACAACTGATCCAAATTCGAAAAATCCTCTCAATTTTTTAGAACGGGTCGCACCGTCCTCTGATATAAACCCGGCAAATCAGGTCCAGGGAGTCCCCAAAGCGATTCGCCCACAAATTGATAATTCTATCAAACTCTCTTATCAATGGATCGATCAGAACTATTACCAGGCTCCCCCAAACGTAACAGAAAACCATTTTTATTATTACTATTATGCACTCGAACGATCAGCGACGTTGAACGGATGGGAGAAGATTCAAAATCAGGACTGGTATGCTGATGGAGCTGAGATCCTGATCAACCGTCAAAGCCCAGGTGGCAACTGGATTGAATCTACCAGCTACCAGTCCAATGCTCCCAGCGGCACCTGTTTCTGCCTGCTCTTTTTGATGCGAGCCACTCAAAAACTGATTCCACAACGAGCTCCCACCCCGGAAATTGGAGCGGGGATTCTGGCAGGTGGACGTGGACTGCCCGACGATCTTACCAAGGTCGAATTCAAAGATGGACAACTCAAAACCGAGGCGTCCAATCGTGGAGAGTTCAATCAACTGATGGCAGGACTCTCCTCAATTGAACTCCCGGAAATTCCCGACGAAAAGCAACCCGAGTTGACAATCGATTTATCAGATCGCGAAGCCCTGATTGGGAATTTCAAACTCCTTAAGCAATTGTCAGCCAACCAGTCTCCTGAAGTTCGGCAGGTAGCCGCGTGGGCATTGGGGAAAAGTGATCAAATCGAGCAGGCTGATCTGCTGATTGAATTATTGAAAGATCCCGATTTGACCGTCGCCATCGAAGCCAGACTGGCGTTGTGCTGGATTGCAAGATTACCCAATGGACTCGGCCACGAACTCGATCCCACTGCCAAATATGCCGATGCCAATGTCCAGATTGACTTGAAACCGATCATTATAAAATGGCAAACCGCCGTTCACAAATCCTGGAAACAATGGTATCTGGAACAGCGACCCTACGAACTACGGGACGATTTTGAAGACCCTGCTCAAATCAAATTTCAACGCAAAAATTAATTCAATACGAACGGGTAAATGAAAGATCCCTATAGGATCATTTCAAATTAGATTCCAATTCAGAAACATTGCGTATTTTTCTGAGTGAACGAGGATAACAGAATGATTTTAAAAGTATTCGCCTTACTGGCATTACTGATCTCTTACTGTGTAACCGCGAATGCTGCTCAACATCCGAATGTGATCATTATCTATTGTGATGATTTAGGCTACGGAGATATTGGCTGCTTTGGAAGCACTAAACATCGTACCCCAAATATCGATCAGCTTTCATCAGAAGGTTTGACCTTAACCAATTTCTATGTCACCTCAGGTGTCTGCACTCCTTCCCGATCTTCCCTGATGACAGGTTGCTATCCCAAACGGATTGGAATGCATCAGAATGAAAAGGGGGGATGGGTTTTATTTCCGGGCAATCAACAGGGGTTGAATCCGCAAGAAACAACCATTGCTGAGGTTCTCAAGCAGGCCGGATATGCAACAAAAATTGTGGGCAAATGGCATTTGGGAGATCAGCCCGAATTTCTACCGACTCGACAGGGCTTCGATTCTTACTTCGGCATCCCCTTTTCCAACGATATGGGTTATTGGATTCCCGAACGAAACTATCCTCCTCTGCCCTTAATGCGTGATGAATCGGTGATCGAACAGGAACCGGATCAAAGTCAGCTGACAAAACGATATACCGAAGAAGCAATTTCTTTTGTGGAAAACAATAAGTCGAACTCCTTCTTTCTTTATTGGCCTCATACCTTCCCGCACGTCCCTCTGTATGCCTCGGACGCTTTCAAAGGAAAAAGTAAAAACGGGATTTATGGAGATGCCGTAGAAGAAATTGACTGGTCGGTCGGCGAATTAACCAAAGCACTCAAGAGACTCAATCTTGAGAAAAACACTTTCGTCATTTTCACTTCCGATAACGGAGCCGCCCAGCGATGGGGAGGAAGTAATGGTCGACTTAAAGGATATAAAGGCTCGACATGGGAAGGAGGAATGCGTGTTCCATGCATCATAAAATGGCCGGCAACAATTCCCGCAGGGACCGTTTCCAGAGATATCGTCAGTACGCTCGACATCCTGCCAACACTAGCCAATATTGTCGGTCAGAAACTTCCATATGACCACATCATTGACGGTTTGGATCTAAGTCCGATGCTCGCCAATCCACTCGAAGTCAATTCCCCTCGCGATACGATGTATTACTACTATCAGTCGCATCTGTGCGCAGTACGGCATGAAAACTGGAAGCTGCATGTCCGACCCTCCAAGGCAAATGTTGGTCCGAATTATCAGCCCGAACTTTATAATCTCGAAAATGATATGGGAGAAACCCGCAGCGTATACGATGAACACCCCGAGGTTGTTTACAGGTTGACTGAACTGATTGAATTCTGTCGCAAAGATCTCGGAGATGGAAATCTCCCAGGCAAAAATACCCGCGAACCAGGCTTTGTGAAAGAGCCTCAAACTCTTACCGTGAAACCAACCACGGAGTGATTTCTCATTGAATGCATGATGACCTACGGCTTTTTGGCGATCAATCGAAATTCGATTCTGTCGATTCCCACCATATATCCCGCTTTCGCCTGCGGATGTTTTCCGATCAATTCGATCGTCATTTCCAGAGGCTGGTCATTTGTAAGAACTGCTTTTTCAAAATGAATCGGTTCGCCCGGCAGGACCTGTGTCGTGTACAAATCTGCCTCCCGTTGCTGATTTTGCCAAGTCACTTTGATAAGACCATAGTCTACTGCAGTGGTAGTGAAGACTGAGATTTCATATTCACCCGCTGGTTGAGCAGGAATCCCGAGTGTCAGCCTGTCTCCTGGTTTACCACCCGTCCACCAGAGGTGATCATTGCCAGACCACATCGGTCCAAAGCCGGACATATTCTGATTACGAACATTTCCACCGGTCACCTTGACTTTTCCGACTAAGGCTTCCCCTTCAATTCTTGTCACACCGGGAGAGGGCGGAGGTACTGAAATTCTCTGAGTTTCAGGCGAAGGATTTGCCGTTGGGGACATCAGATATCGAAACAGCTGCAGAACCTGTTCATCTCGCATGGGCTGTAACTGACCTTCAGGCATCAGTGATTTCTCAGAGGCCTTGCGTATTTCGATATCGTCCTGGGCGACTACAATCACTTCGTTGGTTGTTTGAATCGTCACAGCTTCCGCATTCTCGGATTTGATCAGCCCATTGATCACGCGACCATCAACGGTCACAAACGTCGTCATGATATAATTGCGGCCGATAATCGCATTGGGATCGAGAATATTCTCAAGCAGATATTTCACATTGCTGCGATTGGCACCCGTAATATCTGGCCCGATGTCGCTCCCCTTGCCGAAGAGTTTGTGACACTTGCCACAGTTGGTTTCATAGAGTTTGCGTCCTTCACCAAAATTTGAACTGGCGATTAACTTCGGCTGCAACAGTTTTTCATACTTCGCAGTTAATTCCGAGATATTGGCATTCGAGGTGCTGATTTTCCCCCAGACTTTCTCCAACCGCTTCACGAGATTTTCATCGTCCAGAGAGATCACTTGCCGGACGATATAAGCGGGCACTTTGGCGGCATCGATCTCCCCCTGCTCCATCGCCTCGATGAATCTCTCAGCGAATGTTTTTCGGGAAACAAGTGTATTGAGTACTTCAGCCTGCTCTTCTTCCGTAAGCTGATCGTAAACCTCAATCAATCGCCCAGGTGTTTCGGGAAGATCGAAACGCGCCAGGTTTTGAATCGCAGCAGTTCGCAGCGTTCTATCTTCCAGCAATTTCAGCAGGACCGGTGCCAGTTCCGGGTCGCGAGCCTGAGCCAGTAGCTGGAGTGCATTTTGACGTGTGGAATTCGGTTGCTTCCGATTGAGTAATAACTCTCGATAATAAGGGAAAGCCGATTCATCTCCGAATTGAATCGACAGGGAACTCACCAGGAGTTGCAGGGATTTATCATTAATAGAGAGCAGATTTGCGGATGCCTCTTTCCATGAAGCAGGCATCTTCGCACCGGCCTGACTTTTCACACTCGTCTGCATTTCCTGAAGAATGATGCGGCTAAAGTCAATATTCTTCTCTGATTTGAGCAGTTCCGCCAAAGCGTTTCGTCCCTGTTCTGTCGTTGATGTTCGCCGAATCACAAATTCCGTCAATTGCTTCCAGCCACTTGATTTCACAATTTGTAGCACTCGTCCGGCATCGACATCAATCAGAGGTTCGGTTCCATACCAGACAAGCAGTGGAGTATTGCGATCTGTCAGGTCCTGTTGGGATGATGTCAGTCCCTGCAGAATACCCCAGCGTTGTTCCACGGGCAATCTCTGCAGGAGTGAGGCCAGATAGCGTCGCACAGTGCCATTTGCATCCAACTTCGACATCTGTTCGAGTTGAACCAGGATGTCCTGTTCCACTGCAGTGGACGACTCTCCCAGAAATTGAATTGCCCAGGCTCGAACATACGGATTGGAATCCTGCAAGAGTTTCCTCAACTCGGGTTGATCCAGTAAATTACAGGACCAGGCTGTCCATAATGCTCGCAGTCGAATCGCCTGAGAATTCTCAGCAGTTAACAATTCCTTCAAGAGTTTATTGACTTGTGAATGATCTAGTTTGTTCTCCGCGGCTCGTTCCTGCAGGATTCGTTGTGCCTGTCTCGCGTAATAGGCATTCTCGTCTTTTAAAAGTCCTACCAACTCCGCATCAGATTTCCCCCAGAGATTGAACCGTTCTGCTTTGAGATTGCCATAGCGAATGCGGAAGAGACGACCATCAGTTCGATTCCAGACTTCCGGTGTTCGATTGTGGCAGGTTTGAGGATCGTGCCAGTCAGAAGTATAGAGGGCGCCATCAGGCCCCTGCATGATGCCTACACCAATCTGCTGATGATCCTGCGATAAGGTGAAATCGGGTCGATGCCGTCCGATATAGCCCGAGCCTTCCGCTTCCACATGCTCTCGAACGATTCGATGACCATGCAGATTATGAAAGAACAGTTCGCCATTGTATTGGAGAGGAAACTCGGCTGCCTGATAGATCGTCAATCCACAGTGAGCATGTCCGCCACCGACATCTGATGTGGAACTTTGTGTGTTCTTAACGAGTTGTCGATCGACTCCGCCATTACTGTTAGCCGAGTTGAATGTTCCATCTCCATAATGCAGATGATCGGCAATCGTGGTGATATCGGCATAAGTGTAAGGATTAAAATGGTTCCCCGCCTGCCGAAAATAGCGACCTCCCTGCGAGAGATGATACAGGTGCGGAATCACACAGGCTGTGATAAACCAGTCGCCCTGTTCATTAAAATCGACGCCCCACGGGTTACTTGAACCATGAGCAAACACCTCAAATTCGTGACGAGTGGGATGATAACGCCAGACACCGGCATTGATGGGAATCCGCTTTTCTTCGGGTGCGCCCGGCTTGCCGACTTTGGAATGTGTGAAAACACCATGGCAGCCATATAGCCAACCATCAGGTCCCCAGGTGAAACTGTTGAGCGTTTCATGGGTATCGTGATATCCCCAGCCATCAAGCAAAACGATGGGCTCGGCATCGGGAATATCGTCCTGATTTTGATCAGGATAAAATAACAGATCGGGAGCAGCTCCGACCCAGACACCTCCAAAACCGATTTCAATTCCACTCGCCAGATTGATCCCTTCAGCAAAAACTTTCTTTGATTCAAATGAACCATCGGCATCCGCATCTTCGAGGATCAGGATGCGATCTTTCCCCTCGCCTTCAGGGGCTTTTTGTGGATAGGTGTGCCCTTCAATCACCCAGATTCTTCCCCGGGCATCGAAACACATGGCGATCGGTTGAACAAGGTCAGGCTCGGCTGCGATCAAATCGACATGAAAGCCGTCAGGAACCAGCATTTTCTCTGCGGCTTCCTGAGGGGGGAATCCATTTACATAATCCTCCATAGCGGGACGCTCAAACTGCCATCGTTCGGGGAGGACTGGCTCCACTTCTGTAGACTGGAAATGCAGCACTAATCCTCCCTTGTTAGCGGAGACGACATCCGGCAAGCCGTCTGCATTCAAATCGGCTACTGTCACATCGACTCCGACTCCGGATGCCTCATCAATCAGATGCGGAACAAACTCGATTCCCTCTGAAGTTTTCTGGCAGCGAAACCAATACAAAACCGCAGTTTGATTGGAACCCGGATCGTGACCGTTGTGAGCTTTCCAGCGTTTCCCAGTCACAATATCCTGCAAACCATCGCCATCGATATCTGCCATCGCCAGTGCATGAGGCTGACTGAAGGCGACACCGTAAGGATTTTCGACAGAAATTTCTCCCATGATATCGTGGCGAGTCAATCGATCTGCCGATTGACGTTCGAACCAGCACAAACCATATCGGTGAGCATTTTGTGAAGTGAAGATGTCCTGATCGCCGTCGCCATCAAAGTCGTGAACGAACATCTGGGCACCGCCGCTGCCGTATTTTTTGACTGCCCATTGGTGCATCGCCCATTTCCCGGAAGGGTCGGCTGGTTGTTCCCAGTATTTGTCGGTTTCGATGATGTCGAGGCGACCATCGTTATTGACATCACCGACACCCATACCGTGTCCGAACGGTTTTCGCGCCAGACCGGAATCCGAGACTTCATTCCATTTCCAGGGATCGAGTGGATTTTCTCCTGCCTGATAATATCCATATGAAGTTTCACGCGAGCAGACGATTTCTAGCAATCCCCCAGGAATCAAATCGATGACTGCAGGAGATTCGTGACCAACCTGATCAGCAAGAATTTTCATCGACCAATGATTTTTCATCCTCTCAGAACCGGGGTTCACATAGCAGCGAGCTTCGCGGCCTGGAAAACCGAGAATGATTACATCATTGAAGCCATCACTGTTCACATCAACAATGTGACTGAAAAAGTTGTCGCTGTAGCCGTTGATGGAAAAAACATGAGGCTCAAAGAGTTCAAAACGCTCTTTGAAATCAGGCCCTCGATAAACGAAAGGACCACTGGTGACATCGACATGCCCATCCCCGTCAACATCCCCCGCAGCCGCACCTTCTGCATAAAATTCGCTGTGTAACCGAATAGATTTCCAGCCATTGGGAGCAGAGTCAGCGGCTGAACTCAGACAGGAAATCACAATGAATAATGCTGTAAGTGAGCGCGTGATGTTTAGCACGAGATGGAGTTCCTTTTGTCGTCACTCATTAAATGGACTGCAGTCCATTTTCACAACGCATCAGAAAGTGTCCATGAGAGATGACGCAAATGGATTGAGAGATTTCACATGAGTATTTTTTGCCACGCCTGGACCCGGATGAGAAATGACTGTGTTGCTCAATGGTCCACCATTGAAAACGGTCGATCCCACGGTCCTTTCCCAGAACAAGATGTCAAATACATGTGAATTTAGAAATCCACCTGAGCTCTCATCGCAAAGATGTCGGCACTGCTGTCACCGTTGAGGGGACTGTCGAGCATCGCGTGGATATAGTTCCATTGAAATTTTGTGTAAGGATTCAGATACCAATTCAGTCCGGCTGTCAAATCGTTGAGACGGCTGCCTTGTATGTTTTCGTCATTCAGATCGATATACGACCAGCGTCCCGCAATTTCCCAGGCTCCCGTCCCCCCACAATCACCAAAGTTCGAATTTGGTTTCACCCGACCAAAGACACCGTTCTTCCGATTGTAGACTCGCTTCTCTCCTGTGAGAAAATATCCGGCATGGGCGTAAGCCCCGGAAAATGTCAGTGTGTCGCCCACATTTTGATTGACGACCGTATAAAACGCTTCCGACTGGGCATAAAACGAACCTTGAGCAGCGGCTAATTCCACATTGAACAAGTTGACGTTGTCTGTAGGAATCAAACCTGTATTGACGAAGGGAGGCACGTTGCTAGGCACTCCGGCTGGAACCTGAGCGGCTCCTCCAGTTTCGCCGACAAACACTTCCGGTTGATTTTGATACTGCACGAGATCATTCGCAGGATCCACAAAGCTGTATCCCCCGCCCAGATGAAACAGTCCATGTCCCTCTTTACAGTCACCCAGTACTTTTGTAATGCGTGTGGCCATACCGAAGCCCCCATTATCACCGACATTCCCTCCAAAAGTATCGGTTGGATACCGAAATCCAGCCAGTGCCCAGGTTGCAGAATCATCTTCGTTGGTGCCGTAGTACATTGCTCCTATTTGACGGAAAGGCAGGAATGCAGCTGGCAATGCTCGTTCCATGAAGGTCAATTCCTTCACGCTTGTCTGCCCATCCATACCGAATGGAGTTCGGAACTGTCCAATTCGCAGGTTGTTTGCTCCGTCGACATCATTGATATCCAACCAGACATCCATAAAACTGGGTCGACCCGGAAAAGCGAAGTCAAACTCAATCATATAATCGATATTTTCCCAAACCTTTCCAACAGCCGCCAGACGTGTCCGACGGAAATCCGCACCGTCCTGAACATCGCCCATTGCAGGAACTCCCCCGCCCACGGCGAACTGATTAGCCGGGCTCTGGTCAAACCAGACGGCATCAGCCTGAAAAAATCCCGTGATTTTCGTAGTTGGATACGGAGGTTTGGCAGGATCAAGTTCTCCGCAGCTTTTATCTGGAGTGCATATGTACTGAGAAGCCCCTGCCGGGATGATGCTCGAATCACCAGCGGGGACTACAGAAGCCGCCTTCAATTCATCGATCTGATGTTGCAGTCTTTGTAATTCCAATTGAAGATCTTCTGCAATCTCATCCGCATCAGCCCATGACAGTGTTGTGCAACTGAACAGGATTAACAGGCATGCAAACTGGAGAGACTTCCCCAACTCGTTCCAAAACCAAATTCGCGAGTGAGACATCTTGTCATGCCCAGCAGGCTCGGTCGAGTTTAGCAACACACATTCCATTACATATACCTACTTATAACTATCCAATTCAGCTGAAGGACTCATGGCAATCCTCCCATCTGAAACGATTTGTGCAATATCACCAACTCTCATATCGACTACAATCAGAAATCAGGATCGCTAAAAACCTCATTCTGCCTGCATTTCTCATAATCAACTTAAGTTTGTGAACTCACTTCTGCAAAAATATGCAGAGAGTGAAAGTTTTTGCAGCCAATAAATCGAATGGCGAGTTCTCAAATTCAACTTGCCGATATCGTTTTCTGGCAATTGAAACAGAGACAATCCGAGACAGCAGATCTCAATATTCATTGACCATGGGAAGCAATATCGTAAATTCTGTGCCTTGCGGGCTGCTATGAAAATCTATGTTTCCTTCATGCTGACGGATAATCTTATCGCATAAAGCCAGCCCCATGCCTGTTCCATCATTGCGGGTTGTGAAGTAGGGATCAAAAATCTGCGATTGGATTTCCGGAGGAATCCCCTTTCCGGTATCAGCCACATCGATTTTCAGAAAATGATTCTGTTCGCTGAGTCGAAAACAAAGTTCACCACCTTCTGGCATTGCTGCCATTGCATTCAATGCCAGATTTAACAGAACTTGTTCGAGCCGTACTGAGTCTGCCTCGATTGAAGCAGGAGGCTTCGCCGGCATTTCCACTTTGACGGATATATTTTGAGCTTTCATCTGTGGCCTCAACAGCCTTACCAGCTTCTCAATCAAGACTGAGAGATCGACCCAGGATTGTCCCAATTGAGTTGAAGAGGCGTAATTTCGAAATCCATCCAGAACATCGTTAATGCGTCGAACTTCAGTTTGCAGCACGTCGAGGAGTTCAACAATTTCTGCATCCGTCGGTTCCTGATTAAATTTTTCACAAAGAAGTTGAATATGCAGAGAGAGAGCACTGAGGGGATTTTTAATTTCATGCTGCAATCCAGCCGCGAGTGAACCGAGCCCCATATAACGTTCCATGCGACGTAACCGGGACTCCATCAATGCCTTTTCAGTGACATCGCGAACATGAATGACAGTACCAATTTCTTCACCCCGCTGATTCTTCAAAAGCGTACAACCTGCCCGTAATGTCTTTTCATGACCATTTGAATTAATACAGTAATCGAGATCGCGAATCGCATCGTGATGCTGGTCGACTTCCTCGCAGATTGTCCCGAGAAGTCCATGCTCGGGATTGATATCCGCAAGTGAAGTTCCTATTCCAGCATCTTCCAACCCCAGTAATTTGATGCCATGGGGATTGATGCTGGTAATGATTCCCTTGTGGTCAGTCGTGATGACACCGGCGTCCATACTGGCCAGAATATCTGTCGCCAGAACTTTGACATCTCGAAGCGATTGCTCACTGGTCATATAGCCGCGAATGACAAAGGCAATTGCAATCGCAGTTCCGATACTATTCAGGATGAGCAAGATCGAAAGACCGCTTTGAAGACGAAGATCTCCCGATAGTTCTGCAGCGGCTTCCAGATCTCCTCGGGGAAGGTGCTTGATAATACTTGCAAGAATTTCCTGCTCGCGGGCAACATCCAGCAATATCCAGGCCGTTAGTATTAAGGTTACCAGACTGAGAAAGGCCAGACCGAGTGCAAGCCTGCGAATGCCTCGACGATTCTTAATATCAAACATATTTCGATCTTATTGACAATGGGCTGTGAACTGACAAATTATCCTGGCAGGATAGCAGATCATTGACAGTCTTTACTCCTCGCAGCTGTTTGAAGAGATCGGCAACTGAATCTTTCTATTATTAATTGGATATCCAGATTGATCAATATTTCGATCAGTAGTAGAGCAGCAGGGTCCACTGTGCGGACCATGCTTATGGGCATACAAAGTAATAACTGAAGTTTTGCAAATTCCAATCAATCTTAACCCGACGCGTCAGCGAGGGACCCGTGTGGGATTGTTAATCTGCTGGACTTGGTCTTTGGCAACCTGATTCAACGAATCAATAAACAACCAGCTTTTATGCTTCACAGGTCAGTTTTTCACGTGAAATAACAGTAGCCAACTGGTTTTAGAG
>TARA_R100000789_G_scaffold42075_1_pt1 | contig 43013 bp, 32 predicted proteins | sample TARA_R100000789 | Tara Oceans TARA_R100000789 (sample SAMEA2623403) | marine metagenome | biome: marine biome (ENVO:00000447); feature: mesopelagic zone (ENVO:00000213); material: "saline water (ENVO:00002010), including plankton (ENVO:xxxxxxxx)" | depth 450 m
GCGCCTCCCCCGGTGGATCGCCGCGCCTTGCGCGGCGACACCGCTTTACCCATGCAGCCCCAGATCACGCGCGATCCGCCACACCCGCCAATGGTCATGCGGCATATGGCTTTGCGTCAGGCCAAAGGGTCGGAACGCATCGTGGACTGCGTTGGAGAACGCCGGAACCGAACCGACGTTGGGACTTTCGCCGACACCCTTGGCGCCAATCGGATGATGCGGTGACGGGGTGATGGTGAAATCCGTCTCATAGGTCGGCGTCTCCCACGACGTCGGCAGGAAGAAGTCCATCAAGGTCGCGGTCTTGTGATTGCCCATGTCGTCGTAAGCAATCTCTTGTCCCATGGCGATGGCATAGCCTTCGGTCGCGCCACCGTGAACCTGCCCTTCGATGATCATCGGGTTGATCCGGGTGCCACAATCGTCCAGCGCATAGAACTTGCGGATTTCGTGTTCGCCAGTGTCCACGTCCAGATCCATCACGCAGATATAGGCGCCAAAGGGGTAGGTCATGTTCGGCGGATCGTAGTAGCTGACCGCCTCCAGCCCCGGCTCCAACCCCGGAATGGCCTGATTGTAAGAGGCAAAGGCGATTTCTTTCATCGTCTTGAACCGGTCCAGCGCGCCTTTGACCACAAAACGGTCGACGTCGAATTCGACGTCGTCGTCATGTACTTCCAACAGATAGGCGGCAATCATCTGCGCCTTGGCACGGATCTTACGCCCCGCCATGGCCGTCGCGGCCCCGGCCACGGGCGTGGAGCGTGACCCGTAGGTGCCCAGCCCATAAGGCGCGGTGTCGGTGTCGCCCTCTTCGATGGTGATATCATCCGCCGAGATGCCGATTTCCGAGGCAAGGATCTGGGCAAAGGTCGTGGCGTGCCCCTGCCCCTGACTGATGGTCCCCAGCCGTGCAATCGCCGATCCGGTTGGATGGATGCGGATTTCGCAGCTGTCGAACATGCCAAGGCCAAGGATATCGCAGTTCTTGACTGGTCCCGCGCCGACGATCTCGGTGAAATGGGTCAGGCCGATCCCCATCAACTTGCGTGTCTTTCCGGCCTTGAAATCCTCCAGCCGTTGCGCTTGTTCCTTGCGCAGATCGTCATAGCCAACCGCCGCCAGTGCTTTGTCCCAAGCGGTGTGATAGTCGCCGCTGTCGTATTCCCACCCCAGCGCCGACTGATAGGGAAACTGATCTTTGCGGATAAAGTTGATGCGGCGCAGTTCTGCCGCGTCCATGTTCAGCTTGATCGCCAGAACCTCGATCATGCGTTCGATGAAATAGGCGGCTTCTGTCACGCGGAAGGAACAGCGGTAGGCCACACCCCCCGGCGCCTTATTGGTATAGACCCCATCCACGGCCAGATAGGCAGTGGGGATGTCATACGACCCGGTGCAGATGTTCATGAACCCCGCCGGGAATTTGGTCGGGTCGGCGCAGGCGTCAAAGCCACCGTGATCGGCAGTGGTATGACACCACAGCCCCGTGATCTTGCCCTCTTTGGTGGCGGCAATCTTGCCCTGCATCCAGTAGTCGCGGGCAAAGGCCGTGGACATCAGGTTGTCCATCCGGTTCTCGACCCATTTCACCGGTTTGCCGGTCACAATGGAGGCGACAACCGAACAGACATAGCCCGCATAGGCCCCGACCTTGTTGCCAAAACCGCCGCCAATATCGGGGGAGATCACGCGGATGTTGTGTTCGGCAATGCCAGAGATCAGGCTAACCACCGTGCGGATCGCGTGCGGTGCCTGAAACGTGCCGTGCAGGGTCAGCTTGCCCGTGACCTTATCCATGCTGGCGACACAGCCGCAGGTTTCCAGCGGACAGGGATGCGTGCGGTGGTAATAGACCATCTCCTCGGCCACCACATCAGCCCCGGCCAAAACCGCCTCTGTGGCGTCCTTGTCGCCCTGTTCCCATGTAAAGATGTGGTTGTGATGTTTGCGCGGCCCATGCGCGCCCTCGGTCTGGCCCACCAGATCCTCACGCAGGACGACATCCGATTTCAGCGCCTCAAATGGATCGGTCAGGACCGGCAGTTCATCGTATTCGACCTCGACCGCCTCAACGCCGTCAGCGGCGGCATAGCGGTCCTTGGCGATCACATAGGCCACCTCCTGACCCTGAAACAACACCTTGCCATCGGCCAGCACCATCTGCTTGTCGCCCGCCAGCGTCGGCATCCAATGCAGGCCCAGCGGCTCCAAATCGGCGGCTGTCAGGACGGCTATCACGCCGGGTACCTTCATCGCCTCTTCGGTGTTGATCGAGACGACGCGTGCATGGGCATAGGGCGAACGGACAAAATCACCGAACAGCATCCCGTCCAGCTTGATATCGTCGACGTAGTTGCCGCGACCTTGGGTAAACCGGACATCCTCGACCCGCTTGCGCGAGCAGCCCATGCCCTTGAGGCCAGCGCTGCGTTCTTCGGGGGTTGCGACCTCGTCTTTCATTCCGCAGCCTCCTTTTGCGCGTTGATGTTGTCGGCGGCCGCGAGGATCGCCTTGACGATATTCTGATAACCGGTGCAGCGGCACAGGTTGCCTGCCATGCCAAAGCGCACGTCGTCCTCTGTCGGCGTCGGATTTTCCTGCAACAGCCGGTGCGCACGGGTAATCATCCCCGGCGTGCAGAAACCGCATTGCAACCCGTGATGCTCTCGGAACATCTCCTGTAGCACCGACAGGGAGCCGTCGGGGTTCACCAACCCCTCGACCGTGGTCACATCCGCGCCCTGCGCCTGCGCCACAAAGACCGTGCAGGATTTGACCGACTTGCCGTCCATATCGACCGTGCAGGCCCCGCAATGCGAGGTTTCGCAGCCCACATGCGGCCCGGTCACCTTGAGGTTCTCGCGCAGGAAGTGGATCAACAGGGTGCGCGGCTCTGCAAGGCCTTCGACCTCTTCGCCGTTCACCTTCAGCTTTACATGCATCTTGCTCATACCGTCCCCCCTCAGCCCGCGACGCGCGACAGCGCCCGGTCGATGGCGCGGCGCAACACGACGCCCGCCACATGTTTCTTGAACTCGATTGGTCCGCGCATGTCCTCCTGCGGATCAATGGCGGCGAGCGCGGCGCTGACGGCCCCCTCTTTGTCCCCAGAGGCCAAGGCCGCGCCCGCCTCTGCCGACCAGACCGGCGTATCCGCCAGATTGGTCATGGCAATCGAAGCGCCGCCGGGACCAACCAGAACCGCCGCCGCTGCGGTGGCATAGTCGCCGATCTTGCGCTTTTGCTTTTCATAGGCAAATCCGGTGCCCGCCGCCGGGCGGGGGATGAAAATCCGCGTCAGGATCTCTTCGTCGCTGCGCGCGGTGAAATAGGCGGAGTCGTAAAAGTCCCGCGCCGCGATACGGCGTCCACCATCCGGCCCAACCACCTCGTAGGACGCATCAAGGCATTGCATCAGGCCCGGCATGTCATTGCCGGGATCACCATTGGCGACATTGCCGCCGATGGTGCCAACGTAACGCACCTGCGGGTCGGCAATCTGCAACGCCGCCTCACGCAGGATTGGTGCGGCCTGCGCCAGCCCCCTATGGGTGATCAACTCATTCTGTGTTGTCATCGCACCGATGGTGACGCTGTCAGCGCCGACCTCGATCCCCTTGAGTTCATCAATGTCTTGCAAGTCGACAAGATGAGACAAATGGGCCATGCGCAGCTTCATCATCGGGATCAGGCTGTGACCGCCCGCGACAACCCGTGCCTCATCGCCATGTGCCTGCAACAGACCGATAGCCGACGCCATATCTGTCGGCCGATGGTACTCAAACCCGGCTGGTATCATTTTCGAATGTCCTCCCTGCGGTCTCCCTCCGCATGAGGCCAGACTTCCTCGAAGCAGGGCACGAACCAACGAAAGAGCCATGAAATGCAGGGCCCTGCGCACGAAATGCGAAATACTTGCACAAGATGCGATACTCTCACCAACAACGGCTGGGGACGCCGAGTGGGGCGAGGTTCCGGCCAATGGCCGGATCGAGGACCCCCCGTCCCCTGTCCAGATTGTCGACTAAACGCCCAGAACCTGCCGGACGTCCGAAAGACGTGACCGACTCACCGGCACCTTGGGCAGCGACTCGACCGCCTCAAAGAAACACAGACCAGTGTCCTTGGTCCGCCGAAACTCTGTCACGAAGGCAGGATTAACCAGAAAGCTGCGATGGGTTCGGATCAGACCGGCAGGTTCAAGCCGTTTGGACGCCTCAGAGATCGACCAAGGGCAAAACAGCTTGTTCACACCGGCATAAATCACGGTGTAATGCCCCTCGGCCCGAACGGCAGCAATCGCGGTCGCGTCCAGAAAATGGGTACGCCCCTCTTTTTCGTACGGTACCGACACGCGTGTCCCCGATGGGCGAGGCAACTGGTCCGGGGTGGGAACCGTGTCTTTGACGGCCTGTTGGCTTTCGACCGATGGCGGGGCCGCAACCTTGACCGGAAAGAAGGTGATGCCAGACAACAGAAAGGCACCGCAGATCGCGAAAGACGACAGCGTCACCCCCATTGCCAGAACCTCATTCGACAGGATCGGCCCTGTCCCGCCTCCGCCTCCCAGCCCGACAAAACCGGTTCCGGCCATGGCGATAAAATGCAGGGCAAAGACCGAGACGCCGAAAAACAGCGTGCCCAGCAGGATGTGACCCCGTGTCCGTTCACCGTAAGCGATCCAGATCGCCGCTATAGACAATGCCAATGCGGCGACCAACGCCACCAACACACCACCCACACTATAGACTGGGCGGCACAGTTCCATCCCGCTCATCCCGACGTAGTGCATTGCGACGATCCCCGCCCCGACAATCGCCCCGGCCATTGTCAGGCTGGCGGGCGTGCGGTCACGGAAATGCAGGATCAGCAGAGCCAGGCCCACCATCAGGATCGCAATCAGCGCCGAGATCAGCGTCACCAAGCCATCGTAGTAGAACAAGATCGGCAGTTGCAGTCCCAGCATGGCGACAAAATGCATCGACCAAATGCCACCGCCCAAAGCGACTGCTGAAATGGCGACAACCGCCTTGCGCCGTGCCAACGGCAGCGCCGATGCGCCGCGGGTGATCGCCAGACCGCTGAAACCGGCCATCAGCGCAACCGCAAGGGATGCCACCACAAGTGTGGGATGATGCGAGAACTCAAGCACGCCGCCGACCCTCCAGATGTGCAAAAATTAGTCAAGCCACCTTTGCGGCACAAGCGCATCCATACCCTTGTCTGCAAGGTTCGATACACTTCATGATAGAATAGACAAAAATCTTTTCAGGGGAACAGCGCGATATCGGAAACACTCCTGCGCCTTCCATGATTACGGTTTCTTAACCCTCACCAATGACGCGCTTTCAACAATTTCCCGCCCAATCATTCCCGAAATCGCGTCCCTAAGTGGAAACTGGATCGGTTTTCCGGCCAGTCCCTTGCTCGCCACGCTGCTTCAGGACCTTTGAAATGACTTGTTTGAACAGGCACACATTGGCCACCCAAGACGCCCCTCTGGCGCCTTGCTCGGCTATGTGCGCCGGGTCAGGTACCTTGCAGCGCACCACCCGCACACGACGTGTCGGATCTGCCCCCGACCGAAACCAACCGTCCAAAACGGGCCCTCTGCTGGGTCTGTACAAGACGGGTTTGCCCCTGCGCGTCTCGCCGCTGTCCAACACCAGGCGAGGCGCGCACCTGAAGAACTGGACCCCGCCTCATGTGCTTTCTCTGCCAGAGCCTGAATCCCAGGACCGATGACTATGATTTCCATGGCCTGACCGGCCCGACCGCCGCCGCCACTGTCGGTGACAGCAGCAGCGCGCCCGCGTCGTCAAAACCGGTCTATTCACTGGATCAGGTCGCCGCACAGTTGACCCATGGCTATTGGCAGGCTGGCGGCGGGGATTGGCGCACCTTCAACGTTCAAGCGGGCGACACTCTCACGGTCAATCTGGACGGGCTCGACTCTGTCGGCCAAGCCGCCGCAATGGCGGCGTTGGCGGCGTGGACGGCGGTTTCGGGCCTGCAGTTCATGACCACCTCGGGCAATGCAGACATCACTTTTCAGGACCACGACAGCGGTGCCTTTGGCTATTCCGCCGTATATACGGGTTGGAACGAAATAGCCTATTCCGTCGTCAACGTTCATGTCAGCTGGCAGAACAATATTGACTACTACTACCAAACCTATGTCCACGAGATCGGCCATGCCTTGGGTCTGGGACACGGCGGTAACTACAACGGCAGCGCCGATTTCGACAGTCAGGCACATTATGCCAACGACAGTTGGCAGATGTCGATCATGTCGTATTTTGCCCAGTGGGAGAACCCGAACGTCGATGCCTCGGGAATGTATCTCAATTCACCGCAAATGGCTGACATCCTTGCTATCCAGAACCTGTATGGCACACCCGACAACGTGCATGTCGGTAACAGCGTCTACGGCGACAACACCAATCTGGACGCGACGGGCATGGATCTGGAACGAGGCCGCGCGGTCACGATTTTCGACAGTGCCGGGATCGACCTGATCGACCTTGGATCGCGGGTCTACAATCAATATCTCAGCCTGATCGACGCCACTTGGTCAAATCTGGACGGCTATGTGGGCAACTTCGGCATCGCGCGCGGGGCGGTAATCGAGAACGCCATCACCGGTGCAGGCAACGACCACGTCACTGGCAACACCGCTGCCAATGATATCCAGACCGGCGATGGGGCCGATACAGTGCAGGCCGGGGCCGGCGACGATACAATCGACGGCGGTGCAGGCGAAGACACTGTCATCTTCACCGGCGCGTCAGAAGGCTATGATCTGATCTGGGACGGCGCATTGCGGATCACCGACACCGATCTGACCGATGGCGACGACGGAACGGATGTGCTGACCGATGTCGAAACCCTAAGCTTTACCGACGGAGCCTTTGGCACAATCCAAAGCGATGGTGCTATCACCAAGGTACGCCTGTACAAAACCGGTAGTAGCCTGACCGAAGAGACGCTGGAAGTGGACGTGGCCAACAGTCACGACTGGCAGAGCATCGCGCGCAGCTTTACCGACACAGGCCAATGGGCAAGCCAGACCAACACCTATGACAATGGCCGGGTATTGCAAATCAGCTTTGCGGATGGCCTGCGCGCGCAGTCGACCATGACGGACACAGCGAACGTCTATTCCTGGGCCAGCTACACCGACATTTACGATGAAACCGGTGCGCGGATCATCAACAGCTATACCTGGGACAGCGGCAAGATCGTCGATGTCTACTACGATTCCGAAGGCGCGCGGATCGGGTCATTGGTGATCGACGGCGGCGACCAGTTCGCCTGGCATTCCATCGCTCGCAGCTATGACACCACGGGCACATTGACCGAACAGAACAACCTCTTTGACGACGGCAGTGAGCAGGTGATCTCGTACACCGACGGCGTGCGCAGCGGCATTTCCATGACCGACGGAGCGGACAAGGCGATCTGGTCCAGCTACACGGACACCTATGACACCGCTACCGGGGCCAAGGTTTCACGGCTGATGATCTATGATGACGGTCGCGAGATCGAAACCGGCTACGACAATGGCCAGATGGTGTCGCAAACGATCACCGACGGCGCAGACGATTTTGTCTGGCATGCGACGACCCGCAACTACGACTCCGAAGGTATGCTGGACAGCCAGGTTGACACCTATGACGACGGTCGCGTGATGGAGATCGAGTTTGAAAACGGGCTGCGCAGCAGTTCGATCCTGACGGATGTCGCTGACGCCTATGCCTGGGCCAGCGCGACTGAGACTTATGACGACAGCGGCACGCTGATCGAACGGGTCACCCATTGGGACGACGGCAGTGAAAGCGTGGTGACGTATGGCGACAGCATTGCCTGAACCAGTCTAGTCGGTTGTGCCGCGGCTGCGGTCCTCTGCCGGACCCTTGTCCGGCACAGGGACCATATCGACGCTGTGTCGCGTACTGTGCAGCCCCGAACTGCGCAATGAGCCCTTAACCGGGGCCACGTCGGCATAGTCGCGGCCGACCGCCACGCTGATATGATCAGACCCGACCCGCATGTCATTGGTCGGGTCGATCTCGATCCAGCCCATTTCAGTACCGCACCAAGCCCGCACCCAGGCGTGCATCGCGTCCGCGCCCGCCAGACGCTCCTGCCCCTCAGGCGGTTCGGTCCTGAGAAAGCCAGAGACATAGCCCGCCGGGATCCCGATTCCGCGCAGCGCGGCGATCATGATGTGGCTGATGTCCTGACACACGCCGCGCCGGTTGGCAAAAGCCTCTGCCGGATCGGTCGTCACATCCGTTGCAGTCGAATCAAAAGTGATTTCCTCATGCAGCGCATGGGCGATGGTCTCGACCACCTTCAACACTGGCTGGTCCAGCCGCGTGAGACCGCGGGCAAAGGCGCTGATCTCAGGCACAGGCGCCACCCGATCCGAAGATCCCATGAAATGATGCGGCGATTCCGGTGCAAGCGACGGCACTTCTGACAATTCGCGCGGCATGTCCTGCAAGGCACAGGAGAGATCCAGTTCATTGGGCAGGTCCATGCGTTGAATGCGCCCGATGAACCGAAAATCCACAGCATCCAGCGGCGTGTCGTAAGTGATCTCTGTCAGCGCGTTGCCAAAGAAATCTACCCGGTCCAGGCGATAGGCCGGTTGCGGGTCCGCCACCAAAAGGCCGGTCACCAACCGTTGGGCCGCACCGCTGCCCGGCATCATGCGCAGGTGCATTCGTGCAGAGGCGGCAGGCAGATTGTAGGCATAGCGCACTTCGAGCGTTACATCGTAGAGCATCGCCTACCCCATGTACTCGTTGTGGATGGCATCCGACACGGCCTGCAAATCATCGGCCACCTTGGCCAGCGCCGCGCTGTCCAGATCCTCTGGAGAGGCAACACTGAGGTCGGTGTGGAACCGCAAGATGCGGCGTCCTACCGTGCTGAGCTGGCTGGTTTTGTTGCGCCGGGGCAGTTTCGCCTGTTGATCTAGCAACACCCCGGCCTGATATATCACTGAGCGCGGGTTTTCCGGATCCAACGCCAACAGGTCGACCACCGTATTGCGGTTGGTTTCGACCGAATAGCGCCTGCGGTGGGTCATCACGCTGTCACCGATTTCCAGCGCGGCATCAAGGCTGCCCTGCGGCGCGCCCTTGGCAGAGAACACCGCCAGTAGATCGGAAATCTGAACACCCCGTTCCAACGCGCGGCCCATTGACATGAACCGCCAGCCGGAAAACCGGAACATGTTGTCATTCACCAGACCGGCAAATCCCGCCAACTTGCGCAGCAACTGGCTGAGCGCGCGGCCGGTGGCATCGCCCGGCTCTACTGCCCCGGACAGCGCACGGGCGGCGGTCTCCAACTCATCCAGAGCGTACCAACCGTCATCCGAGAACCGATCACGCACCTTGCTCGCACAGCCGCGGGCATTCTCCAGCAGGGTCAGAAACAGATCCGGCATGGGTTGCGACAGATACAACCCGCGCCCTTCCAGAAAGCGGCCCAACTGGTCGAACACGGGCATCGGCGTGCCGCCGTGATCCTCCAGCCGGAGGTGGTAGGCGCGCAGGGTCCGGGCAGTGAAATCCGCCCGTTCCACGTATCGGCCCAGCCAGAACAGGTTGTCTGCGGCCCGCGCGGGCAGACGTCCCGGCATCCGCCGCACGAAGGGCCCGGGCTGTTGACCCGACAGGGTGTCCGGCGCAACGGGACGGTCGCCCACGACCCAGACATCGGCCACCGACCCGCCGCTTTGCATGGCCAGCGCTGTGGGATCGCCGTTGCGTCCGATACGGGCATAACCGCCCGGCATCACGGTCCAGCCATCGCGCGTGCGCGCCGCAAAGACCCGCACCACCATGGGGCGTGGCACCAGCTTGCCGTCAATCATCGCCGGGGTCGTGGACAGCGTGACCGCCTCTTGCCCGACCAGATTGCCACCGTTCTTTTCCAACCAATCCAGCACCGGACCGCGCGCATTGTCGCGAAACCGACCACCAAGCGCCGTTGTGCTGTCGTAGTCAAAGGGCAGATCGGTCGACAGCGCCGGCCCGATCATCATCCGTTCCAAATTGTCACGCACATAGGCGCGTTCCTTGGCCTGTCCGCACCACCAGGTGGCGATATTGGGCAGTTTCAGCCGCTCACCCAGCAGCGCCTCTGAAATGCGTGGCAAAAAGGCCATTAGCGCCCGCGCCTCCAGCACGCCGGAGCCTAGGCAATTCAACATAGTCACCGACCCAGATCGCAGGGCGCTGACCATCCCCGGCGTGCCCAACGCCGATGTCTCATCCAGTTCCAGCGGATCGGCAAAACGTGAATCAAGGCGACGCCACAGCACGCTGACCGGCTCCAGCCCGCTGATGGTGCGCACCATAAGGCGACCATCCACCGTCACCAGATCTTCAGACTCCAGCAAAAGGAACCCCAGATAGCGGGCGATATAGGCGTGTTCGAAATAGGTGTCAGTGTGCTGACCCGGGGTCAGGATCGCCACCTGCCCCTGCTCAGTGCCGCGCAATTGGGTCAACCGGTCCCGGAAACTGCGAAAGAACCCGGCGAGGCGTTGCACATTCGCCTCCGGGTAAAGTTCATGAAAGACACGCAGGGTGGCCATGCGGTTTTCCAAAGCAAAGCCACTGCCCGACGGTGCCTGTGTCCGATCGCCAAGCACCAGCCAACTGCCGTCGGGCGAGCGCCCGATCTCAAAGGCCAGAAAATGCAGATAGTGTCCTGAGCGCGGCTTTACCCCAACCATCGGGTTCAGCCATTCTGGATTGCGCGCGATCAGCTGTGGCGGCAACAGCCCGCGTTTGACCAGATCGGCAGATCCGTACAGGTCCGCCATGGTGCGTTCCAGTAGCTCGGCACGCTGTTCGATCCCGGCGGCAAGGTCGCGCCACTCTGTCTCTCCGATGATGACCGGAATGTGACTCAGCGGCCAATCCCGCAAGGCGGACTCGTCGCCCGTGTACTGGCGATAGTAGACACCCGCGTCCTGCAAATACAGATCACCACGGGCAAAATCCTGTGCGACCTGGCCGGGATCGCGCCCCGCCAGATGATCAATCATCGGCTTCCACGCCGGACGCAGGGTACCGTCACGCCGCAACAATTCATCAGCCACCCCTTTGGGTGGCTGATAATGTTCCAGCGGCGCCTTGCGCGCCGGTGCAGCGGCGCCGGGGTCGACCATAGTCAGATCCAGGGGGCGCGGCGCAGATCAAGGGTCATTGGAAACTCCGGATGCGGGCTTTCGGTGGCAGGCTGATAAGTCCCCGGCGTATGCCCCTGTTTCTCGAACCGTGCAAGCCGACGGGCGTCTGCCTCATTGGTATTGACCGGGAACGTGTCGTAACTCCGCCCGCCCGGGTGCGCCACATGATAGGTACATCCACCAATTGCCCGCCCCGACCATGTGTCGAAGATGTCAAAGATCAGCGGCGCATCCACCGGCAAAACCGGGTGCAACGCCTCTGCCGGTTGCCACGCCTTGAACCGCACGCCGCCCACGCGACGCCCGTTTTCCCCCGTCTGAGCCATCGGCACCTTGCGCTGATTGCAGCAGACAACATAGCGATCCGGGTCAGAGGCGGTCAGTTGCACCTGCATTCGCTCAACCGAACTGTCGGTATAGCGCACCGTGCCACCGATTGCCCCGCGTTCGCCTAACACATGCCATGGCTCCAGCGCCTGACGGACCTCAAGGTGAACGCCGTCAGCCTCTATCTCGCCGGCAAAGGGGAAACGGAATTCGCGCTGTGCCTCGTACCATTCCGGCCGCAGGTCGAAACCATGCTCCTTGAGATCGCTCAGAACATCCATGAAATCCGCCCAGACAAACTCTGGCAACATGAACCGGTCGTGCAGCGTGGTGCCCCAGCGCACTGGCTTGCCCTTGATCGGCGATTTCCACAACCGCACCAACAGCGCACGGATCAGGACCTGCTGTGCAAGGCTCATGCGTGGATCGGGCGGCATCTCAAATCCGCGGAATTCCACCAGACCAAGACGCCCGGTCGGGCCGTCAGGGGAATACAGCTTGTCGATGCAGATCTCTGCCCGGTGGGTGTTGCCGGTCACGTCGATCAGGATGTTGCGAAGCAGGCGATCCACCAGCCATGGCGGCGGTGCACTCCCTTCATCCGGGTTGGGGATCTGCGACATGGCGATTTCAAGTTCATACAACGTGTCGTGCCGCGCCTCGTCGATCCGGGGGGCCTGACTAGTCGGTCCGATAAAGGTGCCCGAGAACAGATAGGACAACGAGGGGTGTCGCTGCATGTACAAGATCAAGGAGCGCAGCAAATCCGGTCGTCGCAGGAAGGGCGAATCCATCGGCGTCGCGCCGCCCACAACAACGTGGTTGCCGCCGCCAGTGCCGGTATGCTTGCCGTCGATCATGAACTTGTCCGCACCCAAGCGACACTGGCGAGCCTCATCATAGACCGTGCTGGTGATGTCGACGCAATCTTTCCAGCTGGACGCCGGATGTACGTTGACCTCGATCACGCCGGGGTCTGGCGCGACCTTGATGACGTTCAGACGAGAATCATGTGGCGGGGTATAGCCCTCGATGTGCAGCGGCAGGTCCAGCGCATCGGCCGTGGCCTCTGCCGCTGCAATCAGTTCAAGATAGTCCTCCAGTTGTTCGACCGGCGGCATAAATAGGCACAGTTTTCCGTCGCGCGGTTCCACCGCAATGGCGGTCCGCACCGTGGCCCCGTCTGGCGTGACGGCCTGCTCGCGCAGCGCCTCTGACGGCTCATCGCCGCGCAGGGCCGACACCGGCTGTTCGCGGCCCGGTGTGGTTTCGGGCAGCGTGTCACGCTCTTCTTGGGCGATGCGGCGCAGTTCCTCGAACACGGCCTGCCGTTTGTCGTCCATTTCAAGGAAATCAGGTAAATCGTCGACCGGCACATTGGGATCCGCCGGGTAGACGTAAGGAAAATTGGACGGGCTGACATAGGGCAGCGTCCCCAACGGCAGACGAAAGCCCACCGGGCTGTCGCCGGGGATCAGGAACAGATGGCCGCGCCGCGCGCGCCAGCGTTCCGACCTCCAGCCGCGGCCAAAGGCACGCGATTGCCAGCGTTGGATCGGCAGAACAAAACCGGCGGGCTTGTCCAGCCCGCGCTCAAACACGCGCGCAATCCTTTGGCGTGCCTCGGGGTCCTTCAGACGTGAATCTTCGGGTGTCACGTTTTCAGGCAGCTCTGCCTCTTTGAGTATCCAGACAGCGGGGTCCTCATAGGCCGGTTGGACATATTCCGTGCCAATTTCCAGCGATTTGGCAAAGCCTGTCATGAACCGTTCGGCGTCAACCTCGGTCGCAGATTTGTCCGTTTCGCGGGCCACCAGATCCTTGTTGCGCCAGATTGGTTTGCCGTCATGCCGCCAGTATAGCGAAAACGTCCAGCGGGGCAGCGTTTCGCCCGGATACCACTTACCCTGCCCGTAATGCAGGAAACCCCCAGGCGCGAATTTGTCATGCAGGCGCCGGATCAGTTGATCAGCCAGCGCCCGTTTTTGCGGACCGACAGCATCGGTATTCCACTCGGGGCTTTCGAAATCATCGATCGACACAAAAGTTGGTTCACCGCCCATGGTCAGGCGCATGTCGACCGCTTCGATCTCCTCGTCGACCTTCTGGCCCAATGCATCCAGCGCGTCCCAGCTTTCTTCCGAAAACGGCTTGGTGATGCGTGGGTGTTCAGCAATGCGCGTCACCTCCATCGCAAAGTCGAAATCGGTTTTGGTGTCTTCATGCCCTTCAAAGCCGCCGACAATTGGCGCGGCATTGCTGAAATGCGGGGTCGCGGCCAGAGGGATGTGGCTTTCGCCGGTCAGCAACCCGCTGGTCGGGTCCAGGCCGACCCAGCCTGCGCCCGGCAGATAAACCTCACACCACGCATGCAGATCGGTAAAGTCATGATCGGTGCCCGACGGGCCATCAAGCGCTTCCAAATCCGGTTTCAACTGAATCAGATAACCCGAGACAAAGCGCGTGGCAAAACCCAGATGGCGCAAGATGTTGATCAAAAGCCAGCTGGTGTCACGGCAAGAGCCAGAGCCCTTGGTCAGCGTTTCTTCGGGTGTCTGTACGCCTGGCTCCATGCGGATCAGATAGTCGATCTGCTCCTCCAGCTGGCGGTTCAACTCAACCAGAAAGTCGATGGTGACCTGCTTCTTGCGCGGCACCTTTTCCACCCAGGCCTTGACCTTGGGTGTGATCGGCACGGCCTTGCGATAGACTGCAAGGTCGGCGGCAATGTCCTCGGGGTAGGAAAAGGGCCATTCGCGCGCCACATCGTCCACGAAAAAATCGAACGGGTTGTAGACGGTCATGTCGGCAACCAGATCGACCTCGATCCGGAATTCCGTCACTGGCTCGGGAAAGACGAAACGGGCCAGCCAGTTGCCATAGATGTCCTGCTGGTGATTTACGAAATGGCCCTCTGGCGACACCTTGAGCGAATGGCTGATAACCCGCGTTCGGCTATGAGGTGCAGGACGAAGTCGGATGATCTGCGGAGACAGCGTGACCGGACGGTCATACTTGTAGTGCGTGAGGTGCCGAATGCTCGCCGTAATCGCCATTGTTTTCCCGTCTGTACCGAGTTGCGTTTTCCTACTTCCACAGAACCCTTCGCGGGCGTGGATGTAAACCCGTTGCCAAATTCGATGCGCATTCGGACGAGCAATGCCGCAACTCAGAGACATCTGACGAAAAATGCCCGCGATTTGTGCAGTCGAACGGAAATCGGGCTGCACCCGCCGGCTTTATGACCGCCACCGCAGGGCTGCGGCGGCATTTGCTCAAGGGCAGTTGGCGGGTGCGTTCAGGCCGCTTGTTCCACTGCTCGGGCGGCAGGTGTTCTGGCGGACCGGTGGGAAGGGCCTTCGCCATGCGTGGTGAACCGGCCCACAGTTTCGCTCAGGGCGTTGGCATCCCCACGCATCATGTGCGCCGAAGCTGTGGCCTCTTCGACCATGGCGGCGTTTTGTTGCGTGACCCGGTCAAGGTTCGACACGCCGACATTGATTTCCTGCAAGCCCTGCGCCTGCTCACCCGCGCTGTTGGCGATGCCGCTGACCATCTTTGAGACATCTGCTACACGGGCCAGTACATCGTCCAATGCGCCGCCGGCCTCTTCGACCAACCTGACTCCACTGGTCACCTGCTCTCCGGCGCCGGCGATCAGGTCCTTGATCTGTTGGGCGGCCGCAGCACTGCGTTGCGCCAGGCCCCGCACCTCTGTGGCCACCACGGCAAATCCCTTGCCGGATTCCCCGGCCCGGGCCGCCTCAACCCCCGCATTGAGCGCCAGCAGATTGGTCTGGAATGCGATGTCGTCGATCACATTGGTGATTTCACTGATCTTGTCCGAGGATTTTTCGATCGCGCCCATCGCCTCGATGGCGGATTTCATCACTTGCCCGTTGCGCTCGGCAATATCGCGGGTCTGGCGCACCTGTTCATCCGCGTTCTGCGCGTTTTCTGCTGCGGCGGTGACGCTGCTCAACAATTCTTCCAGCGCCGCGGCCGATTGCTCCAGCGTGGCGGCCTGAGTTTCCGTCCGTCGTGCCAGATCATCCGAAGCGGAGGAGATCTGATTGGCATTGTCCAGCAAACTGCCCGCACTGGCAGACACCTCGTCAATGACCTGCCGAAGACTGGTGACCGCGCGATTGTAGTTGGTGCGAAGGGCTGCGTATTCTTCGGGGAATTCAGCCTGGATTTCACGGTTGAGCACGCCATCGGCCAGCATGTCCAGTGCTGCGCCCAGATGGTGAACCATTTCGACCTGCCGTTCCATGTTCTCGGCGCGCGCCTCTTCCGCGGTACGCGCGTCACTCAGCGCACCAATCAAAGAGCCCATATGCGTGACGATCTCTCCGAACTCATCCCGCCGTCCGGCCATGCCGATTTCGGTCTCATAGTCACCGCGTGAAATCCGGTTGATGGCTTCGGTCACTTGACGCAGAGGGCGTCCCAGACTGCGCTGCAACACAAGCAGCGTGCCCGCCATCAGCACGACAAAAACCGCCGCCGCCGTCAGCAGAATGCGCAATCTGTCGGCACCAACTGCCGCCAGCGCCGCATCGGCGTTCCAGGCCATGACAAGCGCACCAATGACTGGCCCTTCTGGCCCGGCCAATACGGGCTCCGCGACGATCAACCCCTGTTTCGACACCTGCCGCGTCCCATCAGCAAGTACGGTACGGGCCAGCGCGGCCACCTCATCCACAAGTGCCGGATCGTCACCGGCAGTCGCCAGCAACGTGCCTTCTGCATCCAGAACCGCTATGGCGCTTCCATCCGCTCCGGCCGCAGTCAATGCGGCCGAAGTCATTTCCTCAATCTTGGGCATGACCTTGAACTTGATCGGCTTGGCCAGGGCCTCGGCGTTGCGCTCCACCGTCTTGGCCGCCATGTCGACGACGCCCTTGACCGCCAGCCCCTTGATCAGCGACGTCGCCTGAACCGAGATCACGCCCGCCACCACAATTGTGGTGATAGCCATGATCGCCGCACATCTGACGAATACCGAATGCAGCCCGGCCCCAAGCCGCGTCTTGCCGTCCTGTGTCATGCTCGCGTTCCTTGCCCGTTGGTATTTTGTTGTTGTGAGGTGTTACATCAACGCTTCGGCATCGATACCAATCGTCATCGCCCCGATCGGCGCGCCACTTTCCGGGTCCGTGATCGTGACGGAGATCTGCGCCTGATAGGTCTGACTGGATTCATCAAATTCAATCTCGCCGAAATGTACGGCACCTGCGCCCTTGGGATAGGTTTCCTGAAACTTGGCCTCATCCCCTTGCCAATAGTCAGAGGTGGCGCCCGAGGACGCCACATTCAGCCCCTGTGCGTCCATGACAAACACCTCTGTGATCATGCCGCCGCTGGCGGCAATCTGTGTGCGCAGGAAATCGGCTGCGGCGTTTGTCAGAACCCCATCCACCATGTCAGAGCCGGTGCCGACCTCAGCGCGCCAAGTCTTGTCCAGTGCATCGATCCGGACGGCGTCGTAGCCCGCGGTCAGGGTGTTCTGGATCGCAATCGCGTCAATGATCGTATCATCATGCGCCCAGGTCATGATTTCGGTATCCACATAGGCCTGCATCGCGACGTGCGGTTCAACCGCCATGGCCGCCGGCGCCGCCACAATCAATGCCGTCGAAAGAAGAAAAGCGCGAGTCATCAAACATCTCCGGTGTTGGATTCGGGTGCTCGCACATTAAGCACGGCGCATTTATGCGTCCTTAACCACCTGTAAAATTGAATACATTTTCGACGCCGGAGCAAAAGCGACATGGCGTCGTTTTCGGCACAGACAAGAATTGTTCTGTCGGGAACGCTGGCCCTCATGTGCTGGGAAAACGCAACCATCTCCTTGATCCTGCGCAAGATCGGCGCCCGACGCGGACGTGCGGCCCGAGGTCGGCCGGACCATGTCTTTTGCCTCTGACCTGCCTTTAAGCGTTCCCCCGAAAAATGGAATTCCGACCATGACCGCCCCCCTTTCCCGCCGCAGCGGTGGCCGCGCCGCCCGTGTCGCCTCTCGCGCAGCCGCCCTTTCCGATGACATCCGCCCTGTCCGCCCCGGCATGACCGGTGGAAAATTCCGACCGCTGACCGACGCTCAGGTTGACCGGATCCATGCCACCGCCCTGCTGGCGCTGGATGAGATCGGCCTTGCAGATGCGCCTGCGTCCGGTATCGAGATCATGACCGCTGCCGGTGCCCGGCTGGGGGATGACGGGCGGCTGCGGTTCTCACCCGCGCTTGTCGAGGATATGCTGGCCAAGGCGTGTCGCGATCTGACGCTGTGTGGCCGCGACCCACGATTTGACATGGATCTGTCGGGCCAGCGCGTTCACTACGGCACTGCGGGTGCTGCTGTACACATGGTCGATGTTGCCGGGCGCGCCTACCGCGAAAGCACCGTGCAGGATCTGCACGACGCCGCGCGGATCGCGCATGTGCTGGACAATATCCATTTCCTGCAACGACCCATGGTGGCCCGCGACATCACGGACAACCGTGAGATGGACCTGAACACCATCTATGCCTGCTGCTCCGGAACAACCAAACATGTCGGCACCTCATTTTCCGACCCCTCCCATGTGGCCGAGGGGCTGGAACTGTTGCACATGATCGCAGGCGGCGAGGACGCCTGGCGCGCGCGGCCGTTCGTGTCGAACTCCAACTGCTTTGTCGTGCCTCCGATGAAATTCGCCACCGAAAGCTGTGAGACAATGGAGTCGTGCATTCGCGGCGGCATGCCTGTGCTGTTGCTCAGCGCGGGCATGGCAGGCGCCACTGCGCCCTCTACCATCGCGGGGGCTATCGTGCAGGCGGTGGCCGAATGTCTGGCTGGCGTGGTCTATGTGAACGCGATGAAACCGGGCCATCCCGCAATTTTTGGCACCTGGCCTTTTGGCTTGGACCTGCGCTCCGGGGCCATGACTGTCGGATCAGGCGAACAGGCGCTGTTGTCCTCGGGCTGTGCTCAGATGCATGCCTTTTACGGTTTGCCCGGCGGCGCCACGGGCGGCGCATCGGATTCAAAACTGCCGGATATGCAAGCCGGGTGGGAGCAGATGTGCACCAACGTCATGGCCGGGCTGTCGGGCCTGAACATGGTCTACGAGGCGGCAGGGATGCATGCCTCACTGTTGGGGTTCTGCCACGAAAGCCTGATCCTTGGCGACGACCTGATCGGTCAGGCGTTGCGCTGTGTGCGCGGGATTGAGGTCGACGACGAAACACTTGCACTGGAGCAGATGCGCGATGTCTGCCTGAACGGACCGGGCCACTATCTTGGCACCGATGCGACGCTGGGCCGGATGCAGCGCGATCACGTCTATCCCAAACTGGGCAACCGCAGTTCCCCCAAGGAATGGGAGGAAAAGGAGAAACCCGATCTGTTGGTGAACGCAACAGCCCGCAAAGACGCGATCCTGAACAGCCGTAGCGCGGCACGGTTCGATCCCGCAACTGACGCAGCGATCCGGGCCCGGTTTAACATCCACCTGCCCGCCTGACACCGCGGCTCCGCACAGAGATGCAAAGCCCCTGCACGCACCGCGCCTTGTCCAGGTCTGTGTCTTGCGACCCGGACCGGGCCGTGGCATCGGTGCAAACGCGCACCATTTACCGCGTAGTCCGGAGAGTTAGATGCCTTACTTGATCCTTGCCTTTGCCGTGCTGGCCGAAACCATCGGCACCACCGCGTTGCAGGCCAGCCAACAGTTCACAAAGGTGGGGCCAACGATCATCGTGATCCTTGCCTATGGCGCGGCGTTCTACCTGTTGGGGATCGCGTTGAAGTATTTTCCCGTCGGCATTGCCTATGCCATCTGGTCGGGGCTAGGGATTGTCCTGATCGCGGCCATCGGTCTGGTGGTTTTCGGCCAAAAGCTGGATCTGGCGGCCGTCCTCGGGATGGGTCTCATTCTAACCGGAATTCTGGTCATCCACCTGTTTTCAGATACGTCACCGCACTAATCAGTGAGACCCACAAAAAATCCCCCCGGAGCGCATGCTCCGGGGGGACGGTGCCCTTCCGCTAAATGGGGGGACATCAGAAGCGGAAAGACGCCCGCAACGAGAAGGTCTGCGCGTCGACGTCAACGCCCGATCCACCAACATCGTCAAAGCTGTGTGCCAGCGCCTCACCACCGATCGAGACACGGTCGTTCACACGGTACTCCAGACCAACGCCACCCACGGGGCCGGTTGCATCACCCAGTGCGGTGTCGATCCGCGCGACACCGGCCGTGCCGTACAGCAAAGATTGGCCCATTTCGTAGCCAACCCGACCCTTGAGTCGCATCACGTTGTCCACGTCCACGCCACCAAGATCATAGTCATCGCCGGCCTGATATTCGAACTCGCCACCCACGACGACCTTGCCAAAGTCGTAATCATAGCCGGTATGCAGGCCATAAATGGTGCCGTTGTTCGAGATGCCGCCACCTTGGGCGTTCATGTTGCCCAGCGACAGACCGCCATAGATCCCGGTCCAGTCGACACCGATCGGTGCAACTGGCACGATGGGGGCTGCGGGCACAACCTCGACCGGTGTGTCGTCCAGGCTGCCGGCAAGAACCGGGGCCGCTCCAAGGGTTGCCGTCGCTGCAACAAGGGCAAAAATGCTCGATTTCATGACTGTCTCCTTCTCTGGTTCCAAACGCCGCTCTTGAGGCAGCGCGTCATCGCAATCGGATGTATCCGTCCGTCATGCCCTTTCAACGGATGGGATCGCGACTTGTTCCGTTTGTCCTGCCAATTAACGCTCGACCGGCCAAAGGCCGCTGAGGACAGCCAATCCTCCGGCAAAAGCCCGCCGGTTCCCTCCGAAGCTCTCGCAACCGTGACCTGTTCCACCCTTGCAACAGACTTGCGGCAAAACGGCTCTGGCCTTTTTGCCGCGTCCCGGCTACGCCCGCGCCAACTCCGGACAAAGGAAACGTCTAATGGATTTGCGCAACGTCGCGATCATCGCCCACGTCGACCACGGCAAAACAACACTGGTCGACGAGCTGCTGAAGCAATCCGGCGCCTTCCGCGCCAATCAGGCCGTGGCCGAACGGGCCATGGATTCCAACGACCTTGAACGCGAACGCGGGATCACCATCCTTGCCAAGGCGACGAGCGTCGAATGGAAAGGCAAACGCATCAACATCGTGGATACCCCCGGCCACGCCGATTTCGGCGCCGAGGTGGAACGCATCCTATCGATGGTGGATGGGGTTGTCCTTTTGGTCGATGCCGCCGAAGGCCCGATGCCGCAGACCAAGTTCGTCACCTCCAAGGCGCTGGCGCTGGGCCTGCGCCCGATCGTCGTGCTCAACAAGGTCGACAAGCCGGACGCGGAACCAGACCGCGCGCTGGATGAGGTGTTCGACCTTTTCTCGAACCTCGACGCGGATGAAGATCAGCTTGATTTCCCGCACCTCTACGCCTCTGGCCGCTCTGGCTGGTGCGATGCGGAACTGGACGGCCCGCGCAAGAACCTTGACGCGCTGTTCAACTTGATCGTGAACCACGTCCCTGCCCCCAAGCAGGTCAAACAGGTCGACGATGATTTCCGGATGCTGGCTGTGACGCTGGGTGCCGATCCCTTTGTCGGTCGCTTGCTGACCGGGCGCATGGAATCCGGTCGCGTCAAGGTGGGCCAAACTGTTCAGGCCCTGTCGCGCATCGGTCAAAAGATCGAACAGTTCCGCGTCACCAAGATTCAGGCGTTCCGGGGTCTGAACCTGCAAGACATCGACGAGGCCGAAGCCGGGGATATTATCAGCCTCGCGGGCATGACCAAGGCAACAGTGGCCGACACGCTCTGCGCGCTGGCCGTCGATGAACCGCTGGAAGCGCAGCCCATCGACCCGCCGACCATCACCGTCACCTTCGGCATCAACGACAGCCCGCTGGCTGGCCGTGACGGCAAAAAGGTCCAGTCCCGCGTGATCCGCGACCGACTGTACAAAGAAGCCGAAACAAACGTCGCCATCCGCATCAAGGACACTCCCGGCGGTGAAGCCTTTGAGGTCTCCGGCCGTGGCGAACTCCAAATGGGCGTGTTGATCGAAAACATGCGCCGCGAAGGGTTTGAACTGTCGATCTCACGACCGCAGGTGATCCTGCGCGAAGAAGACGGCAAGACGCTTGAACCCGTCGAAGAGGCCACCATCGACGTGGATGACGAATATTCTGGCGCGGTCATCGAAAAGCTGACCGGCACCCGCAAGGGTGAGTTGGTCGAGATGCGCCCCGCTGGCGCTGGCAAGACGCGCATCATTGCGCATGTGCCGTCACGCGGGCTGATCGGTTATCACGGCGAGTTCCTGACCGACACACGCGGCACAGGCGTTCTGAACCGCGTCTTTCACGGCTGGACCCCGCACAAGGGGCCGATTCCAGGCCGCCGCGCTGGCGTTCTAATCTCCATGGAATCTGGCGAAGCTGTCGCCTACGCGCTTTGGAACCTCGAAGATCGCGGCAGAATGATGATCGGCGCGCAGACCCAGATCTATCAGGGCATGATCATCGGCGAACACAGCCGCGAGAACGATCTTGAGGTGAACCCGCTCAAGGGCAAGAAACTGACCAACGTGCGCGCCAGCGGCACCGATGAGGCAGTTCGACTGACTACGCCGATCACCCTCTCGCTAGAAGAGGCCATCGCCTATATCAACGACGATGAACTGGTAGAGGTCACGCCAAACGCGATCCGCCTGCGCAAACGCTATCTTGACCCGCATGAGCGCAAGCGTATGGCGCGGTCTATCTAAGGGATCTTGGTCCGTAGGGCGCGTATTTCCGGATCCGCAATGGCAACATGTGTTGCAGTTGCGGCGTCCGCGCAGGTGCCATGCGCCAACGATCTGAAGTCGGTCAGGAACGCGACGCAGCAGACCTTGTTCCACATGTCTGCTGCGTTTCGCACAGGGCCACCGCTGATACCCGCGATAAACACTTGCCCAGCCGCGTAAGCATTTGGAACTTTGCAAGAGATCCTTAGGGACTGCCTGGGTCTATTTCATTGCGCCTAGACAGGCATTGAGGCGTTGACCCCGATTATGTCTCTGCGGATCAAACCGGACGGACTGTAAGCCTGCCGTCCTCTCGATGTTCTTTTCGAAAACTATGTCATCCCGAAAGGCTCATGCGCGTTATGTCGGAACGCCGTAACGGGAAAGGTTCGCGCTCAGCGCGTGTGGGCATCCGAACCAGCGCCAAGATCGCTGCGTCTGGATCGATGGCATTCAAGACGTCAACATCGTGTTTCGGAGAAACCGGTACCGACCAATTCGTCCCTTTTCGCCAAACCCATCCATCGGGTTGAAAAAGAAAAAAGGCGCGGAGTGGCAGACCCCGCGCCTTTCTTATTTCGATGCGCGCAAATTACTTGCAGGCCGCTTTCTTGGCTACATAGTAGCCTTCTTTGACCATGTGCTTCGACTCTTTGTAGACAGCCGGGTAATGGACCTTGATCATCTGGCCATTCTTGTATTCCCACTCGGTATGGGACGCCATGATCAGGTGCTGTTTGTAGCCATACTTGGCTGGAACCCAGACTTTGTCGTAGCAGGCAACGACGTTGCCTTCCCACGCCATTGCGGGTGCAGCAAAGGACGCTGCCAGAAGTGCGCCGGCAAGAACTTTTTTCATTAACTTTCTCCCAAGAAAATTGAAGGTATCCAAACTCTAGCCAAGAAATTCGGGGAGGCGCGACAGGAATTCCTGACTTGGCAGAGCAAAATTCCACAAACCACCCATTTTCCATTCGAAATCAGGGATTCTGTGGTGGAGGTGCCATAGTTTTGCAACGGTCCAGCCAGAACCGACGCGCGAGAATTTTTCTGTATCGGGAACAGTTCTCGGAATCGAAAAATTTAACGGCTCAACCAAACACTTGGCCGCAATGTCGCACGAATCAGTTTTCTCCCAAAGCCCGCGAAAATACCGCGGCAGGAGACCGCTCAAATCGAATGAATCGCGGGCAAAAAGGTGCCGATGTCGTTTCCAAGGCCCGGCGCGATGGCATTGTCAGACGCGAAGCATCCAGCCCGTAAAGGCGATCAGCCTGAACAGTTGCGCCCACACACAACCTCAGAACCCGATGCCCTGTCCATCCGTGCACAAGGTGCGCACAGGGCAGAGATTAACTGCCAGAAAATTCGGTCCGCAGGCCAAATTCTCTACGCGCGGTCAAACTGATACTTGAAACATCTGATGTCGGCGAAGCACGTCCATCAAGGAGACCACAACGCCCGACAGCACCTTCGCAGTCGGCCTGTTGCTCTGGATCAGCAGACCTCTTGAATGCCAGAAAGTCCTTGGTCGCCGGTCAAGCCATCGAATGTGACGGCCGCACCATTGACCGCAACCAACTGCGCTGTGCACGCGGGTCGCAGGCCGATCCGTAAACCTGCGCCGGTCCGGCAAAGGACCGGCGCAGGTCGTCGGCCAATGGCCTTACTCGGTGATCTCGACCACCATCAGCTCACGTTCTGAGGCGCCACGCGCATGGCTCAGTGCCTCCTGATACGCATCGGACTGATAGCACTCCACAGCCGCCTCGACCGACGGAAACTGGGCCACAACGTTGCGCGGGCGTTCCTTGCCCTCAAGTTGCACATACCGTCCGCCGCGCGCGACAAAGACCCCGCCATGGTCGGCAATGGCCGGCCCCGCCAGTTCGGCGTATCTGCCGTAGGCCTCGGTGTCGGTTACAGTCACATGTGCTATCCAGAGTGCTGGCATCGTCAAATTCCCTCAATCACGGCTTCGGCGGCCTTGATGGCGGCCTCTGCATTGTCGGCACTGGCACCACCGCCCTGCGCCATGTCCGGGCGACCACCGCCGCCCTTTCCACCCAGTTCGGCCACCGCCGCCTTGACGATATCCACCGCCGACAGCGCGCCTTTCAGGTCATCGGTGACGCCCGCGGCCACGGCGGCCTTGCCGCCCGCATCCGCGATCAACAGCACCGCACCGGACCCGATCCGGCCTTTGTGTTCATCAATCAGCGGTGGAAGATCCTTGCCCGTCACCCCGCTCAGAACCTGAGCAACCAGCTTGATCCCGTTGATTTCACGCGATTCCGCGCCAGTGCCCTGCCCCGCACCGCCTGCCATGGCGAGTTCGCGGCGCAATTGCGCCACTTCGCCTTCAAGGCGCTTGCGGTCGTCCAGCAGCGCCTTGACCCGCCCCGGCACATCGTCGGCACTTGCCTTCAGCGCACCGGCCACTTCGGCCAGTCGGTGATCCTGCTGCGTCAGGTATTCAAAAGCCGCAGCGCCGGTCAGTGCCTCGATCCGGCGTACGCCCGCGCTGGATGCGCTGTCACCCAATGTGACAAATAGGCCGATGTCGCCGGTCTGTCTGACATGAGTGCCACCGCACAGTTCGATCGAATAGGTTTGCCCTTCGGCACCTTTGCCAGAGCCGCTCTGGACCCCCATCGACACGACTCGGACCTCATCACCGTACTTTTCACCAAAGAGCGCCTGCGCGCCGATTGCGCGCGCGTCGTCTGGTGTCATGATTCGCGTACTGACGGCTGCGTTTTGGCGGATAAATCCGTTCACGTCCCTTTCAACCGCGCGCAACTGCTCAGGGCTGAGCGCCTGCCCGTGGCTGAAATCAAACCGCAAACGATCCGGCGCGTTAAGAGAGCCGCGCTGTGCTACGTGATCGCCAAGCGCCTCGCGCAGCGCCTCGTGCAGCAGGTGCGTGGCCGAATGGTTGGCACGGATGGCGGACCGACGGGTGTGATCCACCTCCAATTGCAGCGCGTCCCCTATGGACAGCGCTCCACGATCGACCGTCACAAGATGGGCGATAACCTTGCCGCCGGCCATCTTTTGCGTGTCGGTGACTGTCGCACCTTCGTCTTCATTTTCCAGACGGCGCAGCCAGCCGGTGTCGCCGACCTGACCGCCAGACTCGCCATAAAAGGGCGTCTGGTTCAGCACGACCCAGCCGCTTTGGCCCGCTGCCAGCGTATCGACAGCCTTGCCCTCCACCACCAGTGCCAGCACCTGACCCTCGGCAGTCTCTGTGTCGTAACCCAGAAAATCGGTGGCGCCGTGGCTGTCGGCAATGTCGAACCAGACGGTAGCATCCGCTGCCTCGCCCGATCCGCTCCATGCAGCACGGGCCCGCGCCTTTTGTTCCTGCATCGCCGTGTCGAAACCGTCGACATCAACCGTGCGGTTCTTTTCGCGCAGCGCATCCTGCGTCAGATCCAGCGGAAAGCCAAAGGTGTCATACAACTTGAAGGCCGCCGCCCCGGGTAAGGGCGCGTTCGCGTCCAGACCTGCCAGTTCGTCATCCAACAGTTTTAGACCGCGATCCAGCGTCGCCTTGAAACGGGTCTCCTCGGATCTCAGCGTTTCCTCGATCAGCGCCTGCGCGTGACCCAGTTCCGGATAGGCCTGTCCCATTTGACGCACCAGCGCCGGCACAAGACGGTACATCATCGGATCCTGCGCACCCAGCAGGTGCGCATGGCGCATCGCCCGCCGCATGATGCGGCGCAGAACATAGCCACGCCCGTCGTTCGACGGCATGACGCCGTCGGCGATCAGAAAGGAGGTCGACCGCAGGTGATCGGCAATGACACGGTGGTGCATTTTGCCCGGCCCGTCGGGGTCAACGCTGGCCGCGTCTGCGCTGGCCTCGATCAGGCTGCGCATCAGGTCCGTGTCATAGTTGTCGTGTTTGCCCTGCAACAGCGCTCCGATCCGCTCCAGCCCCATGCCGGTGTCGATCGACTGCATATCGAGCGCCTTCATCGAGCCGTCCTCGAACTGCTCATTCTGCATGAAAACGACGTTCCAGATCTCGATAAAGCGGTCGCCATCCTCATCAGCGCTGCCCGGAGGGCCGCCCCAGATATGATCGCCGTGATCGTAGAAAATTTCCGTGCAAGGACCGCAAGGGCCAGTCGGCCCCATTTGCCAGAAGTTGTCAGAGGTCGCGATCCGGATGATCCGGTCCTCGGGAACACCGACCTTTTTCCAGATCTCAAACGCCTCGTCGTCGGTGTGGTAAACCGTGGTCAACAAACGCTTGGGATCGATACCGAATTCCTTCGTGATCAGTTCCCAGGCAAACGGAATGGCGTCCGTCTTGAAATAATCGCCGAAAGAAAAATTTCCCAGCATCTCGAAAAAGGTGTGATGGCGCGCGGTATAGCCGACGTTATCAAGATCGTTGTGCTTGCCACCGGCGCGCACGCATTTCTGCGATGTCGTGGCCCGGTTGTAGTCGCGCTTTTCAACCCCCGTGAACAGGTTCTTGAATTGCACCATGCCCGAGTTGACGAACATCAGCGTCGGGTCGTTGCGCGGAACCAGCGGGCTGGAGGCCACAACCTCGTGCCCCTGTTTCTCGAAATAGGTCAGAAAGGTAGAGCGGATGTCGTTCAGGCTTGCCATGTCGGGCCTCTTCGCGGGCGAGTGATCGGCGCAGATGTATCCGCGCCGCCGGTCAGTGTCCACCGCCGCTTGATCCAGTCAAGGACGGTGGGTTGCGATGGCGCGACAAAAGAAAAGGGCGCCCTGTACGGCGCCCTTTAATCATCAATCAGCCCGCTGGTCAGTCTTCGGTCAGGTCTGGATCGTCTTCGGGCATGTCAAATTCCAGCCCATGCGCCGCGCGGATCTTGTCCTCGATCTCATAGGCGACACGCTTGTTTTCACGCAGGTAGGTCTTCACGTTTTCACGCCCCTGACCGATCCGCTCATCGCCGTAGCTGTACCAAGCACCAGATTTCTCGACGACACCGGCCTTGACGCCAAGGTCGATCAGCTCCCCCATCTTCGAGATGCCTTCGCCATACATGATGTCGAATTCCACCTGCTTGAACGGCGGCGCCACCTTGTTCTTGACCACCTTGACGCGAGTGGCGTTTCCGACAACCTCATCCCGATCCTTGATTGCACCGATACGGCGGATGTCCAGACGCACAGAGGAATAGAATTTCAGCGCGTTGCCGCCGGTGGTCGTCTCGGGCGAGCCGAACATGACGCCGATTTTCATCCGGATCTGGTTGATGAAAATGACCATGCAGTTTGACCGGCTGATCGAACCTGTCAGCTTGCGCATGGCTTGGCTCATCAGGCGGGCATGCACGCCGACGCTGCTGTCGCCCATGTCGCCTTCAAGTTCTGATTTCGGGGTCAGCGCGGCGACGGAGTCGACAACCACAAGATTGACCGCACCGGAACGCACCAGCGTATCCACGATTTCAAGCGCCTGTTCGCCGGTGTCGGGCTGGGAAATCAACAGTTCGTCCAGATCGACGCCCAGCTTTTTCGCGTATTGCGGGTCCAGGGCGTGCTCTGCATCGACAAAGGCACAGACACCGCCCTTTTTTTGCTCTTCGGCAACCACATGCAGCGTCAGCGTGGTCTTACCAGAGCTTTCCGGACCATAAATTTCAATGATCCGCCCCTTGGGCAACCCGCCGATCCCCAACGCGATGTCCAGACCAAGCGATCCGGTCGACGTCGATTCGATATCCCGGATCGCGTTTTCGCCGCCCAGCTTCATGATGGACCCCTTGCCGAACTGCCGTTCGATCTGGGCCAGCGCACTGTCCAGGGCCTTTTGCTTTTCAGCCTTTTTCTTATCGTCCATACTTAGAAGATCTGCCGTTGCCATGCGTTTCGATCCTTATTCCATATGCCGAGGAGCGCGGCAATCGCTGCTTTCGTTCACCTCTTGTTCCTATCGCTATGAGGTCAAAACGTGAACATTTCAAGTCATATCTTTCCCTTCCCACTCTGCTGCGCGAGGGTTAAGGCAAGGTTTACAAAACGGGAACAATTTGAATGCTGGTGTTCTGGAAGGCTCGTTTGGTGATGTTGGCCGTGCCCAAGACGGGGACTTCGGCCTATGAACGCGCGCTTGGACCAGTGGCTTCCATGGTCGTTTCCGACCCGCCCGAACTGAAACACGCGCCAGTCTATCGCTATAACCGGTTCTTCCGTCCGATGTTTGACAAGGTCGGCGGTGAGATGGAGTTGCTGGCCGTGATCCGCGAACCCGTCGACTGGCTGGGGTCATGGTATCGTTACCGACAACGCGGCTTTCTGGAGGGCAAGCCAACCTCGACTCGCGGCATGAGCTTCGATGCGTTCTGCGATGCTTATGCCCAAGGGGATCGCCCGCCCTACGCGAACGTCGGCGGTCAGGCAAAATTCGTCGAGCCCCGCCCCAATGGCGTGGCGGTGTCACACCTGTTCAAATACGAAAACCAGTCAGGCTTGATCAGCTTTCTCGAACAACGGTTGCAGACAACCATCGATCTCCCACGAGAGAATGTATCGCCCAGCCGTGACCTGACGTTGTCGCCGGGCACCAAAGCCAAGCTGCGGCGGAAATGTGCGGCGGATTTCGAGGTATGGGACAGCGCGCTCTGACCTCGCGGTGTTGAAAACCTCGCCCGGTCGGGAATGACGGTTGTTGACCGCGGGCCTCTTCAACTAGCCGTCAGTGTGGCCTCAATTCAATTGCCGGTGAACCGTTTCTGTCAGATCCGATAGCGAGAAAGGTTTCGGCAGGAAAACAGAATTCGGGATCTCCTCGCTGCCCTCGCCAAAGGCATCCTCGGCATAGCCCGAAACAAAGACCACGGATGTATCCGGGCGCCGTTCGCGTGCCTTGCGCACCCATGTCGGCCCATCCATGCCCGGCATCACGACATCGGTGACAAAAATATCGACCGCAAGATCATCATCGTCCAGCGTACTCAACGCGTCCTCAGCAGTTTCCGCCTCAATCACCGTGTAGCCGCGAAGGCGCAGAGCGCGGGCGGCAAAGGCGCGCACCGGGGCCTCATCCTCGACCAGAAGAACGACGCCGGTTCCCTGTTCGGGCAGCTTTCTCTCTTCTTTCTTAACCGCCACCGGGGCCTCTTGTCGCGGGGTTTCAAAAGCCGGGAACAGCAGGGTGAAACAGGTGCCCTGCCCCACTACGCTGTCGACAAAAATGAAACCTCCGGTCTGCTTGACGATCCCGTAAACGGTCGACAACCCTAGTCCGGTGCCCTCTCCCGTGCGTTTGGTGGTAAAAAACGGCTCGAACACTTTTTGCAGCTTGTCCTGCGGGATGCCGATACCCTCATCCGTCACCCGGACGGATACATAGATGCCCGGCGCCACAACGGCGCGGTCACGAGTCATCGGCTCGTTCAGGGTTCGGGATTCGGTTTCCACGACGATTTCGCCGCCTTCGGGCATGGCATCGCGCGCGTTGACCACAAGGTTCATCATCACCTGTTCCAACTGACGGCGATCGCCGCGTACCTGCGGCAGGATCGGATCATGTTTGAGCGTCAGGCGCACCTTTTCGCCGACAAGACGATTGAGCAAATGAGCAAGGTCGGACAGCGTGTCACGCAGGTCCATGATCTCTGGTTGCATGGTCTGTTTGCGCGAAAACGCCAATAGCTGCCCGACCAGCGCCGCCGCGCGATTGGCGTTCTGGTTGATCTGCACGAGGTCGCCATAATCCGGGTCGCCCTGATCATGGCGCAAGAGCAACAGATCGCAATGCCCTGAAATTGCGGTCAGCAGGTTGTTAAAGTCATGCGCAACGCCGCCCGCAAGCTGTCCGATGGCTTGCATTTTCTGGCTTTGGACAAATTGTGCCTCCAGAGTTTTTAACTCTGTCGCGTCGTTCAACACGGCGATCAGCGCGGTTTCCCCCTCTTCGATCACGCGGTTGAGGGTGACCTGTACAAAAACCTCTCGGTCAGCGCGGGTCAGGCGCAGGAATTCGGACCGGTGCAGGCCACGGCCATCGGCGGCCTCGCGCAACCAGTCCTTGATGGCACGGCCCAAGCCTTCCATGTGTTCGGCCACATGCCCCGGCTCTCCCTGGCCAAGGTTCAACAGCCGCCGCGCCTCGGGGTTGGCACGCATGACCGCACCGTCCGGTGCCACCTTGAGCAAAGGCACCGGAAGCCCGTCGAAACTGCCCATAAGGTCCTGACGGCCCGCATCCTCGGCGATCGGCGACAATACAAGCTCTTGTCGCCCGCCGCCGATATCCGCGCTGTGAACCAGCACACTTTGTCCTGCGTGGCTACCTTTGAGGCAATGGACACCGTCGGTGCGCAAAGGCAGATCGGCAAAGATGTCGTCCAGCCGCTTGACCCGCTGCCCCACCAGTTCACGCGCGACCGGGTTCATGTACAGAACCGCCCCATTGCGCCCCAATGAAATCACCGCAAGGTCGGCCCGCGTGCGTCCGCCCGCACGCTGAGACTCATTCTCTAGCCGCCAGAGCATGACGTCGGCATGGAACGCGCGCACATAAATGCGGTATCCTTCGGAGTGGCTGGTCACGTCCTCGACCGCCGCGCCCTCACGCAACGCTTTTTGCTGCATCCGGTAAACGATGCCTTCGGAGCTGGCGAACACATCCCGTAACAACGCCGAAAGACGGTCTTCATCCTTGCTGGCGAACCGGTCCCGCGCGGCCTGATTGGCCCGCAGGACTACCCCCTCAGCATCGGTGAGAAAGCAGAACGCAGGCTCCGTCTCGACAAAATCGGCCAGTTGCGCCACGCGCCGTTGCATCCGCCCGCCCATGATCCGATCGACCACCAGCCAGACCACGGCCAGACAGCCGAATGCCCCGGTTGCGGCCAATGCGACCACTTCAACCGTGCGGACCTCGGCGATTTGCGACACCATCAGCGATAAGGTGGCTAGCACCACCAAGGTCGCTGCGCCCAGCACAGGGGACAGTCCGCCCTGGCGCTTGCGCGCAATATCGATTGTCGCCTCCACGCCATCCCCCGAAATCACGAATCGTTGCCCCCGAGTATGCCCATCAACTCCGTTAAGAGCACGTTAACCGTCCAGAGATTTCGCGTCAAAGTTGTGGATTCGTGTCATCGCTCATTCGAAAAACGGCAACAAAAAATCCATCCCCCCCGTCCGACGGCAGGAATTGGCGCTGCATTTCGATCCGCCATCCTGGCGCACGCGCCAGAAAGGCGCGCACCTGCTCGGCATTTTCCTCTCCAAGGACGGAGCAGGTCGCATAGGCCAGACATCCCCCCGGCGCGACAAGCCGCGCAGCCTGATCGAGGATGCCTGCCTGAATCGCGCACAACTCTGACAGCCGCGCCTGAGTCAGCCGCCACTTGCCCTCGGGCGCGCGTCGCCATGCCCCGCTGCCGGAACAGGGCACATCACAGAACACAAGGTCGTAGGATCCACGCGGTTTTTGAACGATGCGAACATCCGCCCCAGCCCGGTCCGCGCGAGCGGGCAGATCGACCATCCGCTGCGGCGCGGCGTCATGGGCGTCGACTCTACCGCCCGCGAGGCGGGCCGCCATCGCTAACGCCTTACCGCCCCCACCCGCACAATAGTCCAGCACTGACAAACCGGGCCGCAGGGGCAGCGCGTCCACCACCGCTTGGCTAGCCGCGTCCTGCAATTCTACCGCACCCGAAAGATAGGCGTCGCTGCGGGCAATTGCCCGCGCTCCTTCGGACACGCGCAGCGCCGTCGGTGACAGTGAATGCGGCGAGGCAATGATGCCATCTTGGGCCAACCGTGCCATTGCCTGACTGACCGTGCCCCAAAGTACATTGACCCGCAGAAACACATCCGCCCGAGACCGCAACGCCAACGCCGTCTGGTCGGCCGCCTCTCCCAAACTGTCGCGAAACCGCGTCGCCAGCCAGTCGGGCAAATCCAGCGCCTCGTTGCCCGTTGGAGCACGGCCAGCGCCACGTTCGGCATCGCTCAACTCTGCCGGAGCATGGCCCTGCCCGGTAAAGAGCGTCTCGGGGTCGTCGCCGCGCAGGCGCAGCACCCCCAACATACGGGCCCGGCCACTCTCACCACCGCCCTGCACCGCCGCCGACCGCCAGCACCGCAGCGCGTCAAACACCAGATCGCGCACCGCCGCGCGATCCTTTGATCCGGCATAGCGCGACGTCCTGCCCCATGTCGTCAGCACCTGTTCGGCTGGGCGCCCCGAGGACATTTGATCGAGCAATTCAATAGCGGCCTGAACGCGGGCAGCAGGGGTCATGGGCAGGTCTCCGGGGCGGCAAGATGCGGTCTGCCTAACCCAGCCTTCCCGATTTGACGAGACTTGACACCAGCCCCTTGGCGCTGGACACCAATTGCGGCTAGGGTCGCGCCGAAGCGATGAACCCGGAGGTTTCAGTGGGCATCTCGATCGACTGTCTGGTCGACAACCACAGCGCCATCGGCGAAGGAGCCGTCTGGGACGTGGACACGCAACGGCTCTGGTGGGTCGATATTCCCGTCGGGCTGGTCCATTGTACCGACGTGACGTGCGGCACAACCGAAACCCGCACTGTCGGGGAACCCGTCGGCTGCCTTGCCCTGCGCGAACAGGGTGGTCTGGTCCTTGCCACCAGAAAAGGTTTCAAGGTGTTAGACTGGGACAGCGGCGCGCTATCCCCGATCGCCGACCCCGAGGCGCATCTGCCAGGCAACCGGTTCAACGACGGCCAGACTGACCCGGCAGGCCGGTTCTGGGCCGGCACCATGCACGATCCCACCGCACCCGAAGAACCGCCCTCCGGTACCTTTTACCGGCTGGATGCCGATCATTCGGTCACAGCCTGGCGCAGCGGGTTCTATACTTGCAACGGACTAGCCTTTTCACCTGATGGCACGCGCATGTATTTTTCGGACAGCTTCCCGGCGGTCCGAAACATCTACGTCTGCGACTATGATCTGGACAGCGGAACACCCGGCCCGCCAGAGTTGTTCTTTGACACCCGTGACGTGGCCGGGCGGCCGGATGGCGGCACGGTGGACGCCGACGGCTGCTATTGGCAGGCAGGCGTTGGAGGATGGCAGCTATACCGGATCACACCGGATGGGCGACTTGACCAAACCATTGACCTGCCAATTGAACGCCCGTCGCGCCCGATGTTCGGTGGTCCGAACCTGGATACCCTCTATTTGACCACACTTGGCGCCGGGGTTACTCCGGGCACCGATCAGCCACAGGCCGGAGGGCTTTTTGCAATCACCGGGCTTGGCGTACAAGGCGTTCCCCAGACCCGTTTTCCCGGCTGACAGACCAGACACAAAGGATACTCCATGCACCCGACCTCCAAGATGAACCGCCTTCTGATCACCGGTGCCGCCGGTGGGCTGGGCCATGCGCTACGCTCGCGGCTGTCGCATCTGGCCCACACGATCCGTCTGTCCGACGTTGCCGATCTGGGCGACGCCGCCCCGCATGAGGAGATCGTCCCCTGCGATCTGGCCGACAAGGCCGCCGTCGACGCGCTGGTCGAAGGCTGCGACGGCATCGTGCATTTCGGCGGAAAATCAATCGAAGGCACTTGGGAAGTGATCCGCGACTCCAATATCGAAGGGGTCTACAACCTCTACGAGGCCGCCCGCAAACACGGCCACCCGCGCATCGTCTTTGCCTCATCGAACCACGCAGTCGGCTTTTACCGTCAGGATCAAGTCATCGACAACACGGTCTACCCGCAACCTGATGGGCTCTACGGTGTCTCAAAGGTCTTCGGAGAGATGATGGCATCCGCCTATTGGAACAAGTTCGGACAGGAAACGGCCGTGGTGCGGATCGGGTCGTCCTTTGACGAACCGAAAACCCACCGAATGCTGTCCTCCTGGATGTCCTACGGCGATTTCGTCTCGCTGATCGAACGGGTCTTTGACGTGCCGCGCTTGGGATGTCCGGTAATCTATGGCGTCTCGGACAACGATACCGTCTGGTGGGACAACACCAAGGTCGCGTGGTTGGGCTGGCGTCCGCAGGACAACTCGGAAACCTTCCGCGCCAAATTGGATGCCTCAGAGGCAAAATTCCCGGGCGACGCGCCCGACGTCGTCTATCAGGGCGGATCCTTTACCGCCGATGGCATCCACGAGAAATAGCACAGAAGGCCGCCGGAAACGCCCTGATTTCAGCCGCTTGCGCGCGACCATTGAGGTGATTCCGGCGCACGATTCTGTCATCGACCGCTCACCAAGGGCCTGTTTTTAGGTGGGTCCGAAAGCAAAGAACACGCCGTGGGCGTCACGCAATGGTGAGAAACAGAATCAGAAAACGGGTTGGCGGGCGGGCGATGGGCCCCCAAAGGGGCCCGAGTCCCGTCCCCAACCCGCGCATCTGGAATGCATGATCACCCGATCCGATAGTTCGGCGACTCGCGGGTGATCTGCACATCATGCACATGGCTTTCCTTAAGGCCCGCGCCGGTGATCCGTACAAAGCTGCAATTTCGGCGCATCTCTTCAACCGTGGCGCAGCCAGTGTACCCCATGGCCGCGCGCAAACCGCCCACGAGTTGGTGGATCACCGTGCCTGCCGGGCCTTTGTACGGCACCTGGCCCTCGATCCCTTCCGGAACCAGCTTGTCACTGGCCGCATCCTTCTGGAAATACCGGTCGGCAGAGCCGCGCGCCATGGCGCCCATAGACCCCATGCCGCGGTACGCCTTGAACGACCGCCCTTGATACAGGATCACTTCGCCCGGGCTTTCATCGGTGCCTGCGATCATGCTTCCCACCATGGCACAGCTGGCCCCGGCTGCGATGGCCTTGGCGAAATCGCCGGAAAACTTGATGCCGCCATCGGCAATCACCGGCACGTCCCCTGCCGCACGCGCGCAATCCATAACTGCGGTCAGCTGTGGCACACCGACGCCTGCCACCATCCGCGTGGTGCAGATCGACCCCGGCCCGATGCCTACCTTGATCGCATCCGCCCCCGCACCGATCAGCGCCTTGGTCGCCTCGGCCGTGGCGACGTTGCCCGCAATCACCTGCACATGGTTCGACAACCGCTTGACCCGCTCCACGGCTTCCAGCACCCCGGCCGAATGGCCGTGCGCCGTGTCCACCACGATGATGTCAACCTGTGCATCGATCAATGCCTCGGACCGCTCAAACCCGCTGTCGCCCACGCCGGATGCGGCCGCCACGCGCAGTCGCCCCAGCCCGTCTTTACAGGCGGTCGGGTTCAGCACCGCTTGTTCGGTGTCCTTCAGCGTCAGCAGGCCGGTCAGCTTGCCTGTCGCATCGGTCACAAGCAGCTTTTCGATACGCCGCGCCTTCATCAGGTTGATCGCCTCCTGACGATCGGCGGGTTCTGTCAGGATGGCCAGGTTGTCGCGGGTCATCATGGCCTGAACCGTCGTCGCATCGTTTTCGGCAAAGCGCATGTCGCGGTTGGTGACGATGCCCAGAACACGGTGGTTTTCGTCAATCACCGGAAAACCAGTGAATCCGTACCGTTCGGTCAGCATCCGTGCGTCGCCCAAAGTCTGGTTGGGCCGCAGCGTGACCGGGTTGTAGACAATCCCGCTTTCAAAGCGTTTGACCCGGCGCACTTCGCGCGCCTGTTCCTCGATCCCGAGGTTTTTGTGGATCACACCCATGCCGCCTGCCTGCGCCATCGTAATGGCCATACGGCTTTCGGTCACTGTGTCCATTGCGGAACTCAGCAGCGGGATATTAAGGGCGATGGAATTGGTGACCTTGGTCCGCGTGTCAGCGGTGGACGGCAACACGCTTGAGGCCGCAGGAACAAGCAGAACGTCATCGAAGGTCAAAGCCTCGCGAATCTCCATGGGGGCACTCCTTGGGAGGGATCGGTTGGCGCGTCCCTATCGCATGGGCGGCAGGGAAAGGAAAGCCCGCGCAGTGCCACGCCTCATACATCTCGTTCGACAGGGGCATTTGATTGCCAGTGGTCGTCCATAATCAGATCATCCAGGGACAGCTTGTGCCGCCACCCCCGTGCCTGCAATTCCGGTTGGGTAAAGCATTCGTCGATGTGCCCGACGCACAGATAGGCCACCACTTCGACCGTGTCTGGCAAACTCAGCAAACCGCGCAAGTCCTCTTGCCGAAAGATACTGACCCAGCCAACGCCCAGTCCTTCTGCCCGCGCCGCAAGCCACAGGTTCTGGACCGCGCAGACCGTGGAATACAGATCCATGTCGCGGTTGTGTGTCCGTCCCAGAACCACTTTTCCGCCGCGCGCACGGTCACAGGTTACAGCTATGTTCAGTGGTGATTTCAGAATACCTTCGAGCTTCAACCCCGTGTATTTATTTCGCTTTTCACCATCGAACATGGCTTGCGCCTCGGCATTTGCCTCTGCAAAGGCCGCGTGTACCGCCTGCCGCCGCGCGGCATTACGGATGAGGATAAAATTCCACGGCTGCATAAACCCGACCGACGGCGCAGCATGGGCGGCCTCCAGCACCCGGCGCAGCATATCAGGCGCGATCGGATCCGGCATGAACTCATTGCGCACATCGCGGCGCGCATGAATGACATCGTACAACGCCCGGCGTTCGGCTGGCGTGAATTGGCGCGCCCTTTCGGGAGCGATCAGGGGATCAGACATGTGCGGCCTCGCAAGTGACTGCGACCAGACGCTTTCCAGACGTCGATCCATGTCGTCAGGCCGGTCTTCTGGCTTGGGATCTGCCGAAACGCACACCTTCCCGGGAAAGCCCAGTGGCACTTGTGCGTTCCGTCCCCCTTACAGCGGCGGGCCCGCGCTGGAGTTAAACCAGCTTCCCGATTCTCCCCATAGCGGGGCACCTGACGGCGGCAGATTGCTGTGAAATGGCAAACGCGACAACCCGCGATCCGTCTTCATTGGCAAAAGCAGGCGCCCAATGTTGCGCCTGCGTTTGTTCGGACAACTTAAGGTGCTCAGTCGTCTTTGGCCCCCATCGCCTTGATTGCATTGCCAATTGCCTCAACCGACCACGCGAAATCTACATCCAGGGCCGTGTCAAAAACCCAGTAATCCCGGGGCACATAGAAATTGGCCGCATAGTTGGATCCGCGCCCGCCCCAGGCCGCAAGGCCATGACAGGTCATGCAGTTGGTCTGGATCCCCATGTCCGTGGTCGTGGTTGTCCACGCCCCTTTGCCATCCGGGGTCTGAACCGTTTCCATGATCGAAATAACCGGCGTGCCAAAGCCCGCCTCAAGATAGGGGTTGAACGCTGTTACCAATTCTCCGACGTTCTTGCCGCCCACCAGCGGCTGTGCCGGAACCAGCATCGAATAGGCCGGGGCCATAGCGTAATGCGCAGCCTGCGACGTAAGGGTCGAAGGACGCGCCGCTGCAATCGCCCCACTGGAGGGGGTATTGGGGTGCGCGGCATCCGCCTCCCACCAGAAAGTCTGCCATGTCCACTGAGTCGTCTCGCGTGAGGTGACATGCATCGCCACCAGCAACGCAATCGCCGGGCCATCGCCGCCGATTTCCTCGGTCTCGCCGGTTGTCTTGTTCACAAAGGCGGCATTCTGCGCCTTGAGATCCACGGCGATAAAATCGTCGATGGAATAGATGTTGCCGGCTCCGGGGCTTTTGCAATTCACATCCACGCCGGTTGAGGTGGTTGGCCCTTTCAGGTCCATGTCGACGTAGACGCATTGCTGCCACAGCGTTTCGGGATAGCCGCCCTCTTTCATGTCAGGCGTCCAGTTGGTCAAATCTGGAACACCGGGCCACGCGGTAAAGGCATAGAGCTTGCGCGTCCGTCCATCCGCATCGGTCCAGTCCGTCAGCCGCGCCTCGGTGATCAGCTTGTAGACCGGTTTGACGTTCACCGCATTGTCGGGGAACTGCACCTTGTCGCCATCCGCCAGCAACCTGTCCAGCACCTCGGGTTTGCCCGTCCCTGTTTCCAGCAGATAAGAGGCAGACGGTGGGCTGTAGGCCACGTTCTCCAGCACGTCAGCGTTTACGATGATCCCGGCAGCATTGGCCTTGGGCTCTGTTCCGTCCTTCTTTTCAGAGGCGGCATCGGCCAGAAACCCGTCCACCAGACCGTGCCGGAACATCTGCGAGGATTCGCCCAGTTGAAAATGGCTCTGTGGCTCTTTGCCGGTAAAGACCGCAATGACATTCGCCTTGGTCAGCCAGGTTTGATAGGTCACGCGGGCAAAAGCCCCCTCACCGTCGACCGGATTGGTCAGGCCCGCCCATATGCCCCAGGCATGGCCGTGGATGGCCGCACTGTTCTGCGGCTGTGCATAGATCCAGGAATTGATCTCTTCCTCAGCGGTGGGAAAGACGACCCCGGGTACCGGTTCTGCGGGCATGGCCACCCCGAAATCCTGCGCCCCTGCGGCCAGCGGCAAGACAGCCAATAGCCCTGCCTTTACTCCAAAATAACGCATCCCTGTTTCCTTTCCCAATCTCATCGCACGCTCCAAGTGACGTTACGTTACCCAACGTAAGGAAGAAAACAAAGATCATCATTCAACTTTTACGGTAAAAACGTGCTTGACATACCGCCCCTCTTGCCGCGCCTGGGGCACTCGGCAGGCTGTGCCCTACGATGAAGTGCGCACATTGCCCCACGGATACGACAGCGGACGCCTGACCGGCCTGCTACCGGCAACTGCACTTTTGCCGCGCGTCCTATCAGCCGAACTGAACCGCGTTGTACGCCGAAGCCGCCAATCTTGGCGCGCCATGCGATGCGGGCACATAGTGGCGTGCCGACGCGCGATTTGGCCCACGCGGTATGCGTGAGGCGTCTACCCTGTTCAGTTTCGGCCACGCGGCGGCCTATGAGCATGAGAAGACGTCACCTACCTTGAGGGCGTGCGCCTTGCGGACATGGGCGATGCCAATATTGTCCACGCGGACACGTTGACCAGCCACGCCAATATCCGCCGGGGGATCGAGGCGACACTGAATGCGGGCGCCCTACCCGTTACCACCCGCGGCGACCATTCCGATATTATTCCATGTTTTTAGGCCCATGAGGGCCGCGCGCCGTTTCACATACTCCAGATCGACGCGCATCTGGATTTCGTCGACGAACGCCACGACATCACCCGCAGGCTCCCGATTGTCGGGGTCGACCTTGTCGAGGTGGCGCCCGACTATGATCCGACGGGCAGCGCCGCGATCCTTGCGGCGCAACTGTTGAAGAACCTGCTGGGGTTTGTCTTTCACGCCGGCTTGTCCCGCGCCTGAGACCACGCCAACGCCTGTGACACAGGGCTGAAAATGCGTCCCTAGCCCGGTTTCGGCCCAGCGTTGCCTTCGGCGGAGCGGCGCGCGTCGTCACGCTGCCCCTTGCCGTCACCGCCCTGTCACGCTTGTGTGGTCAGGAGCGTAACGCTACTCAGAACTGGACCCGCCCATGACCGCCCCTCTCGCCGGATATGTCATTCTGGACCTGACGCATGTATTGGCAGGACCGTTCTGCACTATGTCCCTGTCGGACATGGGCGCTCAGATCATAAAGGTCGAAGCGCCGGGAACCGGCGACGACACCCGTGCCTTCCCCCCCTTCAAGGATGGCAAATCCGCCTACTTCGCTGGTCTCAATCACGGCAAGAAAAGCATCGCTCTGAACCTCAAGGGAGATGAGGACAGGGCGATCTTTGAGCGTCTGTTGGGACGTGCCGATGTGATAGTCGAAAATTTTCGCCCCGGCGTGATGGAACGGCTGGGCTATGGCTGGGACGAATTGCACGCCGCGTTTCCCCGACTGGTGTATGGCGCAGTGTCCGGGTTTGGCCACACCGGACCGGATTCGAAACGCCCCGCCTACGACATCGTGGTGCAGGCGCGCGGTGGCGTCATGTCGATCACCGGCGAGAAAAACCGAGAACCGGTGCGTGTCGGCGCGTCGATCGGCGATATCGTGGCCGGCATGTTCCTCAGCCAAGGCATCCTTGCCGCATTGCTCGACCGAGACCGCAACGGTGTCGGACGCAAGATCGATGTCTCGATGCTGGATAGCCAGTTGGCAATCCTTGAACACGCGGTCGCGCTGACAACTGTCAACGGCAAGGCACCCGGGCCGTCCGGCGCGCGGCATCCGTCGATAAGCCCGTTCGAAACGTTCCATGCCAGCGACGGGCTGTTTGTGATCGCCGCAGGAAACGACAGGCTGTTCGAAAAACTGTGCATCGCGCTGAACCTGCCCATTTCGGACGATCCGCGATTTGCCACCAACAACGCGCGCTGCAAACACACCCGGCTGCTGAAACGGCTGATTGAGGCTGTAACACTGGACAACACCCGCGCCTACTGGATCTCGCGGCTGACCGCCGCAGGCATCCCGACCGGGCCGATTCAGGATGTGGCCCAAGTGTTGAAGGACCCTCAGATCATCGCACGCAACATGGTGGTGGACGTGTTGGACAAGAACGGTCGCCAAGCCTACAAATCCGCCGGAAATCCGATCAAGATGAGCGATGCGCCGGACCCGACAACGCGCGGCCCTGCCCCGGATCTGGATGGCAATCGCGGCGAAATTCTACGCTGGCTGGAGCAGGGTTAGGCCCCGACCCGGCAACCATGCCGCTTTCCGGCGGAATCCTGACGCGGCATCGCCTTTCCATCGGCGCGACAGACGCTATGGTCCGCGACAACACCCGACGGAGGCACAGACATGGCCCAAGACCCCCTTGTTATTTTCACGCCCTCAGGCAAACGCGGCCGATTTCCTGTCGGCACCCCCGTTCTGACCGCCGCACGCCAGCTGGGCGTTGATCTGGATTCGGTCTGCGGCGGCCGTGGCATCTGTTCAAAATGCCAGATCACCCCGTCTTATGGCGACTTTTCCAAACACGGCGTGCATGTGGCTCAGGACGCCCTGTCGGATTGGAACGCGGTCGAGGCACGTTATGACGAGAAGCGCGGGCTAAAGTCAGGGCGCCGCCTTGGTTGTCAGGCCGCCGTTCAGGGCGACGTGGTGATCGACGTCCCCCCTGAAAGTCAGGTGCATCGCCAGGTTGTGCGTAAGGCGGCAACCGCCCGTGTGATCGAAATGGATCCGGCGACGCGGCTGTACTACGTCGAGGTGCAAGAGCCCGACATGCACGAGCCAACCGGCGATCTAGAGCGGGTGGCCCGCGCGCTGGAGGCACAATGGGATATCCCGGAGATATCCACAGAGTTTTCCACACTTGCGAAATTGCAGCCTGTCCTGCGCAAAGGTGGCTGGAAAATTACCGTCGCCTTGCACAGAGACGATCACGATGCTGTTCCACGCCTTATTGCAGCTTGGCCCGGACTGCATGAGGGTGGGATCTATGGTCTTGCCATCGACCTTGGGTCGACCACCATCGCCGCGCATCTGACCGATCTGGACACCGGCGAGGTCAAGGCATCCTCGGGCATCATGAACCCGCAGATCCGCTTTGGCGAAGACCTCATGAGCCGAGTATCATACGCCATGATGAACCCCGGCGGCGATGCCGAAATGACCCGCGCGGTGCGCGAGGCATTGGACGCGTTGGCGCTTGAGATTGCGACCGAGGCCGGGATTGACCCCAGCCTGATCCTTGAGACGGTCTTTGTTTGTAACCCAGTGATGCACCACCTGCTACTGGGCATCGACCCGGTGGAGCTGGGTCAAGCGCCCTTTGCGCTGGCCACGTCCGATGCCATGACGCTGACGGCCCGCGACCTGGACCTGAAGGCGCTGCCGTCGTCGGCGCAAATCTACATTCTTCCGTGCATCGCAGGCCATGTGGGGGCCGACGCCGCCGCGGTGGCCTTGTCCGAAGAACCCGGAAAATCCAATGACTTGGCGCTTATTGTTGATGTGGGCACCAATGCCGAGATCCTGTTGGGTGACAAAAGCCGCGTGCTGGCCTGTTCCTCTCCGACGGGCCCTGCCTTTGAGGGCGCACAGATCAGTTCCGGCCAACGCGCCGCACCCGGCGCGATTGAGGCGATCCGCATTGATCCAGTGACCAAAGAGCCGCGTTTCCGCGTGATCGGCTGTGATAAGTGGTCGGACGAGGATGGCTTTGCCGAGGAAACCGCCGCGTCGGGTATCACCGGCATCTGCGGCTCGGGCATCATCGAGGCGGTGGCCGAACTGCGCACTGCGGGCTTGATGGACCCCTCCGGCCTGATCGGTGGACCGGACAAGACCGGCACGGAACGCTGTATCCCAGAGGGGCGCACCTTTTCCTATCTGGTGCATGACGCCAGCGAAGACGGTGGCCCCCGGATCACCGTGACTCAGGGCGACATCCGCGCCATCCAACTGGCCAAATCCGCGCTCTACGCCGGCGCGCGCCTTTTGATGGACACGCGCGGCGTCGACAAGGTGGACAGGGTTGTGCTGGCGGGTGCCTTTGGCGCACATATCTCACCGCTGCACGCAATGGTGCTGGGCATGATCCCCGATGTGCCGCTGGACAAGGTCACAAGCGCGGGCAACGCCGCCGGCACCGGCGCACGCATCGCCCTGTGCAATCTTGCCGCGCGCCGCGAGATTGAGCGTGTGGTGCGTGAGATCACCAAGGTCGAAACCGCAATCGAGCCAAAGTTTCAGGAACACTTTGTCGCCGCCAACGCGATCCCGCACGCGACGGACCCATTCCCGGAACTGAAAAAGCTCGTCAACCTGCCCGACGTCAGCTTTAACTCTGGTGGCGACGACCGGGGCGGACGGCGGCGGCGCAAACGCGCCTGACCC
>TARA_R100000789_G_scaffold85365_1_pt1 | contig 42183 bp, 33 predicted proteins | sample TARA_R100000789 | Tara Oceans TARA_R100000789 (sample SAMEA2623403) | marine metagenome | biome: marine biome (ENVO:00000447); feature: mesopelagic zone (ENVO:00000213); material: "saline water (ENVO:00002010), including plankton (ENVO:xxxxxxxx)" | depth 450 m
ATTTTGGACGAAGCCCAAGCCATCAAAAATGCGGGAGCCGCCCAAACTAAATCGATCAAGGCGATTCCCTGTGCAGGTCGCATTGCCCTGACCGGGACACCGGTTGAAAATCACCTGGGCGATTTGTGGTCACTGTTCGATTTCTGTTTGCCCGGACTGCTCGGCACGCCTGCTCAATTCAAGAAGTTTGTCAAAGCCGAGGATGCCAAAGAACTTTCTCAACGACTGACCTCGCTGAGAAAACTGATTCAGCCGTATGTCCTCAGACGCATGAAAACAGACCCACGAATTATTTCTGACCTGCCCGAAAAGACGGAAATGCGTGTCGACTGTGGACTCACCACAACTCAGGCGAGTCTGTACCAAACCATTACGGACGAGCTTGCAAAAGCACTCGAAGATTCGGAGGGCATTCAACGTCGCGGCATGGTCCTGGCGGCACTCATGCAGCTCAAGCAAATCTGCAACCACCCGGCTTTGTACCTCAAACAATCCGAATTCGAGCCGAAGCAATCGGCCAAGTTCAGTGAGTTGGCTTCGATCTGTGAAACGTTGATCGAAAAGCAGGAAAAGGTGCTGGTCTTTTCTCAGTTTCAATCGATGTGTCACCCACTGTCCGATTTCTTAGCTGAGACCTTTGGACGCTCTGGATTGGTACTGACGGGAAATACATCGACCAAAAAACGTTCTAGAATGATCGATGAATTTCAGCAGCCTAATGGTCCACCGTTCATGGTGATTTCGGTGAAAGCCGGCGGAACCGGATTGAATTTGACGCAAGCCAGCCATGTGGTGCATTTTGACCGCTGGTGGAACCCGGCTGTCGAAGATCAGGCGACCGACCGAGCCTTTCGGATAGGTCAGAAACGAAATGTGATTGTCCACAAATTTGTGTGCCGGGGAACGCTTGAAGAACGGATTGATGATATGATCCGTGCGAAAAAACAGATCAGTGAGGAACTGTTTGACAGTGAAGGTCAGATTCAGTTGACCGAAATGACTAACGACCAGCTGATGAAATTCATCTCGCTGGATCTCGAAAAAGCTTCGGCCAATTAACCATTGATATCTGGAGTCGATTCATGAGTTGGGACTACGGCTGGCAACCCTATGTGTCTGTTGGAGAACGAAAACGACAGGGATATGCAGAAGCGAGACGTTTGATTGGCAAAGGCCACCAACTCAAATCGATCACCATTTCTGGTAATAAAATTGCCAAAACATTCTGGGGAGAAGCCTGGTGCAAGCACCTGGAAAAATACAGCGACTTCAGCAATCGCTTGCCTCGCGGGCGAACATATGCCCGCAATGGATCCATCGCACATCTGGAAATCACTTCCGGAAAAATCACCGCAATGGTTTGTGGTTCTGAACTATATCAAGTTGAAATAAGCATTGAGCCTCTTGCTCAGGAGATATGGAAAATACTGTGTGGCGAGTGTACCACGTCAGTTCATAGCGTCTTGGACCTGATGCGGGGAAAGCTTCCGAAGAATGTGATTCAATCACTGACTCATCCCAAGACGGGGATGTTTCCACGCAATGCCGAAATTGAACTCGACTGCGATTGCCCCGACGGCGCCAACCTCTGCAAACACCTTGCAGCTGTCCTCTATGGCGTGGGCAATCGGTTAGATCAATCCCCCGAGTTGTTGTTTTTGCTGCGAGGCGTCCAACAAACCGACCTCATCAGCTCTTCACTAAATGGGAGAGTTGACTCCCTGCTGGGCAACGAAGAGGTCGCTTCATTGGACAATTCTGACCTGAGTGAAATCTTCAGAATCGATCTCGACGAGTCTACTACTGTGTCATCGAAAGGAAAGCCCTGGAAAAAGTCGCCCAAAAGAACCGCACGCAAGAAGGCGAACTCTCAGAAGAAAAAGAAAACAACAAAGAAATCGACCACCAGTAAAAAGACAGTGAAAAAAAGGACCGTGAAAAAGGTCGTGAAAAAGAAACCAACAAAAACATCGGCATCTAAGAAGAAAACAACAGAATTGAAGCCAGTGAGGAATAAGCTTGAAAAGAAGAAGGCCGTGAAAAAGACAAGAGTGAAGAAAAAGGCTGCGAAAAAGAAATCAGCGAAGAAAAAATATACAACATGATTTCTGTAGAAGAGATTGATCTCGATTCCCTGAAGACTGCAGACGATTGAGTGACCAGATCTCCTCTCGCAGCTCTTCTCGTTCGGATTCCGATAACTTCTCGCCGGACTTCTGATCGTTACCCTTCATGAACTTCTTTTTCCAGTTGTGTAAAACACTGGCATGAATATCCAGGCGTCGAGCTGCCTCGGCCAATGGGTAATGCTGCTCAGTCACCAGCCCCACAGCATCCCGTTTAAACTGTTCAGAATAACGCCGCCGCGTCCGTTTTCCAGTCTGTGATGATCCCGACATAGTCGACTCCTCTCGGAGAGCTTAAACTCTCTTTTGGGCGCCCACTATTCTTGGGGAAGTCCAGGATGATGACATGAGCGTACTTTGATTTCTATCCCTTGTCCAGAAATTTGTGATTCCTTGATGCAGTCTTTTACAAAACCTGTCTACTTTTTGAAAAAATCGATTAAGATTGAATTCACTCGAACGAATAACTCTACGGAGAGGGCCGTTCGCCGGATTTTCAATTTCCCCCATCCAAACCCACTAAGATTTGCGCTCAGGAGAACCAGATGAATTCAATCCGAACCCCGTTATTGATGTCCATTTTTGCATTGGCAGTGTTCTCAACGTGCCTGGCTCAGCCGGAAATAACGGCTCCCGATCCCGTTACAACCACGGAAGCGATGACACCCGAAGGAACTTCCACGACTCCGACACTATCGGAAACAACTGAGGATGCGGTTGAGAAAATTAAGGACTCGACTAAAGAAGCGATCGATCTGGCGAACAAGAAATCCGAAGAAATTGCCAAACAGGTTGATGAATCGGAGCAGGCTCAGGAATACTCTGCTGGTGTCTTAGAACCGATTTATAAGATGGCAGAGTTCATGTCCTTTTCCTGGTTCCACTGGCTGGCATTCACCTTTATGGTGAGCGGTGTGGTCAGCTTTGCACTTCAACTGGTTCTTGCCAAGCTAGCCGTCTTGATGCACGGCGGCTTCAGTCTGGCACAAATTTTAACGGATTCTCAAGGTTTGATCATCAGCCTTGTCGGATTGATCCTGACAACTCAGGCAGCTACGGAAAACTCAACTTTCACCAACAGCCCGGCTGCCGTTTTATCGGCAACAGCCGTCGGAGTGATCGCTGGATTCCTGTTCTATCTGTGGGGGCAATCCGAAGAACTGCAGGCACTGCGGGGCCGCAAGGAAGAAGAACGTATTGAAAAAGCCAAGAAAAAATAATTAATTGTTGATCATGCAAATAAAAAACGGCAGTCATTGGGACTGCCGTTTTTTTGTGACTGGGAAACTGATTTAGTCCATTTTCAAATGGTTTCTGCAGTCGCATGAGCATCAAATGACTATAGAACGAAGTGTTTGCTCCTGCCGTACGCTGCAGATAATTATTGAAAATGCTTTAATTAATCGTTTCGTCACCCTTTTTCCAGTTGCAGGGGCAGAGTTTGTCAGTCTGCAGAGCATCGAGGACTCGCAGGACTTCTTCGACATTACGGCCAACGCCCAGATCGTGGACAGCCATGTATCGTAGTACGCCGTTTGGATCAATCAGGAAGATGCCGCGGTAGGCAATCCCTTTTTCAGGATGCAGCACGCCGTAAGCTCGTGAAAGATTGTGATTGGTGTCAGCCAGCATCGGGTACTTCATTTTGCCGAGGCCTTCGTGGCTGTCGCACCAGCCTTTATGGCTGTAAGCGCTGTCAGTGCTGGCAGTCAGCAGTGCACAATCGCGATCTTCGAATTCTCCCAATGCTTCGTTGAATGCGACGATTTCAGTCGGGCAAACGAAGGTGAAGTCGAGTGGATAGAAGAAGAGGCAAACCCATTTGCCCTTCAGACCGGAAAGAGAGACGGTTGAAAACTGGCCGTCGGTATTGTCTTTGTCGCGGTTGTAAGCCTGAAGTTCGAAGTCTGGTGCTGGTTGACCGATTTGTGCGGACATGGTTTTCTCCTGAGGTGTTTGTGGTTTCTGTGTATAGTAATTGATGACATCCGACCTGCCGGCCTTTTTCATCGTGAACGCATCAACGAAAGCTGAACGTATAACACGGGAGTTGATGCGATTTGTGTGAGCAATCCTTTGACAAAGTATAGTCCTGAGCTTGGACCATTCAACCCTCCCGCAACTTCGGCTGACAATTTCCTCTGTGGCATCAGTCCGTTACAATACACGCATTAAAATTATTTCATCTGACATTAGGAATTTCAGGCAGGTTGCACGTGAGTCAGGAAATTACATTAGCGTTAGGGGGTGGCGGAGCACGCGGACTGGCTCATCTGGGGGTGATCGACGCACTGACAAAAGCAGGATATCGAATTAAACGCATTGTCGGCGTGAGCATGGGGAGCCTGGTGGGGGCATTGGTTGCCAGCGGAAAAGACATTTCCACGATCCGGCAGGAAGCATTGAAGTACCTGCTTTCTGAACGTTTTCAGGTTCATCAGAACACCCTTTTTGGAATTCAGGGCGACTCTGCGGAAGTGGACTCAACGAGTTATTTTGGCTGGTATATGCGAATTCAGCAGTTCCTGAAAGCGAATAGCCTGTTTCGGCGCATCATTACTCAGCCCGGCATGCTACCGGGAGTTTTGCTGGAAGATGTTGTCAAAAACTTACTTGAAGACGTCAATATCGAGTCCTTACCAATTCCGCTTTCGATAGTCGCGGTCGATTTACTCAGTGGGCATCAAATCGTAATCGAGAACGGTTCGGTTCGAGACGCTGTTCGCGGATCGTCTTCATTGCCGGGAATCTTTCCGCCTGTCCCTTTCAACGATTTATTGTTGTGCGACACGGGAACATTCTGCTCGCTGCCTGCTCGAATTGCTCAATCTTATGGAGATGCTCCTGTAGTAGCCGTCGAGGTGAATACGGAAATTACCCCCGGCATCCGACCCGCAACCGCGTTGGAAGTGTTGATTCGAGTCGACGAAATTGGCGAAAATTACTGGCGAAAACATATTCGGCCACACGCATCGGTTGTCATCCGCCCGAATGTCGCCCATGTTCCCTGGTACGATTTTTCAGCCGCTCCGCGATTAATTGAACTCGGCCATCATGCCGCCATAGCGCAGATGGATCAGATTAAGCGAAATATTGGATGAGAAATTTCAAACTCTGCAACTGGGATCAAAACGGCAACGCACATCTAGCTTTTAGAGAATGAGGAACTTCATGCGTTTCACGAATAAACTTACGATCTGTCTGCTGATATTGGGTTTGTCTCAGAATTTTACATTGGCAAATCAACCCCCGAATCTCATTGTGATTCTAGTTGATGATCTCGGCTACGGTGATTTATCAGCATACGGAGCGGCCGATTTACAATCGCCGCACGTCGATCAGTTCCTGAGTGAAGGGATGCGGTTTGATAATTTTTATGCCAATTGCCCGGTCTGTTCGCCAACACGGGCAGCTTTGCTGACGGGGATGTATCAGGATCGTGTGGGTGTACCGGGGGTGATTCGAACTCACAGCGAAAACAGCTGGGGATATTTGGCACCCGACTGCACAACGATTGCTTCCGTGCTCAAGGACTCCGGATATTACACTGCGATTGTGGGGAAATGGCATCTGGGATTGGAGGAGCCGAATCGTCCGAATGATCGAGGATTTGATCATTTCCACGGTTATCTCGGCGACATGATGGATGACTATTACAATCATCGTCGCCACGACATCAATTATATGCGACTGAATAACGAGACGATCGATCCTGAAGGTCACGCCACCGATCTGTTTACGCAATGGAGTTGTGATTATCTGCAACAGCGGGCAGAAAAGAAGGAGCAGCCATTCTTTCTCTATCTGGCCTACAATGCTCCTCACACTCCCATTCAACCACCAGAAGAATGGTTCCAAAAAGTAAAAAAACGCGAACCCGGCATTTCTGACAAACGAGCCAAATTAGTGGCACTGATCGAACATCTCGATGAGGGTATCGGTAAGGTCCTCAAGTGTCTGGAACAAACGGGGCAAAAAGATAACACCCTCGTTGTTTTTACTTCCGACAATGGCGGTCAGATAGATGTTGGTGCAAACAACGGTCCTCTCCGCGATGGAAAACAAAGTGTTTATGAAGGTGGCTTAAAAGTTCCCGGCGGAGTCGTCTGGCCGGGGAAGATTCAAGCGGGATCACGCTCGAATTTAAGGGTGATGAGCATGGACATTTTTCCGACACTGCTTGAAGCAGTTGGTATCGAATACAACGGTAAAGACAAGCTCGACAGTAAATCATTCCTGCCGACTTTACTCGGGGAATCCCAGGATGATTTACGCCAGCATCTCTTTTTTAGTCGCAGGGAAGGCGGTAATCGGTATGGCGGCAAAACAATTGAAGCCGTGATTCGCGGTGACTGGAAACTGCTGCAGAACAGTCCTTTTAAACCACTGGAACTATATAATCTGAAAAACGATCCCCCGGAGCAAAAAGAATTGTCGAAGCAGGCTCCCAAAATCTTCAACGAATTGTCGTCTGCACTCAGACGTCAAATTCAATACTACGGCGAAGTCCCCTGGCAGAAGCCGGGGGAAGTTGAGCAGCTGCCTTAATTGAACCAGATCGAGTATCCAACAGCTGCCGGATTGCTGAACATTCCAAAGACCCGGAAAAGTAACTGAAGATCGACATCAGGGTCATCAGTAAAGTATTTGTCTGGCCATTGATCTGGATAACTTCCGTAAACAAATTTCTCTGGAGGTTCGCTCAACAGGATTTTGATATTCAATCCTTTGCCATCCTTATCCAGATTAAATATTCGAGGAATTGTTTTCTGCCCTTCGAGAAGTCGTTTGAATTCATCCATCATCGCCAGCCAGGCATCGATCATTTCATCGCGAACAGGGAGTCCGAGCACGCCCTTTTGAGAAGGGTTGGGCAGCCATTCGAAGTGATCGTCTTCTTCCATCCGAATATGTCTCCAGGTTTCATGATTGAGTTCCGTCACCGCAATCAGGTGTAGTCGAAAACGATTGAAGCGTAAAGGCTCTTTGACATAAACCGCATCATTCACTTCTCGGAGTTTCTGCCATTGCTCCTGTCGAGTTCCCTCATATTTGTGTTCGGGCTTTGCGAACCAATCGTGAGCACTGATGTTGAATGATTCCTCGGTATCCATCACAAGCATCATATCGAGTATCGACATCACGAGATGACAATACGCCCTCAGCCAGGCGACATCACCACGGTCGAAGTACACTTCAAAATCGGGATTCTCTTTCAGAAATTCAAAGTCCTGCCTGACAATTGATTTGAGGATTGCTCCAAACTCCTCATTGGCTTTTCCATTGCCGTCCAGATCGAGATGGATTTTATTCAGGCGGAGCGGGAGTTGCACATCATCGTCGGTAACTTCCGCTAATGTCGCTTCGACAGTTTCGAGATCATTGTAAAAGTCGTCGAGCATTCTGCGGAAAGCAGTATAGGTAATGACTTCAGGATTGGGATTCTCCGGAACCGGTAACCGCAAAATTGGAGCTCGAGTCGTTTTCACGCCGTAGCGAGATAATGACTGACCGAGACGCTCAACACCTCGTACCAGACGGAGCACTCCGAGTCCAAAGCGAACCTGATCATTGTCAGGCTCATCAACTAAAATTGCTTCGAGAACCAGTTCTCCATTAGAGAGATCTCCCGAATGCAAATATTCTTCAACAAGAGGTCGTTCCACTGCCCAGGCTGAAGAACTGAGAATGAAAGTGATTGAGAGCGCCATCAGCCAGTTCATGATCCATCCCCTGTCAGATTATGGAGTTGATTCTACGACCTTAAATTTTACTGCTCGCCAGCTCTTACGGGAAACTAAATCTCGACCAGGACTGGAAGAAACGGATTGAAGCATCTTCACTAATCCAAAGGGAACTTCCTCAGAAAGCCACAAGTCGGCTCGCTCGACTCGTGATTTCTCAGGGATCGCCTGAGGATCCCAGACATTGGCCGCGAGTCGCAAACAACGAAATGCTTCGTCTCGAACGGGAATGAAAACGTACCGATCAAAATTACGATGATAAGTTCGTGATATCGGGATACCTCTAAGGAAGACCACCTGATCATTTCGGATCGCACCTGCTTTGGAGTCAGTCCAATCCATCAAAAACTGATCAGGGTCCTCTCCTGCCAAAACTTTCTGAGTATTAACAGTCAACTCTCGCGACCTCAATGGTCGGTCTTGATGGTCTTTCTCTACGATATTAATCTTACGAGCCGTCTGACCTTCAAATTCTGATGGGCCAGCATCGGCAATGCGAAGTACCGTACTTTCCCCGGTAATAAACTCGACCCAGTAATCCACATCCACTTCAGTGGAATCCGGCAAAGCGATTAACCAGCTGTGAACTGGTTGTTCGATCTTAGGAGGAGGATCGGAATAGTCAATCCAGCCTTGAGCAGACATCACATTGAACAACCAGGGTTGCTGCCAGGGTGTATTCCAGGGGCCCCAGGCAGAGTAGATGGAAGGCAGGGTGAGGACTAGCAGGCAAACAGACATCCCTTTTCGAATGGAGCAGCAGCTTATTGCTTCCGCAATCGCCAGCATCCAGAAAGGGGTCAACCACAGCGTCCATCTCAATGCTACACTCACTCCACCGTAATTGTAGTTTTCAGTCCGTTTCCAATAAAATGCGAGAATGGCCAGAGTGAGGATCAAACCAATCAGATGCCAGATCCGTTGCCAACTGATTTTTGATCGAAGGCCTCGTATGAAGCCGGGGATTGCCAGTAAGAATATCGGTGTAAGTGAGAAGATGCCGTGGTGTCCGATTAGACAATGAAAAAGATATTGAGGGACGGTATCTCGTGCGCGGTCAACCCCGCGAGGTTCTGCCCAGTAACTGGGGATTCCCAGATGCTCGTAGACATATTTTTCAGTGCCGTAATACAGATAAAACGGTTTCCAACCGCCTGTCACAATAATGTTTGTCACAAAAAAAGCGATCAGCGGAACCAGAGCAGCTGGCACAAACCAGATCCAGGTTCGTTTGCAGTCCACTTTGCATAGCACCAGAAATATCGCAATTCCGAATAAGCCAGCGGGAAGCTCATTACAACAGGTAAAAGCTGCGAAAAAACCAGCGGTCATGTAGAGCAGGGCGAGATTGCGATTCGAAAGTAATTCTTGATTCGCGTGTGCTTTTTGTATTTTAACAGCGGGATAGATTGCGAAGATGAGAGTAACAACCGCAATCGTATGATTGTTCAACACGGTCAGAAAAGGCAGAAACGGAGTCGCAAATGCTAACATTGCGATGATGATGGTTCGAACTTCCCCAGGAAATTCATACAGCAGTAAAAGTTTCCAGAAGAAAAATAATGCGATCCAGAGAGGAACCATATTCACCATCAGGAGGATCAATCGGGAAACAGTTTCTGTCTCCGTCAATAAACTCCAGCCTGTGATTTGATGAATCACACGATAAAGCCCGGCGAGCATCGTCGGGTATAATGGCGGTTTCGTGGAATAGAAATGCCCTTCATGCCGAACTTTATCAATCGAATCCCAACCGGGATTCTGAATGATTTCATCAATCTGATAAGTACCGCGAGCAGAAATCGACCAGATCGTACACCATCGGGAACGATCGTTAGCGCTTCCCAAAGCCGAAGACGATCCTAGACGGGCTATTAAAAGCCCGGCATTTAAAGCAATCAAAATCGCGACAATGAAGACTTCCCAGTGGAAAGCAGCGGGCAGCAAAGGCTGGTTTTCATTAAGGAAATTGGATTCTGAGTTGCTCATGGAGATTCTGATTCAGGCGATGAGGGTCTGGCGAGCAGGGGACTTGTTGAGTCTCCCATGCGAAGTTTGAAGATTACGTTAAGGTTGAGATTCAACTTAACTTATCGAGAATCTCGCGTAGATGGAAATGATGCTTGCCCAGTTTTCCACCATAATTCCCCGCAGAAATTTCTGTGACGCCTTGGACATCAGACAGAACAGCCAGTCCGGCCTTCATCGCCTCGCCGACATGCTCCGCTGATCGTCCATCGATGACAATTTCATAAAGCGCCGATGTTTCGGGCAGGAGGTCTGTTTGAGTCCGGGGTTTTAAGGTCGGACAGTAAGCATCGTTCGTGCTGGCTCTAAGAGCCTGATACCGGGAGCCGACCTTACTCCCACTTCGGACAATGCCTCCCGGGAAGGGCATAATCACTTGAGGACATTGCTTCATCGCCTCCACGGACCTTTCAGCAGCCTCAAGTGCCAGGAGTTGAGATTCTCCTCCAATCAAGAGATTCCCGCCAGCGACGCCGCGAAAAGAACCGACCTGTTCCTCACAGAGAAACTCCCCATCCATCACCGGAATTCGCCAGTAGCGACGTCCTCCAATGACCTTGGATGCCTGAAAACCATCTCCGAAGTATCGAAGCTGCTTTCCCAGATCAATTCTCTTTTCAGCGTCTGTGGACTCTTCAACGCCATCAAAGACTGCCGTCGTGGGGCAAGTGAGAATACATTGCCCGACCCGCTTGAGGACTGCTTTGGCGAGCGACTCCAGATTGAACGCAAACAACATGACCGCGACACCGGGACGTCCATCGGGAGTTTGCTCAGGAGTCAAATAAGTATCGATGCCAGCTTCGGCATCACAGGCAATTACACTTGTGCCGTATCCGGTCACTTCGTACGCGGCGATTTCAGCCCATTTCTCTGATCCGGCAGTAATGATGATCCTTGTACCCGTGACTGAAAATGCTTCCGCAAAAGTGTCTGTTATTAATGTGCCTTGCCAACTGATACGATCCTTCATTTCAATCACTTCCAGGTTCGCCAACTTAAATGAGAAGTGCGGATCGAAATGACGTCAATTTTCTGATTCATACTATGGTCAGACAATCTCACACGGATTGTGTAAGATACTGCATTCAATAGTGATTTCGAAGGGGAATGCCTGCTGAAATCCCGGCAATTCATGATGACTCATTCAAAGAGAGAGTCGAAAAGATACTCGAATGTGATACTACGGCTTCAGGATTCCGAAGGAATGTCATCGGAGCGGTACATAATCACCTTATGAATCAACTCAGCAACATTGTTAACACCCAGCTTCTTCATCATGTTGGCACGATGAGCATCGACTGTTTTTACCGCAATACCCAGATTGTCGGCGACCTGTCGGCTGGTTTGACCTTCCACGACAAGCTCCATCACCTGCTTTTCTCGGTTCGATAAGCTATCAAGAAGTTTCTGCAATTCGATTTCATTGCGACACTCGTGATGAATTGAACGGCTGAATCTTAAAGCATTCCGAACACAGTCAATCAATTCCTGCTCAAGGCAATTCTTCTGTAGAAAATGGTAAGCTCCCAAACGCATCGATTCAACTGCAACTGGCACATCTGCGTGAGCCGTCAGCATGATGACTGGGAAGTAGACTTTTTTCTTTTTCAGCTCTTTCAATAACTCTGTACCTGACATTGTCGGCATTAAAATATCGATAATGGCGCATCCGTCAGTATGGGGATCAATTGAACTCAAAAACTCAGATCCTGTTGCAAATGTCTCAACATTCAACTGCACCGATCTGAGAAGAAAAGAAAGTGATTCTCGTACATCTTTATTGTCATCAATTATAAACACTTTTTGAGAACAGAAATCCTCAACAGGCAAAGTAGCATTTAAAGAAGAATTCATTTTGGAGATACCGTGAAAACTTTTTGAACTATCAATGATTGATAAATTTAAGTGGATAAGAAGGGAAGTAAAATTCCACTTTTATGAAGATCTATTTTTTATGGTATACGATCTTTTACTTGCCGCAAGTTCACTTATGGATTTCTGTTCGCAGTTTTGAGTAATTTACCCAGAGAGACTAAAATAATTATTGGGACTATAAACGCACCAAATCCTGGTTTGGATCATCCTGTTTGCATATTCCTGCACGGTTTGATAACTTTGTGTCAGGTAATTTTTTGTCTAAAACTCACAACTATAAAACATTCCAGAGGGGGCATACACTGCATGGGTACGAAGAAGACAGGTAAAGGGCGTCGAAAAATCGGTCGTAAGAAAAGACGTATGCGCGCAAAAATTCGACACAAGAAGTAGTTTTCTTCGTCGCAGGATCAGCTCGTACTGAAAAACACCGTATTCGACACATTTCGATTTACGGTGTTTGTTCTTGCGCAGTGATAAGCTTTAGTGTTAAATCAGGTACTGATCTGCCAGATAAGTTTTTCCAGGGTGAAATTAAACTTCCACCCAAAGTGCAAGTTCAACAGCTGCATTCAATGGCAGAGCATTGCAGCCGATCGCGAATCGAGTATGCAGACCAGCATCTCCAAAAAGTTTCAATAATAAATCTGACGCTCCATTCATTACATACGGCTGATCTGTAAAGTCATCAGTCGATTGTACGAATCCCTCAAGTCGGACAATTTGCTTTATATTCTCTAAACCGCCTATAGCCTTGTTGATTTGAGCCAAGGCATTCAGGCAGGCGACTTCAGCGGCATTACGCCCATCTTCCCGGGTTAAATCGTGTCCTACTTTCCCCCGAAATGTTAACTCCTTTCCAATCGTTGGTAATTGTCCGCTCGTCACAACAAGTGAACCTGTTTTAAGGACCGGCGTGTAGGAACCAACTGCTTCCGGAGCTGGAGGGAGTGTCAGTCCCAGAGCAGAAAGTTTTTTTTCAATAGAGTTATTCATTTTTGGAGACAATCTTTGACTGCAGCGTTTATGTGAAGGAATTAATTCAGTTTTTATATCCGTTTGCATGAATGTGTAGCGGGTGGTTGACTGGAAATATAGCGATGACGCCATCAAAAACCGCTACAGTAAACTGCGTACAGCAGAAAATTGTATTGTAATCTTACGGTAATCTCGCAATAGTAAGACAAATGACGATGCTCTGATGATCATGCATTCGCAAACACTCTCAGCACTGCTAAACATTAATCTTAAATTGACTCTACCCGCAAGGACTTTGATATGCTTCGTAGTCTCTTCACCCTGACGTTAATGATTTTTTTCCTGGGTGTCAGTTGCGTTGAAGCCAAGACATTTACAGGCCGGGTCACAAAGATCTCTGGAAACAATACACAAATATCAATTGTTTCAACAATCGAAAAGAGCGAACAAACTTTTGATATTTCTGATCGTAATTTTAAAGTCACAGTTAATCGACGGCCCGGAAGTGTCACCGATGTGAGTGTTGGAGATCTGGTCACCATTTTCACTTCCCCCACAGGACAGGCTCAACGACTCTATAAAATTGATACCGCACCTTCCACTTCTGACAAACCTGCGAATTCCTCCGGTTCTAAAACGGAGATGAAAAGTAATGCTACAGAGAAGACATCCGAGTCCCAGTGGACTCAATTTCTTGGACCGGATCGTAAGAACCGCTCCCCAGAAACCGGATTGCTAAAATCCTGGCCTCAAAATGGTCCCAAACTTCTCTGGACCGCTCGGAATCTTGGGGAAGGGTACTCAGCCGTCAGCTTGGGGAACGGCAAAATATTCACGATGGGAACGCGTGCAGGGCAGGAGGCGATTATTGCTCTGGATGTGAATACAGGGCAGGAACTTTGGTCGGTTCGACAGGGAGATATCTTTCAGGATGGGCAGGGAAATGGTCCTCGCAGCACGCCTACATTCGATAATGGGACTCTCTACACTTTGGGAGCTTCTGGAGATTTGAGCTGCATTTCCGAGCGTGGCAATTTGATGTGGACGATGAATATTCTGGATCGTTTCTCTGCCTCGAATATCGTCTGGGGGATCTCAGAATCACCATTGATTGATGGCGACAGAGTTATTGTCACACCCGGCGGTGATCGCGCAACTATGGTGGCGTTGAATAAACAGACGGGAGACGTCTTGTGGCAAACAGCAGTCCCTGGTAATCCTCAAGCCGGTTATGCCTCGGCCATCAAAGCAACCGTCAATGGCAGACTCCAGTATATCAATTTCTGCCATAGCGGTTTATTTGGAGTTGATGCTCAAACTGGACGGGCACTCTGGGGTGATAACAATGCTGCCAATGGCACTGCGAACTGCAGTTCGCCGATCGAACTTGGCAACAAAGTGTTTTATGCCTCCGGATACGGCACAGGTGGTGCTTTACTTGATTTGGGTGACAACACTCCGCGTCCCCGATTGGTTTATAAAACGGAAAAGATGAAGAACCACCATGGAGGCATGGTTGAGGTTGATGGGTTTATCTATGGAGCCAACGATAACATTCTGACCTGTCTTAACGCTCAAACGGGGGCCATTACCTGGCAGGATCGCCTCTTTGGAAACGGAAAAGGTGCGATTACTTATGCGGATGGAAACCTCTATTTCCGTAGTGAAAATGGTCCCATGTATTTAATCGAAGGCAATCCGCAGGAATTCAAACTGATCAGTCAGTTCGATCAGCCGGAACGCAGTTCCAAAATGGCATGGGCGCGACCTGTCGTTGTCGATGGCAAACTCTTCCTGCGAGATCAGGATCTTTTGCTCTGCTACGATCTGGCAAAGTAAGATTGGTTTCCCGTAGAATCCCTGTTCAATCTACCGGCGGCGTTTTCCAGGATTGGTTTTTTTCTTGGGAGCCGTCTTTTTATCCGGCCGTTTTTTGGATGGACTTCGTTTGCGTGGAGCTTTCTCTTCAATCACTTTGATGAGCATCATATCCAGTTCGCGGCGATCGACATCGACGTGTGTGATCTTAACGCGAACGGTCATTCCCAGTCGGATGCGAATATCTGTCCGCTTGCCAATGAGACATTTCAAATCGCGATCAAAGTAGAACTGATCGACGTCTGACAGCGAACTAATATGCACCATCCCCTCGGCTGGGACTTCAAGGCACTGACAGAATATCCCAAACCGTTCAACTCCAGTGACAACGGCATCAAATTCCTGACCCACGAATTGCTCGATGTACTCAAGCAGTTTCAGCTTCGTCAATTCCCGCTCTGCTCGTTCTGCTCGACGAGACATATCACTGCAGTGAATGCCAACTTTGTGCAGAAATTCGGGATTCTCACCTTTGTATTTCTCGCCGCGAATCAGTAATCGATCGACGATACGATGAATCGTCAAATCCGGATAGCGACGAATGGGACTGGTGAAATGGCAATATTGCTCAGCGGCCAAGGCATAGTGGCCAACTTCTTCAGGAGAATATTCTGCCTGCTGCAGACTGCGGAGAAAGGCGAAATGCACAGCTTTTTGTAATGGTGTGCCAGCCGTTTCATCCAGTAATTGCTGAATATCATGCCGGCTCTGCGATCGCGTTAACGATAGTCCCAGTGACTCCACAAATTCACTGAATGCTTTCATCTTTTCAGCGGAAGGATCGCCATGCGTCCGGCGTAGAAAACTGACCCCACGATCATTCAGCGAAGTCGCCACCGCAATATTTGCAGCCAGCATGAACTCCTCAATGATTTGATGGCTCTCATCATGGTCTGCTTCAAAAGCCCCCGTGACTTTTCCTTCCGCATCAAACGAGAGCTGAATTTCCGGCATACTCAACTCGAGTGCCCCCGAATCGAATCGACGTTTTCTCAGCTTGCGAGCCAGGTCCTGCATATTGAGTAGCAGATCTGCAATGGTATCGCCGTACTGACCACGATATTGTTCTGGATTCTTCAGGAACGCAGAGACATCCTCATAAGCAAATCGTTTTTTGACTTTAATCGCGGAATTAGCAAACCGTGTATCAACCGGAATTCCTTCCGCATTGAATTCAATAAAAGCCGACTTCACAAACCGCACACGATCCTGCTGCAGACTGGCCAGTCCATTTGAAAGGACTTCCGGCAGCATTGGAATGACTTTTGTCGGTAGATACACGCTGGTTGCCCGCGTGTAAGCTTCACGGTCAAGTGGCGTGTTCGGTGTCACAAAATGAGAAACATCCGCAATGTGAACTCCTAAGTGAAAATGACCATTTTCTGTCCTCACCAGCGATATCGCATCATCAAAGTCTCGGGCTGAAATGGGATCGATGGTCACGACTGGATCGAGTGTCAGGTCGAGACGCCCTTCGAGATTGTTTTCGTCAAACTGCTTCGTCTGCTGGGAAGCCTGTTCGAGAGCATCTTCAGAGAACTCCGTTGGCAATCCATATTCATGAATGACGGTCAGCGTATCGACGCCGGGCTGATTCCGATCTCCCAGCACTTCGACCAGCACTGCTTCACCTACGTCGTAATGATTCGGAAAGCGAATCATCTCGATGACGACTTTATCATCAGGCCGCGCTCCCTTGGCACCGGGATCTCCGACCCAGATCGCCTCTTCGTAATTCTTGCCATCAATGAAGACGTAGCCTTGGCCTTCTTCTTCGAAATAGACTCCCACAAAGCGATTGCGGGCCCGTTTGATCACTTCTGCAATCCGGCCACACCGCTGATCACCCGACTTCCTGCGATTATTCAAAGCGACAGCAACTTCATCACCCGTTTGTGCATCGCCGGTATCGCGTTGTTCAATGAAAATATCTTCAGTAATGTCTGATGGTTTAGGCTCGTGTAAAATGACATAGCCATTACCGCTGGTCACTTTGCGAAAAATCCCGATCAATTGATGTGCCCGGTCGACAACATGAAGTAAACCGGTTTCTCCCTGCTGGACCTTCCCGCCATCGATCAACTCCTGGATCGCCTGGTCGAGTTTATCACGATCCTTCTTCTTAAATGCCAGCTTTTTCGCTACCGATTTCAGTGTCGACGGCTGATAATTCGCTCGCGATAAATAGTCAATAATCTGCTGTTTGAGCGATGCCATGTTTTTCTTTCGCTGTGTTCCTAAAAGACTCAGGAATCAGATTCCGAAATCCCTTTGAAGATCTTCCTGTCAATTCGAGGATTGAAGGGGGTCCAACTCGAATTTCGATTGGGATCGGACTCGATTAAAGCCGTAAATTCGTTGACTTTCGCATCGATATTATCCAAATGATGCAACACAATTGCCTCTGGCGTCATTGGTAATTTCGGGCTGCCGAACTCGTAGGCTCCATGATGACTGGCAATCATATGCTTGAGTCGCAGTACATTTTCTTCACTGACGGCCACTCCGGTTTGAGCCGCTTCGGCCAGTTTTTCATTTAGAATTTCAATTCCGATAATCAAATGGCCTATCAACTGCCCCTCATCCGTATACACAAAAGTGCCATCGTAGCCGAGTTCTCGGATTTTCCCTAAATCGTGCAGGAACACCCCTGCCAGCAGCAAGTCCCGGTTCACACTCGGGTAAAGTCCAACAATCGCATCTGCTGCTGCCAGAAGATTCACAATATGTTCGAGCAATCCCCCAAGATAAGCGTGATGAGCTTTGATTCCCGCTGGAGCCTGTTTCAATTGTGCAGCAATCGATTCATCCGTGAGATAACATTGCATCAGGTGACGCAGGGAGGGATCTTCCAGGGAGCCGAGAACTTCCGTCAACTTCTGGAATAACTGATCGACATCCTGATTTGTGCCTGCCTGAAATTCGGAAATGTCGACACTCTCTTCGGAAATTACCTCGATTCGTGAAAGAATCATCTGCAAATTGCCGTTATACAGTTGAGCCTTTCCCTTCACGGTGACGTAATCGCCCACTTGTATATGAGAAACCAGTTCTTCATTGATATTCCACAACAATCCATGCAGAGAACCGGTTTTATCCCGCAAATCTGCCAGCAGATACATATCTCCGTTGCGGTTGGCTCGAAGTTGTCGGTCTGCCAGAACGTAAGTCTCTTCGATGGATTCTCCATCGGCAATTTCATTGATATAACGGCGTGCCATGCCTCAAATTCTTTTCCTGCAAAACGTTGCGACTGTCAGTGATTCCCTCAAGTGTAGAAACCCGATCCAACAGCGGCAAGGTTCGGGCAGACTTTCCGTCTGAGTCAGATTAGCTACACTTCCCCTATCGGAGCAGGTGTCCATACTATATGAATACAAACACGAAGCGCAAGCGAGTGCGTCAATGCTCTTCAAATTGCCACGATCTCTTAAATGTAGGTTGGGTTAGCGAAGCGTAACCCAACAATCTTTATGCGTCGATTTCGTCAGGCACAGCCTGACCTACAACTGTTTATAAACTTCAGTATTTCAATTAGAAAGCCGTCTCATGCGTTGGTCTCAAAGCCTGATCCCAACAATGAAAGAAGTTCCAGCCGATGCCGAGATTCCCAGTCATCAATTGATGCTGCGGGCCGGCCTCATCCGTCAGCTTATGGCTGGAGCCTACACATATTTGCCTCTCGGCTGGCGATCCGTCCAGAAGGCCGCTCAAATCATTCGCGAAGAAATGGAAGCAGCCGGGGCTGTCGAACTGCATATGCCAGCCTTGCAGCCGATTGAACTGTTTGATCGTACCGGCCGCAACGAAGCCTTCGGCTCGGTTCTCGTACGGCTCGATGTCACGCGAGGAGATCGCAAAGTCCATATGGCCTTGGGCCCAACTCATGAGGAAGTCATCACCGACCTCATCTCCCGGCACATCAACAGCTATCGTCAACTTCCATTGACCCTGTATCAAATTCAGACCAAGTTTCGTAACGAAGAACGCCCACGCTTCGGAGTTTTGCGAACCAGCGAATTTCTGATGAAAGATGCTTACAGCTTTGCCTCAACACTGGAACAGCTTAACGATTCTTACGATGCGATGTACGCCGCATATTGCCGCATTTTCCAGCGATGTGGACTGAAATATATTCCCGTCGAAGCAGAAAGTGGCCCGATTGGAGGCGATGCCTCTCATGAATTCATGATTCCTGCAGAGAATGGTGAAGATCAGATTGTTTACTGCGAATCCAGTGGGTATGCAGCTAATCTGGAGCGTGCAGAAACAGGACGGAAGACTCCTGACCTGTCGGGATCAAACAGTTCTGCAGCTCTGGAGAAGGTGCATACTCCGAATGCAGGCAGCATTGAAGCGGTCTGCAAGTTCCTCAAATGCTCTCCAGAGCAGATGATCAAAACGCTGATCTATCTGTCCGACGAAAAGCCAGTCGCCGTTTTGCTTCGCGGCGATCACGATGCCAACGAAGGGAAAATTCGCCGGGCATTAGGGGTGAAGTCAATCGAACTGGCTGACGAAAAAACGATTCAGTCGGTGACAAATGCCGGGATTGGTTTTGCAGGACCTGTCGGTATCAAATGCGATGTGATTGCCGATCATGATGTGCCTCTCATTTCCGACGCCATTACGGGAGCCAATGAGACCGATCATCATTATAAGAATGTCAATATTGGTCGTGACTACCAACTCGAAACAACGTACGACCTCCGCGATGCCTGCGAAGGAGATCCGTGTCCGAAGAGTGGCGAGCCGATGAAATTCGTCCACGGCATCGAAGTCGGTCACGTTTTCAAACTCGGCACAAAGTATTCCGAATCTCTGGGCGCAGAGTTTCTGAACGAACATGAAAAACGCGAACCGATCATCATGGGCTGCTACGGCATCGGCGTGAACCGCATTGTGGCTGGTCTTGCAGAAACCTGTCATGACGAAAACGGTTTGCTCTGGCCAATATCAATCGCCCCCTATGAAGTGCTGATCATTCCTCTAAAAACCGATGACGAGGACCTGATGAACGTCGCCGAGAAAATGTATGCCGATCTGAAAGAGAAGGGGGTTGATGTCCTGTTCGACGATCGACCCGCACGCCCCGGCGTTAAATTCAAAGATGCCGACCTGATCGGTATTCCATTTCGCATCGTCATCGGCGGAAAAGGCCTGCAGGAAGGCATCGCGGAAGTGAAGGCCCGGACAGCCGAAGGTCCTGAAAAGATTCCGCTGGATCAGACTGTGGAACACGTTGCCAAACTGGTCTCTGAGGCGAAGTCTGAGTTACAGAAATCTTCAGCTACATGACGAGATAGTGATGTCTGCGAATTCAGATATGTCACCAGATCGAGAATATGTCATCGGAATGCTGAGTCTACAGCCTCTCGATGCACGTTCCGCCATGGAACAAAGAAAGCAACATCTCGGGAAATTAAAGGACCAGTCTGCTTCCAGGGAAACTTATCATCCCACACCCTACTCTCCTCAGCAAATCAAGACTCTTCTCAAGGAGAGAAGTAGAGAAACTATACAGAATTTGAATTCGTCTGATGCTCCTGAACAAGCGGAAACGCTTAATACGATCGGGAGAGCAATCTTATTTTTGTGCCTGCCAATCGTATTTTTCTCACTAAAATCCTGCTTTCACAAGCAGGATCATTATCAAACAAGTTATGTTTATCGCGCTGAGGATTCGCCTATATTTCCGAAAGCTGAACCATTTAATCCAACGAAGCATTTTGCTCCCGGCACTAAATCTGCTCCTGTTTGGACACTAACGCAAGATCCTAGACATCAAGACGCAGTCAAAAGAATATTTTACGGCAAGATGCCGTATGAAAATGATGTTGAATACAGTCGAATTGTCAAAGAACTCAAGAACTCTCAAAGTTTCTGTAAGCTGATACAACTCATGGAAACAAGCCTGAGAAATCGCCACCGTAGTCTTCGTCTCAAGATTTTCATAAAGAAACTCACCGTTGATGAACTTGAGGATTATCTTACTGCAGAAAAGGCTTTCATAGAGAGTATTGAGCGTCTCAGTTCGACCCAGAAAAATGAAACCTTGAATCTGGATGATCCCGTTGAGAGTCTCTCACAACCAGTTCCAGAGCAATCCACAACAAACCCATGAGCGATGATCAGAATTCGAATCCTGACTGGTCATTGCTTCCAAGTCAGCCACAGAAATTTTTTGATCTTGAAGATGACTTCAGTCTCCGAGACTTAAAAAGAAGTTACGGCAAACTGATCAAAAAGTTCAGACCGGAACAAAGCCCGGATGAATTTCAGAAAATCCGTATGGCTTATGAACGTCTGCTTCAGATCGTTCATAACAACCTAGACATCAATGATGTCTCTCATTTCCGTTCAACCGAACCTGAGCGGCACTCGCAAAACAATCATGATGACTTTCATTCTGTCGTTCACCCTTCAGAGAGATCATTGCCGAAGATCGATGTGTGCGCTAACGTGCAGGATGGACGTCCGCTTATCGAGATTTATCAATCTCTTCTCGCGCAGAATTATAAGACTGAAGAAGATTTTCTTTCTCTGGCAGTCTTGTCGGACGTGATTGATGAAACTGCTGAAGACGAGAATTTTGCTGAATGGTTAATCAATGGGATTAACTACCTTCACAGTGCACCAATCTTAATGGAGTATCTTTTGGAATACTCCCGAACCCATATTCCCGACGAGAAACTGGAAGAGTGGATTACATTGCTTGCCAACAGACTTCCACCTTATTCCTTTTCGTTCATTTCAACACCCGCATGGATGCAGTTGATACGAGCTGAATCCGAGGAACTGAAGGGGACAGTCTCATCAGGTCGATTTATTAAGTTGTGGCGGAAAATAACCACACATCACGCGATTTCGAGTGAGTATTCATTAATCTATCTGGCCAGCCGTCTTCTGCCTGCTCTAACGATACTGGAACGAGGAGAAGGGTGCCTGGAAATCGAATATTTTCTCGATAGCAATCCTCAATTCTTCGACCAAAATCTCGACTTTGAACGTGAATTTGTAGAAGTCATTAAATATTTCATTGCTCGATCTCAACGGGAGTTTCAAAGCGAAATTCAATCTGACCTCATTTATCGTTTGATTATCGATTATTGCATTTACGAAAACAAACTCGAAGTTTTTGAGAAGCATCAAATCAATTTGGATCGAAATCTCAAAACAGTTATTCAGTCCTGCCCAAATTCATTCAACGATTATTTTCATTTCCTGAATGAAGTCATTCCCTGGATTTTATTGGATGCTAAACGAGAACTTTATCATCCCGTCAGGACGGATATTAATTTGGCTGAATTTGAACCAGCTCCCCAGGAGTTTGAAGATATCGAATCTAATTTCTGGTGGAATCATGCAAACAAAGTCATTTTTCTAGGAACGTCTTTCAGTTTAATGCTCCTGTTATTTGTTATTAAGTTGACATTCGCAGGCTCTTTTGAATCTGAAGATGCCTTTATTGCTTTGTCGGGAATGTTATTCTCCATCCTCCTTGGAGCAGGAATTTCCCAAAGATTCGGCATGGAAATTCGGTATCGATTAGTGTTTAAAAAATATCATGAATCGTGGAGAAACGATTTTTGCAAACGAGTTTTAGAAGCAGGGAGGAGTTGGGAAGAAATTGAGGCATCCATTAATTCTCCCCATGATCAAAATATTCCGTTGAACTCTGTGCGCTCTCGATATTACCAGTTCTTGAGAAGGGATCCTGCCATTCAACTTTTAACAACAGTTTTTATGAAGTGGAAAAAACCCTAATTTTTTTCTAATTTATTTTGATTTGTACAGGCTCAAATCCTCTTATTTCCATTCCGGACAGTTGAAATCTAAGCCAGATTATATCACGCTCCATTGATCAGTGCGGGAATCCCCGCTCAACTGACATGATGAACTTATCGATATTCACTCCATTCAAGCATAAACAGGACGCCAAAATGTCGAACACTCAACCCAAATTGCATAATGCCATGTGGCCGGGACTGGTTGGTAAAGAGGAGGGGACTGACCATCCGCCAATCAGTCTGGACCGGATGCTGGAACTGACTGCTGCTGCCGAAGTCGATGGTCAGAAGTTTGAAGGGATTGATTATTTCCTGTTCCATCCGCATACCGATCCCGATGCATCTGAGGACGATTTGAAGGCAATTGCCGATAAAATTGCTGGCTATAACCTCAAAGTCGGCTCCCTGGTCGCACCTATCTGGCCGGGTACGGTCGGTGATTCGGCAATGGGTGATGATGAGGCTCAGAAGAAGTTTTTGCTGGCTGTCGAAAAGGCTTGCCGTATCGCTAAAATCTTCAATGAGCATGGTGTCCGCAGCTATGGTTGCATTCGAATCGACTCGGCAACGTCAAATATTGCTGAATGGGATAAAAATCCCGAAGCGGGTACGAAACGCATTGCCGAAACATTTCGCAAAGCAGCTGATATTGCAGATGACCACGGCGAACGTCTGGCAGCCGAAGGAGAAATCTGCTGGGCCGGGATGCACTCCTGGAAAGATATGGTCAATCTTCTCGAAGCCGTCGATCGACCTGCAACCCTTGGTTTTCAGGCAGATCTGGCTCACACCTATCTGTACTTGATGGGTTACAACTCGGAAAAGAACGCCTTGCTGAAGCCGGGTTATACCGATGGCGAATTCTGGACAGCCTACGAAACCATGACCGATGCCCTGCGTCCCTGGACAATTGACTTCCATGTTGCCCAAAACGACGGCGAAGTCCACGGCACAGGTTCGCATGACAAAACCGGAAAGCATTGCCCAGCCGATGATCCGAATGGAAAGCTCGATATCGTAAAATGCTCCGGCTACTGGCTCAAAGGGGCAGCGGATCGGGAAATTGAACACATCTGCTGGGATGGGTGTATGTTCCCGAACGAAATGCTGGAGCAAGCATCCACATGGAACACAATTCTGGGAACCATGATCAAAGTCCGCGACGCCCACGGTTGGAACTGATTTAGAAAGCGGAAAGCCGAGGGCGGAAAGCGGTGAATTACTCATGATAAATTATGCCGTGAGAATTTGTTATGCGAATGGCTGGTTTGAGAAGTCGAACAAAGTAGTTTGCATTGCGAGTCATTCGACTGGTTTCCGCCATGTCTGACGATATGGTGTCGCATGTGATTAAAAAGCAACTATTGAGATCGGGAACGAGTGTTGCCGCAAATTTCCGAGAGGCTTCACGTGCAAGAAGTGATGCAGAATTTATTTCCAAACTTGGCATTGTTGAACAGGAACTGGACGAAACATTACTCTGGTTTGAATTAATCGTGGAATCAAAATTGATTCCACATGATCGAATTAGTGAACTCATGAAAGAAGCCGACGAGTTACTTAGCATTGTCGTAAGTGCAGTCATTGCAACGAAAAAACGTATGAAATGACGGCTTTCCACTTTCCGCCCTCGGCTTTCCTGCAAATTTGAACTCTAGAATACGAATAGTCGATCTACTATGGCAAAAGAACTTCGCGTTGGTTTGGTTGGTTATGGATTTATGGGCCGGACGCATACGAATGCGTATAAAAGGGTGAATGATTTCTTTCCCGAACTGTCCTATCGTCCCGTTTTACAGGCTGTTTGTGGACGTACGGAAGATAAAGCCCAGGCTTTTGCCGATCAGTGGCAGTACAAGTCGTGTGAAACCGACTGGAAGAAGCTGATTGAACGGGATGATATCGATGCGATTGATATCTGTACCCCGAACGATCAGCATGCTGAAGTCGCGATTGCAGCCGCTGAGGCTGGTAAGATGGTTCTGTGCGAGAAGCCGCTGGCTCGAACAACTGAGGAATCGATGCCGATGGTTGAAGCGGTTGAAAAAGCAGGTGTTCCAAATACGGTCTGGTACAATTATCGTCGCGTTCCGGCAGTCACGCTGGCTAAGCAGATTATTGATTCCGGAAAACTCGGAAAGATCTTCCATTATCGCGCGAACTTTTTGCAGGATTGGACCATCAATTCAGATCTCCCTCAGGGAGGAGCAGCACTGTGGCGATTGGATGCAAAGGCAGCGGGATCTGGGGTGACGGGTGATTTGCTGGCTCACTGTATTGATACAGCCTTGTGGCTCAATGGATCGATCAAAGATGTTTCTGCAGTAACGGAAACATTCGTCAAAGAGCGAATGCACAACCTGACGGGTAAAGTGGAAAAGGTCGGTATTGATGATGCCTGTCTGTTCCATTGTCATTTCGAAAATGGCTCGTTGGGACTGTTTGAATCGACTCGATACGCACGTGGTCACAAAGCCCTGTATACTTTTGAAATCAATGGCGAACATGCTTCGATCCGCTGGGATCTGCACGATTTGAATCGTCTGGAGTATTTCGATCACTCCGATGAATCGATTGTCCGCGGTTGGAGAACCATTCATATTACTGATGGCGACCAGCCATATATGGATCATTACTGGGTACCGGGGCTCTGCATCGGTTACGAACATACCTTTGTGAATCAGGTGGCCGATTTCCTGAAATCTCTGGAATCGGGTGAACCTTGTCATCCGACTTTCCGTGATGCTCTCGAAACTGCTCAGGTTTGTGATGCGGTCCTGAAAAGTGCAGCCGAGCGTGCCTGGCAAACAGTTTAATCGTATATATTGCCGGGAAGTGATGGTAAAATAAGTTCACACTTTCTATAACGGTTGAAAACTGCTATTTTTATTGGTTGTGCTCGCGAGTGATTCTGGATTGTTCTGAAATCTTCAGCAGAGTATCGACAAAGTAGTGATAAAATAATATTTATACGGGGCGCAGCGAATTTGCTGCGTTCCGTCTTTTTTTACGGGAGGAGAAGACTCATGGATCGTCAACCTATTACGCGTGAAGGTCATGATAAAATCAAGGCTGAGATTAAGCATCTCGAGTCCGTTGTGATTCCGGAAATCACAGAACGACTGGCCGAGGCACGGTCTGAAGGCGATTTGAAAGAAAATACGGAGTACCACGGACAGCGTGAACAGCAGGGGATGGCGCAGGCGAAAGTGAATCAGCTCAAAACCAAACTCGCCAACTGCTATATTGTTGATAAAGCCGATATGCCCAAGGGGGTCGTAACGTTTGGTTCGACCGTAACCGTGAACGATTTGAAATGGAATGACGAAGAAGAATACGAATTCGTCGGCCCCGGCGAAGAAGATTATGACTGCGAACCGATGAAGATTCTGACTTCAAGCCCACTTGCCAAGGCAATGGAAGGCAAGAAAGTTGGAGATCGTGTCAGTGTTGAGACTCCCCAGGGAGTACGTGAACTGGAAATTGTCAAAATTGTGGATTTTGAATAATCAGCTTGTAATTCCAATAAAAAACGGAGCCAATCGGCTCCGTTTTTAAGTTCAAGTTGAAGTTTTCCTGTCCATTGACTCTGCTGGGCAGTGCACTCAATGGCCTGATTCTCGATTAAAGAAGATCTTCCTCAATGGGATCTTCTTCATGATCGCCCACTTCACCTGACAACAGATCGGCGTCAAGAACGGGTGCGTGATCGTAGCAGTCATTATCATGCCAAAGTGGCATTCCTGCAGCATAACGTGCAGCTAGCATCATGACCTTGTCTTCCGAACCTGGCTTGGCATCGGTTGGGGTATCAGGGTCAATTCCGAGATTTTCGAATTCATCCATGTCGAAAGCGTCGGAGAAATCGGCGACGTAGGCGCCTTGATCGTCGAACATCAATTCATAATCAGGTTCGACTTTCTTCGATTTTCGCATTCTCTGCTCCATTTTTAAACTGTGAACATTGGTCGATTAACGTTTGGTGAGCGTAAGTTTCTCCCGAAGTAGGTAGGATTATTTTTCAATCACCCCTCTGCGAAATGCAATTCAACTCAATCAGAAGTATCCGCGCGATACGATTGAGGAAATTTGCATCCGAGGTCTTACTGAAAATCCGACCAGGCAGCGTTTCGTTGGTCGTTCAATTCAATAAGATTCCATGTGTGAAAAATGTGGGAGGAAACTGTGTGTGACTCCGTAGTTGATTCTCGGGCTGAAGTCGCATTATGTCAATAAAATTTCGCACAAAATCTACAGATTCTTGCAACTCTGTCCATTGACAGATCTAAATTGGATCGATTGAAACTGTTTTTGCTCTTATTATCCAGTCATGTTGATTTGAAATAGAACGGCATCTGATGCAACTCCATCAAATTATTCCCGCGTGATTTTAAAACCATACTTCTTGAGTTTTCTGTCGAGGGTGGAGCGTTCGATTCCCAGAATCTGAGCAGCTTTGGATTTATTCCCTTCGGTCGATTCCAAAGTTCTCAGGATATGGTCGCGTTCGATTTCTTCGATCGAAAGCTCTGCATAACTCTGAGGAGGTTTTGATGGCTGAATCTCACTCAGCTCAGGCTCGTCTAATCTTGAGAGCAGAATTTGCTCTTCCTGAATGGTATCGCCTGTGCAGAGGACGACGGCACGCTCGACCGTGTTCTGTAACTCACGCACATTTCCTGGCCATTCGTATCGAATCAGTTTTTTCATAGCCCTATCCGAAAAGGAAATTTCCCGACGTCCTGATTTATTTGCAAAACGCTGAGCAAAAAATTCCGCCAAGATTTGGACATCTTCCATGCGATCTCGTAATGCCGGGACAGTAATTTCCAGAACCTGCAGGCGGAAATACAAATCCTTTCGAAACAAATTCTCGCGGACGGCATGTTCCAGATCCCGGTTGGTCGCTGCAACGAGTCTGACATTAACATTAATGGGAACCGATCCCCCCACACGCTCAAAGGCATGCCCTTCGAGAACACGCAGGAATTTCGCTTGAATTGCGGGACTCATCTCCCCGACCTCATCCAGAAACAGGGTTCCCTGATGTCCCTGTTCAAACTTTCCGTGCTTGAGTCCAGTGGCTCCCGTAAATGCTCCCCGCTCGTGACCAAACAGTTCACTTTCAAGCAGACTTTCACTCAAAGCCGCACAGTTCATGCAGACAAAGGGGCCATCTTTGCGTTTGCTGTTAAAATGAATTGCACGGGCCACCAGTTCTTTTCCAGAACCACTTTCACCACGAATCAGAACAGCAGTGTCAGTTGGAGCGACCAGGCCAATGGTTTCTCTTAAGAGGTCCATTGCCTCACTGTTTCCAACAAGCTCACTTTCGATGGCCAGCTGTTCGCGAAGCTGTTTATTCTCACTGGTCGCCTTTTGCAATCCATCCTGTAAATCCTGTTGGCGAATCAGGTTTTTGAGTGCAATCGCCAATTGGTCTGCGACAGCCAATGTGTAGTCGAGTCCATTGGCATCCAACGGATTTTCGGGATTGGTTGAGTAAAGATGGATCAGTCCGAATAATTCCGAACCATCCAGCACGGGGGCAATGATTAAGCTTTGAGCCTGCATATCTTCAAGACTGTCACGACTTGAAAGATCGGAGCGTATTGAGATGTCGCGAGCTAAAATCGCTTCACCTGATTTGATTACGTCTCGAGTGAGAGTGGTCGAGACTTTGTGATAAGGCTGTCCTTCCAGACTGCGATAACTTGTGACAATCAAATCCGATGTTGAAACCACCTTTTTTTTACGTCTGGAGACACTGGTTGGCTGAGTCAGCACGGCTCCGATGTCTGCTCCAGTAATCCCGACCAGTCCATCGAGGACGATATCTGCTAAATCCTGGGAATTTGCAGCATCTCCCATTTTGATCGCGATTTGATACAAGCGAGAAAGTTTAGCGCTGGAACTTTTATCGATGGTTTGGGAGTTGGCATCCCGATCTCTCAGAGAAGAGTGTTTTTGACGATGAATAATCTCGGGCAGGGCATTTGTTTCATCGGGAATGCGGAGGTCGGTGGCGGTGTCAGAGTCCGTCCGCGGTGCCCGGCGTTTTAAGGAGGCAAACTCATCGGTCGTGAATAACATCAACGTTTCGCCTATGCGAATGATGTCCCCATCGACCAGTGGTCGATCCCGATCGACTCGCGTTTCGTTCAGATAAGTTCCATTCCGACTGGCGCGGTCGCGTAGCATCCAGCCTGTACTGATATGAAAGATTTCACAATGATTGCGGCTGCAGATATCGTCTCGAAGTACAACACGATTTGTGCCAGCTCGACCAATATCGGTTATTTGATCCGGGTGTAAAGGAAATCTCTGCTCTGAGGCCACCCCTTCACTGACAATCAGAAAAAATGAAGATTCTGCATTGATGGGTTTTTGAGTAACCAACGGAACGACCTTAAGAGCAAATCAATCAGGAATCTGTCGAATTTGACATGGATAAATTTAACAAAACAATTTTCCCTCACCGAGCCAAAGAGCATGGCATATATCATTATGATAATGAATAAGATTTATGCTAGTACCCTGACAGCGTTTTATTTTGGGGGGCAAATAACGTGAATACGCTGCATCATAATATTCTCTGCCCAAAATCATCCTGGGATGAACGGAAAGGGGGGACACTCTGCGAGAAAGATCACACTACTACAGTTTATAGATAACAGTAGCGGCTTTTTGGTAGTTTGCGCCTTGTCTTTCCAGTCAATTACCCGCTAGACATTCATTGAAACGGCTCTAATGATTTAGCATCGGAATTATTTTTCCGCAATGTGATCACATCACTCAAAAATTCCACTCACGGTAGAGCTTGGCGCGGAATTCATGCCATTCTTCATATTTGTTACAGGCAGAGACATCAGGTTGTTCTGTTAGTGCGCAAACCCATCCATCCATCAATTTGAGCCGTTCGGATACTACGGTAATGAGATTGATTAAAATCGTGGCTGCTACTTCACTCGAGTTCTGACGTAATTCTTCAAAGGCTTCCTGACTCAGCATGTGAACTGTCGAATTGGTTACCGTTCTAACGTTTGCCGAATGAGCAGTTTTTCTAAAAAAGGACATCTCACCAAAAATAGTCCCCGGACCGAGTACCGCAATGACGCGATGCTTTTCGTTGGTATCACTGATACGTGTTACTTCACAGCAGCCTTCGCTGATCAACCAGAGTCCTTTATTTTCTTCTCCCTGCTTGAGGATAATGGCGTTGGCTTCGTAACACAGATGCTCCATTGCTGAAACAACAATATCAACCTGCTTCTCGCTCAAGCCTCTCAAAAGAGGGGATTCCGTAAAATCAAGTTCAGTAGCTTGCGAATTGTTAACCAGGTTTGTGATATCTGCATTCATCTTAAAATCCTCCCATGGCTGTTGCTCGGCCAACTCGCCCAATCCCCAGTAGATAAGCTGCCAGTCGAAGATTGACTTTTTTTTCGGTAGCTAGATTCCAGATTTGGTCAAAGGCTTTCGTCATCTTGTTGTCGAGTTCCTGTCGGACGCGTTCCAGTTCCCAGCGAAAATGCTGACGATTCTGCACCCATTCAAAATAACTGACCGTCACGCCTCCCGCGTTTGCCAGGACATCTGGTAGAATAACAATGCCCCGCGAATTTAACAGGTGGTCCGCTTCCGGATGGGTCGGGTTGTTGGCCGCTTCGACGATATATTTTGCGCGAATATCGGTTGCAATTTCTGGAGTGAGAACACCTCCAATTGCTGCAGGAATCAGGACATCACAATTGCAGGTCAACAGCTCGATGTTGGCAATGGCATCCGCTCCTGAAAATTCGACGACTTTGCCGGTTTTTTCGACATGTTTGCTGAGGGCGGGGATATCGATTCCGTCTTCATTCATCAAACCTCCGTAGGCATCAGAAGTCGAAATGATTTTCGCACCTCGCTCATGGAGAAATTGAGCCGCGAAGCGTCCGACATTGCCAAAACCCTGAATTGCTATTTTTGAGCCTTCGATTCTTTCATGCATTTTATCGAGCAAGGCAATCGTGAGTAATCCAACGCCACGCCCAGTCGCTTCTTCCCGTCCATCAGCCCCGTGCAATTCGACAGGTTTTCCCGTCACGCAGGCGGGATTGAATCCATGATATTTCTGATATTGATTCATGATCCAGGCCATGACCTGGGCATTCGTGCCCATGTCAGGAGCAGGAATGTCCTTGTCGGGGCCAATCATGTCATGAATTTCGTCAATAAACTTTCTTGTCAATCTTTCAAGCTCGGGCATGCTCAGTTTACGGGCATCGATTTGAATTCCACCCTTGGCTCCCCCGTAAGGGATATCCACTATCGCGGTTTTCCAGGTCATCAAAGTCGCTAACGAGAGAACCTCGTCCTGATCCACTTCGGGATGGTATCGCAGTCCACCCTTCATTGGACCACGAGACTTATTGTGTTGAATCCGATAACCGATGTGCGTAGCGATTTCGCCATTGTCCATTTCCATGGCGACCTGAACTTTAACTTCGCGTTCTGGTGTCAGCAAAAGGGTTTGCATATTCGAGGAGAGCCCCATAATGTTGGCCGCTTCTCGAAAATAACGATCTGTCGATTAACTGGCGTGCATGGTTAATCCTGGCTGGGACATCAATAATTATGAAAGCGCTATCTAATCATAGATCTTCTTCGAGCGATTTCGACTGGAACTCAAGCCTCTTAAACCGATAAATGAATCTTTATTGTCCTTGCGATGGGCCGAAAACCCTCGCCTTCAGGCGAAACCTTCAGGTTCTTTTCAACACGTGGGTTCAAATTTGTCCAAGGACAATAAAAACCTGGTATGTGAGCGAAAGGACTTCAGTCCGAAGCTCACGGCCAAAAAACCTATCGGCTTCAGCCGATAGTAATTCAGTTCATTTTGTGACGCGATTTTCCATTACATTCGTTGCCTGCGAGAGGTTGAACGACTTAACGAGCAGATCGGCGATCATCTGATGTCCAGCGACTGAGAAATGGTCACTCTGTTTGTTAAATGCGTTGGCTACTTGAGGGTCTGACTTGAGTAATGATATCAAATCGATAAACGGCACACCTGCGTTCGTCAAATATTCACTGGCTATCTGACGATGAGTTTCAGAGTGATTTCTGCTGATTTGATGACCTTCGTGATTTAAGATCTCATCCTGATCTGGAAGATAAACCACGAAAAATTCAATATTCGCTGCCTGACATCGTTTTGCCATATCGAGCAGTGGGTTGAGGCTCAACTGAAGAAATTCGTTCGAGCCGGCTGTTTTCATCACCATTGGCGATGCCGTTCTTAATGGATCATTTTGAGTCATATCATTTAAAAAGAATTTGCAGATGACCGGTACTCCAAGTCGTAACAAAGCATAGTCTTCCAGAGGATTCTTCTGTCTCTTTTGTGGGGAATTCCTATCAACGCTCTTAATGCCAGGATGTTTACAGGCAACAATTTGTCCGTACTCATCGAATATAACCGACCGACGAACATGATAGTCGTTTTGCAGGCACGCTTGTCCGATAAAGCAAACCACACGTCGTGGTTTTAATGGTAGGATTCTCTCGTCGAATTGAATTTGCCATAACAGGGGGCATCCATAAGGCATTCCAGCATTGCAGATGGAACTCTCATCATTTCTGCCTCTGGAGGAATTTGATAGTTGGTCCCACAAGGCAATAAACGTCTGATGATGTTCAATTTCTGGCGCAAGTACCCGCTCATCTCCGAGACAAATCGTTTCAGGTGCAGTCAAATTGCTTGATGTTGCAGCTTGACGAAAACCTGCATCACCGAAATGGAGATCGTTTGTCACACCGGGCTTAATTGCAAATGTGATCGTTTGATTAACAGGTGCTGCCAGATAACTGTGATTACAAGCCGTCCAGCCGAAATTTTGAGAATTCAAACCGATTTGGGGAGCTGCCAGATCGAAATGATATCGCAGTGCATACTCGCTGCCGGCTACGAGACCGCACAGAATGAGCACACCCAGAATTAAACACCGAAATCTCGGCACGATAACAATCCGAATAAAAATGGAGAGGGTGGTTGAGTGATTTGTTCAAGTTCACAGAATGGAACTTCATTAGATGTGATTGCTAATAATGTAGTCGACATTGAGCTTTTGAGAAAAGAGAGATTCCAGCATTCGGTAGACTTTACAAGCTCTCTCATTCACCTGGAAGAAAATTTGCAGTCACTGGCTATGCAACTCTTCAGCCTCACGAAATGAATTAGAGGTGTTCGCATCCAGGGGGTTAAAACGCTCCTGAAGAGGTATTCATTGCTCGATATTGACCTGGGGTCATACGAATTTGCCGTTTAAAAACGACGCTAAAGTATTCCGAGTGAACAAATCCACACCTTCTGGCGATTTCCGGCAAGGTCAGGTCGGTTTGTACAAGCAGATCACAGGCATGAGCCAGTTGGACACGTCGGATTTCTGCCTGCGGAGAGCGTTTCAGGTACTTTCTGACCCCCCGTTCGAGAGTGCTTCGCGAAACAGGGACTAATTCCAGAATATCTTCCACACGAATGCCTGAGAGTGCCTTTTCTCTGATAATTCGAACCGCATCTGCAATATCGGCATCGTCAATTGCGAGAATGTCCGTTGATTTACGTGTCAAAATCCCTGACGGTTTGATTACTTCCCGCGATGCATCTTTACGAAATCCTTTCATCAGTTGATCCAGCAATTCCGCTGCCCGATATCCAATTCGCTCGGCATTCGGGATGATGCTTGTCAGTGGGGGATCGCACAATTCACAGCGGATGGCGTCATTATCGCATCCAATCACGGCAGCCTGTTCCGGCACTGCGAGGTCAACCTCACAGCACGCATCCAGGATCTGCTGACCTCTGATGTCATTCGCGGCCATAATTCCGACGGGATTCGGAAGAGTCTTGATCCAGTTGACCAGTGAGGTGAATTCATCATCCCAACTCTTTCCAGCAGTCATTTCCCAGGGCGAGACGAAGGAAGCTGTGGAAAACCCAGCTGCAATGATGGCATCCTGAAACCCCTGATACCGTAAATCCGACCAGGTTTCGTTCTGAAAACCTGCAAATCCAAAATGGCGAAACTGACGTTCAATCAAATGCTCAGCTGCCATTCGACCGATCGCATAGTGGTCGGCCCAGATCTGCGGTAATCCCAAATCTCCCCAGCGATCCGTCAAATCGACAATCGGCAGACCCGATTCCAGGACTAGCTCGGCAAATTGAGGATTTGTCGAGCGGCTGATGATTCCATCCCCTCGCCAGTCATTCAGCCAGACAGGAAGCCGTGTGTTCAAATCCCTCTGTTGCAGATAAATCGACCAGGAGGCATGAGCCTGCACATATTGCTTGATTCCACGCAGAACCAGCCTTCCAAATTCGCTGGAAGTTTCGACAAATAATGCAACTCGTGGACGCTCTGTCATATCTCTCAGTTCGTATCCATCTGGCTTGATGGCTCATGCAAGTTTTACAAATCGAATCAAATCGGAACAGCCCTTTGACTTAGCCGATTAATAGAATACCGATAAGTCAAAACAGGGAAAACGTAATCGTTATGCCGATTACAAAACGAGGCTCCGATGTGGTATTTTTCGGCATACGGAGCAATTGTCGGGGGACAAGTCATGTTTATCGTGAAATCGCTGCGTCTATTCATACGTGCGCTGACAGCTGAGTGCTCTCATCGACAAATTGCTGCAGGCATCGCTTGTGGTCTCCTGGTTGGCTTAATCCCTAAGGGAAATCTCCTCGCACTGCTTGTTTTAATGGGGGTTTCCTCTTTCAGCATCAGCTTGCCCGCTCTTTTTTTCAGCACGTTTCTCTTTTCCTGGCTCGCGATTTCCCTGGACTCCGTTTGTGCAAAGCTCGGCGAATTCGTGCTGACACAGGAATCTTTGCAACCGCTTTGGATCTGGTTGTATTCGCGACCTCTGGTCCCGTGGACAGATTTTAATAATACCGCCGTCATGGGATCGTTACTTCTGGGATGTTTACTCAGCCTGCCCGCGTATTGCTGCATTCTTCCGCTTGTTCGCAAATATGAACCTGCAATCACGGCTCGCATTAGAAAATACCGAGTCGCTACCTGGTTGTGGGGAGCAGAATGGGCCGAAAAAATCCACTCGGCTGTCTAAAGTATTACATTGATTTTGGTGGTAAACATTTATAGCGGTCATTTTGAGGTTATCTATGAAACCCTCTTACTCAAATTCCCACATTTCACATCGGTCTTTCCCTCATCCCCTCCAGCGAGGGCAGGGGGAGGCGGAATTGGGGAGGAAGAATCAACGATTACGAATTCAGGAAGAGCGGCATTCCACATCTGAAACGACCCGGAAAAAGCGAAACTCATTTCATACCGGTGTCCGCTGGGGTTATCTCGTTCCCAGGTTGACCTTAGCTGTCCTTTGCTGGGCGATGATCACTTTTGGATTCGAACCTTTACTGCATTTGACAATTACTCAGAGTTCGTCTGCTGCTCTACAAACCGTCGTCGGAATTCAACAACTGAACTCTAACTTTTTCAAAACGAATCTGGAATTGAACCAGATCGAAATTGGGAGTAAAGATCGTCCCGGCACCAATGCTGTAGAAATTGGACAGGTACAGGTTCAACTCAATCGCGACGCATTGTTGCGGAAGAAATTCATTGTCGAATATGCAGACATTAAGCAGATTCGCTGGAATACCGAGTCAACTCTTGATTTTAAAAAGGTTGAAACCGAAGCCGGTGGGTGGTCCATTCCATTCGGTGAACAAGCCGAAGTGATCGGTGGTTATGCCCAGCGTGCAGGTCAATCTTTTCTGCAAAGTTTGCTCGAGCAAACTTTGGAAACTTACGATCCCAACAAGCTCGAAACGATACAACTGGCAAAGCTGAAAGAGAATTACTGGAAAAATCGATTTCAGTCTTATCAAAATCAATCGACACAGTTGAAAGCGGAAATTGACATTCTGAAAAAGCAACTGGAAGAGGCCAAACGTGGCAACCCACTTAATAAATTGAATGATTTTGCCCAAATTGCCCGCAAAGTGGACGAACTGGTTAATGAAAGCAAACGACTCAAAACCGAATTCCAGGTTTTGCCACAGCAGGTACGAATCGATCTGATGGAGTTGGATGCCGCCAAGGATCGTGACTTCGAGCAGCTTCGAAAAAAGATCGAAAGCATCCCTCTGAATGCCAATGATTTGACCGTTGCGATTGTCGGCCCGGAAGCAGCTCGACAATTCGAAGAACTTTCTGCCTGGATTCCCTTTGTTCAAAAATGTATGGCTGTTGCCACAGAAGATTATCAACCTGAACGTCAACTTGGACGGACGATTGACTTTGATACATCTGACGCCCTTCCAGCATTCCTGATTCGTAAGATTAATCTCGATGGCATTGCGAATCTCAACAGGAAGCCAATTTTATTTACAGGGAACTTTCAGGACATCACTCACAATCAGCGTCAATACGGCAAGCCCATGAATTACCATTTCGAAATTGAACATCAGGGGCAGTACATCGTCAGTGGGAAATGGGATCAAACCACTTCAACTCCCCAATTCGAATTCTTATGTCACGTGACGACCGATCAATTCCCCACACAGAAACTTGCCGAGCACGACAAAATCAATATCGCCCTGCAGGCTAAACAACTGGTCGCCGATTTTCACGTGGTGACCTCGGGGCCAAATATGCAGGCCAAATTGAAATGGAAGCAAAACGATGTCGAATTTGATGTCGTGAGTCCTGTTCAATTGACATCCACGACTCTGTCCAGACTTGATGTTCGTCCCTTTTCACCCACCGATTTGCTGATATCGGCATTTTCCTCAATTAATGAGATTGAGGGAGAAGTCCAGATATCCGGGCCAATCAAATCGCCTGCGATTCAAGTTCACTCCGAGATCGGCCAGAAGATTGTCTCCGGTCTGCAGCAAAGCATTCAAAAAGAACTCGATCTCCGTCAGAGCGAAGCCTTTTCACTGGCACAGAGGGAAATCGATACTCAAATCAAAAAATTCAATGTTCGGCTGAACGATCAATATCAATCCTTATTGTCCGAATTGAATGTGAATGAACGACTTGCCAATGGGATGATCGAAAACGTCGCCATCCGCCCCGCCAGTGGTATTTTCGATCGCCTGATTCGATAAGTATGAATAAGCCAACGTAGGACAGGCTTCCAGCCTGTCTCTTAAAGTTCAGTACTCTTATGTGCTTTGCGAAACGGTTGAAATGAAAAAGCAAACAGGCTGGAAGCCTGTCCTACCTGCTGTTTTCACAACTGATCTCCATGAAATCCTGTCCGATGATTGAGAACCAGTTTCCAGTCGGCTAACTTAATGGATTGAACCATTGTCAATAACGACCATTGTCAATAACAACGTCTGACAGGAAACAATCCATGAAGAAGCCATATACGCATTATAAACTCGGTCTACTTTTTTCATTGCTGACAATCGTATTGCCTGCAGTTGCCTCTGCGGAAAAGCCTCAAAGTGAATCGCTTAAAGGTTTACCGCTGATAGCCACAGAAGATTTCGAACACGGCACTAGAGATTGGAAACCGACTGACAATTCAGCCTGGGAAATTCAGCAGGAAGGAAACAATCATGTCTTTAGCCTGATCAAGAAAAAGAGCAACTACGAGCCACCTGTTCGTTCTCCTTATAACCGGGCAATCTATCAGGGTGGTGAATTCGCAGATGTGATCCTCGATCTGAAACTGCAATCGACTTCCCCCGATTATAATCATCGTTCCCTGTGCCTCTTCTTTGGATATCAGGACGAATCTCATTTCTATTACGTCCATTTCGGCAAAAAAACGGACGATCACGCCAATCAGATTTTTATCGTTAACGACGCTCCACGCACAAAGATTTCCACAAAAACGACACCCGGCACCAACTGGGATGACGAATGGCACCATGCCCGTGTCATTCGAAAAGTGCAGGATGGAACCATCGAAATCTATTTCGATGACATGGAAACCCCAATCATGACAGCCACCGACAAGACCTTTCAGCACGGACGCATCGGCATTGGCTCGTTCGATGATCCTGGTCGTTTCGATGACATCAAAATCTACGGCAACCCCATCAAGTAATGCGATACTGTGTGCCACTGCAGGCTAGTCCAGCAGTGCTTTGCATTGTCATTCTTTTCAAGCTGCATTACTCGCACTAAAGATTTCAAAATCTCTCATGGATACGGTCAGATATCAACCACGGAATTTACTGATCACCGGTGGGTGCGGATTTATCGGTTCGAATTTCATTCGGATGCTACTACAGAATTTTCAGGATTCACTACCTGAAATTCGAATCTGCAATCTCGATAAACTGACTTATGCAGGCAACCCTGAAAATCTGATCGAGATTGAATCGAATCATCGCTATCAAATGATTCAGGGCGATATCACAGACTCCACTCTGGTAAAGCACGTATTAAAAGATCAGCAGATAGACACTGTGATCAATTTTGCAGCCGAGTCGCACGTCGATCGCAGTATTCTTGATTCCACACCCTTCGTACAAACAAACATTAATGGAACTCAGGTTCTGCTCGATGCTGCCCGCCGAGAGAACGTTAAATGCTTCCTGCAGGTCTCCACAGATGAGGTTTATGGAAGTCTGGGAGACGAGGGCTTTTTTACCGAAGAGACACCCCTTGCACCGAATAGTCCATACTCGGCATCAAAGGCCGCGGCTGATCTGCTTGTAAGAAGCTATTGTCATACTTTCGACTTTCCAGCAATCATCACTCGATGTTCGAATAATTACGGCCCGTATCAGTTTCCGGAAAAGCTTCTGCCGTTATTTATTGCAAATGCTCAGAGGGATCAGTCTTTACCGGTTTATGGTGATGGCAAGAATATTCGTGACTGGATTCACGTCAGCGACCATTGCCGAGGCATTCTGGCTGCTTTGCAGATGGGGAGGGCAGGGGAGGTCTATAATTTCGGAGGTTGCTGTGAATTGCAGAATATACGACTGACGGAACTGTTGTTGGAAATTCTCGATAAGCCTAAATCGCTAATCACATATGTTGAAGATCGTCCCGGTCATGATCGCCGTTATGCGATTGATTGCTCAAAAGCCGAGAGAGAACTTGGTTGGGAACCGGAAGTTGACTTTGAATTTGGACTCCGTGAAACGGTTGCCTGGTATCTTTCGAATCAAGAGTGGATCGACCATGTCTGCTCAGGAGAATACCGGGAATATTACAACCGACAATATCGTCAGGATTCCTGAGTCTGTTCAGTCTCGCGTCGCTTTTCGCGATTCCCTATGATGTGACCCTGAAACATTTCAGAAATAAGATGATATAAACACCGGATTGATTGCAGAAATCATATCAATTCGACACCTAATACATATTGCACAGAGATTACGGTTAAACAGAGGGGCAGCATGAAAATCGTTGTTATCGGGACGGGATATGTCGGATTAGTCACAGGAACCTGCTTTGCAGAAAGTGGAAATGATGTAACCTGTGTTGATATCAATGCCGGTAAAATTGAAAGGCTTAATCAGGGTGAGATTCCAATCTATGAGCCCGGCTTGACGGAACTGGTAAAGCGAAATGCAGCTGCAGGCCGTTTGAAATTTACGACTGATGTCGCCGAATGTACTCCCGAGGCCCGTTGTGTTTTTCTGGCAGTGGGAACGCCGATGGGCGAGGATGGATCAGCTGACCTTACGGGAATTTGGTCCGCTTGCGATTCGGTTGCTGCTCACCTTGAAGAAAATGCGATTGTCATCTGTAAGAGTACAGTTCCTGTCGGTACCAATCGCAAAGTTTACGAGCGACTTAAGGAAACACTCAACCGTGAAGTGCACGTCGCTTCCAATCCGGAATTCCTCAAAGAGGGTTGCGCGATCGACGATTTTACCAAACCCGATCGCGTTGTTGTTGGGGTGATGACCACAGAAGCAGCTGAGGTTTTGGAAGAGCTGTACAAACCATTTTTGCGCACTGAACACCCCTTCCTGGTCATGGGACTGGAGAGCGCGGAGATGACAAAATATGTGGCCAATTGCATGTTGGCCACGAAAATCAGCTTTATTAATGAGATGGCCAATCTTTGTGAGGTTGTCGGAGCAGATGTGAATGAAGTCCGCAAGGGGATTGGTCACGATCAGCGGATCGGATTTCAATTTCTGTTTCCTGGCGTCGGGTACGGCGGTTCCTGCTTCCCCAAAGATGTCCGCGCTCTCATGGCGACCGCTTCCGAACACCAGGTCAGTTCTCAGTTGCTGCAGTCGGTCGACAACGTCAATAAATCGCAAAAAAGCGTTTTATTTGAGAAGATTAAGCGATTTTTTGGCAGCGATCTAAAAGGTAAAACCATTGCAATCTGGGGACTGGCCTTCAAGCCTCGTACCGATGACATCCGTGAAGCCCCTGCGTTGACTCTGATCGATCAACTCCTCGAAGCTGGTGCCTCAATTCGCGCCCATGATCCAGTCGCGATGGAAAATGTAAAATCGGTTTATGATGACAAGATCACTTACTGCAAACATCAATACGAAACCGTTGAAGGAGCGGATGTACTGGCGATTTGTACGGAGTGGAATGAATATCGAACTCCCGATTTCAACTTCATGAAGCAGCAACTCAAGAGCCAGGCCATCTTTGATGGTCGGAATCTCTATGATCCTCAAAAGATGTTTGCTCGTGGCTTCTTCTATTCCGGTATCGGCTTGAAGCAACCGAAATCAACTGAAGTTTAATGACAGAACAAGTCACTCATAAATTCCAAACAGACCCGTCAGTAGCTTTTGATGGTGTGTCACTCTGATTATACTGAGTGTTTGACTCCCTGAGATTAGATCTTTTGAAAGTAAACAACATGGATAGTGAATTACGTGACACCTGCCAGAATATGACAGAGCGCATTCTTCTGTTAAAGGACTCTCTTTGACTACGAGGGCAAGCAGAAGCAACTGGTCGAAATCAATGAGTTAATGGGGGCTCCCGGATTCTGGGATAATCAGGAGAAAGCACAAAAACATGTGGGTGAGTTGAGTCGCCTTAAAGCGATCCTTACCCCGCTTGAAGAACTGGTGACGGGAGCTGAGGACCTTGAGGTCTTGCTGGAATTTGCAGACGTCGAGGAGACGAACGAAACAACAAAGGAGATCGAGCAAACCGTCAAACGGCTCGAAAAAACACTCAATCAGGTCGAGTTTCATACTCTTCTCGGTCAACCCGAGGATTCGATGAATGCCTACGTCACGATTCAAGCGGGTGAAGGAGGAACGGATGCGGCTGACTGGGCAGAAATGCTATTACGCATGTATATTCGCTGGTCGGAAACGCACGGACATGAGCTGGAAATGCTTGAGCGGACCGACGGCGAAGAAGCCGGAATCCGCCACGCGACCTTGCTCGTCAAGGGCGATTATGCTTACGGCTACCTGAAGGGGGAATCGGGGAATCATCGACTTGTTCGCATGAGCCCCTTCAACTCAGCGGGCAAACGTCAAACGGCTTTCGCGGCTGTCGATGTCACTCCGGAAATTGAAGACAATTCCGAAATTGAAGTCGATTGGGATAAAGACGTTAAAGAAGACACGATGCGAGCCGGTGGAGCAGGGGGGCAGCACGTCAATAAAACGGAATCCGCTGTTCGATTGACTCATCTGGAAACCAATCTCGTTGTTCGCTGTCAGAATGAACGAAGTCAGCATCAGAATCGAGCGGCTGCTCGGAAAATGCTGTTGGCCAAACTTTATCAGTTACAACTGGAACAACACGAGGCCGAAGTTGCCTCGAAACGCGGAGAAAAGTCAAAAATCGGTTTTGGTGGAGAGACCATTCGAAATTATGTACTCCAACCAGAACAGTTCGTTAAAGATACCCGCTCCGAATTGAAGACAACTAATCCTCTGACTGTCCTCGAAGGTGAACTCGATCCGTTTCTTGAAGCCTATCTTCAATGGGCGGTCGGCAAGAAAACGGATTAATGGACTAATTGTTCTGAACTTCCATTGGTCTCTCACCTTTACGTTGTGGACCTTCGTGACAATGCGCCTCGTTTTAGATTACAATAAAGAATGAGTGCATAGGACATAATCCACTTTGCAAATTTTCTAACGATGAGTGTGCTACGGAATTGTTGAACGTATGAAATTGGTGAGCCGTCTAATCGTTAAATTCTGGTTGGGATGGCTCATCCTTTGGCTTGTCGCATTTGTGATTGCAATTGCCACTGCACCGAAGTTTTCTGAAGTTGTTACCCCAGGCGAGTTCGACTTTCTACCACTCCATGCCGAGTCACTTCAGGCAGAGCATTTTTTCCGACAAAGTTTCGATAAGGACCTGCTGCGAAGTCTGGCAATTGTCAGTGTGCGTAGAACTTCGCGTCCTGAAGGATTAACTTCAACAGAGGAGTTTTCCGAGCAGGATCGTGATCGACTCAGCGATTATGATTTTATCGAAAATATATTGCGTCAACGTCTCGAACAAATCCTCATTAAGTATTCGACTCCTGAATCCGATCCCGCAGAAACTTCCGAGGAGAGTATCGCAGAAACGGATCAGGATGATTCTGTCATCGGCACTGTAACAACCTACACGGATCGGCTACTGGGGCAATTACTTGTCAGCAATGACAAAAAAGCCTCGATGGTGCTCGTCGAGTTACCCAACGATTTTCTTGATATTCGGAATGCGAAAATCATTTCTGATATTGAAGATCTGGTTTACAACGATCGAGAGTTCCGTCGACAGATTCCCCCAGGACTGGAACTCTCAATCAGCGGGACCGCGA
>TARA_R100000789_G_scaffold100568_1_pt1 | contig 41943 bp, 38 predicted proteins | sample TARA_R100000789 | Tara Oceans TARA_R100000789 (sample SAMEA2623403) | marine metagenome | biome: marine biome (ENVO:00000447); feature: mesopelagic zone (ENVO:00000213); material: "saline water (ENVO:00002010), including plankton (ENVO:xxxxxxxx)" | depth 450 m
GCGCTTCGTTTACACCGAAGATGTCGGGAGTTCGAGCCTCTCATCACCCACCACTCCCCCCTGAAGTTTAAAGACAAATGTCCCCTCCAAGAGGGCGACGCATGGCACGGGGCCCGAATTTGTATGGTACGCCTTTGAGCTACAATCGCCTGCCCGAGTACCACTGATCGACCCGAACCAGTTTGGCAGATTGATGCCCGGCGAATCGGCGGCATTTGTTGTTTTGTGACTGCGATAGCGGTGTGACAGCAGGCGTGACCGGTTTCTGCGCTGATACTTGCCTCACCGCATCCTCCTGATCTGAAGGTCATAATGAACATTGAAAAGGCAAGGTGAAGATACCTTTATATATTGGCACCTTAATAAATTATGACAGTGGGTCATGATGATCTGGCGCGCGGTCTGGACCTATCGCGGAATACCGTGACGCTCCGAACGCGAGGCCTGCCGCATGTGGGCAGCGTCTACGGTCAGCGGCGGTATCGACTGGCGGACGTCCTTCCACGCCTGCGGAATCGGGACCACGAGCACGTGCTTGTGCGCATCGATCTGAAACGAAATGATGGCAAAGAGCTGTTTGTGGATGACGATGCCGTAAAGCGCGCGCGCCTCTTGAAACGGTGGCTGAAAGGTGCACAGATCGAACGCCTTTTTTCAGGCTAGTTTGACCTTCACCAACGCCCTGGCGGCCTCGGCCAAGTCCTCAGTCCTCAGTCCTCAGTCCTCAGTCCTATTCACACATCTGGAAGCTTTACGACGTCAACTGGCGATCACTGATGGCGTTCTTCGCTGGGCGATCCTTGGCGATGGAGATGCACGCTCCCTTTCGAAAAATGGGCGGTGTCTTTCGCCATCACCGGCGCAAAATATGAGAACCTACAAAAACAGGAGCAAACATAAATGGACACAAAACCATTCCGCAACACCGTTGCGTCGGACTCGACATACCGCCAGCGATTGCGGAGCTTCAGGTGCGCATCGCCATTCTGAACGGCTACACCGCTCTCGGCATACCAGTCACGGAACCCGTGGAAAAAGACCGTCCTGGGCAAGGGGAACCATGCCCATCAACCGATTTGTGCAACTGGACCAGCTTTGAAGCCAGGTGGCTATGCTGTGCAGCAACGGGTTCGGCAATGAGTTGAAGCGGGGTAAGAAGTTCTTGATCTCCAAACACGACAATTTGGGTGCGTCCCGACAGTCTTGTGATATTTCCGAAGCATGGACATCATTCTTGTAACTACAATCATCGCATCGCTTTTTCTGGTCATCGGCGCTGCCGAGCCCTTCGCTGCACGCATACGTCTCCCATACAGCGTGATACTTGCGATCCTTGGCATTCTGATCGGCACCGGGGCGACCTTTTTTCTTAGAACGGAACTGACGGACGCGCTCAATCCCGTTGCCGAGGCGATCCTGGATCTGCCGATCAGGTCCAATGCCTTCCTCTATGTATTCCTGCCCACGCTGTTGTTTCAGGCGACGCTGGGGATGAACCTTCGGCGGATGCTGGACGACTGGGTGCCGATCCTTGTGCTGGCGGTGGTCGCTGTCGTGGTGGCCACGGTCTCTGTCGGCTATGCGCTGTCTTGGGCGAGTACGCTGCCCTTGGCGGCCTGTCTGCTGATCGGGGCCATCGTGTCGACGACCGATCCGTCGGCGGTGGTTTCCATCTTTCGCTCGATCTCGGCGCCGCGCCGTCTGGCACGAATCATCGAGGGCGAGAGCCTTCTGAACGATGCAGCGGCGATTGCATTGTTCGGCCTCTTCATGGGCTTCGTGATGTTCGGTATTCCTGACCCGGGCTTTGGCGATGCTCTGGCGCGGTTCCCGATCCTCATCGCGGGCGGCGCCTTGACCGGTTGGCTGGCCGCGCGGGTTGCGGTTTGGGTGATGGCGCTGTTTTCCCGTCACGACCTTGCTCAGCTGTCGATTTCGGTGGCACTGCCGTATCTAGCTTACATCGTGGCTGAGCAGAGCGTGGGCGCATCGGGCGTGATTGCCGTGGTCGTTGCCGGGCTGACCCTAAACCTGACGGCCCCCGGACGCCTGCCACCTCAATCATGGACCAATCTGCGCGAGCTCTGGGACATCCTTGCGCATTGGGCCGGTGCTCTCATCTTCGTCCTCGCCGCGCTGCTGATCCCCAGCTTGCTGGAAGAGGTGCGGCTCGAGGATTTTCTGCTCGTCGGCGTGGTCATCGTTGCGGCCATCGTTGCACGCACCGCGATCCTGTTCGGGCTGATGCCAATACTGACGGCCCTGAAGCTCTCTCCGAATGTCGAACGCCCTTATCGGGTTGCGATCCTTTGGGGCGGGCTCAGGGGGGCTGTAACGCTCGCACTGGCCCTCGCCGTGACCGAAAGTGTTCGCGTGCCAGACGGCATTCAGCGCGTGGTCGGCATTCTCGCCACCGGGTTTACCCTGTTCACGCTTCTGGTGCAGGGCACCACGCTGCGCTGGGTGATCGGGCGTATCGGGCTGGATCGGCTGTCTCCGATTGACGAGGCGCTGTCCCGGCAGGTCGTCGCCGTTGCCTTGCAGACCGTGCGCGAAGACGTGGCGCGCACCACCGAGAACTACGAACTCAATCGCGATACCGTAAGGTCAGAGGCCAAGCGGTTTGGCGAACGCCTTGATCTGGCAGTGACGAAGGCTGAGGAAAGCGCCGACATCCTGGACCGCGACCGTATCGCCCTGGGCCTGATCGCGCTTGCGGGCCACGAACGCGACACGATCCTTGCACGGATGCGCGATCGGACGATCTCTGCCCGCATGGCGGAAGTGGTGCTGTCGGATGCAGACCGCCTTATCGAAGGCGCCCGAACGCAGGGTCGCAGCGGATACCAGCGCGCCGCACGCCGAAGCATCGCCTATAGTCGGGCCTTTAGGGCCTCGGTCATGCTGCACGGTCGTTTCGGAGTGTCAGGCCCACTTGCCCGTATGACGGCTGACCGGTTCGAACAATTGTTGTCACAACGTTTGATCCTGCGCGATCTCGGGACATTCATAGACGGGAGAATACGCCGCATTCACGGACGACGGGTGGCCGAGTTGCTGCACGATCTTCTGTCCCGGCGGATTGAGGCCCATGAAACAGCGCTGGAAGGCCTGAGATTGCAGTATCCCGGCTATGCAGAAGAGCTGGAACGTCGCTTCATCCGCCGTACAGCGCTTCGCATGGAAGAGCGCGAATATGTCGCCATGCGCGAAGATGGCCTGATCGGTTCCGAGGTCTATACCGCGCTGATTCAGGAACTTGCCACACGCAGAGTGGCTGCCGAGCGTCGGCCGCGTCTGGATGTGGCGGTGCGCCGGGCGGCTTTCGTCGCACAATTCCCACTGTTTGCCGATCTCGACGACGGCGCAATAAAGCGACTGGCGCGATCTCTGACAACGCGCCATGTCGATGCCGGCGAAGTGATCCTGCGCAAGGAAAGCGTCGCCAAACGGGTGTTTTTTATCGCTACTGGTGCTGTCGAACTTGAGAGCGCGGGCCAGACATGGCGATTGGGCCGCGGCGAGATGTTCGGCCAGATGGCTATACTGACGAGCAAGGCCCGCCGCGCCGATGTCCGCGCTATTGCGCCGACGACGTTGCTTGTCCTGGATGAAGACCGTTTTCGTCGCCTGCTCCAGCGAAGCCAAGCCCTTCGCAAGGCGGTGCGTATCAGCGCCGAGAAGCGCGGGATGGATCCTGCGGGCCTCGTGCCGGACGATTGAGGTAGCGCCCGGGCTGCTTGCTGAAGTCGGGCGCCGTCCAGTTCAAACCGATCAGAAGCAACAGGCTCTCGACGACCCCGGAAGTCTGCCGTAGCGCCATGCCGAACAGCACCTGCATCGTCAAGCAGGCCTTGGATGGCGGTACCCCTGTAGTTTTCTGTCGACCGTGCTTGCCGGTCGGCGCAGCCTCCCAGATCATCTCTGGGGCAAACAAGATCGTCAGCGAGCCACGGCGCTTGAGCGCTTCATTGTAGGTCGGCCAGTTCCTGGTCTTGTACGTTGGGGGTGTCGGTCTGCTCGTGCATCCCAGCTATCACGCTGGATTCACGCGATGAATCCCTCACGGGATTTCTGCAACAGAAACTTTGACCACTGCCATCGCAGGTTCGGCACGGCCATGCGCCGCTGTCAAAGCGTGCTGGCTGGTCTCAAACCGTGCTGAGCAGGATCGAGGTTTCGCTGTTGGTGATGCCCGGAATGCCGCGCACATCCCGAAGCACCCGGTCGAAATCCGCAAGGCTGTCGGCGCTAAGTTCCGCCACCAGATCCCATTTTCCATTGGTCGAATGCAGCTGCCGAAGGGCGGCAATGCCCCGCAGGCTGCGGATCACGCGCGTGGTGGACTGGCCTGACACTTCGATCATCATGATGGCACGCACCACGTCCGGTCCGTATTCCTCCCGCGCGCGAATGGTAAAGCCCAGTACCGCACCACTGTCGATCAGACGGTCCAGCCGGTTTTGCACCGTCGCCCGCGTGACACCCAGCACATTGGCCAGTTTGGACACCGGCGCGCGCCCGTCCTCACGCAGGATGGCGATCAGCCGTTTGTCGAGGTCATCAAAGAGCTGCATATCACTTTGCGCTGTCAGTAGTTGCAATTTGTACAATCATAGCGCGCAAAAACATCAAGAAGGCAATGCAAATCAGCAAGCGCTCCCTCTAGCCTGACAGGGTCGCCTCCTCACCCTTGCCTGCCAGACGGACAAATCCGCCATGTCGAATACCTCGCTTCAGGCGCCCGCGTCGGTCGTCATGATCAGTCCCCGACACTTTACCCCCGACGGGGGAACCGCGCGCGACACCTTTTTTCAGTCGCTGCCTGCGGTCCCGTCCGGGGACGGAATCGCGCAGACGGCCCATGACGAAGTGATCCATGTCGCCGAGACGTTGCCCGCGCCCGGCGTCAACGTCCATCTGTTTGAGGATATCGGCGCCGCGATGCCAGACTCTGGGGTTCCAACCAACTGGTTTTCGACTCACGCGGGCGGGCATTTGGCCGTCTTGCCGTTGGACATTCCCAACATTGAAATGGCGGAGGGTTCAGTGCGCTGCATGATCGCGGGACTGCACCTGAGCCCTCGACCGACCCGAACACGCCCCCCGACAGGAGCAAACCAATGACCAACATAGTCCTTTTGGGTGCCCCAATTGAGGCCGGAGCCGGACGTCGTGGCTGTGCCATGGGGCCAGCGGCCTATCGGACCGCCGGACTGGCCGAGGATCTGCGCGCCCTTGGTCACACAGTGACCGACCTTGGCGACGCCGTGCCGGACGACACCGGCCCTATCGAAGCGCCGTTTTCCCATCTCAAGGCGCTGCCGACCGTGGCCGGATGGACCCGCAGCCTGCATCGTCATGCGCAGGATCTGGCGCGCGGACCGGCCTTGCCGATCTACATGGGCGGTGACCACGCGTTGTCCATGGGGACGGTCACGGGCCACGCCGCCGCCGCTGCGGAACTGGGCCGCCCGCAATTCGTGCTCTGGCTGGACGCACATGCGGATTTCAACACGCTGGAATCCTCGCCCAGTGGCAACCTGCACGGCACACCACTGGCCTTTGTCTGTGGACTGGAGGGGTTCGACTGTATGTTGGGCGGCCCCCTGCCCGCCAGCATCGACCCGCACAACGTCTGCATCATCGGGCTGCGCTCTGTGGATGGGGTCGAACGTGACCTGCTGCGCGCCTCGGACGTGACCGCCCATGACATGCGCGCCATCGACGAACACGGCATCGCGACCCTGCTGAAGGAGTTTTTGAACCGCGTCGCCGCCGCCAACGGGCTGCTGCACGTCAGCCTTGACGTCGATTTCATCGACCCCGAGATTGCCCCCGCCGTCGGAACCACCGTTCCCGGCGGAGCGACCTTTCGTGAGGCGCATCTGGCGATGGAAATCCTGCACGACAGCGGGCTTGTCACCTCGCTCGACCTCGTCGAACTGAACCCCTTTCTGGACATTCGCGGCCTTACCGCCCGGCTGATGCTGGATCTGACCGCCAGCCTGTTCGGTCGGCAAGTGCTTGACCGCCCCACCCGCAGCTATTGATGTGAAAGACTGACCATGTCCCCCCTGCCCTCTGAACTGGCTTATGTGCCGTTTGTCTCTGTCGAGAACATGATGCGGCTGGTGCATCACCTTGGGATCGAAAGGGTCCTGACCGACCTCGCCGACCGGATCGAGGCCGATTTCCTCCGCTGGGAGCTGTTCGACAAGACACCTCGCGTCGCGTCGCATTCCGATGTGGGCGTGATCGAATTGATGCCGACCTCGGACGGGGAAATGTACGGGTTCAAATACGTCAACGGCCACCCCAAGAACATGAAGGACGGGTTGCAGACCGTGACCGCCTTTGGCCTGCTGGCGGATGTGGACACCGGATACCCCAAGCTGTTGAGCGAGATGACCCTGCTGACCGCGCTGCGCACGGCGGCGACCTCTGCCATGGCGGCGAAACATCTGGCCCCAAAGGCGGCCAAGACCATGGCCATGATCGGCAACGGCGCGCAGTCCGAATTCCAGTGCATCGCCTTCAAGGCGATCTGCGGCATCGACACGGTGCGCCTGTATGACGTTGACCCATCGGCGACGGACCGCTGCGCGGCCAACCTTGCCCAGCGCGGTCTGACCGTTGTGGCCTGCCGCAGTGCCGAAGAGGCGTTGGAGGGGGCCCAGATCATCACCACCTGCACCGCCGACAAGCAATATGCCACCATCCTGACCGACAACATGGTCGGCAGCGGCGTGCACATCAATGCCATCGGCGGCGACTGTCCCGGCAAGACGGAACTGCACCGCGACATTCTGTTACGCTCGGAAATCTTTGTGGAATATCCGCCGCAGACCCGCGTCGAGGGCGAGATTCAGCAGCTTGACCCGGACCATGCCGTGACAGAACTGTGGCAGGTCATTTCCGGTCAGGTGCCGGGCCGCACGGCAGCGCGACAGATCACCCTGTTCGACAGCGTCGGATTTGCCATCGAGGACTTTAGCGCGCTGTCCTATGTTCTGGCCGCTATCGAGGGCACAGAGTTCTTCGCAAATCTGGACATGATCGCCGACCCCGACGATCCGCGCGACCTGTTCGGGATGCTTCAGCGCGCCCGGGACTGAATGGCGCGCATAGCGGGACAAGATCGGTTGGCCGCCTTGGATGTCGCCTATCCAACCACCCGGTCCGGTGGGCTCTCTGGCCGCCTTTTCGTCGGCAAACTGCGCGACAAGGTTTGTCTCCAAACGCAGCGCGTCGATTTCGTCAATTTGGCGCAATTTGCGATTTGGTGGCAGTGTGGCCCCTCTGGCGTCGCTAAAGTCCTGTTCCGACTGTTCATCCCAACAGCGGCGCGCGCCCTTTGCCTGCAGCACGTTTCTCACCAGCGCAGGCCGTTGAGATTTCACTGTTCCCGGCCCGATTTCGCGGTACGGTGCCCCGATGACTCGCCCTCTTGTCGATAACCAAACGGCCCGCCGCCTGTTTCTGGACCGGCACCTGTTGTTGCGTCCCAGCTCTGGCCCCGGCAAGGGCCGCGATCTTGATCAGGTGTTGCATGGCCTTGGGTTTGTGCAGGTCGACAGCGTCAACACACTGGCCCGCGCGCATGACCTGATCCTGTGGTCCCGGCGCGGGCAGTACCGGCCAAAGGCGTTAGAACATCTGGTTGCCCGGCACCGCACCGCATTTGAACACTGGACCCATGACGCTGCGATCATCCCGATGCCCAGCTATCCGATGTGGCGGCTAAAGTTTGCACGGGACGAGGCACGGATGCAGGCGCGCTGGCCACAGGGGAGGCGCGACGGTTGGATTGCCGAAATAGACACCGTCCTGCGCCATGTCACGGACAACGGCCCGACCTGTTCGCAGGACGTTGGTACGCACGAAAAAAAGGGGTCGACCGGGTGGTGGGACTGGCACCCGTCCAAGACGGCACTGGAGTTTCTGTGGCGGTCCGGTCGTCTGGCGATCTGTCACCGCGAAGGCTTTCGGAAATTCTACGATCTCAGTGAACGGGTGATCCCGGCAGAGCGTTTGAACGCCCGCCCCACCACCGCCGAAACCGTGGATTGGGCGATGTCAGAGGCGCTGACCCGACTGGGGTTTGGCACAAGCGGGGAACTGGCGGCGTTTTTCGACATCGTAACCCGTGACGAGGCCAAAACCTGGTGCGTAGAAGCGCTTGCCTCTGGTCGCATCATGGCGACGGACATCGAACTCTGCGACGGGACGCGACGGGACAGCTATACCACCGAGGCCACACTTGATCACATCGCGTCTCTGCCCGACCCGTCATCGCGTATCCGTCTGCTGTCGCCGTTTGATCCGGCGCTGCGAGATCGCGCCCGGGCGGAACGATTGTTCGGATTTCACTATCGGATCGAGATCTTCGTGCCAGAACCCAAGCGCCGCTATGGGTACTATGTGTTTCCAGTGATGCAGGGCGACCGCATGATCGGCCGGATGGACGTAAAACGCCAAGGAAGGACGCTGCAGGTCCGGGCGTTCTGGCCAGAGCCAGGTATTCGCATGGGCAAGACACGCACGGCCGGACTCCGCGCCGAATTGGAACGGATCGCAAACCTGGCAAACACAGACGACATCGCATTCATAGACGGGTGGCTAAAAACCTGACGGAGATTTCCAGCATTTTCGGGGCAAGTCCAAGTGGCATGTAGCCGGCTTCATGGCCACCTAGGGAAGTGTGCGCACCTCCACTCTCGCCATCGCACCACATTGATTTCACGCCTCCCCGCACTTACAGATCTGTCAGACAAGCGCCCAGGAGAAAACCATTGTCAGACACCGTTATTCCCGTGCCACAGGTCCATGTCATTCCCACCAGCGATGGCGGCACATTCCCGGTGCGGCGGGTTTACTGCATCGGGCGAAACTTTGCGGCACATGCCGTCGAAATGGGCCACGATCCCGACCGGGAACCGCCGTTCTTCTTTCAAAAGAACCCCGACAACCTCGATGCCTCGGGCACGTTTCCCTATCCGCCGCACAGTTCCGACGTTCACCACGAGGTTGAACTGCTGGTCGGTCTGAAATCCGGCGGCACGGATATTCCTGTGGACACGGCGCTGGACCATGTCTGGGGCTACGGTGTCTCGCTGGACATGACACGGCGCGATCTGCAAGGCGAAGCCAAGAAAATGGGCCGCCCTTGGGAAATCGGCAAGGCCTTTGAACGCTCCGGCCCGGTTGGCCCGCTGCACCCGGTCTCGAAGGTTGGCCATCCCGATCACGGTCTGGTGACGCTGAAGGTCAATGGCGACCTGCGTCAAGAAGGCGACCTGAACCAGATGATCTGGAAGGTGCCAGAGATGATCTCCTACCTGTCAGAATACTTTGAGCTTCGGGCCGGAGACGTGATTATGGCTGGCACGCCGTCGGGGGTAGATGCCATTTCGCGCGGCGACGTGATGGAGGCGACAATCGACGGGCTGGGAACACTCACGGTCAAAGTTGTCTGACCTCATCTGCTGAAGGGGCGGTCAAAATGAACCGCCCGCAGCCCCCCTTTCCGACTGGAACAGGGTTTTGCCAATGAGCAATCAGGTCTTGCGAATGTGATACCGCTTCATCTTGCGGTACAGAGTCGGACGCGAAATGCCCAACACGGCCGCCACCCGTGTCAGGTTGCCGTTTTCGGCGATGATAGTGCGCCGGATGGCGCTCGCCTCGATGCTTTCCAGATCGCCCGAATTACCGCCTAGGATGTGCTCTAGCGAATCCGCATCGCTGCCTTCGTAATCATCCATGATCTCGGGCGGCATATCGCGTTCCGTGACCACATTGTCAGTCTTGATCAGATAAAATCGCTGGATCACATTGCGTAGTTCGCGCACGTTACCCGGCCATTTATAGCCGCTCAGTTTCTCCAGCGCTGTGTCCGTGAAGATGATCGGTGGGCGGTTGGTCTCTTGCGCAAAGAACGCAGAGAAATGGTGAACCAGTTCCACAATGTCGCGGCCACGCTCGCGTAGCGGCGGCACCTCGATTGTCATGACGCTGATGCGATAGAACAGGTCACGACGAAAGTTGCCCTTTTCGATCTCGGTGCGCAGATCACGGTTTGTCATGGCGACAAGGCGCACATCGACCGGACGGCGCTGGTTGTCTCCGACGCGGTAGATGGCGCGCTGCTCCAGGGCCCGCAGCAAATAGGGCTGCAACTCAATCGGCATGTCTCCGATTTCATCGAGACAAAGCACGCCCTTGTTAGCCAGTTCGAATTTACCGACGCGTCCACCACGCGACGCGCCTGTAAAGGCGCCGTCAGCGTAGCCGAACAGCTCAGCGCCGATCAGGTCGCTGGAAATTGCCGCACAATTGACTGGCACATAAGGCGCCTTGGCGTTCGCCAGCCGGTCATGAATCAACCGAGCGAAAAGTTCTTTGCCGACGCCGGTTTCGCCGTGGATCAGAACCGACACATTGGCCATCGCAGCCCGTTCCGCCAAACCGATCGCATCGACCATTTTCGGCGAAGACCCGACGATCTGGATGTGCGCCTCGGCGACATTGGCGCGCGGCTTGATCTTGCAACTTGCTCCGGTCTGTTGCGGCAGCTTGCGCCTGTCCTTCAGGAACAGCGCCGCACCGCGAAACACGCCTTCGAGTTTCAGCCTCTCGATGCCCTCGGCCTCGACGTTGAGCGGTAGAAGTTTGGGGATATCCTGATCTGACAGACCTTCGAGTTTGGGAAGCAGCTTGTGCCCGACCGACAGCTCGCGGGCACTGCGCAATGGGCCATCCTCCAACCCCCGGCGAAATAATACCCGACCGGATTGATCCACCAGAATAACGCCATCATGCGCCCGGCTGTAGTCCGACATCAAAAAGGCTTCGAGCAATTGGGTGCGTTCTGCCTGTCTGTGTTCGGCCAGCGCAATTTCGATTTCGCGCGCCATGGCCAGAACTAGGGCCACGTTGTGTTGTTGGAATATCTGTGGCGGACCGGACAGATCGACCACTCCGATCACCATCTGGGTCAACGGGTCATGGATCGGGGCACCGGCACATGTCCAAGACTGCACACCCTCGACGAAGTGTTCGCTGGCATGAACATAGGCCGGTTTCCCGGTTCGAAGAACGGTTCCGATCCCATTGGTGCCGATCATGTTCTCGTTCCAGTCGCCGCCGATCTCCAGATGGATCTCTTGGCCTTCGTCCAGAACGTGTTCATCCCCGATTGCATCGATGATGACGCCCTGATCATCAGCCAGGATCAGGATCGTCTGGGCATCCGTCAGATGGGGCTCCAGCCGTCTAAAGGCTGCGGACGCTGCCTGACGTAAGGCGGCATTACGTTCACGTCGCAAAAAAATCTGGTTCTCATCGACGATCTTACGCGATGCTGGAATGCAGGCATCGACGCCCAATTCCCTGCTGCGTTTCCAGGAATCCAAGATCTCTTCGCGCACGTTTACGGGCCGATCATCGACAGCCGTTCCGGAGGAAACAAAGCGTTCCCAAGCGTCACGGGTGTCGGTTTCCGAATAGCTGGAGTTGTCAGGCAATCACTTGGCCCCCTTGCTTTTCGATCCTGTTGGGTTGACCCGTTTTAGGGTCGATACATCTTTTCCTTTGACTCGTTAAGCTGAACACCACCAGGCCGGTCTGTCAGGCCTCTGTTGGAACAATCAGAGCTTCCAGTTTCGACGCAAGATCCGCTTCGGTAAACGCATCTGATAGCTCGACGTTGTCAAGATGTCCGATCAGATCAATCATCTCAGCATCGACCGGAGAAAAGAACCCATTCTCCTTGGTGCACAACGCAAACCGCTTCGACATAAAGTTGCCCCGGATTTCTCCCAGCATCTGGAGTTGCAGGCCACTGGCCTTGTCGACCAGAACAACGCGATTGTTCAGACTGACCTTCACATACGGTTCCGGGACATCGACCCGGTTGCGCACCTTGAGGTCGTGGATGATCAGACCGTCTGGTTTCGGGGGTTCCTTACGCCGCGCCTCATCGGCACGCATCTTAGAATAGCCACCACCGCTGATTTGATCAGCCAGCTTGCGGATCGTACCCGCGTTTTCGGACAATATGCGCTTGGCCTTCACGTCTTCTAGACGCGGACCATCGCGTTTTGAGAATATGTCCACCGCTGTTTCCTCCCGTTGCAAGAACCTACCAAGCAGGCAGGTCAATATCCAATGTTATTCCCATAAAACACCTATTGCGGGCACAGGCCTGTTCTGAGTGTTTTCGGGCCGTCCAATCCGAACCGCGCCGTTTTCCCCACAGGGTCAACAGGTTCGTAGCCACACTGCACGACCGAGGGCCAGAACACCGGCCCTCGGACTGTTCAAAAACTCAACACAAGTTTTTTCGTCTGCTCCGATCCCGAGGTCTTAGCGCAAGTCGAAACGGTCAGCATTCATGACCTTGGTCCAGGCCGAAACGAAGTCGCGGACAAACAATCCTTCGTTGCCTTTGCTTGCGTACACCTCAGCAAGAGCCCGCAGTTGCGAGTTGGAGCCAAAGACCAGATCGACCCGCGATGCGGTCCATTTCTTTGCCCCACTTGCGCGGTCACACCCTTCGAATACACGCTCTGCGCCATCAACCGGCAGCCACTCTGTATCCATGTCGAGAATGTTGACAAAGAAGTCCGGGCCAAGCGTGCCGGGCCGTCTGGTCAGAACACCAAGGCCGGACTGGCCGCTGGTTACACCTAGACTGCGCAAACCGCCAACCAGCGCCGTCATTTCCGGCGCGCTCAGACCCAAAAGTTGGGCCTTGTCGATCAGCAACGCCTCTGCCGGGACGGTATAGGCCGCCTTTTCATAGTTGCGAAAGCCGTCGGCGATCGGTTCCATCGGCTCAAAGGAGGCTGCGTCTGTCTGTGCTGCGCTGGCGTCACCTCGTCCGGGTGAGAACGGCACATCGATGTTGTGTTCGCCGTCGCGGGCCGCTTCTTCGATTGCGGCGTTGCCGCCAAGGACGATCAGATCCGCAAGCGAAACCTTCTTGCCGCCCAATGCGCCGCCATTGAAATCGGATGCGATGCCGGACAGCACGTCCAGAATGCGCGACAGACGGGCGGGTTCATTGGCCGCCCAGTCTTTTTGCGGTGCCAGACGGATGCGGGCGCCATTGGCTCCACCGCGTTTGTCAGACCCACGGAAGGTCGAGGCAGAGGACCATGCAGTCCAGACCAGATCGGCAACCGACAGGCCAGAGCCGAGGATCTCGGCCTTGAGTGCGGCGATGTCTTTATCGTCGATCAGGGGGTGGTCGACCGCGGGCACCGGATCCTGCCAGATCAGATCTTCGGCAGGCACCTCTTTGCCCAGGTAACAGGCCTTTGGCCCCATGTCGCGGTGAGTCAGCTTGAACCACGCGCGGGCAAAGGCATCGGCAAACTCGTCCGGGTTTTCGTGGAAGCGCTTTGAGATCGGCCCATAGATCGGGTCCATCCGCATCGCCATGTCGGCCGTGGTCATCATCACAGGCACCTTCGCGGCAGAGCCATCGACCTGTGGTGCGTGGTCGATGTCCCGCAATTTCTGGGCGTGCCAGATGTGTGCGCCGGCCGGGCTTTTCGTCAACGCCCAGTCATAGCCGAACAGCACATCGAAATAACCCATGTCCCATTGGGTCGGGTTTGCTGTCCACGGTCCCTCGATGCCAGAGGTTGTTGTATCGACGCCCTTACCCGTCTTGTGGGTGTTCTTCCAGCCAAAGCCCATATCCTGCAACCCGCAGGCTTCGGGTTCAGAGCCGACCAGCCCGGGATCGCCCGCGCCATGCGCCTTGCCAAAGGTGTGCCCCCCTGCGACCAGCGCCACGGTTTCCTCGTCGTTCATCGCCATCCGGCCAAAGGTGTCGCGGATGTCACGCCCCGAGGCCAGCGGATCGGGATTGCCATCGGGCCCTTCGGGATTCACATAGATCAACCCCATCTGCACGGCGGCCAACGGGTTTTCCAACGCGCGGTCCCCCGAATAGCGGCTGTTGGCCTTGTCGGATGTGGCCAACCATTCCCCTTCGGCCCCCCAATAGATGTCTTCCTCTGGCGCCCAGATGTCTTCTCGGCCACCGGCAAAACCAAATGTCTTGCCGCCCATGCTTTCAATTGCGACATTCCCGGCCAGGATCATCAGGTCCGACCACGACAAGGCGTTGCCGTACTTCTCCTTGATCGGCCATAGCAGACGCCGCGCCTTGTCCAGATTGCCGTTGTCGGGCCATGAGTTCAGCGGCGCAAATCGCTGGCTACCGGTCGAGGCGCCGCCACGTCCGTCGGCGGTGCGATAGGTGCCTGCACTGTGCCATGCCATGCGGATGAAGAACGGGCCGTAGTGTCCGTAGTCAGCGGGCCACCAGTCCTGACTGTCGGTCATCAGGGCCGTCAGATCCGCCTTGACCGCGTCCAGATCCAGCGCCTTGAACGCCTCGGCATAGTCAAAGCCTGCAGGCATCGGGTTCGACGCCGGCCCATGCTGATGCAGGATGGCAAGGTTCAGCTGGTTGGGCCACCAGTCGCGGTTGCTACGCCCGGATGTGTTTGTCGCGCCGTGCATGACGGGGCACCCGCCCCCCTGCCGCATGTCATTTCCGTCCATCTTTGTCCGTCTCCCTCAGTCGGATATTGGAATTTTGTTGCCCGCGCCTTTGCCAACGGGGTTCGGCATCCCGCGACGCGGGATGCCCAGTGTGTTTTCGGATCAGTCAGATCAAAGCGACTGCTTGTTCATCTCTGCGGCAATGAAATCCGCCTGACGGATCGCCAGCGCCACGATGGTCAGCGTCGGGTTTTCCGCCGCGCCAGAAGTGAACTGGCTGCCATCGGACACAAACAGGTTGGCAATGTCATGCGTCTGGCCGTGAGCATTGACCACACCGTCGCGCGCGTTGGCCGACATGCGGTTAGTGCCCAAATTGTGCGTCGATGGATAAGGCGGCGTCGGGAACACCCGCGTGGCGCCGACCGCCTCGTAGACCGCAATCCCCTGCTTGTAGGCGTGGTTGCGCATGGCGACATCGTTGGGGTGGTCGTCAAAATGCACATCCGCGACAGGCAAACCATGCTGGTCGGTCACCGCATGGTTCAGCGTGATGCGGTTGGTTTCCTGAGGCATGTCCTCACCCACGATCCACATCCCGGCCATGTTCTCGTAGTGGTCCAGCGCGGTGGTGAACTCACGACCCCAACCGCCAGGATCAAGGAAGGCCGCCATGAACGGCAGGCCAAGCGCGAGCGTTTCCAACTCATACCCGCCGACAAACCCGCGCGATGGATCGTTGATCGCCTCATCTTGAATGATGCCCGCCATGGTGGTGCCGCGCCACATGCGCACCGGCTGGTCAAACGTCGCGTAGACCGAGCCAGTGACGTGGCGCATGTAGTTTCGCCCCACTTGACCCGAACTGTTGGCAAGCCCGTCCGGGAACATTGCAGAGGCCGAGTTGAGCAGCAAACGCGGGCTTTCGATCGAATTGCCCGCCACACAGACAACGCGCGCCTTTTGTTGTTGCTGATTGCCATCAGCATCGACATAGACGACGCCCGTCACCTTGCCCTGCTGATTGTGCTCAATCCGCATGACGTGGCAGCGCTCGCGCACTTCCAGATTTCCAGTGGCTTCGCCGCGCGGAATGTCGGTGTAGGCGGACGACCACTTGGCCCCCCACTTACAGCCTTGAAAACAGAACCCCGTCTGCTGACAGGCCATCCGGTCGTCATTGTCGTCGGAATTGATCGCCATGCGCCCAGTGTGGACACGTTCATAGCCCAGCGCCTTGGCACCCTTTTCGAAGACCTTGTAGTTGTTGTTGCCCGGCAGGCCCGCACGACCGCCCGTGCGGGTCACTCCCAGCTTGTCTTCGGCTTTGGTGTAGTAGTCGTCCATCTCGCGCGGGTCGATGGGCCAATCCAGCAGGTTAGCCCCCTGCACATCGCCGTAGTTCGTCTTGGCCTTCCACTCATGATCCTGAAAGCGCAGCGAGGCACCCGCCCAGTGCGTCGTGGTGCCGCCCACCGCCTTGACGATCCACGCAGGCAGGCCACTGAAATCCTTGGCCACCCGCCAGTCGCCCGACGTGGTGCGCGGATCGGTCCAGGCCAGTTGGCCAAAACTGTCCCATTCGTCGTTTATGTAGTCCTCTGGCAAATACCGCCCGCCTGCTTCAAGCGCGACAACTGACACGCCTTTCTGGGCAAGCTCATTTGCCAACACGCCGCCGCCAGCGCCGGTTCCGATAATGACAACGACGTTGTCGTCGTTCAGGTCAAATGGTGCACTCATTGGTCACGCCCCCCCCTCAAAGCCAGTTGATGTCGTCAAAGCCGCGGTACATGTAACCGCCTTGGGAATAGCTCTCGCCCTCGTATCCGAAGATCGGCCAGACCGCTTTCTGGTTGTACAAACCGGTGACAAGCCCGCCCCGGATCTGTTGGAAGAACGCGCTGTTTTCCATCCCGCGCAACAGATCCACCCGGTCCCGTTCCCAACCGACGTCGATGTAGCTGGCGTGGCCAATGCCCTGCGCGGCGGCGTTCAATGCGGCGATACCGGTCTCGGTCGCCTCGGCGGCCTCGGCGCTGTCATAGCCCTTGACCGCTATGGCATAAAATTCGTCCGACACCTGATCGTGTGGATAGATGTCGCGCGCCATCTGAATCAGCGTAGCCATCGTCTCCGGCTTCAGATGCACAACCTCAAGCGCCCAGTTGGCAGCATCGGCCCGGCCAGCGACAAAACTGGCACCAATGGCAAAGCTGGTGCCCATCATCGCGCTTTGCGACAACATTTGGCGCCGCGTCAGCGTTTGTTTACGAATTGACATGGTGTCCTCCCTCTTTCGATTTGGCGTTATTTGAAGCGACCGGCCCGTTGCAGGACCTCGATCTCGTACCCGTCAGGGTCCTGAACGAAAAAGAAATGGGCCAGCGATTGGCCGTCGTGTTTGAAATCGACCAGCTTGCGTGGGGAGAGGCCCGCGGCCTCGAACCGGGCGTGTTCTGCTGCCACATCCTCGACACTGACGGCCAGATGGCCGTAGCCGTTGCCCAGATCATACGGCTCGGTTGTGCCCTTGTTGATTGTCAGCTCAAGCTCGAAACCGGTTTCGTCGTTGGACAGATAAACAAGCGTGAACCCGTCAAAATCGATCCGGTCCGCGACGGTCAGTCCGAAAGCCGTTTGGTAGAAGGCGACAGAACGGTCTTCATCCAGCACGCGGATCATGGAGTGTATTGCTTTGGCCATTACGTCCTCGGCGGTTTTGATTGGAATTGAGGCCCTGCGGCGAAGACAGGAGGAGCGTGCCGCAGGGCGGGCGCATTGGGCGGAGGATTAGACCCCCAAGGCGCATCCGGATGGCAAGACGGGCAATCAGGGGACGATCACGCCCCGCCCGGTAAACTTGCGATCCTTGAAGTCGGAAATCGCCTGATTGATGTTCGCAAGGCTGTATTCCGTCTGGTGCATCTTCACCAAACCGTCGGCGTTCAGCTCCATCAGTTCGACCAGCTCGACGAAGTCACCCACAAGGCTGCCGCCGATCTTGATCTCATTGGCGACCAGTTCCAGAGTCGGCACCTCGACCGTGCCGCCGTAGCCAACCATGATCAGCTCACCGCCTTGGCGCAGCAGTTTCCAGCAGATGTTCTCGGTGCCATGCTCTCCGACGAAATCGATCGCCACATGCGCGCCGCCGCCGGTGGCCTCTTTGACCTGCTCAATTAGATCCGGGCCGCCGTCCAGAATGATATCGGCGCCCAGTTCACGAGCCAGTTCCTGCGCCGCTGGTTCACGGTCCACCGCGATGATCCGCGCTCCAGAGGTGTGCTTGAGCACCTGAAGCGCGATGTGCCCGAGCCCGCCAATGCCCAAAAGCAGGATGTAGCCGCCCGGATTGACCAGCTTGGCGGCCTTCTTAGCGGCGCGGTAGGCGGTGATGCCCGCGTCGGCCATCGGTGCCACGGACAACGGCGTGATGCCGGTGTTCAGCTTGATCAGGGATTTTTCGCTGGTCTTGAAATACTCGGCAAAGCCGCCGTCCAGACCAAGGCCGGGGAATAGCCCATGGTCGCAGTACATGTCGTGCCCGTAGCGGCAGTTCAGACAGATGCCACAGCTGTTGAACGGATGACAGATCACCGCGTCGCCGGGCTTGACCGATGTCACGGCGCTGCCGACATCCTCGACCCAGCCTGCGTTTTCATGACCCAGCGTATAGGGCAACAGGCTGCCCTCTCCGTCCATGATGTCTTTCCAGACGCCTTCGATGATATGCAGGTCGGTGCGGCATAGTCCGGCCGCACCGACCTTGACGATCACCTCGTTGGGGGCAGTGATCGTAGGGGCGCTCACGTCTTCGATCCTGAGTTGGACGTTCATCGCGGGGTCGTATTCGTATAGTCTTGCTGCTTTCATGATCTCATTCCTTCAGTCTGATCGGGCCGGTTCCGATATGGACCGGCCCCGTGATGTCACAGAGCGGTCAGGCCCGGCCAAGCAGTTCGGCGCCACCACCAAGGGCGGGTCCTTCGGTCGGATCGGCCTCACCTTCGTCGAGATCGCCAACAAGGGTTTCGGTGGTCAGGATCAGGGTTGCGACAGAGGCCGCATTGACCAGTGCGCTGGCGGGCACACGCGCCGGATCGATGATCCCGGCCTCGTACATGTCGCCAAAGACGCCCGTTGCGGCGTTGTAGCCATGACCCGGCGCGCCTTCGGCCACCGCCTGCGCCACAGCGGCAACATCAGCCCCCGCATTGCGCGCAATGCGACGCACTGGGTCGGTCAGGATCGACCGGACAAGCTGAATGCCTTTGGCCACGTCACCCAGCGCATCAAGGTTGTCGAGACAGGAGCCGATCTGTGCCAAGGCGGTACCGCCACCGGCAACCACACCGTCCTCCGCCGCCGCCTGAACCGCGCACAGCGCATCTTCGATCAGTTGGATCGTCCGTTTCTGTTCCACCGGGGTGAACCCGCCCGCGTAGATGATCGCGCTGCCGCCGGTCAGTTTGGACAGGCGCTCGCGCAGTTTGTCCTTGTCGATGTTGGGCGGCGCGTTGTCATGCTGACGCTGCACCTGATTACGACGTGCCGTGATGGCATCCGGATCACCCTCTCCGCGCAGGATAGATGTGCCAGAGGCGTGAGACCGCACAGTTTCCGCCCCGCCAAGCTGCGCACGGGTGACATTCTCGATCTTCTTGCCCAGATCGCGCGCCAGCACCTCGCCGCCAGTCAGGATGGCCAGATCGTCCATCATGGCAGTGCGCCAGTTGCCGTACTCTGGCGGATGCACGATCAGGTATTTCCCTGCCCCACCGTGTTCGAGCAGTTTGACCACCACTTCGGGCGCGATCTCTTCGGCGACGATCAACAGGGGGCGGTTTTCGCCATCCGCGATAGAGATTGCCTGATCCAGAAGCTCGGGCTTGAGGATCTTTTGGTCGGTCAGCAGGATCAGCGGATTGCGCAGCACCGCTTCCATGTTCTCGCGGTCGGTGACCATGTGGTGCGAGATGTAGCCGCGCTCAAAGGACATGCCTTCGACCACTTCCATCGTCGTCTCGATGGTCACGCCGAAGTCTGCAGAAATCACGCCATCCCGGCCCACACGGCTATAGGCCTCGGCGACCAGTTCACCCAGCTTGGGGTCGGTCGACGACACCCGCGCCACCGCCTCCAGGTATTCGGGGTGGTCGTCGCAGCTGAGTGATGAGGCATCAATTGCGGCGACGACCCGCGACACCGCAAGGTCGATCCCCTTGCACAGGTCCACAGGTTTCGCGCCAGCGTCAGTCAGATCAACGCCGCGCTGGATTAGTGCGTTGGCCAGCACAATTGCCGTCGTGGTGCCGTCCCCTGCCACATCGTTGGTCTGCATCGACACTTCGCGGACAACCTGCGCGCCCATGTTTTCAAATCGGTCGCGCAACGCAATCTCGGACGCGATGCTGACGCCGTCACGGGTGACAAGCGGTGTGCCCACCGGGCGGTCGATCATCGCGTTCAGCCCCTTGGGGCCAAGGGTGGGTTCCACCGCCGCGGCCAGCCGGGCGACCCCGCGAGCCAGACAGTTGCGAGCAACCTTGCCGTGTACCATGAGTTTAGCCATATCTTCCTCCTTCGCCGCGGGGCCTGACCCGGGCGTCCTCCCTTAAGTTTCTTGGTGGTTCCGCGACCTAGCGGCGCGCGCCGACGTCGTCGCGGGGCGGCACGCGCCCTGCTATGAAATCGACCAGCGTCGGACCGTCGGGCCCGATCTCGACCTCTTTGTAGCGTGTCTTGGCAAGTCCCCGGCACAGCGCGCCGTTGAACTCCATGTTGATCCGCGTGCTGCGCAGACGGGCCAGATGCTCTGACAAGGCCATCGGCTGGATCGGTTGCCCGTCCCAAGTTGGAAAGGCCAGATCAGCCGAGGCTTTCGCCAGCCCTTGATCCAATAGCAGCTCGATGTAACGCGGCAGCTGACGCAGCTCTTCCTCGCCGTCAAACCGCACCATGCGCAATTGGCCCAGCGTCATGGTCACGATCTCTGCCGGACACAGACCAATCCCCTGCAACCCCAGCACCACGGTTTCCTGGCGGCGATCAAAGGCCTTGGCCAGGAACGTCTGCACCACTTCGTCTAGCCGGGCACCATCACAGTACTCGGCAAAAACGTCGTGATACTCACGCCCGCTGTTGACCCCTTCGTTGACCTTGTCACCAAAGCAATGGTCGTTCAGGTGCACATTGGCCTCGACCACCCAAGGAAGGGCCATCACCTCGCGCCGGATGCCGAACGCCATCAGAAAGGCGAAATTCGGCGAGCACCAGTAGGTGGGGAGCCGAAAATCGACTCTCACCTGTCTTGCATCCGTCACCTCGATCCGCTCGACAAAGCCCATGTCAGTAATGGGCTCGTCGAGTTCCGGGTCCGTCACCGCATCGAGACGTTCCCAGACTTCGATCTCCAGTTCTGCCTGTAGATTGGCAACCAGCATTGGATCACTCCGCCGCGATTTGAACAGGGGAACCGGCGAGTTGAGACTTCTTCGCCTCTACGTCGATGTTGTACAGCTTGGCCGCGTTCAACCCGAGGATCTTTTCCTTGATCTCATCGGTCAGTTGCACGCCACCACGCTCGGCAGAGATGTCCTCGGGGATCTGATAGTCCCAGAACTTCTCGACCAGCCATTTCGGCGTCCAGATCGCATAGTCCGAGCCGAACAAGATCTTGTCCTCACCAATCCACCACAGCAGTTCAGCCATCACTTCGCCAAAATAGCGCGGGCGCGAGTGGATGAAGGGCATTGCCACCGCAAGACCAGCGTAGACGTTGGTTTCCTGCGTCGCGATCCAGCAGAAATCATCCAGACGCGGCAGACCACAGTGTTCAACGATCCAGTTCAGGTTCTGGAAATCGGTGGCGGCATAGTCCACGTCATCGACGCTGAAGGCGTCCTTGGACAGCGGGATGATGGTCGGGCCCTTATGGACGTGGATATTCTTGATGCCCAGCTTGTCGCACAGCTCAAAGCACTTGTAAGCCGCAGGATCGTTGAGCGCCCAGCCCTTGGAGTCCCCGTTCCATTCGGCGGTGTACATCTTCACGCCGGAAATGTCGTAGGTTTCCTTCATGTAGTGGATGTATTCCAGCGCCTGTTCACCATCGCGCGGGTCGAAAGATCCGTTGACGATAAAGCGTTCGGGATGACGCTTGGCCATCTCGTTCGACCGTTCCAGACAGCCAAAGCCGTTCTTGTAGAAATCCTTGAGCACGGTGGTCTGGATGATTGCCATGTCGTTGGGGCCGTCCACAAACAGGTCGCGATAGATGTCATCCTCGGACTGCTTGTCGAACTTGGCCTTTTCCCACAGCTCTTCGGGCGGGCTGAGGTTGGTGTGATAGGCATAAAAGCAGTCAATGAACTGTTTGCCGTGCACGTTGGCCTGATTTTCCGGGCTCCCGTCCCAGAAATGGGTGTGGCCATCGAGTACGAATACCTCTTTGCCCTGCGGTGTCTTGAACATGGTGTCCTCCCTAGATCGTCAAATGTGTGTCTGGACTGTCTCCGGGGCCGCGCGGCGCGGGCCCCGGAGGATGTCAAAATGGGTCAGATGTATTCCATGACCTCGTTCATGTCGCCGAAGAGGATCACCGTATCGTCGTCGATCCGGACCATCCGCCCGTAGTGGGTGGAGGTGTTGACCTCAAAGGTCTCGGCCGTCATTTCGCGGCCAAGGAATTCGGTGATCTCATCCATCTTGAAGATCAGCTTGCCTTCGCCGTCGATCCGGATGGTTGCCGGGTTGTAGGTCACGGTCACTTTCGGATCCTGACCCATGAACTCGGCGATGGCGCGGGCCTCGACGCTGTCGTTCATGGTGACGCCGCACTGGTGCGAAACTTCGCGCGAGGTCAGGTCGATGTCCTTCATCTCTTTGAAGATGTTCTGCTTGGTTGCATTGCGCGCTACGCTAGACATGTTTCTATTCCTTTCAGGAGGTTATTCGAGGCCCAGCTCGGCAACGATGTGGTTCAGGCGCTCATGAGAGACGGCCTTGACGTCCTCGAAAGAGACCGGCTTGGAATGCGGCTGCGACCAGATGGGTTGCAGCGCGGCGGCGCCCTTGTCGGCAAGGTCGCGGTGCTTTGTCAGCCAGGATTTGAACAACGCCTTATTATGTGCGCCGTGCTTTTCATCGTTGGCCAGCAGATAGATCAGGTCGACCGTGTTCGCGAGATTGCGCTCATAGTCAGCCTCTGCAGCGGAAATCACCGGCGGCGTGATGAAGTCATTGTTGGCTGCGGCCGCTTGCATGAAAAAGCCAGAGCGGATCAACTCACCCACCAGCGGTTCGAACACGATGTTGATGGCAAAGTACTGTTCGAGATAATCTTCACAGCCCATGATCGTCTCGACCGCCAGGCGGGTCGGCTGCCAGATCGGATCTTCCAGCCACGTCTTCTTGCCCAGTTCGTCGTTCCACCCGTCGATATCCATGCCAATTTCGGCCAGATACAGCGTGACGTCCTGTGTCAGGCGCATCTTGTAGGACGAGTTGGTCAACGTGGCGTTGTTGATCATCTGGGTATAGCCGTAGCGCTGCGCCTGCATGAGCGAGGTGCCAAGGCCAAATTCCGCATGTTTCCACGCGCCCAGGTGTTTTTGCAGAATGCTCTGCCAGTTCTTGTCAAAGACCTTGTGCGCCCCAGCTTTACGAGCGTTGGTAATGACGTTCTGCACCATCGTCTCGATCTTGGACTGGCGCTGATAATGGGTGCGTTCCCATTCTTGGTCGGGCGCGCGGAAGGCGTGCCAATTCGATGACAACGCAGCGGTCGAGTCCTTTTGATAAGCGCCACCGCCCTTGCCGCCTTCGAACTCGATGATCCAGTTCTGGATCAGATAGCGCTCGGGATCGGGTTGCACGTCAACGGTGACGTCTTCGTAGTGGGTCGCTCGCTTTCCGCGCGGTTCAAAGTAGTTGTACTTGCGGCTGGTAGAGCCAACGAATTGCGCGGCGCCGGCGGCACCGGATCCGACTGAGCTGGATGTAGCTACCATGGTAGTCTCCCTTGGTTTCTTTTGTTCACGTCACTAGCGTCCGGGCCGGTATCAGTGGCCCGAAGAACCGGAAGTGGGCGTAAACTTGTCGTAGAAGATGCGGTCGGTTTCGAAGTCGTGCATGAACAGCACAGGCGACAGGGCATCGATCATCGGCGGCGGACCACAGGCATAGACATCGCCTTCACCGTCAATCCCAAGCGCCTTGAGCCGGGTATCGACACACTCGTGAACAAAGCCGCGTTCGCCGGTCCAGCTTTCGTCATCATCGGCATGGCTGAGGACCGGAATAAACTCGACGTTCGGATGGGCGGCGGTCAGCGCGCCGATTTCATCCAGCTTGAACAGGTCGTTCTGACTGCGCGCGCCATAGAAGAAATAGATCGGGCGATCCTCTCCGCTGGTGACCTGATCGTTCAGGATCGACCAGACCGGCGACATGCCGGACCCGGCGCCCACAAGGATCACTGGTCCTTGTCGTTCTTCCCGTCGGAAACACATCCCGTAGGGTCCTTCGACGCGCACTTCGGCACCGGCTTTGATGCCTCCATCGTCGAGTTCGTTAGAGAACCGTCCGTCTGGGTACTTTTTGATGATGAAGCCAAGTTTTTGGGTTTCGCTCGGCGGATTTGCCATGGAGAACGAGCGTGTAATCTCCTCCCCCATTTCTGTTTTGACCGTGATGTCGACATATTGACCCGCCCAAAATTTGAGAGGCGCATCCAGCTCTATTTGGACACCGCGAATATCGTGGGTCAGTTTATTGAAATCGACGATCTTTCCGGTGAACTGCTTGACCGGAATGGATTTCGCCAGAACTTCTTCGTCGTAGTTGAGCAGCTCGATTTCGACATCGCTATAGGCCAGCGTCCGGCACATCAGGATGTGGCCACTGTCCTTTTCCATGTCGTTCAGGGCGAAGGTGGAGTATTTCAGCATCTCCGTTTCGCCATCCAACTGGACGCACTTGCAAGCCGAACACTGTCCTTCCTTGCATCCGTGGGGCAATGCGATGCCCTGGCGGAACGCGGCGTCAAGGATGGTTTCATCCTCCTCGACCTCGAATTCCACGCCGACCGGCTCCAATCGGACTGTGTATGTGTCCGTCATCGTTTCCTCCCTATCCACGTCGCGCGACTTTCGCGCGCTTGGGGGCGAGGGCCGCGCAAACGGCCCTCGCAGTTCTGCAATCAGTTGCAGGGATTGATGGTGAATCCGGCCTGATACTCGGCGATATGCGCCGCGCGGTCGGTTTCATTCATGCCGCGCAGCATGTTCAACGGCGACCGCAGAGTGTGGCCACGGACGTGCTCCAGCTTCCACATGTCCTTGTCGTCGAACCGCAGGTGCGGTTGCGGCACAAGGGTTTCGCCGTCGTCGCGGACAAAGTTGAGATCCTTGATGGCATCCGCCAGATCCCAGCCGTCGTAGACGCTTTCCCATTCGCGCTTGCCCGAGAACTTGCCCATCGCCGGGGTCGGACGACCCTGGTATTCGTCAGCAAAGGCCTCGACGGCGGTCCAGCGGTCCAGTTCGTGCGCGAATGTGTGCAGCTGACCGTCGATTTCGTCGACCACCATGTCCTCGCGGATGAGGCAGGGCACAAGGCACGACCAGCAGCGGTGCGGATAGACGTAACCAGTATCCTGGTTAAAGGTCATGACCGTCTCGCCCGGCTTGGACAGTTTGGCATACCACTTCCAGTATTCGCCAAATTCCGCATACCAGCCCGGGTACTTGTTTTCGAACCATTCGAAATCTTTTTCGGTCTGGGCTTCGATCCGCCAGAAGTTCACCGGCCAGCCAACCGAGAAGAACTGAGCGACCTTGTGGACGTAGTTCTTTTCAGTGATCCGCTTCCACGCTTCTTGAACGTCGTCGTGGTGGATCTTCACGCCGTATTTTTCGAGCGGCAGCATGTAGGTCCGGTAGTAGTCTTCGAAAATCCACCGGTGCCACATCTCGGCATAGGATTCTTTGTCCTTGTCGCGGTTGGTGGTGCCGTATTCGATAAATGTCCCGATGGCGGCGTCGACGATGGCGTGGTTCTGCCAGAAGGCATAGCGCAGGTCGCGTTCCAGCAGCAGGTGATTTTCCGGCTCTTTCAAAGCAGCCATCAGCAGGGAGTGACCATTGCCGATGTGGCGGCTTTCGTCCGACTGAACCGACAGGAACACGGTCGGCAGGGCGTAGTCACCGTTGCGCGCAGCCTCAGACGGCATTGCCACAAACAGCGTGTTGGTGAACGCGGTTTCCGCAACCACCGTCAGGTACATGCAGGCGGCGGTCATGGTATCGCCGGTGATGAACCCCTCGCCGAACTGGCGGCCGATGGTGGTGGCGTAACACTTGCCGAACGCCTCTTCGGTGATGTCAAATCCAGCCGGGTCGATGTAATTTTCCATGTACCACTTTTTCAGGTTCATCTGAATCGTGGAGTGGCGGAATTCGTCGACCATCTGCATGGTAAACCCGGTGCGCAGGTCTTCACCCGGTGACAAGCGCGCCACCATCGCCATCGAGCGCGCAGCCGAGATTTCCGGGAACGGGATGATCGCCAGGAACAGCTTCATCCACTCGATCCAGCGGGGCTCCACGTTGCGGAACATGTCGCCGCGCAGCGCCGCATCAAGCGCGCCGTAAACCCGGTTATCCTTCTCCTCTTCCATCGGGAAATAGGACCGCAGGACCTGCTTCATCGGGTCGCGCGGGGCCTTGGTGATCTTGTAGTCCGTCGGGTAGGTGCTGGCCTCCTGAACATAGGAAGGATTCCAGCCGAGATCCGAAATCTTCTTGGTTGCCTCCCCGATCGAGATACCACGTTGAGACGTGATCTTATTAAGCGTCAAAGTCATGCCATGAGCCTCCTTAAAGCTCTGCAGCCGGTTGCCCGGCCACCTGTTGGCGGCTTTTGCCGTTGCGTCGTTGAGCGCCTGACGGTCAGGCGCCGGTTCTCGGCAAAGGTTGAAAAGCTGGACACTGCCCGATGTCGCCTTAGTTCACGGTAGCGACGTAGTTGGAGGCTGGTGCCTTACTCCCTGTCCTTCGTTCTTTGAGCCGACCGTTTGGCTGGCCGCCCGCATCTTGTGTCCTTCTTCTGGCAAGGCTGGTTCCAAAATTGAGGAGACACAGATTTTTTCGGCAACAAACCCATCAACCAACTGATTTCAGAGTATATTTTCTGTAGAAAAAATTTGCGTGACGTCTGAAACCCGGAAAACGCACATCCTGACGCAGAGACGGATTGTCGCATAACGTTACAGGCGTTTCATTGCCGCCTTTACAAAGCGTTACACTGTCCGATTTGGCAGAAATCTCTGGACGGTAATTCTGGTGGTATCGACCCGGAAAACCGTCCCGCACGAGGTGCGCAATCCTGTGAAACAGCCTGCAGAAAGGCCCCGATTGGGGCCTCTGTCGGTGAAGATTTTGTGGATTGGAGGGGGTGTGAGACTCGGCAAATCGGTCCGAGAAAAACGCCGTTGGCTTTCCGGCCCGAGTCAGGCGTGGCGGCGGCGTTTTGCAGCTGGCGAGATACCGATTTCCTGACGGTAGCTGGACACCACGCGCCGCGAGACGGCAATGCCATCGGCCTGCAATAATGCCGTCACCCGCCGATCAGATAGCGGTCTTTTCGGATCTTCCTTGGCAAGGAGCGCCCGGATTTTTGCCTGCACATAAGGTTTGGACACCTGCGTCCGGGACGAAGCCGTGCCGCCAAAAAGCGTTCGGCCAGCGACAATCCCGTTCGGCCCTTCAATCAACAAACCGTTGAGAACACGGCTGACCGTGCTGAGGTGAAACCCCGTAGCCTGCGCAATGTCCGACATGGTCAGCGGTTCCATGGCCGCCGCACCGAGGCGGAAAAACGCCCCCTGACGGTCGACCAACACGCGCACAACTTGACGCAAGGCCGATTGGCGCATCTCCAGCGCCTGCTTTAACGCCCGCGCTTTGGCCAATGCTTCGCGGGTCTCTGCCGTCTGGCCATGTCTGGGCAACTTGACGATCTGGATGTCTCTTTGCATGGCCGACAGAAAGTCGATATCCCAGCCATCGCCTTGCGGAGTGATCCGAACATCCGGCTCTCGCACTAGGGTGGGATCATTGCTAAAGGCGCTGCCCGGTTTGGGATCAAGACAGCGGATCCGTCCAAGGCAGTCCTGCACCTGTTCCTCGTCCAGTCCCGTCGCCGCGACAAGGCCCGCCATACCCTTGGCCTCCACGATCGAAAGGGCCGACAAGACACGCGCCATGTCATCGGTCAGCGCATTTCGATCCTCGAGTTGCAGACGCAGGCAATCCTCAAGGTTCCGTGCAAACAACCCGGCCGGTTCCACCCGTTTTTGGACAACCTGCAGCGCTGCGTCTACCAATCTGGTCGGGAGTCCAAGGCTCTTGGCGATCTCGTCGGTCGCGCGCCCCAACCATCCCGAAGGTTCCACCTCTTCCATCAGAGCGGTGATAACGCGCTCCATCATTCCGCCCTCGGCAAGCAAGCCCGCCAACGCTCGAGAGACATGATCGTAAAGACTGCCCGCCTCTGCCACGGCGGCCATTTCCAGCACATCCGTGGCACCGGATGTGGTCATCGGCCTGCGTCGCAAGATGAGCATCGGATTGTCGCGCGCCGCGTCTTCCAGATGCGCGTCCAATTCGCCCGCCGACATTTGCAGAACACTGACCACCTGTCCCAACCGGAACACCTGACCTTGTTTTGTACGCAGTTGAAACCCTAGCGTCATGGCAACATCCGGACGACGTGGCGCAGACAAATTGCTGGCCTTGAACGGCGGGGCCGGTCTATCGTTGGCCGAAGAAGCCCTTGAATTGCAGTGTGATGAGCAAGACACCCCCGATTGGCAGTATTGTCCCGCTTGTTGGCGCAGCGCCGGAATTGTCTTATCCTGGCCTGTCTCCGCAATTGCTGGCCCGCGTAAAACAATTGTGGTCGGCGGCGGGCTTGGATTTTGACAGCACCTGGCGCGGCGGCCTGCGCAGTCTGCCCGGGTTCCGCGCAGTTCCTCGGGTTGAGGCCTCTGTCAGCAGCACCGACGTGGATCTTATTTTCCTGTTCGATCAATGCGTGATCTGGGTGCGCGCCTTTCACGAGGCAACAAATGCCGGCAAGGCGCGGGAAAGCAGCGGGTTGAGCCCGGCGCAATGGCACGGGTTGGCGGCAATTTCGGCCCGGCTTACCGAACAGCTTGCGGCTTTGCGTCTTTTGGCCCTGACCGATCTGCCGATGCCCGCAATGCAGATTGCCCGGTCGATCACCGAAGACGTGGACATGGCGTTGGTGCTGTTGATCCGCCCCAAACTGGCCCAACGCTTTGCCGAGTGTCGCACAGTTGATGAGGCCAGCGATTTCTGGCGTCGCCACATCGCTGGTGGCCGCGCCTTTCGCAGCATTTCCGAAAGGCTCTATTCCGTGGGCATCGACCATTCGGCCGACACCGCCTACGCGAAATGGCGCAAATCCGTGCTCACCACGCTGGGGGCTGCAGTCCACAGCAACGCCCTGAAAACCAGCGTCACGACGCGGCAACAAGGCGATGTTCTGTTGAATGGCGACAGCCTGCACTTTGCGGCCTTCCGTATCCATGAGCTTTGTGCCTTTGCGCAATTGATCGAGCCGGACCTGATCGACGTACTGCAAGGCGCATACCGTTCGGTCAGCACAGCAGAGGCCACGGCCCGCACGCTTGGTGCGCTGGCCGGTCCGCTAAGCGGTATTCTCGTCAATCAGATCGCCAGCTTGTCGGCACCGCCTGCTGCCTCGCAACAGGCGGGCAAACCCAATTAATTCGGGCGGTTATCCGTCTGGCCAAGACGGTTTTCGGCCACCCAGCGCGCGGCAAGCACCAGCGCTCCGGCGGCAAAATCCTTGCCGTGTTCGTCGACCATTTCCTCTGCAACCTTCGCGAGTTGCTGGAAATACCGGTCTTTGCTTTGCTCTTCTGTGGACAAGGCTTGTGTCATGGATCTCTCTCCCTTGGAGTTGTTGTTATTTGAACATGTTCTTGGGGAACGTCGTGATCGAAAGCGATCCATCCTCCCCTGCGATCGCCAGATGTGCGCCATCGTCAGACCAGGCCAGCGCATTGACCGCGGCACCCGTACCTTCGCGCAACAGCATTTCATCCGGGTGGCCGATCCGGCAGATCATCACCAGCCCGTTCACATAACTGACGGCGCAAAGATCCCGCTTGGGGTGCACCGCAATCCGATCGACAATCGTCAAACCCGGTTTGCCGGTTTCAATAGGCGTGCCTTCATGCTCGCCAAATGGCAGGTCGGGCAGATCCCAGCCCACCACCCGGAACGCGCCCGACGCGACCATTGCCCCGGCCTTGTCGCTAAAGCCCACCGTGCGGACGGCCGCCGGGAAATCGACGATCCGGTCAGCGATGCCCGCTTGAGCATCGACCAACACCACGGCCTTGTCCTCACAGCCAGCGACCAGCCAGCGCGCGCAGGGCGACCACGCCATATTACTCACCTGACCGACACAGGGGACGGTTTTGCGCACTCTGAGATCTTCGGTCGAGACGAGGCTGACCTGCCCGCCCCCCCAACATCCCGCCACACGACCATCCGGTGAGACAACGATCCGTGAGACTTCGTGCGGCAGGGTTGCGCTGCAAATCTCTGCGCCGCCTTCGGCAACGGCCAACACCAGCACCTTGTCACTGGCCATCAAAACGCGGCCATTGCGCGGTGCGGCGGCCAGCGCCGTAACGGCATTGGTCGGCGCGGCTGAGACGCGCAGGGTCTGCCCACGCCCCGTGGCCCGCCACAATGCACCGCTATCGGCGTGAGAAAAGGCAAATCCCTGTTCGCCAAGCCGACACAGCAGGACATCAGGCCGCGCAACAGGCTCTTCGCTGACCACGGGCAATGGCAGCGGCTTGGTCCGGGGGCGAATACTGGGGCGTCCGGTGTCAGCCTCGACCCGAACGCGGCTTTCGGGGTGTTCGGCGTCATTGACAGAAAAAAAGGCCATGCGGCCATCGCCCAACACCGCGACCACAGAGGTTCCCGCGCCATTGAAAAGAACATGGCGCACATCCGTATCCAGAACCCATGTCCGGGCTATAAGGTCAAACAGCGTCATCGCCTGTGGCGGCTTGTGCATTGTCATTTAGCGTTCCTTCGTGATGACGGTTTCAAGCTCTTCGTCCAGAGCCGAGAGCTTCTTTTCCAGATCGGTGATCTTGTTCAAATTGGCGTCGCGCGCGGCGTCATTGCGGGCCTGTTCGTCCTCATGGGCGCTGTCGGCCACGCCGTCGCGTTCGTCTTTCAGGTCCAGCACCATCATCCCGCTGGCTTTCTGGTTCAGCCGCAGTTGCGTGGTGTTCGCCTCGGCGATCTGGAGTGTGACCTCCAACCGATCCTTGAGGATTGCTTCGATGCTTCGTGATTGACCGCTCATGACAGCCCCCTGTAAACGACGGCCCATGTTCGACCCGAAAGGCCAACACGATGATTGATCCCGCTGACATCCGCTTTTTTCAGGCGTTGCAGCAGGTCTGCCGCCAAACCGACGGCGTTGATCAGAGTTGCCAGAACGCCATTGGCCACGCGATCAAGACCGGCGATCCACACGACTTGCGGGCGGCGCGTCAGGCGGTGGACAGCCTTGATCAGAGAACCCGGGATCAGGTGATGCGGCAGGTTCACCAGCGCATGGCGACCGACCTGACGGCGATACTGGATGCCATGTCCGGCGCTCCCGGCAGGCAACGGCCGAATTGATCCGTTCCGGCGCTTGCGTGCCGGTGAAATCTGTTCTGATTCGTACATGGGTTCCCCCTCCCCTGGGCGCCCGGTCGTTCGAGTGTCGTAAAGGCTAGCAGAGCGACCCCACGACACAATGAATTCAGCCGGGATTCGGCGATTGCGCTGTGTCGTGACCGAAAAGTGTAAATTTGCGTTACGTTTGGAATCGCGGCCTGTAACGCTCTGTTTCACAATAATTTTTCTGCATCGCAGAAAAATGTGCCGCACTTGCAAAAGAAGCGAATCAATCACTTGATTTCATGACGCGTATCGCCCTTTGATGGCGATGATCCGCAGTTACACCATGCAGGCAGATGGACGATTTCCCCGATTTTCTGGAACAAGACGATCTGACCTTGCGGTTGCCGACCGATGCGGATCTGCCCGAAATCGCACGCCAGTTGAGCGACCAGCGCACGGCCCGCTGGCTGGCCACCGTGGCGCATCCGGTCGATCCCGAACAGGCCCGCGCGCTGCTGATCCACGGCCAACATCCCGGCGAGGCGTTCCGCCTGATCGAACGGGAAAACCGCGTGGTCGGCGCGCTGTGTCTGGGTGCCTCGCTATGGTACTGGCTGGACCCAGATCATTGGCGGCAGGGCATCATGCACCGCGCACTCACCTTGGCGATCTGCACCCGGTTTGCGCGTCCCGCCCCGCCGCTTATCGCCACCTGCCACGAAGACAATGATGCCTCCCGAGCGCTGTTGGCCCGGTTGGGGTTTGCGCCCTACCCGGTCGGCAGGCGCATGTTTTTTCAAGGCACGCAGACGGCGGAACCCTGTCGCGATTATCTGTTGGCACCCGAACAGTGGCACTTACTGCACCCGCCCGAAATCGCGGCCGGTCCGGCTCTGCTGCGTCCAGCGCGGCAGACAGATGCGGCCGCGCTGGTCCACATGCTGCCCGGCACCGGGGCCGGTCCCTGGCCTGCGGCAGAGGCCTTGCCGGCCTTTATCGAAACCCATCGCTACCGTGGCCGACCTGAGGGGCTACTCGTGATCGTGGACAACAATCGCCGCAGCATCGGCATGGCGTTGGAAAGTCATGGTCGCACCGCGCTGCTTTTCTTGTCTGCTGAGGATGAGACCCGCCATCGCACCCGGATCGAGGCGTCCCTTGCCACCCAATGGCCGGCCCCAATCTAATCTTTCAGATGGGTGTAGACCGTGTTGCGCGACACGCCCAGCCGCCGCGCCGTCAGCGCCACGTTGCACTGGCAGACCCGGTACATGCGACGAATCTCAAGACAGCGTTGCCTGCGAATGGACGTGCTGTCGCAACGCGGGCAGACCTGATCCGCCGCGTCCTGTATCGTCAGAAACCGGGCAACATGCACATCGCGCAGCACCCCGGCGGGACACTGCGCGGCCAGAACCTGAAGGTGGTGCCGCAAATCGTTCAGATTGTCCCGCCGGTCTATTTTGCCAAGCGCCTTGATGGCTTTGGCTGAAAGCCGGTGGTCCGGTGACAATTCTGCCAGCATGCTGCGGGCAATCTTGGGAAAGTCCGTGCGTGCCGCAAGGCTGGGCAGTTCGACGGTCAACATCCGCAATTCGCCAATCGCCCTTGGATGCCAGTCCACCTTTTCGGAATCGGTCCGATCCGTCGCCAGAACACACCATTGCCGTTCCGTGATTGCGTGGCGCAGGGTAGTAAGAAGACCGGCAAAGGCATCCGCCCCCAGATCCTCCAAACTCGCGATATTCTCGAGCACCAGCGTCCCGCCGGACTCCGCCATCAGATCGGGGGTCACATACCCCTGTAAGAGCGCGTGGACCGCCGCAATGCCTTGCGCTGCAGGGCCCAGGCTGTTGCAGTCGACCGCGATCAGGGTGCCCTCCCCATGGACATGACGATGCACCGCCTCTGCCAGCCGGGTCTTGCCGGTGCCCGACAGTCCCCGGATGCAGACCGCCTGCCCCAGCGACGCGGCCCGCTTGGCCACACGCGCGCATTCACGCACCATATCGTCGTCCAGAACGATAGCCCCCGTCTGCGGGGCAACCCGCCTGGCCGCCGGAACGTCCCGCAAGCGCCACCCACGCGCCACCTGCGGCTGCAATGATCCCGGGTGAAGGCGCGCGAAAAAACCGGCATTCGACCGATCCCACAGCTGCACGGTTTCCCCTCGGGCCAAGGTGCGCAGGACGGCCTGTACATCGCCCCGAAACAAGTCACTGAACAGACTGGCCGTGGCAAGATGCTCTCCGTCCAACAACCTTGCAGACATGCGGTTCGCCCCGGTGATCCTCCCGCCCTCATCGATGCCGATCAAACCAACGCTTTGCGTGGCTAGGTATTCCGCACGTTGGTGAAACTGGACGATGTAATCGTCCTGATGCGCATCGGCAAATAGCCGGTTTTCGATGTTCGTGGCTGCCAGAGTGACCAGTGCCTGAGTGTGATACTGCCGCTCCGTCACCTCTGACGACGCGTCCAGCAGCCCGACGATCCGGCCATCCGAGGCCATGATTGGCGCGGCGACACAAGACACACCACCATGGCACGAAAAGAAATGCTCTCCACCCATCACCATGCTGGACCGTCCAGACAACAGCGCCAATCCAAGAGCATTGGTGCCGCGCTTCTCCTCAAGCCAGATCGATCCCGGACGGATAGAGCGCCCGCACGGGCCTTCGCTAAAGTCCGCGTCCATAATCGTGTCCAGCACGACACCAGTCTCATCGGCAAAGGCACACATAAAATTGGCCCCGGCGATCTGCGCACTCAGTAGTTCCAGCTCTGGGCGGACAAGTCGCATCAGACGCTCTCGAGCCTGCCGGGCAATCCTGAGCGACTGATTGGACACCGCCGCATCCTCGGGCATGCCGCAAGGGTCCAGACCGCCTTGCAAGCACCTTTGCCAGCTTGCGGAAATCTCTTGCCGAATGGCGACAGACGCCAAAGCACTGCCCGTGCTCAACGTCTCGCGCGTCTGCACGAATGTCGATCTGGTCGTCATGCGACCGCCCCCTCCCAAGGTATCGGGCCATTTTCGGGCACCCAGCCTGAAAAGCAACCGGGATGTTCGTCGATGTCGGCAGAGTTTCGGAAAAGCGCCGATACCCCAAATCGCAACAGCGAACACTTGCTGAGCGCACGCACGCGCCGTCCCATTTTTCCAATCCTTCCGCAGATTCGCAGCATTTTCAAATCTTTCGGAAAAGAGCTGTTTCTTCATTGCGGGTGGTCCATGGCCACTCTGCGACGCATATTCCGGACAACACCTTTTTTGCCTTCAGGAGCATCCATGAGCACCAAGTACTATGCCCCACACGGAGGCCATCCCGGCCAGGACCAATTGCTGACCGACCGCGCAGTGTTCACAGAGGCGTATGCAGTGATCCCCAAAGGCACGATGCGCGATATCGTGACCAGCTTTTTGCCGTTCTGGGATCAAACCCGGCTTTGGGTCATCTCACGCCCGCTCAGCGGCTTTGCCGAAACCTTTTCGCAGTACATCATGGAAGTGCAACCCGGTGGCGGGTCCGATCACCCAGAGGCGGACCCAGAGGCCGAAGGCGTTTTGTTTGTGGTCGAGGGCACCGCCACACTGCGTGTCAATGGCCAGACCCATAAACTGACACCGGGCGGTTATGCCTATCTGCCGCCTTCCAGCGGCTGGACACTGCGCAACGACGGCCCGGAAACCCTGCGGTTTCATTGGGTGCGCAAAGCCTATGAGCCGGTCGAGGGGTTGGATACCCCCGATGTGCTGATCCTGAACGAGCAGGACATCGCGCCGACCGTAATGCCCGGAACAGACGGCAAATGGGCGACAACCCGTTTTGTCGACCCGTCCGATCTGCGCCATGATATGCACGTCACCGTGGTCACGTTCGAGCCGGGGGCCGTGATCCCGTTTCTGGAAACCCATGTCATGGAACACGGGCTGTATGTGCTGGAGGGCAAGGCGGTCTACCGGCTGAACAACGACTGGGTCGAGGTCGAAGCAGGGGATTACATGTGGCTGCGCGCCTTCTGCCCGCAGGCTTGTTACGCGGGCGGTCCCGGTCGGTTCCGTTATCTGCTGTACAAGGACGTGAACCGGCACATGCCCTTGCGACTTGGCCGCAGATAGACCGCCGCCTTCGCGCCTCAGGTCGGGGGTGCCGCAACCGCCCCCCCGATTGCAAAGGTCAAGTGCCGAGCCGCCTCCATCACGGGGCGGCTTAGCCGTTCGATATGTGCCTCGCTGACCCGACTGGTTGGCCCGGACACCGAGATCCCCGCCACCGCCTCTTGGTTCATGTCGAACACAGGGGCCGCGATGCACCGCATCCCAGAGTTCTTTTCCTCGTTGTCGACGGAATATCCCTGTGCTTTCACTGTCCGCAAATCCGCCTTCAGCGCCTCGGGATCGGCCAGCGTGCATTCGGTGAAAGCGATCAGTTCGGACATGGCCAGATGCCGGTCCAACCGATCCTCATCCATATGGGCCAGCAGAGCCTTTCCGATGCCCGACGCATGCATCGGTGACAGGGTTCCCGGCGGAAAAAAGGCGCGAATGTTGGCGTGCGTCTCGACCTGGCTGAGGAACAGCACCGCCCCCTCCTTTTCGATGCCAAGGTTGGCGGTCTCTCCGGTCGCCTCCATCAATTTACGCATGATCGGGCGCGCGCGATCCACCAGCGAGGTGCGCCGCAGGAACCGTGCACCGATGACAAAGGCTTGTGGCCCGATATGCCACAGCTGTTCCTCGGGATCGAACTCGACCAATCCGCGCCCCTCCAGTGTGACAAGGATACGGTAGACCGTGGCGGGCGACTGGCTCATTTCATCTGCAAGTAGGGTCAGCGGTTTGCCCTGAGCTTCGCTCAGATACTCGAACACCTCCATCGCCCGATCCAGAGATTTGATCGTGTTCTGGGCGGTCTTGTCCTCCCAACCCCGGGGCCTGCCGCGCGCCTTGCGGCGTGGTCCCGCGTCATTACCTTGAGAATCCATAAGAACCCTTTGTTTTTCAGTGAAAGGCGAATTCATCATATGAAAAAAACAACCCTCTGACAAACAATGATTAATCCGGACTTCACGCATTGTGCAGGTCATTTTCAAAATAGTATCGCGCACTCCGCCCCCCTCGTATGGTGCACATAACGATGGAAGGAGACCACCCATGAGCTTTCAGAACCCCGTTTTCATCCCGGGTCCGACCAACATCCCGGAAAACCTCCGCAAGGCTTGTGACATGCCGACGATCGACCATCGCTCGCCGCTGTTCGGCCAGATCTTGCACCCTGCGCGTGAGGGGGTGCGTAAGGTTCTCAAGAGCGACAACGCCGAGATCTTCATCTTTCCCTCGACCGGAACGGGTGGCTGGGAAACCGCGCTGACCAATACACTGTCGGCGGGCGACAAGGTGCTGTCGGCGCGCAATGGCATGTTCAGCCACCGCTGGATCGACATGTGTCAACGTCACGAGCTGGACGTGCAGATTGTCGAAACCCCATGGGGCGAGGGCCTGCCTGCCGACCGCTACGAGGAAATCCTGACCGCCGACAAGAGCCACCAGATCAAGGTCGTTTTGGCCACCCACAACGAAACCGCCACCGGCGTCAAATCCGATATCGCGGCGGTCCGCCGGGCGTTGGATGCGGCGGGCCACCCTGCCTTGCTGTTCGTTGACGGCGTGTCCTCGATCGGGTCAATGGATTTCCGTTTTGACGAATGGGGCGTCGACGTTGCCGTGACTGGCTCACAAAAAGGGTTCATGCTGTCTGCCGGTCTGGGCATCGTCGGTTTCAGCGCCAAGGCGATGGCGGCCACAAAGACGGCCACCCTGCCGCGCACCTTTTTTGACGTGCATGACATGGCCAAGGGCTATGCCAACAACGCCTACCCCTATACGCCCGCCGTCGGCTTGCTGAACGGATTGAATGTCGCATGTGGGATGCTGCTGACCGAGGGGCTGGAGAATGTCTTTGCCCGTCACACCCGGATCGCGTCCGGCGTGCGCGCCGCCGTCGCGGCCTGGGGGCTGGAGCTGTGTGCCGCCAATCCGTCGGTCTGGTCCGACACGGTCAGCGCGATCCGGACGCCGGACGGCTTTAACGCCACCGACATCGTCACCCATGCCGCCAACAGATACGGCGTCGCCTTTGGTGTCGGTCTGGGTGAGGTCGCGGGCAAGGTGTTCCGCATCGGCCACCTTGGCAGCCTGACGGACGTCATGATGCTGTCCGGCATTGCCACGGCGGAGATGTGCATGGCCGACCTTGGTCTGGACATCACGTTGGGCTCTGGCGTCGCTGCGGCACAGGACTACTATCGCAATCACGGGATCGCTGCCCAAAAGGACGCCGCATGATGACCGAGGGCGACATGTATATCCCGACCTATGAGGACATGCTGGACGCGCACAAGCGGATTGAGCCCTATATCCGCCGCACCCCGGTGCGCGTGTCGGACCACCTGAACGAGCTTACAGGCGCACAACTGTTCTTCAAGTGCGAGAACTTTCAGGAGCCGGGCGCCTTCAAGGTGCGCGGCGCTGCCAACGCGGTGTTTGGGCTGAATGAGGATCAGGCGAAGAAGGGCGTCGCCACACATTCGTCGGGCAACCACGCGTCTTGCCTCAGCTACGCCGCCATGCGGCGCGGCATCCCCTGCAACGTGGTTATGCCGCGCACCGCCCCGCAGGCCAAAAAGGACACCGTGCGCCGCTACGGCGGCAACATCACCGAATGCGACCCGTCAACGTCTTCGCGTGAGGCGACATTTGCTCAGGTACAGGCCGCGACCGGGGGCGATTTTGTCCATCCCTACAACGATCCGCGTGTGATCGCTGGTCAGGGCACCTGTGCCAAAGAGTTCATGGAACAGACCGACGGGATGGACATGGTTGTCGCCCCTATCGGCGGTGGTGGCATGATCTCTGGCACCTGCTTGACCCTGTCGACGCTGGCCCCCCAAACGCAGGTCATCGCGGCAGAGCCGGAACAGGCCGATGACGCCTATCGCAGCTTCAAGGCCGGGCACATCATTGCAGATGATGCGCCCAAAACCATCGCCGACGGTCTGCTGGTGCCCCTCAAAGAGCGGACATGGCATTTCGTGTCCACCTATGTGAGCGAGATATACACCGCGTCCGATCAGGAAATTATCGACGCGATGAAGCTGACATGGAAACACCTGCGCATCGTGATGGAGCCGTCCAGTGCCGTGCCTCTGGCCGTGATCCTGAAAAACCCCGACGCCTTTCGCGGCAAACGCGTCGGCCTGATCATCACCGGCGGCAACGTCGACCTGGACAAGCTGCCTTGGCTCAACGCCGCCTGACCAACCCGAACACCATCAATTCCGACAGAGGAGCGCGGACATGAAAGACATGACCAATCTCGACGATTTCGAAGTGGGCTATGACATTCCGGCCAAGCCCGGCATGGATGAGGCCGACATCCAGACCCCCTGCCTTGTGCTGGATCTGGATGCGCTGGAACGCAATATCAAAAAGATGGGTGACTATGCGGCGTCCCACGGGATGCGCCACCGGGTGCATGGCAAGATGCACAAATCCGTCGACGTGGCCAAACTGCAGGAAAGCCTTGGCGGCTCTTGTGGCGTCTGCTGCCAGAAGGTGTCCGAGGCCGAGGTGTTTGCCCGTGGCGGCATCAAGGATGTTCTGGTCTCCAATCAGGTCCGCGACCCGGCCAAGATCGACCGTCTGGCGCGGCTGCCCAAACTGGGCGCGCGCACCATCGTCTGCGTGGATGACGTGGCCAATGTCGCCGACCTGTCGGCGGCGGCGGTCAAGCACGGCACCGAAATCGAATGTCTGGTGGAAATCGACTGTGGCGCGGGCCGTTGCGGCGTGACCACCACACCGGCGGTTGTGGACATCGCCAAGGCGATCGACGCGGCCGAGGGCCTGAAATTCTCCGGCATTCAGGCCTATCAGGGCGCAATGCAACACATGGACAGCTACGCAGATCGCAAGGCCAAGCTGGATATCGCGGTCGCCATGGTCAAAGACGCCGTAGACACGCTAAAGTCCGAAGGGCTGGAGTGCGACATCGTCGGCGGCGGCGGCACCGGGTCATACTACTTTGAGTCGACCAGCGGCGTGTACAACGAACTGCAGTGCGGATCGTACGCCTTCATGGATGCCGATTATGGCCGCATCTTGGACAAAGACGGAAACCGCATCGACCAAGGCGAATGGGAAAATGCATTTTTCATCCTGACCAGCGTCATGTCCCACGCCAAGGCCGACAAGGCCATTGTCGATGCGGGCCTCAAGGCACAGTCAGTCGACAGCGGCCTGCCGGTGATTTTTGGCCGCACGGACGTGGAATACGTCAAATGCTCGGACGAACATGGCGTCGTCATGGACCCGACCGGCGCGCTGCAAGTCAATGACAAGCTGAAGCTGGTTCCGGGCCACTGTGATCCAACCGCCAACGTGCATGACTGGTACGTCGGCGTGCGGAACGGCAAGGTCGAAACCGTCTGGCCGGTGTCGGCGCGCGGTCACGCCTACTAAGCCTGTCGCTGGGTAAGGAAGGTCCGTCTCGGGAGGAGGCGGAGAGACGCCCGTGTGTATGCTCGCCTTCCGGCAATGGCACATGGGCGCACGAAATCATTGATACTGTTCGGCCCCCCGCTGATCGTCTGCCCCCTTGCCGCGCACTGCGTCCCGGCGGTCATTGGCGCGTCAGCGGGGCCAAGGTCGAAACCCCCATTGGGAGACTACCATGCTGATCGTACCCGAACGCGAAATCGCCAATCTGATGACTCGAGACGTGGCTTTTGACGCGGTCGAAAAGGTGTTTGCCGCCATGGCATCCGATGACGCCTACAACTTTCCTGTCGTGCGAGAGGCCATTGGCCACGAGGACGCCCTGTACGGCTTCAAGGGCGGCTTTGACCGCGCTGGTCTGACGCTGGGTCTGAAGGCGGGTGGCTACTGGCCGCACAATCTGAAAAAGCGCGGGCTGATCAATCACCAGTCCACGGTGTTCCTGTTCGACCCCGACACCGGAATGGTCAAGGCGATGGTGGGCGGCAACCTGTTGACGGCCCTGCGCACCGCGGCGGCGTCGTCGGTGTCTATCAAACATCTGGCGCGCAAGGACGCCAAGGTGCTGGGCATGATCGGGGCGGGCCATCAGGCGACTTTCCAACTGCGCGCCGCACTGGAGCAGAGCACATTCGACAAGGTGATCGGCTGGAACTACCACCCCGAAATGCTGCCCAACATCGAAAAGGTCGCGTCTGAGGCCGATGTCCCGTTTCAGGCAGTGGACCTGCCGGGGATGCGCGCGGCGGATGTGATCATCTCAATCACCTCGGCTTTCGGCCCGTCGCTGATGGCCGATCACGTCAGTCCCGGCACGCATGTGGCCTGCATGGGCACCGACACCAAAGGCAAACAAGAGGTCGAGGCGGCGTTGCTTTCCCGCGCCGCCGTCTTCACCGACGAGGTCGCGCAATCGGTCAGCATCGGCGAGGCACAGCACGCCGTGGCGCAGGGTCTGATCCGCGACAGCGACATCGCCCAGCTTGGCGCGGTGATCAACGGCAGCCATCCGGGACGGACGTCGGACGACCAGATCACCCTGTTCGACGGCACCGGCGTCGGTCTTCAGGATCTCGCGGTTGCCGCGGCGGTGGTTGACCTGGCAGTCGCACAGGGCATCGCCATCGAAGTCGATTTCTGACGCCGCTCCCGACAGGGAAAGTGACAGCTTCCAACCGCCCCGGCCCCTATGGGACCGGGGCGGTTGCGTTCAGAAAAGGCGCAGCAGAAAGATCACGCTCATCCCGTAGCCGATGGCAGCAACGATGGCACGGACGACCCATGCAGGGATGGCCTTGGCGACATGCGCACCGGCGTAGCCGCCGATGATCGCGGCAACCATCATCACCATGGCCATCGGCCAAACAACAATCCCGGCCACGGCGAAGGTCACAACCGAAATTGCCGACAGGGCAAACGACAGCCCGCTTTTGACGCCGTTCATCAGATGAATGTCGCGCCAGCCCCAGAGCGCGAAAAGCGCCAGCAAGACAATCCCCAATCCGCCGTTGAAATACCCGCCGTACAGGCTGACCAGAAACAGACCAACCGCGCCTTCGGGGCGAAAGGCGCCCGCCGCATGTTCTGCCCATGCTTTCAACTGTGCGCCGAACAGAAAGGCCGTGGTGGCGAACAGCAACAAAAAGGGCACGATGAGTGAGAAGGCTTCGTTCGACGACACCAGCAGCAACAGCGACCCGACCAATCCTCCGGCCAGCGTGATTGCCGTCAGGCGGATCAACTGTCGGCGCGACAGGGTCTTGAGCTCGGCGATATAACCCAGCGTGCCGCCAAGGTATCCGGGGAAAACCGCAACCGTGCTGGTGGCATTGGCCGCCACCGGCGGGACACCCGCCCACACAAGCGCCGGAAAGGTCAAAAAGGTGCCCCCGCCCGCGATGGTATTGACGACACCCGCTCCAAATCCCGCAAGTATCAGAATAATATAGTCCAGGCTCATTTTTTGGTCTCCCCCCCAAAAGCCAAAGCGGCGCGCTTTCGCACGCCGCTTCGCCTGTTTTTTGGGCAGGGTCAACGCCGCCGGGTGTCGTCAGGCCTGACCGCTCTGTCCCAACGACCCTTTGCCATGTCCGGCCATAC
>TARA_R100000789_G_scaffold294_10_pt1 | contig 41134 bp, 39 predicted proteins | sample TARA_R100000789 | Tara Oceans TARA_R100000789 (sample SAMEA2623403) | marine metagenome | biome: marine biome (ENVO:00000447); feature: mesopelagic zone (ENVO:00000213); material: "saline water (ENVO:00002010), including plankton (ENVO:xxxxxxxx)" | depth 450 m
CGGAAATCGGTCGGCCAGCGCGCGCAACTGTGCCAGCGGCCTGCCGCCATCGCCCATGTAATTCTCGGCGTGCACCTCAAGCCAGCCCACCGGGGCGGGATCGTTCAGGATGGCCGAATAGTGCTGCGGCTTGTAGCCGGCACCGGGCAAGGGGGGGAGAGAGCTGGCTCTGTCGAACATTGGTTTTTGCATCCGCCATCAAAAAGTCGCGGGGCGAACGGTCCGCCCCGCGATATAGTATAAATCAGGCCTCGGGCAGATCGCGCTCAAGCGCCTCGAGCGAGCCCATCCGCGCGTCACCGTCTGCCATTGCGGGCAGTTCGATGTCGGCGCAGGTGCCGGCTTCGACGAGGGTCCAGGCGTTGCCCTGATAGTCAACGGTCGAGGTGCCGGCGCAGGTGGTGCCGGGGCCTGCGGCGCAATCGTTTTCACCGGCGAGGCTGACGCCAAAGCATTTTTCCTGTTCCATGGCCTGAACGCCCGATGCGGACACTGCTGCGGCGACGATGCCAACAAGGGCGGCGGTCTTGAGAGTGGTGGACATGTGAAATTTCCTCCGGATTTCTGATTTGAAACTTGTCCGAGGGCCGATCTGCCCTGCGGTGACACCAGAGTGCGCCGAGACTTGGCTTCGGACCATTCACGGGCCCGTGCATCACGGGGGCGTCAGGCCGCGTGTCGCGGGCGTGAACCTTCCAGTGCTGGAGGGTGCGATTTCGGCCCGGGAAAAGGGCGTATTGAAATGATTGTTGCGATTCAAACCATGCTGCAGGGCAGAATGTTACAGGTTTCCCGTCCGGTCCGGCGGGGCCGACACGGCGTATCACGCAATTTGTCAGGCTTGTAACGCAGCAGCCCGGCGTTTCCGTCGCAGGTTTCGCAAAAAAAGTCGGCCGCCCCGATTGGGACGGCCGGAATGTCTTTGATTTGGTGTCTGTGGATCAGTCGCGCAGGTCTGGCGCAGTTGCGTCCGCTGACAAAAGCGCCACGATCTCGTCCAGTGCCGCCACCTGCGTCTGCTTTTCGCCAAGGCGGCGGACGGTCACGGTGCGTTCTTCAACTTCGCGGTGGCCGACGGCAAGGATCACGGGCACCTTGCCGACCGAATGCTCACGCACCTTGTAGTTGATCTTTTCGTTGCGCACATCCGCCTCGGCGCGGACACCGGCGGCGGTTAGTTGGGCGACTACCTCTGCCACATAATCATCCGCCTCCGATGTGATCGAGGCCACAACGACCTGACGCGGGGCCAGCCAGAACGGCAGCTTGCCGGCATGTTCCTCGATCAGAATACCGATGAAGCGCTCGAAACTACCCAGCGTCGCGCGGTGCAACATGAAGGGCCGTGTCTTGTCGCCGCTTTGCGCGATATAGGACGCACCCAGCCGTTCCGGCAGGTTCGGGTCGACCTGAAAGGTGCCGCATTGCCAGACCCGCCCGATCGCGTCGGTCAGGTAGAAGTCCAGCTTGGGCCCGTAGAACGCGCCGTCGCCCGGTTCCAGCACATAGTCGCGGCCCACGGCCTTGATCGCGTTCTCCAGCGCGTTTTCAACATAGTCCCAGCTTTCCTCGGTGCCGACGCGCTTTTCGGGGCGGGTGGCAAAGCGAATTTCGAACTCGGGGAAGCCCAGCTCGCGGTAGATGTCGGCGAGAAAGTCGATGAACCGCGCGCATTCCTCCTGAATCTGATCCTCGGTGCAGAAGATATGCGCATCGTCCTGCGTGAACCCGCGCACCCGCATGATACCATGCAAAGCGCCGGAGGGTTCAAACCGCGAGCACGATCCGAATTCGGCCAGCCGCAGCGGCAGGTCGCGGTAGGATTTCAGACCCTGATTGAACACCTGCACGTGGCAGGGGCAGTTCATCGGCTTCAGCGCGTTGATCCGAGTCTGGTCGCGGTTCTTGGAACTGGCGTCGTCGTTTTCGCCATCGCGGGACTCATCGACTTCGACAAGGAACATGTGGTGTTGGTACTTGTCCCAGTGGCCCGAGGCCTCCCACAGCTTGCGGTCTACGACCTGCGGGGTGTTGATCTCTTTATAGCCACCTGCGCGCTGCTTGCGGCGCATGTAATCCTGCAACTGCGTGTAAATCGTCCAGCCGTTGGGGTGCCAGAACACCTGACCGGGGGCCTCTTCCTGCATGTGGAACAGGTCCATCTCGCGGCCCAGCTTGCGGTGGTCGCGCTTGGCGGCCTCCTCCAGCATGTGCAGGTGCTTCTTCAGGTCTTCCTTGTTCTTGAAGGCGACGCCGTAGATCCGCTGCAGCATCTGGCGCTTGCTGTCGCCACGCCAATAGGCCCCAGCCACGCTCATCAGTTTGAAGGCGTCGCCGGGGACTTGGCCGGTGTGTTGCAAGTGCGGGCCACGGCAGAGGTCTTGCCAGTGGCCGTGCCAGTACATGCGCAGCGGCTCATCGCCGGGGATCGCCTCGATCAGTTCGACTTTATAAGGTTCATTGTTGGCCTCGTAGAAGGCCACCGCGCGGGCGCGTTCCCAGATCTCGGTGGTGACGGGATCGCGGCGGTTGATGATCTCTTTCATCTTCTTTTCGATCGCGCCGAGGTCTTCGGGGGTGAACGGCTCTTCGCGGTCAAAGTCGTAGTACCAGCCGTTGTCGATCACCGGACCGATGGTGACTTTGACGCCGGGCCACAGTTCCTGCACCGCGCGCGCCATAATGTGCGCAAGGTCGTGCCGGATCAATTCCAGCGCGGGTGCCTCATCGGCCAAAGTGTTGATCGCGATATCTGCGTCAGCCTCGATCGGCCATTGCAGGTCCCAGTGCGCGTCGCCCACGGTGGCGGAAATCGCCTTCTTGCCAAGCGATTTGGAAATGCTCGCAGCCACTTCGGCAGGGGTCACGCCCTTGTCGAAGTCGCGTTTTGAGCCATCGGGAAAGGTCAGGGAAATCTGGGCCATCAGCCTCAACTCCTCGTCAGTTTGGCGCCCACGGAACGCCCGGTTGCGGGTTATGTTTTGCGGGCCTGCTTTTGCGCCTGTCGAGTGGAGCTGTCAAGCTGTGTCGGGGCTGGCGTCACAGCCCGGCTTTCAGGAAATGCTGGCGGATCTCTTCCAGTACGTCGTCCGGGGTTTGGGGATCTTCTGCAAAGAACCAGTATTCGCCGTAGGGGTCGTGAATGGCGATCTCCCAACCGCGCCAGGAAAAGGTGATCCACGCGTCGGTGACGGACTGGACGTTTGCCTTGCGCTTGACGTGTTTGAGCCGCCTCAGGCTGCGCCAAAGCTGGCCGGGCGATTTCAGGATCGGCAGGGTCAGAAAGTTCCGCGACCCGTCGCGCATCCTGAAATCCGTCAGTGATGTATCCGGGTCCATCTGCCCAAGCCCTGTCGTGAATGTGATGTAAGCGTAGCGCTGTGCGCGGCCCCGCTCAATGAGGGCTTTCATGACCTGACGGGCTCTGCCACTGTCTGGCCGGTCATACCCGGAGGGAACCATGCAGACATATCAAGAGATCCTGAACATCGCGGCAGACCGCAAAGGCGGTAAGGACGCGGTGCTGGCGGATATGCCCAAGGTGCTGAGCGCGGATGACCTTGCCGCCATTCCGGACAACCGCTGGCTGGCGCAAATGGCGCGCGGGATTTTTCAGGCCGGGATCAGTTGGCAGGTTGTGGAAAACAAGTGGGTCGGCATCGAAGAGGCCTTCTACAACTTTGATGTCGGGCGTGTGGCCGTGATGTCCGAAGACTGGTTCGACGAATTGCTGGACGATCCGCGCATCGTGCGCAGCCCGCCCAAGGTCGAGGCGATCCAGCACAACGCCGCCTTTATTCAGGAGGTCGCCGCCGAGGCGGGCAGTTTCGGGCGCAAGATCGGCGATTGGCCGGCTGAGGATTTCGCCGGGCTGTTGGAGTGGTTGAAAAAGAACGGTTCGCGTCTGGGCGGGGCCACAGGGGCCTACGCGCTGCGGTATCTGGGCAAGGAAAGTTATGTGCTGTCGCCGTCCGTGGTGGCGCGGCTGGAGGCAGAGGGCGTGATCGACAAGGAGCCGACCTCGAAAAAGGCGATGGCGGCGGTGCAGGCCGCGTTCAATGCGTGGAAGGCGGAAAGTGGCGAGAGCCTGACGGTGATCAGCCGCGTATTGGCGCAAAGTATCGACGGCTAAAGGAGCGCTTGCCCGACGGATGTGGTGCGCAGCGCAGCAGTCCGGGATCGATCTGCGCTGCGCTCTTGGCGCGGAACTGGATGCGATTAGCCTTGCGGCCAAACGCTTATGCGCCGGTAACGCGCCAGATGATGTCACCCACGTCATCCGCCATCAGGAGCGACTTCTTGTCCGCGCCGAGAGTTACGCCGACGGGACGTCCGTAGGCGATCTTTTCATCGTCGGACAAGAAGCCGCTGAGAATGTCCCGCGGCGGGCCGCTGGGGGCGCCGTTCTCAAAGGGCACAAAGATCAGCTTGTATCCGCTCAGTTTGGAGCGGTTCCATGATCCGTGCTGCCCGATCACCATGCCGTCGCCGAATCCTGGCAGAGTTCCTGCAGGCATCCAGCACAGACCAAGCGACGCCGTATGCCCGCCCAATGCATAATCCGGCTTGATCGCGCGTGCGACCAATGCGGCGTCCTGTGTGACCCGGTCGTCTACCGTGTCTCCCCAATAGCAATAGGGCCAGCCGTAAAAGCCGTCCTCTTGCACCGAGGTCAGGTAATCCGGCGGCGTTTCGTCCCCCAGTCCGTCGCGTTCGTTGACAACCGTCCAAAGCGCGCCGGTTGTCGGTTCCCACGCCATGCCGACCGCATTGCGCAGCCCCGAAGCAAAGATACGGGCTGCGCCGGTCTCGACATCCAGTTCCCAGATTGCGGCGCGCCCCTGTTCTGCCTCCATGCCCTGATCGCCGATATTCGACAACGACCCGACACCAGCGTAGATCTTGGTGCCATCGGGTGACACGATCAGGCTGCGGGTCCAGTGGCCATGCGGTTTGAAATCGACCAGCTTTTGCCCGGTCCCGGTCAGCGACGTCGCATCAGGCGTATAGTCAAAAACCACGATGCCATCGGTGTTGCCGAGGTAAAACCGGCTCCCGATCAGCGCCATGCCAAAGGGCTGGTTCTGGATCTCGACAAACACCTCGCGGATTTCGGCCACCCCGTCGCCGTCTGCATCCCGCCACAGGGTCACGCGGTTGGCGCTGACGCCGATCGCCTTGGCCCGTCGCATTGTCGCCTGTGCCGCGTGGTCCATCAGTGTCTTGGGCGGCCCCGCCTGTTCTTTCGATTCCGCGACGAGGACATCGCCGTTCGGCAGGACCTCGATCCAACGGGGGTGCTCCAGTCCGGAGGCAAAGGCGTTGACCTTGAGCCCGGGCGCGCAGGTGGGGACGTGGCCGTTTTTCCAGCCTTGGGCGACGGGCATTTTTAGCGTCATGATACCCTGTTTGCGGGCATCGGGGATCTGCGGGCTGGCGCCCATGGCCTGATGTGACGGCGCGCCAACGCGACGCAGCAGCGCCACGGCACCCCCCACCATAGCAGTCGCCTTTGCGATAAATTCCATGTCCGGCCTCCGTTCTGATCGATGACCATCCTTGCCAGTGTCCACGACACGCAACAACTGTTTTCCCGTACAGGGGGGGTGCCGTGCAAACTGTGCGCGACGTAGGTTCGGACATCTCGGGCAAAGTCGCGTGGCAGTTCTTTGTTCACATAACTGACAAGAACATCGCCCATAAGGCCGAGGCTCGTCAAAAAAGTTTGACCATTCGGTAAACGCTGCGCATCCTGTGGCAAAACACGATCCGAACAAAAACAGGGGAAGACCATGACCAAGACATTGCTAACCACGACCTGCCTCGCCCTACTGGGCCTGGCACAGGCGGCGTCGGCCGACACGCTTCGGCTGCTGACTTGGGGCGGCTATGCCCCCGACGAGGTCATCGAGATGTTTGAGGCCGAGACTGGCCACACCGTCGAAGTGACCAAATCCAACAACGAAGAAATGATTGCCAAGCTGCGTGCCACGGGCGGCGGCGGCTTTGACCTTGTGCAGCCTTCGCAGGACCGGGTCATGGGTCCGCAGATGGAATTCGGAATCTACAAACCCATTGATGTTTCCAAGCTGGACCAGTCCCTGTTCATCCCGTCGATGTTGATGGCCACCATGGCCAACACCACCGTTGGCGACGAGGTCTACGGTGTACCGCATGTCTGGGGCACCTCCGGTCTGGTGATGAACACTGCCTTGGCGGGTGAAGTGGTCAAGGACTACACCGACCTGTGTGATCCTGCTGTCGCGGGCAAGGTGTCCTACCGCCTGAAGCGTCCGACGCTGATCGGATTTGCCTTCGCAATGGGCGAAGATCCCTTTGCCGCCTACGGCGACGAAGAGAAGTACAAAGAGATCATGGGCAAGGTCGAGGCCAAGTTGACCGAGTGCAAGGCCAACGTCAAAACCTACTGGGGTGGCGGCGATGAACTGATGAACCTCGTGCGTTCGGGCGAAGTGACCGCGTCGATGGCATGGGACACCGGCGGCTGGAAGCTGAACGAAGACAACGCTGACATCACCTTTGTCGCGCCCGCATCGGGTGCGCTGGGCTGGATCGATACCTTTGTTCTGCCCGCCAAGGGGCAGGCCGATGATGCCGCCTATGCTTGGATCAACTTTGTGATGCAGCCGGAAATTGCGGCCAAAATCACGGCTGTGGCTGGCAACTTCACCGCTTCTGCCGGGGCGGATGAATTTGCCGAGGAAGCGCTGAAAGCCAAGTATCAGGCCAGCTTTCCGCAGGAGGCCATCGACAACATCAAGTGGTATCCGCCGGTTCCCGCCGGTCTGGAAGCCATCGAAGGTGACGTCCTAGACCGTGTCCAAGCCGCCAACTAATCACTTGTGACAGGGGCGGCATCGGTAGTCCCGGTGCCGCCCATTTCGTTTCGGACAGACCCTGAAACGCCTTGAACGGACCTCTGCATGACCCCTGATCTGGAATGCGCTGACCTGGTGAAGCAGTTCGGCCAAACAACAGCCGTAGACAACGTCTCTTTCTCGGTGCCGCCGGGTAGTTTCTTTTCGATCCTCGGACCGTCGGGCTGTGGCAAGACGACAATCATGCGGATGATCGCGGGGTTTCTTGATCCAACATCCGGCGACATTCGGATCAAGGGCGGATCGGTTCTGGACACGCCGCCCAACAAGCGCCCGGTGAACATGGTGTTCCAGCATCTGGCACTGTTCCCGATGATGACCATTGCGGAAAACATCGGTTATGGGTTGCGGCGGCAGAAGATGCCAAGGGATCAGATCGGCCGTAAGGTCGATGAGGCGCTGGACCGGATCGGCCTGCCGGGCATCGGCGGACGCAAGGTGGATGAACTGTCGGGCGGGCAAAAACAGCGCGTCGCCATCGCCCGCTGCATGGTTTTGGAGCCGGATGTCCTCTTGCTGGACGAGCCACTGGGCGCGCTGGATCTGAAGCTGCGCGAACATATGAAAGTGGAACTGAAGGCGCTTCAAGCGGCCTTTGATACCACGTTTGTCTATATCACCCATGACCAGTCCGAGGCGCTGGTGATGTCCGACCAGATCGCCGTGATGAACGCCGGACGGTTTGAGCAGGTCGGCACCGGGCAGGATCTGTACTATCGCCCGGACACGCCCTTTGTGGCCGGGTTCATCGGTGAAGCGAACCGCTGGAAAGGCCGGATTGAGCGCGCAGAAGGCTCTTCGCTGGAAATGCGCACAGAGACGGGTCTTGCGATGCGCGCGACGGCTACCGGCACCCTGGCCCCCGGCGACACCGCTGAGATTTTCGTGCGGCCCGAGTCGATTCGCCTTGCCGCCACTGCCGAGGCGCTCAGCGCCTTTGACAACCAGTTGCAAGGCACTGTCACCAGTATCTTGTTCAACGGCGCGGCCTCTCGGGTGCTGGTACAGGACAGCGTGGGCGAAACGCTGGAGGTCACCTTGCCCCAGTCGGGGGAGTTTGCGACCCTAAAGCGCGGTGACACGCTGCACATCGGTTGGGGGGCTGCGCAAGCCACCTGCTTTGCGGTGGCGGCCTGATGCGCCTGCATGCCCGGATCGGATTCATCTTGTTATTGACACCGCTGGTGTTGTGGCTGGGTATGCTGATCGTCATTCCGCATATCGACATGTTGCTGATCAGCTTGCGCGAACGTATCAGTTTTGGCGTCTATGAAACCAACCTGTCCCAGTACGAAAAGGCGCTGACAGAGCCGCTGTATCTGCGGACATTCTGGCGCACGGCCGTCATGTCGGTGCTGGCCACGGCCATCACGCTACTGATCGCCTTTCCTGTGGCCTACTACATCGCCAAGATGGCCAAGGGCCGGTTGCAACAGGTGCTGTTCATGCTGTGCCTGATCCCGTTCTACGTCTCTGAACTGGTGCGTACCTTTGGCTGGATGATCCTGCTGCGGGAAACCGGACTGATTTCGAACCTGTTGCAATGGGCCGGACTGGCGGACCAGCCGGTCGAGATGCTGTATAACGATGCGGCGATGATGGTCGGCCTTGTCTACACCTCCATGCTGTTCATGGTGGTGCCGCTGGTCACGACGTTGGAAAGTCTGGACGATAGCGTGATCGAAGCGGGCTATGATTTGGGTGGCAACGGTGTGTCCGTACTGCGCGAGATCATTATCCCCCACGCCATGCCGGGCATTGTTTCCGGCTGTATCGTGGTGTTCATGCTATCGTTGGGCAACTACCTGACGCCGACGATGCTGGGCGGCAAGGACAGCCTGTGGTTCACCGAGATGATCTATAACCAGTTCATCGTACGTTCGAACTGGGAGCTGGGGGCGACCTTTGGCTTTATGCTGCTGGTGCTGTCGTCGGTGATCGTCTGGGGCATGTTGCGCCTGACCGGCCGCACGCTGCAAGAAACGATGGGATAAGGTCATGATCCCCACAATTCCCCAGTCCCGCAGCTTTCGCCTGATCTACGGCAGTTACGTCCTGTTGTTCTTTCTCTACCTCGCGCTGCCGCTGACCGTTGTCGCAGTCTTTGCGTTCAACGACAGTCAGTTTCCCTCTCTCCCTTGGGAAGGGTTCACCTGGAACTGGTTCTTCGGCGATACCCGCCCGCAGATCGGTGTCTTTCATGAACGCGGCATTCTGCGCGCGGTTGGCACTTCGGGCTTTGTTGCCGCTTGCGTGGCGGTGATGTCGGTGGCTGTTGGCACAACCAATGCTTTCCTTTTCAACCGCTACGAGTTCCGCGGCAAGGGCGCGCTGTATGTTCTGATGCTGCTGCCACTGGTCGTCCCCGGCATCGTTCTGGGTATCTCGATTCTTGTGTTTTCCTCGACCCTTGCGAATGGTGTGTGGGATCTGGCGCAGATGGACATTCAGGCGCTGCGACCGGGCCTGTTACTGGTGATCCTTGGCCAGTTCTCATTCATCACCACCATTGCCACGCTGGTCATCACCGCGCGTTTGCAAAAATTCGACCGCACATTGGAAGACGCGGCGCTGAACCTGGGCGCCACGCGCCTGACGGCGGTGCGGACCATCACCATCCCGTTTCTGATGCCCGCCATGATCGGTGCGGTTGTCGTGGCCTTTTTGATGAGCTTTGAGAACTTCAACACCACGCTGATGCTGGTGGGGTCGGATGCGCCGCTGACGATTGCCATGTTCGACCGCCTGAAAGAGGGCTCTACACCGCTGCTGAACGCGGTGTCGCTGTTGCTGATGTTGGGCTCATCGCTGTTGGCGCTTGTGGTGATCCTGTTCCAGCGCCGCTAGGCGCTAACGATCAGGCGTATCGTCGTTATCTGTCCGGGGATATGACGATGTCCGTGCCCCAACCGCTGCACAGCGATGGCAGGTCGGGCGGCGGGGTGGCGTCGGTAAAAAAGATATCGACATCCGCGAGCGAAGCGATCCGTGCCGGTGCGCTGCGCGCGAATTTGGTGTGATCGGCCACAAGGTATGTCTTGCGCGACTGCCGCAGGATTGTCCGGCTGACACTGACCTCTCGGATGTCGAAATCCAGCAGATCGCCGTCGCGGTCCAGTGCGGAACAGCCGATGACCGCCAGATCGAACTTGAACTGCCGGATCGTCTCTGCCGCCAGATTGCCGATCAGGCCGCCATCGGAGCGGCGCAATTGCCCGCCGGTCACAAGGATTTCGCAGGTTGGGTTGGCGACCAGAATATTGGCGACGTTCATATTGTTGGTCACCACCATCAAATGTTCATGATGCAAGAGTTCGCGCGCCACCGCTTCGGTCGAGGTGCCGATATTGAGGAACAGCGAAATGCCGTTCGGGATCTGCGCGGCGCAGGCCTGCGCTATGGATTGCTTGGCCAAAGCGTTCAGCGAACGGCGCTCTTCGTACCCGATATTCGTTGTTCCCGAAGGCAGAACAGCGCCGCCATGTACACGTTCCAGCCGTCCAGCCTCGGCCAGGTCGGTCAGATCGCGGCGGATGGTCTGGAGCGTGACGCCGAAATGTTCGGCCAGGTCATCGACCGAAACCTTGCCATCGCGGCGGGCGATTTCAAGGATCTCGGGATGACGGAAGGTTTGTGACATCAGTGAATGGGGTCCGGCGGGTTACGGGCGTTCACGGCCTTGGCGAGAGATACGGTCTCGATACAGTCGCGGCCGCGGTTCAGGATGGCAACCAAAAACACAAATCCAAGGTCGCCGTGGTGCCAATTGTGACGGATTCGCACATGGGATCGGTGCGAAATGTTCGCGTCTGGCGGAAAAGCGAAAGGAAACGAAAAGAATAATCTTGCGTCACGACATGGCGAGAGTCATAAGTCTGGTACTGCGAACTTGGAGGAGATTCGCTTGGCAGACCCGACAATCAGCAGGACGCTTGATTTCTTCATCATTGGTGGGGGTATCAATGGGTGCGGTATCGCGCGGGACGCCGCCGGGCGTGGCGCAAGCGTTGCTCTGGCAGAGATGAACGATCTGGCCTCTGCCACGTCATCGTCCTCAACCAAGTTGTTTCACGGTGGTTTGCGCTATCTCGAATACTTTGAATTCCGTCTTGTCCGCGAGGCGTTGATAGAGCGCGAAGTGCTGCTGCGTGCCATGCCGCACATCAGCTGGCCTATGCGTTTTGTGCTGCCTTATCATAAAGATATGCGGTTTGAGTCGGATACACCGACGTCCAAACTGTTGAGTCTGTTCATGCCTTGGATGAAGGGGCGCAGGCCTGCATGGCTGATCCGGCTGGGCCTGTTCATGTATGACCACCTTGGAGGGCGAAAAATCCTGCCCGGCACGGCGACCCTTGATCTGGCGGGGGCGCCAGAGGGCGCGCCCCTGCAGGATCGGTTTGCCAAGGCCTATGAGTATTCCGACTGCTGGGTAGAGGATTCCCGCCTTGTGGTGCTGAACGCCCGCGACGCCGAGTCTCGTGGTGCGCAGATCATGACGCGGACCAAGGTTTTGAACGCGTCCAGTGAAAACGGCCTTTGGCGCGTCGAAACGCAAAATACCGAAAGCGGAGAGAAGAAAATCTTTCACGCGCGGATGCTGATAAACGCTGGCGGGCCATGGGTGGGGGACATTATCCAGACCAAGGTGCGGCTGAATTCGCGCGAAGGTGTTCGATTGGTGCGCGGCAGTCATATCGTGACCCGCAAGCTGTATGATCACGGCAAGTGTTATTTCTTTCAGGGCTCCGACGGGCGGATCATCTTTGCCATTCCTTATGAGACGGATTTCACCCTGATCGGTACCACTGATGCCGATCACGCCGATCCGTCGCAAAAACCCGAATGCACACCAGAAGAGCAGGACTACCTGCTGACTTTCGCCAACCAATATTTCAGTGAGCAGTTAGACCGCAGCGACATCGTCTGGACCTATTCCGGGGTGCGTCCGCTGTATGACGATGGAGCAAGCAGTGCGACAGCGGCCACGCGGGACTACACGCTCAAGGTTGATACCAGCGGCGGTGCGCCCGTGTTGAACATTTTTGGCGGCAAGATCACCACCTATCGCCGCCTTGCAGAAAGCGCGCTGGAACTCGTGGGCGAGCATCTTGACATGAAACAGGGCAAATGGACTGCAGGCGTCGCCTTGCCGGGCGGCGACTTTCCGGTGGACGGCGTTGCGGCGCTGGTCGCCGATCTGAAGGCGGGGTTTCCGTTCCTGACGGATTTCTGGGCCATCCGGCTGGTCCGCGCCTATGGTACACAGGCGGCAGGCATCCTTGGCGATGCAAGGGAGGCCGCCGATCTGGGGCAGGATTTCGGCGCGACCCTGACCGAGACAGAGATCACTTGGCTAATGAACAACGAATACGCGTGCACGGCACAGGACGTCATTTGGCGACGCAGCAAACTTGGTCTGCGACTGACGGACGACCAGATCAGCGTGCTGGACAACTGGATGGCGCGTCGTCGCCAATCCGCCGCTGCGGCCGCGGAATAAGGAGGAGGACGCGATGACGCTGGAATTGAGAGGCGTTTCAAAGATCGTTGACGGGGTGATGCATATCCACCCTACCGATCTGACGCTGGAGAACGGCACGATGAACGTGCTGCTAGGGCCGACTCTGTCGGGCAAGACATCCCTGATGCGTCTGATGGCAGGGCTGGATGCGCCCAACACCGGGAAGGTGTTCTGGCAAGGCGAGGACGTCACCGGGATGCGCGTTCAGGACCGAAAGGTCGCGATGGTGTATCAGCAGTTCATCAACTACCCGTCCATGACCGTTTACGAGAACATCGCGTCGCCGATGAAACTTATGGGCATCGACAAGGCCGAGATCGACCGCCGCGTGCGCGAAAGCGCCGAGTTGATGAAGTTGACGCCGATGTTGAACCGCAAGCCGCTGGAACTGTCCGGAGGACAGCAGCAACGCTGCGCGCTGGCCCGTGCGCTGGTCAAGAACGCCGGTCTTGTGCTGCTGGATGAGCCGCTGGCCAACCTTGATTACAAGCTGCGTGAAGAGCTTCGGGTCGAGATCCCGAAGATCTTTGAGGCCTCCGGCGCGATCTTTGTCTATGCCACAACCGAACCGGAAGAGGCGCTGCTGCTGGGCGGCAATACGGCGGCGTTGTGGGAAGGGCGGGTGACCCAGTTCGACCTGACGCCGCGCGTCTACCGCCAGCCAGTGGATGCCACGACAGCCCGGGTTTTCAGTGATCCGCCGATGAACTTTCTGCCCATCTCCAAGACCGGAAACCGGATCATGTTCGGAGAAGGCCAGAGCGCCCAGGCGACTGGTAAGCTGGCTGAACTGGCGGATGGCCGCTATACGGCGGGGTTCCGTCCGAACCATCTGGAGATTGGCAAACACGCTGCCGACGCGATGGAGTTCAAATCCACCCTGAACGTGACAGAGTTGACCGGGTCGGAGACCTTTGTCCATCTCGACCACCACGGCGAACGCTGGGTCGGTCTGATCCACGGGGTTCACGACCTGACGCTGGGCGCAGAGCTGGCAGTCTGGCTGGACCCGCGCCACGTCTACATTTTCGGCGAAGACGGCAAGCTGGTTGCACCAGCGGCCTACGCGCTCGCCGCCTGAGGGGGAACCGATGGCCAAGATCACACTCGACAACCTGGCACATTCTTATATGCCCGCGCCGAAGTCGGAAGACGATTTCGCACTGAAAGAGCTGAACCACGTCTGGGACGATGGCGCGGCGTATGCGCTGCTCGGCTCTTCCGGCTGTGGGAAATCCACGCTGCTCAACATCATCTCGGGGCTGTTGCATCCCAGTCAGGGACGTATCCTGTTTGGCGACAAGGACGTGACCGACGCCCCGACGGCGGAACGCAACATCGCGCAGGTGTTCCAGTTCCCGGTGGTCTACGACACTATGACCGTGCACGACAATCTGGCCTTTCCGCTGCGCAACCGGGGCCGGGATGAGTCCTATGTGGCGGAACGTGTGCAGGAAATCGCCCGCATGATCGGCATGGAAGAGATGCTGAACAAAAAGGCGCGCGGCCTGACGGCGGATGCCAAGCAGAAGATCAGCCTTGGCCGCGGCATGGTCCGCAAGGATGTGAACGCCCTGCTGTTCGATGAACCGCTGACCGTGATCGACCCCCACATGAAGTGGGAGCTGCGCACGCAACTGAAAAAGCTGCACCACGATTTCGGCCACACCATGATCTACGTCACCCATGACCAGACAGAGGCGCTGACCTTTGCCGACAAGGTGGTGGTGATGTACGACGGCCGCGTTGTGCAAATCGGGACACCCGAAGAGTTGTTCGAACGGCCAGAGCATACCTTTGTGGGCTATTTCATCGGCTCGCCCGGCATGAACGTGATCCCGGCGCAGGTTAACGGCAACAAGGCCATCATCAGTGGCGCGCATGTTGATCTGGCGCAGGCGTACCAGCCGCTTGACGGTAAGGTCGAGATAGGGGTGAGGCCGGAATTTGTGCGGCTGAGCCAGACCGAGGGCCTTCCGGTCAAGGTTCGCCGGGTCGAGGACGTGGGCCGCCACAAGATCATCCGTGCCGAATTTTTCGGACATGACATCAATATCATCGCCAGCGAAGACGATCACATCAGTGCGGACATGAACCGTGTCGCCTTTGATGCCAATCACGTCAACGTCTACGCCAACGACTGGCGTGTTCAGGGAGCGGCTGCGTAATGGAAAAGACAGTCAACCAAAAGGCATGGTTCCTTGTGCTGCCGGTCTTGCTGTTGGTGGCCTTTTCGGCGGTGGTCCCGCTGATGACGGTGGTCAATTATTCCGTTCAGGACACGTTCGGCCAGAACGTCTTCTTCTGGGAGGGGCTGACCTGGTTTGAGGAAATGCTGAGCTCGGAACGGATGTGGGATGCGTTGGGCCGTCAAATGATGTTCTCGCTCATCATCCTCGCAATCGAGGTGCCGCTGGGCATCTTCGTGGCGCTTAACATGCCCAAGTCTGGGTTTTGGTCGTCCCTCTGCCTTGTGCTGATGTCCCTGCCACTGTTGATCCCTTGGAACGTCGTCGGCACGATCTGGCAGATTTTCGGCCGCGTCGACATTGGCCTGCTGGGCTACACGCTGGATGCGCTGGGGATCAACTACAACTATACGCAGGACACCGTGGCCGCGTGGATCACCATCGTTGTCATGGACGTCTGGCACTGGACCTCTCTGGTGGCGCTGCTTGCCTTTGCGGGCCTCAAATCGATCCCCGACGCCTATTATCAGGCGGCCAAGATTGATCAGGCCAGCCGCTGGAAGGTGTTCCGCTACATCGAACTGCCTAAGATGGCCGGCGTTCTGATGATCGCCATTCTGCTGCGGTTCATGGACAGCTTCATGATCTACACAGAGCCGTTCGTCGTCACTGGCGGTGGCCCGGGCAACGCAACGACCCTTTTGTCGATCGACCTTGTGAAAATGGCGTTGGGGCAGTTCGACCTTGGACCGGCGGCGGCGTTCTCGCTGATGTATTTTCTGGTGATCCTGCTGGTGAGTTGGGTTTTCTACACCGTGATGACCACTCTTGAAAAGCGGGATTCCTGAACCATGGCGCATACCAATAACGATCTCTCGGGCGGGCTGGATATGTACACCCAAAAGAACCGCAAACCTTTGGTGAAGTTCAACAGTCGCGCCGTGGTCATGACCCTGTACCTGCTGTTTCTGCTGCTACCGATCTACTGGCTGCTGAACATGAGCCTGAAGACCAACACGGAGATCCTGAACTCCTTCACCCTTTGGCCGCGCAATCTGACCTTTGCGAACTACGCCACCATCCTGACCGATCCGGCGTGGTACATGGGCTATGTAAACTCGCTGATCTACGTGGTGATGAACACGGTGATCTCTCTGGCGGTGGCCCTGCCTGCAGCTTATGCCTTCAGCCGCTATCACTTTATGGGCGACAAGCACCTGTTCTTTTGGTTGCTGACCAACCGGATGGCGCCGCCTGCGGTTTTCGCCTTGCCGTTCTTTCAGCTGTATTCGTCGGTCGGCCTGTTCGATACGCATATCGCAGTGGCGCTGGCGCACTGCCTGTTCAACGTGCCGCTGGCGGTCTGGATCCTAGAGGGGTTCATGCGTGGCGTGCCCAAGGAAATCGACGAGACGGCCTATATCGACGGCTACGGATTTGGCCGGTTCTTCGTCAAGATCTTCATGCCGCTGATCGCGTCCGGCATCGGGGTCGCGGCCTTTTTCTGCTTTATGTTCTCATGGGTTGAACTGCTACTGAGCCGCACGCTGACCACGGTTGACGCAAAGCCAATCGCCGCGATCATGACCCGCACACAGGGCGCCAGCGGCATCGACTGGGGCGTGCTGGCGGCCGCCGGTATCCTGACCATCGTGCCCGGCGCGCTCGTGATCTATTTTGTCCGCAACTACATCGCCAAGGGCTTTGCCCTCGGGCGGGTTTAATCCGGGAAAGGGAGGACTTCCAATGGACTGGATGGCATGGACCTGGCCGACCGCGATCTTCTTCGCCGTCATCGCCACGCTGCTGATCACCTTCACCTTTCTGGCGATCAAGTTTCCGGAGACGCCCCGGACGGGCATTCTGCGGATTGAAACCACGCGTGGGGATCGTCTGTTCATCACGCTGCTCGGCTCGGCCTTTATCAATCTTGCCTGGCTGGGACTTGTGGGTGTGCAACAGCCACTCGCTCTTGTCGTTTGCCTGATCTACGCGGTCGCGGTGTTCCGCTGGGTGTAGATCAGTCCGCGTGTCCGGGAAGGGAGGAGCCCGGCCACCGTACCGAACGTCCTCAAATAAAAATGGTACCAATGGGAGGATACCAATGAAACACAACCTCAGATCCACAACAGCGGCGTTGCTGATCCTTGCGGGTCCGGCATTCGCCGACATGGACGCGGCGCGCGCGTTCCTGGACGCGGAGATCGGCGATCTGTCGTCGCTTCCGCGTGCTGCGCAAGAGGCGGAGATGCAGTTCTTCGTCGACGCGGCCAAGCCCTTTGAGGGCATGGAAATCAAGGTCGTCTCGGAGACGATCACGACGCATGAGTATGAAGCGCAGGTGCTGGCACCGGCGTTCACTGCAATCACCGGCATCAAAGTCACGCATGACCTGATCGGCGAAGGCGACGTGGTCGAAAAGCTGCAAACGCAAATGCAGTCCGGTCAGAACATCTATGACGCCTACATCAACGACTCCGACCTGATCGGCACCCACTGGCGGTATCAGCAGGTGCGCAACCTGACCGACTGGATCGCAAACGAAGGCGCGGACGTGACCTCGCCGACGTTGGATCTCGACGATTTCATCGGCCTCAGCTTTACCACCGGGCCGGATGACAAGGTCTACCAACTGCCGACCCAGCAGTTCGCGAACCTCTACTGGTTCCGCTATGACTGGTTCAACGACGAAAAGAACAAGGCCGACTTCATGGACCAGTTCGGCTATGAGTTGGGCGTTCCGGTCAACTGGTCGGCCTATGAGGATATCGCCGAGTTCTTTACCGGCCGTGACCTCAGCCATATGGGCGTGGATGGCGACATCTTCGGCAACATGGACTACGGCAAGAAAGACCCCAGCCTTGGCTGGCGTTATACCGACGCGTGGATGTCCATGGCTGGTATGGGAGACGTCGGTGAACCCAACGGCCTGCCGGTCGATGAATGGGGCATTCGCGTCAACGACCAGAGCCAGCCTGTCGGCTCTTGCGTCGCGCGCGGTGGCGCGACCAACGCTCCGGCGGCGGTTTATGCCGTGACCAAGGCGATCGAGTGGCTGGAGAAATACACGCCGCCCGCCGCCGCAGGCATGACCTTCTCTGAGGCGGGTCCGATCCCGGCGCAGGGCAATATCGCCCAGCAGATGTTCTGGTACACTGCGTTCACCGCCGACACGGTCAAGCCCGGCCTGCCGGTCATGAACGAGGACGGCACGCCCAAGTGGCGCATGGCACCCAGCCCGCACGGCGTCTACTGGAAAGAAGGCCAGAAGGTCGGCTATCAGGATGCCGGGTCCTGGACGCTGATGAAATCCACGCCCGAGGATCGTGCTAAGGCGGCCTGGCTTTACGCCCAGTTCGTCACCTCCAAGACCGTGGATGTGAAGAAGTCCCATGTAGGCCTGACCTTCATCCGCGAATCCACCGTGCAGCACGACAGCTTTACCGAGCGTGCGGACAAGCTGGGTGGCTTGGTCGAGTTCTACCGCTCGCCGGCCCGCGTGGCATGGTCGCCGACCGGCACCAACGTGCCTGACTACCCCAAGCTGGCGCAGCTGTGGTGGCAGAACATCGGCGATGCCATGTCTGGTGCCAAGACCCCGCAAGAGGCGTTGGATGCGCTGTGCGCGGACCAAGAGCGTGTGCTTGAGCGTCTGGAGCGCGCAGGCGTTCAAGGCGACATCGGTCCCAAGTTGAACGAAGAGCGTGACGCCGAATACTGGTTCGCCCAGCCCGGTGCGCCCTTTGCCAAGCTGGCCGAAGAAGACGAAGAGCCCAAGACCGTCAGCTACGATGAGCTGATCAAGTCCTGGCAATAAGCCTTCCTCCCCGGCCGGGGCCCTTCGGGGCCTCGGCCACCTTCTTCATTCATCATGACATGTCAGGCTCCTATTGGGGCACACCACACATCGCTCTGAGGAGACGCGGTCCATGACTCATGTTCTGGCCATTGATCAGGGAACCACATCCACCCGTGCGCTTATGTTTGATGGGTCCATGACGGTTGTTGGCAGCGCTCAGGAAGAATTCGATCAACATTTCCCCGCCAGCGGCTGGGTAGAGCACGATCCGGTCGATTTGTGGTCCACAACCGCCGCGACCTGTCGCGCCGCCATCGAAAAAGCCGGGATCGGTGCGGGGGACATCGCCGCCATCGGCATCACCAATCAGCGCGAAACGACACTGGTCTGGGACCGCAAGACCGGAAAACCCATTCACAACGCAATCGTCTGGCAGGATCGGCGCACTGCCTCCATGTGCAAGGCGCTAAAGGATGACGGGTTCGAACCCGCCGTGACCGACCGCACCGGGTTGCTTCTGGATCCGTATTTCTCGGGGACAAAGCTGGCCTGGCTGCTGGACAACGTCGAAGGGGCTCGGGCACGGGCAGAATCTGGCGACTTGGTGTTCGGTACTGTCGACAGCTGGCTGGTATGGAACCTGACCGGCGGGGCCGTGCATGTCACAGACGCCACCAACGCCGCCCGCACAATGCTGTTCGATATCCGAAAGGGGCGCTGGTCCCGGACAATCTGTGACCGCCTTGGCATTCCAATGGCGATGCTGCCAGAAGTCCGCGACTGCGCCGCTGACTTCGGAATGACGCGGCCGGATCTTTTTGGCCGTGCGATCCCGATTCTTGGCATCGCGGGCGACCAGCAGGCCGCCGCCATCGGGCAGGCCTGTTTCCAGCCCGGCATGATGAAATCGACCTATGGCACCGGGTGCTTTGCGCTGCTGAACACCGGCGACACGCCGGTAGTGTCGCAAAACCGACTTCTGACCACCATCGCCTATCAACTGGATGGCGGGCCAACCTATGCGCTTGAAGGGTCAATCTTTATCGCGGGGGCGGTGGTGCAATGGCTGCGCGACGGGTTGCGGATTATCCGTGACGCAAGTGAGACGCAGCCATTGGCCGAGGCGGCGGATGCCGGGCAAAACCTGATCTTGGTCCCCGCTTTTACCGGTTTGGGCGCGCCGTATTGGCAGCCGGATTGCCGAGGGGCCGTCTTTGGCTTGACCCGCAACTCTGGCCCCGCCGAATTCGCGCGTGCGGCGCTGGAAAGCGTGGGATTCCAGACCCGCGACCTGCTGGCGGCGATGCAAGCCGACATGGGGAGCGCGGGTGAGGCGCTGGCGCGCCAAGCCCGTGCCGCTACGCTGCGTGTGGATGGCGGGATGAGCGCGTCGGACTGGGCCATGCAGTTTCTCGCCGATATTGTCGGTGCCCGTGTCGACCGCCCTTTGGTGCAGGAAACCACCGCTATGGGCGCGGCATGGCTTGCCGGACAAAGAGCGGGTCTTTACCCCGATCAGGCCGCGTTCGCGGCGCAATGGGCCTTGGACCGCAGCTTTGTGCCCGACATGCCGGAAGACAGCCGTCGCGCCAAATACGCGGCCTGGCAGCGGGCGGTTCAGGCGACGATGACGTTCTGAGTCTAGGTTGATGTCGGCCACCCGCATCGTTCGACCTGTCGCCTTGGAGCGCGCCTTTGCTGCTGCGGAAGGGCGGATAACGGACGGCCCCAGTTTCCAGAAAAGCGCTGGCCTCGGCAACGATGGGCATGTCCCGCAAGTGCGGGAAAGCCCCGAAATCCGCAAGGGGCAGGGATTTATCGCGGCGTCGGTTTCACCTACCAATTGCAGCGCCGTGACCAGATTGGAGCCAGAAAACGCCAACCGACGCTGAAAGATCGGAATGCTGATAATCTCGGCCTCTTGCGCCTCTGACCAGCCCGCCCCGTTGGGCAACCCGTTCCGCCAGACCGCCGATGGACAGGCCCTCTTGCATTTTAGTTCGTGTGGCACAGGGTGCCGATAGCGACAGGTTTTCGACCACAATCCTCAAGATCACAACAGGGCGATGTGGTACATAGTCAACCGCGCCGCGCAGGTCCTAACGTGACAGGCTGCGCACGTCGCACCCGGCCAACAGGATGCATCCTTGTTTGGGATCCCAACGGTGTTGGAGCAGCGCGAGGAGTGAGGACTTCCCAATGCCGCTGGATTCTGTCAGGCGCAGTTTCGTGCCGGCGGGGATGTCGAAAGTGACGCCTGTTGCGATGTCTCGGCGTTCTACCGGACGAACCAGGGTCAATCGACCTGAACGACCTGTAGCGTCGCGGTGCCCATTTCGCCGCCCGAGGGCACCAGCTTCTCGCCGGTGCGCATCAGTGCCTCGGCGTCGTAAATGCCGATGTCGTCATTGGTTTCGGCCACATAAATCTCCTTGGCATCGGTTGAGATATTTATGACGCAATAGGTGCGCGGCAGGTCCACGCGTTGACCAACTCTCTGGTGTCCACGTCATGTTGCGACAGTTGGGTGTAGACGCCGTACAGCAGGTTCTCCGCGTTCGGATCGCGCACGCCAGAGAACATCAACACGTCAAGCGAGGCAAAACCCTGTACCTCTGTTTCGCCGGTTTCCAGATCGACCGCGGAATAGCCTTAGACGAAATCCGCAAGTTCTGTCTGCGTGTCGTCGCTGAAGACTGCGGCGGTGTACATCAGCATGAACCCAGCGTTCTGGATGCCTATGGGCCGAAAGGCCAAAACAGTCGGCGGGCTGTGCAGGGGGCGGTCCCCAGCTGGATTGGGGAATGGCGACCTCTCGTGTGCCGGTTGCGGGGTCCATGTCGTAGATCTCATGCGCGCCGATATCGATCGTGCCGTCATCGCCGGTCTACATCACGGTTGACCGGCGCGGGCAGGATAAGTGCGGACCGGCTCTGTCTCTAACCCGCCACTGGCGGCGTAGACTGCGAATTCCGGCTCCACTACCTTATTGCAGTCGATCAGCTTTTTGGTGGGGGAGTTTTCTGACCCATCCGCTGCGACTGCCAAAGAGCCGATGGACCGGCGCGAGATCTCGTCCGTGGGCCGGGCGACGTAGAACACCTTTTCACAGGTTTTGATGTCGATCCCGATCACCTCCTGCCAGCGGTTGACCGGCACATAGGCCGGATTGTCGTCAGGTGTCATCTGGATCAAGCTCGGGCTCATTTCCGTGCCCTTAGGGCGCTCCTTGATCACGGCAGGTTCGGACGTGTCAAAAACATAGAGGTTGCCGGGTTCGGCCACGACGACTAGCAGATCCTTCGCGGCGGCGGGTGCGGTCGCCACATAAAGAGCGGTTAGTGGAAATGCGTGTGTCGTCATGCGCCTCATGTGTTCGAGGCTATGGAGAAGACGGTGCCAAGTGCACGCCAGTCGTCACCGTCACCCGTGCTCTCGCCGGGCGCGCTTTGTGGCGTGACAGCAGCATCCGTGCCTTGGCGGCAACCGCGTCGTAGGATCCTTTGCCGCCGATCGTCTTGTGGTTGAGGTCATGCAGCGTCCTTGGTCTGTCCATCGACACGGTCAGGCCAAAACAATGATCGTCCAGACAGTCTGCCAACGATTCCGTAAGCAGTGTTACGTCGGTGGTCAGGGTGCAGCGCCCTTCCTTGCCGAGTGCCGCAAAACGCGGCTTTGCGTGGGCGACCATGTCGCGGATCAGTGGCATGTTCGACAGCGGCTCACCGCCAAACAAGACGATGTTATAGGCTTTGTGGTTCGGGCTTTCGTTCAGCAACAGATCGATCGACTGCTCCGCCGAGTCAAAGGCCGTTTTACGCCCGGCGCCGGGGGTATCAAGATCCTCCTTGTCGTAGTAGGTGCAAGCTAGATTGCAGCTGGTGGTCACGTTCGTTCGGGATGATCGTAAACAGCGGAAAGTTCTCGATCTTGATGTCGAGGCGTTCCGCCTTGGCCGGGCTGGCGTCGGTGAGGATGTCCAGGTCCAGTAGTCGCTGCTCCTGTGCGGCAAGGCCGCGATCACCACGCCGTGACGCTATCAGGTAAGGCTAGCCTGTCGATCTCCGAAATCGCCGACCGTCTGGGATACTCCGAGGCCAGTCGTTTTGACCGGGCGTTTCGCCGTTGCTACGGCAAGGCTCCCAACGCCAAAAGATGGTCATGTAGTCCGGACGGGGGTTGACGCCCTATAGGTTTAGACCAAGCATTCGACGATGTTGGTTGTTTCCGCAAACTGCGCCATTCATGCCGTAGGGCGTGGAGCACGCCATGTGCAAAGCTGAGGGGGGGATGATGAGCCAGCCAGACAATTTCCGAAAAATCCAGACACAGGGCGTGCACCATATCACGCTGATCGGTGCAGACAGGCAGACCTCGATCGATTTCTGGGAAGGGGTGTTGGGGATGCCGTTCGTCTTTGACCAGCCGAATCTGGATGACCCGAACGAAGGGCATCTGTACTTCGATCCGGGTGACGGGCGCTTGATCACGATCTTCACCAATGAAAACCGTAAGGCTGATGCCAAAGCGGTGCCCGAAGCGACAGGGTCGCTGCATCATCTTGCGCTGAACGTCAGCCAAGCCAGCTTTTGGCAGGTGGCGGCGCGGCTGGACGCGCGTGGTGTATCGCATTCGGGTCCGGTGGACCGGGGGTTTATGGATTCGATCTATTTCCGCGATCCGCTGGGCCTTCGCCTTGAATTGGCAAGCTATCGGTTTGAGCCGCCAGAGGGCTGTCGCCATGCGGATGTGATGATCGAGGCGCACCGCATCCGAGTCGGACGCGGCGACCACCACATTGATCGGGAGCATTTGGCCGACGCCATCGAGTTGCTGGTCGAGCGGCGACAGCAGTCCTTGTCGACTGACCGAGACGCCAAGAATCCATATTAAGACCGCGGTCCGCGTTCGAATTCGGGCGGGGCGGCACAGGTCGCGATAGCCTGGGACAGGGCGGCAAGCCCACGTTCCAATGCGGCGCGATCCTCAGGAGACATGGCGCGCAGGATCTCGCTTGACCGTGCTTCGACTTGTGGCAAGGCATCCGCGAACAAGGCGCGCCCGCGTTCGGTGCAGGCGTATACTTTCAACCGCCTGTCGTTCGGGGCGATGTTGCGCGTGATCAGCCCCTTGTCCTCCAACTTTTGTGAGGCGCGGCTAACCTGGACGCGGTCCAGCGTGGACCGGCGGCTGAGGTCGCGCGAGGTGACCTCTGCCTCGCCAGCCAGCAGAAACAGTAGCCGCCATTCTTCGCGGCTGAGGCCGTAACCACGCCCGTACACGTTGGCTAGATTGCGCGAAAACCCTTCGGCCGCCACTGCAAGGCGGTAAGGGAAAAAGGTTTCCAACGGTCGGGTCAGTTTGTCCATTGGGGCGCGGCCAGGTTTATCGGTCGGGTTTCGACGCGGCCTTTAGCGCCGCGCTGATGATCTGCGTGTCACCGATCTGGTTGGCAAGGATCAGGATCAGGCGCGCGTTGAGGGCGGCGCTTTCGTCCTCGCTCAATCCGTCATGGGCAGCGATTAATTCGGCGTAGAAATCATCGGGCCGGTCAAGGTTCGGGGTCAGTGTCAGATCTGCCATGTCTTACTCCAGTCCAATCGCGTGGCGCAGGGCCGCGCGGGTGGCGGCCTCGTCATAGTGATCCCAGCGCGCGGTCACATGCTGGTCGGGCCGGATCAGATAGACGCCCGAGGTGACCTGTCCCAGATAGCGGTCTGCCAGAACGCCGCTGGCCGTGCCGGAGGTCGTCAGGGCGACCCGGCGCAGTGCGATGCCTGCTTCTTCCAATTCGTCTGGGGCCAGTTCGTCTATGGTCAGAAGGACAAACCCGCCGCCCAGTTTATCCAGAAGATAGCCGTCCTCTAGCGACGCATCGGGGCAGGGGCTGCCGGGGCGGGTGCGCGAGGGTCCACCCTGCAGGGCATCGGCCCCGTTCAGCGGACCGTTGTCATAGACACAAGGCACCGAAAGGCGGCCCGAATTGACCAGAGGGCGAGCAAATTCAAACTGTTCCGCCAGGTCCAGCACCGCGTTGCGGAAGATATGGCTGATCTTCGATTTTGGCGTGATGAAATCCGTCGCCCTTGTGGAGTTCAGGATGTTCTCATCCGCGCCAAAGACGCGTTCTGCATCGTAACTGTCCAGCAGGCTCTCCGGTGCCTTGCCGCCGATCACCAGACCCAGCTTCCAGCCAAGGTTGTCGACGTCCTGCATTCCGGAATTCGCGCCGCGCGCCCCAAAAGGCGACACCTGATGCGCGGAGTCGCCTGCAAACAGCACGCGCCCGTGGCGAAATTTTTTCATCCGGCGACATTGGAACGTATAGATCGAGGTCCAGACGATCTCATAGTCGACCTCACCCAGCATGGCGTCCAGCCGGGCGCGGACGTTTTCCTCTTGCAGTTCGGTCTTGCGGTCGATGTCCCAGCCGATCTGGAAATCCACCCGCCAGACGCCATCGGGTTGCTTGTGCAGCAGGGTCGAAGCGCCGGATTTGAAGTGCGGTTCAAACCAGAACCAGCGTTCAGTCGGAAATGTGTCGTTCACCATCTTGATGTCAGCGATGAGAAAGCTGTCCTCAAATACGCGGCCCTCAAAATCCAGCCCCATCATGCCGCGCAGCGGGCTGGAGGCACCATCACAACCGATCAGCCAATCGGCCTCGATGGTGTATGGTCCCTCGGGGGTGGTGATCTCCAGCGTGACGTGATCGTCGTGGGGTGTGACATTGTCGACGCGGTTCTTGCCACGCAACTCGATGGGCGCGCCATTGGCCTGCGCCTCACGGACACGCTCGACAAGGAAGCGTTCGAAATAGGGCTGTTGCAGGTTGATGAAGGCCGGGAACTTGTGGCCTTCCTCTGGCAACAGGTTGAACTCGAACACCTTGCGGTCGTCGTGGAACACCTTACCAAGGTTCCAGACCACGCCCTTGTCCAGCATCGGTTTGCCGCAGCCATAGCGGTCGGCAATCTCAAGGCTGCGCTTGGCGAAACAGATCGCGCGGCTGCCCATGCCGATCCCCTCGTGGTCGTCCAGCACGACGACCGGGATGCCCTGCAAGCCAAGGTCCAGCGCCGTGGCAACCCCGATGGGCCCGCCGCCCATGACGACAACCGGGTGCCGGACGGGGGCATCTGCGTCCTGATCGGCTGAGCGCGTATAGGGGTAGAGTTTGAAGGCAAGCTGGTAACGGTCGTGGAGCATTTCCTGATCCTTTCAGAAGTCGCGCTGATTGCCGGGACGAATGTCGACCAGGGGCATCGGTCCGGGATACCGAATCCATTGCGGGTGATAGCTGTCGAGGCGGATGTCAGCGAAGTTCGTCAATTCGGACTGCACCACCCTGTCAAGATTTCCGCCACCAAAGGCCTGTTCTTGGTGTTTGCAAAACAGCGATCCGTCAAAGGGAAAGAACTCTGGCAAGCCGTTGCTCCGCGAAATTTGGAAACTGGCCGTAAACGCCTGGAAATCGCTCAATGTGTCGGTCTCTCTGGGAAGGTCGGCATACCAGCGCCAGGCATTCCAGCATGCGGTATTGGTCGCCGCAGAGGACATCGGCGGCACATCATAACCATATAGCTGAAGGCCATAGGCCTTGAGATGATCAATCCGTTGGACGTAGTGGAAATCATCGCCTGTGTGGTTGAACATCCGTGTCAGAACGTCTTGGGACATCCGGAGTTTTCTGGCGTCCTGTGAAATCATGCCCACCGCCTGAATTGCGATGCCATACGCCCTCTGAACGTCGTCGCGCGTGAATTGGCCCTCTGGCAGGACCAATGCAGGCGCGTGAAAACCAAGTCGCGACGTCGGATGCACATAGCGGCTGGACTTCCAGCCTTGGCCAGACCTGGTGTCAAGGTTGCCACCCATGAAAGCCACTGCACAGGCTGACAGGCACTCAGCGCCCGGATCGACTCGGGTCGTCACCGCATTGTCGTAGATCACATGGGCCATCGCGATGGCCTCGGCAAAAGAACCGCCCGGGCTTTCCAGACATAAGACAACCTGACTGTCGGTTTGGGGGGACGGGAAGTTATCCACTTTGGCGGTTTCGGTTTGCAGGAGTTCCAAAAGTTCGTCGGCATCGCCGGACTGGATTTGTCCACTCACCTTCAGGCTGCACCCTAGGGCAGGGTCCGTCTGGATCGGCCCAACCGTTTCAATGGTTGCCGCATAGGCCGTGCCTGCAGTCATCAGGTTGATCAGTGTCGCGCCGAAAAACTTGTACATACCGGCTCCTCCGTTCCGGTGGTGGGAAAGGTGCGCGGAATACGCGCACCTGAATGTGTTTATCCCTGCAAACTTGCCCACATGTCCTTGTCGCGCTGGGCTGTCCAGACGCGCGGGGTGTCGATGCCGCGGGCCTCGTCATAGGCGCGGGCGACGTTGAAAGGTAGGCAGTGTTCGTAGATCGCATAGTCCGAGAATTTCGGGTCACATTCGGCGCGGCAGGCGTCCCATGCCTCTTTCAGCGACCCGCCACGGGCGACGACCTTTGCCACCGGCTTGTACGTCGAGTTCACGAAATCGGCTGTTGCCGCGATGGCGCGTGCGACCATCTCTTCGCCGACCAGCGCATCACCGCGTCCCGGTGCGATGCTCTTGGGTTCGAACATGGCGATGTTGGACAGCGTGTCTTCCCAGTCGCCGAAATGCCCGTCGCCACAATAGCAGGCAGAGTGGTATTCGACGATGTCGCCGGTGAACATGACCTCTTGATCGGGCACCCAGACCACCGCGTCACCCGCCGTATGGGCGCGACCCAGATGCATGATGTCGACGCGGCGGTTGCCAAGGTAGACGGTCATCGCGTCCGAAAACGTCGTGGTTGGCCATGTCAGGCCGGGGATTTCCTCGTGGCCCTGAAACAGGCGCGGAAAGCGGTCAAATTCGCTGTCCCAGTCCTCTTGCCCGCGCTCGGCCACCATAGACCGCGCCACGTCGGACATGATGATTTCCCGCGCGCCATAGGCCGACGCGCCCAACACGCGCACCGCGTGGTAATGGGTCAGCACCAGATGGCTGATCGGCTTATCCGTCACCGAACGCACATGCTCCATCACCTTGCGGGCAAGGCGCGGGGTGGCCTGCGCTTCGACGATCATCACGCTGTCGTCGCCGATGATGACGCCGGTGTTGGGGTCGCCCTCGGCGGTGAAGGCGTACAGCCCCTCACCCACCTTGGTAAAGCTGGTCTTTTTTTCTGCCATGTCTCCGGCGGATGCAAAGGCCTTTGTCATGTGATCCCTTTCAAGTCTCTGGACGCAGTCGCGTCTTTGTGATTCCAATGCAGGTCATGACCTATGGCCTGAAACCCGCGCTTATCTTTCTGTTCATCACCGCCGCGATGGCGACGGTGCTGTTGTTCATGGGGCGTGATCTAATCTGCCCCTGTGGCTACGTTTCGTTCTGGACCGGTCCGGGTGCGCCGCCGCGTGAAGGTAGCCAGCATCTGTTCGATCTCTACTCGCCCAGTCACCTGATCCACGGGCTGCTGTTTTTCGGCGTGCTCGCGTTGGTGGCCCGACGTCTGAGCCTGAACCTGCGGTTTGCCATCGCGCTGATCGTCGAGGCGGGCTGGGAGATCCTTGAGAATACGCCCTTGGTGATTGAACGCTATCGCGCGGTGACGGTCTCTCTCGACTACAACGGCGACAGCGTGATCAACTCTATCTTCGACGTGATCGCGATGGTCGTCGGTTTCTACCTCGCGCGCGCTCTGCCGGTCTGGGTCAGCGTAGCCATCGTGATCGGCCTTGAGGTTCTGACCGCATTCCTGATCCGCGACGGTCTGGCCCTGAATATCCTGATGCTGTTCTGGCCGCTGAAGTCGGTCCTTCAGTGGCAGCAGGGCGGTTAGGCTCATTTCCGCCCCCTGTAAGGATCGTCCAGAGCGGGCAGCACTGTGCCGGTGCAGTCGCCAAAGCCAATTTTGTATCCATCGCCCTTGGCCGCCCCGCGCAGGGTCAGAGTATCGCCGTCCTCTAGAAAGCTGCGCCTCTCGCCGCTGTCTAGCGTAACCGGCTCTTCGCCGCCCCAGCTGAGTTCCAGTAATGCGGCGCGCGCATTCTTGTCCGGGCCAGAGATCGTGCCTGAGCCTAGCAGATCGCCGACCGACATCGGGCAGCCGCTGGTGGTGTGATGCGCCAGTTGCTGAGCGGAAGAATAGTACATCTCTTTGTAGTTCGTCTGCGCGATCACCGTCTCGGGCTTGCCCTCGGGCGCTAGGCCCACCTCTAGATCAATATCGTATAGCATCGGGCCGGGCTCTTTCAGATAATCCAGCAGCACGCGCTCACGGTCAGGTGTTGACACGCGGAATGGCTCCAACGCGGCTTTGGGCACGATCCACGGGCTGATCGAGGTCGCGGTCGCCTTGGCCTGAAACGGGCCAAGCGGCTGGTATTCCCACGCCTGAATGTCGCGCGCCGACCAGTCGTTCAGCAGCACATAGCCAAAGATCATCGCGTCGGCCGCACCCACTGTGACCGGCCCTTCGGAGGGGGTGCCGACGATGGCGCCCATTTCCAGTTCCAGATCAAAGCGCGCGCAGGGTGCAAAGCGGGGTAAGTCGTCATCCGGCCCCTTCAACTGGCCCCATGGACGGCGCACATCGGTTCCAGAGACGACAACCGACGACGCCCGCCCGTTGTAGCCAATCGGTATCGACAGCCAGTTCGGCGGCAGCGCGTTTTCCGCGCCCCGAAACATGGTGCCGACATTGGTGGCGTGGTATTTGGAAGCGTAGAAGTCAGTGTATTCGGCCACCATGAAGGGCATCAGCATCTTTGCGTCCGTCCGCGGAACAAGAAAGGCTGTCATTGCCGCCGCATCCGTTGCACCTTCGGCCAGAATTTCGGTCACGGTCGTACGAAAAGCAGCCCAAGCGGCGGCGCCCAGCGACATGAACTCTGTCCAGTCGCCGAAGGCAAAAACCGCGTCCTCATCATCCATCTGGACCAGCCCGTCAGCCTCCAGTGCGGTGACGTCCAGAATCATGTCGCCGATGGCCACTCCGCAATGCGCCTCTCCGTCGTCGGCAAGAAAGCTGCCGTAGGGCAGGTTGTTCAGCGGGAAATCGGTATCGGCGGAGTTTGCACTCTCCACCCAAGATCTGAGAAGCGGCATTCAGGAGGCTCCGGTCGTCTGGTGTTTCTATGTGTGGACCGGGGGTGGCCCCCTTCGTCCCTTACTTTTTGCCCGGCGTGCCGTCGAATTTCTTCTCAAGGCTGTCCCAGCAGTCGATATAGTCGTCCTGCAACGGGGCCTCTTGTCCGGCGAATTGCGTCAGGTGCTGCGGGAACCGGGTTTCGAACATGAAGGACATTGTGTTGTCGAGCTTGTCCGGGCCAAGGTTGGCGTTCGACGCCCCCTCAAAGGCATTCCGGTCCGGCCCGTGCGGCAGCATCATATTGTGCAGGCTCATCCCGCCGGGGACAAATCCCTGCGGCTTGGCATCGTACTGGCCGTAGATGTTGCCCATCAGCTCGGACATGATGTTCTTGTGATACCACGGTGGGCGGAAGGTGTTTTCCGCCACCATCCAGCGTTCGCGGAACAGAACGAAGTCGATGTTCGCGGTCCCCGGCACGCCCGACGGCGCGGTCAGCACGGTAAAGATCGACGGATCGGGGTGGTCGAACAGGATCGCGCCGACCGGGCAGTAGGTGCGCAGATCATATTTGTAGGGCGCATAGTTGCCGTGCCATGCGACCACGTCCAGCGGGCTTTGTTCGATCTGCGTTTCATGGAACTGTCCGCACCACTTGATCGTCAGGGTCGAGGGCACTTCGCGGTCCTCATAGGCCGCGACGGGGGCCTTAAAGTCGCGCGGGTTGGCCATGCAGTTCGCACCAATCGGGCCACGACCCGGCAGTTCGAATTTCTGTCCGTAGTTTTCGCAGATAAAGCCGCGACACGGCCCCTCCAGCACCTCGACCCGGTAGACCAGACCGCGCGGCAGGATGGCGATTTCCTTGGGTTCGACGTCGATGATGCCCAGCTCGGTGCAAAAGCGCAGGCGGCCCTCCTGTGGAACAACCAGCAATTCGCTGTCGGCGGAAAAGAAATAGGCGTCCTGCATCGACTCGGTGATCAGGTAGATATGGCTGGCCATGCCGACTTGGGTATTCACGTCGCCTGCGGTGGTCATGGTGCGCATACCCGTCAGCCAAGTCAGGCCCGCATCGGAATGCGGCACCGGATCCCAGCGGTACTGGCCAAGGCTGATGACGTCGGGCTCTACATTGGGCGCGGATTTCCAGTAGGGCAGGTCGATCTTGGTGTAGCGCGCCGAGTGTTTGACCGAGGGGCGGATGCGGTAGCACCATGTTCGTTCCGGCCGAACATCGGTAAAGGCGGTTCCGGACAGCTGTTCGCCGTAGAGGCCGTATTCGCACTTTTGCGGGCTATTCATGCCCTGCGGAAGTGCACCGGGCAGGGCCTCTGTCTCAAAATCATTCGCCCAACCAGGCATGTATCCTTCATGGGTGCCGGTGGTGCTGGTTGCGCGGATCATGCCCTGCGGTAGGTTGTGACGGGTCATACTGTTCCTCCCAGATGTCGGTCTGAACCGGATTCGGACTTACAGGCAATATTCATTGCATTTGCAATGAAGTCAAGTTTATCGTTGCATCTGAGACGAGAAGGCGGCCCCGTTGTTTGCTTGTCAGGGAGTAAAAGCATGATCCGAATGTTCGACTACTGGCGTTCGACGGCCAGCTACCGGGTGCGTATCGCATTGGAACTCGCCGGGCTGGAGTGGGAAAGCGTGCCGGTAAATCTGATCGACGGCGCACAACGCGCGCCTGAGCATCTGGAGCGCAACCCCCAAGGGCTGGTGCCGGTGCTGGAGATTGACGGGCTGCGGCTGACGCAATCTTTGGCGATCATCGAGTATCTGGATGAAACGCGGTCGTTAGGGCTGCTTCCCGCCGATCCCGTCAGGCGGGCGCGGGTGCGGGCGATGGCGCAGGCGATTGCGATCGATATCCATCCGGTCTGCAATCTGAGGGTGGCGAAACATGCCGTCACGATCTCTGACGGAGTGATCACAATGGAAGGTTGGATGCGGGCCATTATCTGGCCGGGACTGGAAGCGGTCGAAAAGATGGTGGGAGGGGGCGCTTTTTGCCACGACGACAAGCTGAGCCTTGCCGATCTCTGTCTGGTTCCGCAGGTGTACAATGCGCGTCGCTGGGGCGTGGATCTTGCCGCGATGCCGAAGATTCGGCGGGTCGATGCAGCTCTGGCGAGCCTGCCAGCCTTTGTGGCGGCACACCCGGATCAGACGTCGCGATAGAGTTGTCCCTGCTGTGGGGGGCATTGGCGGGTGTCCGCCTGACTATCGGGCCACGTCCTGATTTCTTCGGGGCCGAGCACTTTGGCTGCACCGGACAGGACGGGTCGACCGAACAGGCGAATCCCTCTAGCGTTCTGACAGGCGAAGTTGTTTGAGGATATTGTGGAGGGTTCGGCAATGACACGGGTCCGGTTCCTGCACATTGCGCGGTTTGGTCTTTGTCTGCTGGGGGTTCTGACGCTCGGCGGGGCCGCATCTGCGCAGGGACTGCCGGTTTTTGAGGGAACTGAGTTCGACCGGCTGGTGATGGAGGCGCCGGCCCGTGTGGTCGCGCGAAACCGTGCCAGGATCAAGGACAGCATCGGCAAGCCGATCATCCGATATACCAAGGCTACACCCGCACGCCAGGCGGCGCGGGGCGTGGGGCAAGTTCGACTGAAAGTGACGTCCGATGCCGGAGCGTTTGTCGTGGTCTGCACGGGATTCATGGTTGCGCCAACCTTGATCCTGACGGCGCACCGCTGCGGACCGGGGCTATTGGATGACCCTGCATTGGTCACCCGCAAGCCAACCGGGTTTGACCGCATAGACTTTATCACCGGGTATGATGCGCCCCGTGAAGAGGATCAGGGGATGCGCTTTCCCGTCGAGATCACGCCGGTCGAAGCGGACGCCGCATCAGGTTATGTTATTTTTCGCGTGAAGGAAGGCGTCGGAACGGCGCTGCCCCTGTCCAGAGACCCGCTGCCGTCATCCGGGACACCTTTGATGATCCTAACGCATCCGCTTGGGGAGTCGCTGTATGTGGTGCGTGACGGATGTGATCTGCGTGGATCGGGCGAGCCGGGGGGGAGGGTGTCACATGGGTGCATGACGTTGCCGGGCAGCGCCGGAGCGCCCGTGCTGGACATGCACGACCGTGTGGTCGCCATGCACCTTGAGGAACGAGGGCAAGGCGGGCGCGGTGTGGCCTTGGCCCACCTCATTGCGCAGTCCACCTTGCTGCGGGCCGTGTCAGAGGGCGAAACTTGTGTCGGCGCATCGGCGGTGCGCTGCGGTTTGTCGTCACTTGCCAATGCGCCCAAGGCGGAGGCGGTATCACGCGATCCGCTGGCCGGGGCACCGGCCACCTTCGCGGACCCTGGGCCACAGCAGCGCGACACAGACGGTGCCGAGGCAAAAGGTGATCCGGCAGCTGCTTTTCCTGTTGGCATCTCAGACGCCGGACCCGCGATCTATGGGATAACCTTGCCCTATTTGCCGCCCGGCACCGGCGTAGAATTGGTGTCCGGGCCTGTAGGCGATCTGATCAAGCCCGAAACACTGCTGACCGCCGGGACCGCCGAGTATGCCGCAACTGTTGCAGCGCTTGGAGACCGCCACGCGGCCTTGTCACTCTGGCGGACGACAGGGGGAACGCTGGCGGCGCGGCGCTACATTGACCCCGGCGTAGAGGTCATTGCGCTCAGCCCCGATGGTCAGCATCTCGCCCTTGTCCGGAAAAATGGTCCAGATAATGCCCGGTTGGTCGAGGTTTTCACGCTGCCCTCACTAGGACCGTTGAATTCCATCTCGTTGGATACGAAAGGTCCGGTCCGCGCTTTGGCGTTTTCATCCGATTCAACATGGCTGGCAGTTGCGCAAGCTGGCCAAGCGCCGGGCGTTTCGGTTTTGCAGGTCGATACGGGCGCGCAAAAGTGGCGTAGGGCCACCGACGAACCCGTCAGCGCGCTAAGGTACAGCCCCGACGGGGGGACACTGGCCTTTGCGATGTCCGGGTCGGTTGCGATGCATGTCGCGGAGACTGGCGTGTTTCTGCGGGAAATGGACTTCGCTGACGAAGAGCTTGTCGAGATCTCGGGACTGGCGTTCACCCGCGACGGCGGCGGGTTGATCGCCGGAGCAAAGAATACATCCGGTTTGCGCTGGCATGTAGACACGGGCGCGCTGGCCGAACGGATCGGCCCTGCGCTGGGCGGGCGGTTGCTGGGTCTGACTGCGGCGGGCGATGCCGCGGTGTTCGTGGCGAAGTCCGGCACCGCCATTCAGGTTTTCGACCTCGAAGGGGGAAACCTGCTGCGGAACATGGATAAGTACAGGTTTGCAGATTTGGCGCTGACACCTGATGGCACCCGCCTGATCGGCCATGTCGGAGGGGCGGCACCGGGACTGATCCTTGTCGATCCGGACAGTGAGGCGACCCGCGCCATTCTTCAACGTGACGGCGATTTCGTATCTGGGCTGGTCTTCAGCCCGGACAGCACACGGCTGGCGGTGGCCGGGTCCGGTTGGCCCGCCGATAGCGCCGAACAGCAGTTGCAGATCTGGTCGTGGCAGGATGGCCAGGTGACATTTGCCAGCGATGGTTACGGCGCAAATGGGCCGGTCGCGATGGCGTGGCGGTCAGACGGGGCGGCACTGGCCGCGCAAGGAGCGGGTGTTGCACTACGCCTGCATGACTTCACCACAGAAGAGCGCGCGCCAGCACTGGGCGAAGCCTCGGACGCGGTCACGCTGGCCTTTGGTGAGAAAGGCGCATCACTGATCCGAGTCGGACAGGACGGTCCAGTGGATTTGCTGAACGCACATACCGGCGCGTTGCTCCGCTCGTGGCCCGGTGCATTTGCCGCCTTGTCGCCCAGCGGCACGGAAATGGCTGTTGGACGCAATGCTCCAAAGCCTAAAATCATCCTTGCGGACCCCGCCACGGGCGCGGAGCGAGTGGCGCTGGAGATGCCATTTGCCCGCATTGGACCATTGGCCTATCGGGGCGAGGACGCAGAAATCGTCGGCATTGTGCAGGCGGCCGACCACCCTGAAACTTGGACCCTGGCGCTATGGAGCGCCGAAGATGGCCAGTTGCTGCGCCGGTTCGGACAGTTGGACCGCGCGCCACGCGCCATGGTGGTCAGTCCGGACGGTCGCTTTGTTGCTGTGGCTGAAGAGGGGCGCGGGCACATCCTACTGTGGGACATTGCGGTGGATCGCTTTTTGTGGCGGCTGGAAACGGGCGGCGCCGAGGTGAGGGCGCTGGCATTCGCGCCGGACGGGTTGCGAATTGCGGCGGGGCTTGCGCCGGCTGGCGTGGTGCTGTGGGACATGATCGACGGGCAGGTCAAGGCGCGGCTGGCGCCGTTTGCACAAGGGACACTGGCGCAGGTGGGCGCAACGCTGTTCCTGTCAGATCCAGCCTTGCTTGACCGGGTGGCGATTCGCCTGCCGGATGGGGTGTTGATGCCCGCACTGCAGGTGTTGCGTGAAGGCTTGCCGAATTTCGTGCCAGCCGGTTTGTCACTGCCTGACCAAGTTGCCGACTTGCTGGACCGATTGCGTGCAGGTGACGCGGATGCTCGGCTCTTGCTGGTCGAGGGGCGTGGGCTGGCCTTTGATCTGGAATTTCGCCGCGAAGTGCAGCGCCAGCTTAAGTCAGCTGAGTTCTATTCCGGTGCTATTGATGGCGACATCGGTCGCGGCAGTCGTCGCGCGCTGGAATTGTTCGCATCGGTTGAATGACCGGACGGCGATCCGCCCGGATCGTTTACTGCCTTGCGTCCGAAAGCCGGTCATGGCCGCTGGTAGGGGCGGGCAGGTCGCTGATGGCCACATTGCGCGAGTCCGAGACAGTCTGAGACAACCGCTTATCCCGCTGCCAATCAGCGAAAGCGCCGGTATCGTGTAGCAAACTCATGACTTCTGCATATAGGTCGTCCATGTTCGCCCCCGAGGATCGTCCAGGGAATGGCTATCCCGCTGCCGTAAAGGCCGGGTTAAGAACGATGCTGAAATGCGGCTACTGGCTGTTCGCAGAATCCCGGCGACAACATGGGCGCAGTGGCCACATGGTGCATTTCCTCTGCAAGGGCACGCAGGGATTTCGCTGTCTCATGAAAGCCTTGCGCCTCGCAGCGTGATGCAGAAAGGACGGCGCGTTCGATCAGATCATCAGGGTACATGTTGCTTCCTTACCGCTCGATTTTTTTCATCAAAATGACACTTTCTTCTTAACGGCGTATTAATTTCGCAGCGCCTTGCAGAATTATTGCCGCTGCAGACTCGATCCAGAACTGCCGAAGCCCGCGATGGTCGCGGCGTCGAAGCCCTTCATAGGGGAACACCTGCTCTGTTGCGGATTTTGATATGTGTACGCACCTTTTTCTTGACGTAAAATGACACGTCGGAAATGATATGCCTACATACGAAAATTTCCAGGGCCGTCATGCGCGCAAATCGGGCATGCGGCCTCTCAGGGGCTGGGGTTGGAAAATGGACGCGAGTCGAGCGACAGATTGAAGGGACATGAGCCATGACGGATCTGCCTATCATCATCGCGGGCGGTGGCATCGGCGGGCTGGCAGCGGCCTGCGGGCTGGCACGCAAGGGGCAGCGCTGTGTTGTGGTCGAACAGGCCCAGCAGTTGGGCGAAATCGGCGCGGGTATCCAAATCGGGCCAAATGCCTTTCACTGCTTTGACTATTTGGGCATTGGCGATCAGGCGCGGGCCTGTGCAGTCTACATTGACCAGTTGCGCCTGATGGATGCCCAGACTGCCGAAGACATCACCTCGATACCTCTGGATGGCCCGTTCCGTGCATACTACGGCAACCCCTATGCCGTGGTGCATCGTGCGGATTTGCATGGCGTCCTGATGAAATACTGTGAGGAGAACCCGCTGATCGACCTGCGGACCGATCACCGGGCTCTGGGTTACGCGCAGGACGGCAACAGTGCCAGTTTGCTGTTGGACGGGCGTGCCCCGATCCGGGGTCGTCTTTTGATCGGGGCCGACGGTCTGCGTTCGGCCATCCGGGCGCAGATGGTGGGCGATGGAGAACCGCGCGTCTCTGGGCACACCACATATCGTAGTGTCATCCCGACCGAGCAAATGCCCGAAGATCTGCGCTGGAACGCTGCGACGCTGTGGGCGGGCCCCAAGTGCCACATCGTGCATTACCCGCTGAAGGGCGGAAAGGTCTATAATCTGGTCGTGACCTATCATCGTGATGTTCAGGAAGCGATTGCAGGACGTCCGGTGCCACGCGAAGAGGTGGCGCAGGGGTTTGAGCACATCCATCCCAAGGCGCGGCAGGTCATCGAGCACGGCGACAACTGGAAACTATGGGTTCTGTGCGACCGTGAGCCGATCTCGAACTGGGTGGATGGGCGTGTGGCCTTGCTGGGCGATGCGGCGCACCCGATGCTACAGTACTTTGCGCAGGGCGCGTGCATGGCGATGGAGGATGCCGTGGCGCTGTCGCATTGTGTCGCGCAGGTTGGCGCGTCCGCTGAGGGCACGCTGCAACGTTATCAGGACATGCGCCGCGTGCGCACCGCTCGGGTTCAGATGAACTCGCGGCTGATTGGCGAGTACATTTATCACCCCGATGACGCCAAGGCGGCGGTGCGCAACAGCATCATGCGCGGAATGAGCCCGGACGACTGGTATAGACAATTGAATTGGCTCTACGGGACGAACGGACTGGAAAGCGGCGAGTCCGCTGGCACCGCCGATCCATGATCCGTACTGTGAATCAACCACCCGCGCTGAGTCTTCGGGCCCACTGCCGCGCCAGCGTTGCTTTGGTGGGCGGTAAGATGCGCGACTGCGCGGTTCTTTGCGGCGTTGGATGATGTGAAGCTTTTTCCTGTGCCGCGCCGCCCGCGCAGCCGGAAGCAGCCTGACGAGGGAGGAGACCCATGACCCAGGATCTTGATCACGACAACGTTGCCCACGGCATGTCGCCCGAGGACACACCCGAACTGCGCGCGCTGTATCATGGGTTCAAGGACAACCACCTGAACCCGCTCTGGACCCAGACTGGCGACCTGATGCCCATGCATCCGAATCCTCAGGCGGTACCGCATGTCTGGAGATGGGCGGATCTGCTGCCTCTGGCAGAGAAATCGGGGGAGTTGGTGCCGGTGGGCCGGGGCGGCGAGCGGCGTGCCATCGGGCTGGCCAATCCTGGGTTGGGGGGCAAAGCCTATGTTTCGCCCACACTCTGGGCGGCGATCCAGTATCTTGGCCCACGAGAGACCGCGCCGGAACATCGCCATGCGCAGAACGCCTTTCGGTTTGTTGTTGAGGGAGAGGGGGTTTGGACCGTGGTTGACGGTGACCCGGTGCGCATGTCGCGGGGTGATCTACTGCTGACACCCGGTTGGCGGTTCCATGGCCATCATAATGACCGCGACGCGCCGATGGCCTGGATCGACGGGTTGGACATTCCGTTTAGTCAGCAGATGGATGTCGGATTTTTCGAGTTTGGATCGGATCGGGTGACGGACTATGCCACGCCCAATTATTCGCGCGGCGAACGGCTGTGGTGCCATCCCGGTTTACGACCGCTGTCGCAGTTGCAGGACACCGTGGCCTCACCCATCGGGGCCTATCGGTGGGAACACACGGACCGTGCGTTGACGGAACAGCTGTTGCTAGAGGATGAGGGCCAGCCCGCGACTGTCGAGCAAGGGCACGCCGCGATCCGCTATGTGAACCCGACGACGGGCGGCGACGTGATGCCGACAATCCGGTGTGAATTTCACCGTCTGCGCGCGGGCGCGCAGACTCCGGTTCGGCGCGAGGTCGGATCGACTGTCTTTCAGGTATTCGAGGGACAGGGGGCGGTGGTGATGGGGGACGTGCGCCACTCTCTGGAAAAAGGCGACATGTTCGTGATCCCGTCCTGGGTGCCATGGTCGCTGGAGGCAGAGACACAGTTTGATCTGTTCCGCTTTTCCGATGCGCCGATCATGGAGCGGTTGAACTTTATGCGCACGATGGTCGACGGCGGATGAACCCGACGGACGACGCGGCGCGGGCAGCGCTCAGAGCGCGGCAAGGGGCAGGCGCTCGATATGATGCGCCATCCGCGCCTGCCGGGGATCTGCTACTTGCGCGCCGAGGCACCGCCTATTTCGCGCGCAAGCTGGGGGAATTGACGGATGCCGGTCTGGCAGAGCCATCGTTGCGCGCGGGCGACAGCAAGGCCCGGGTGGTCGCAACAGTTGGCTATCACGCACGGTCCTTAGCGGAGAGACTGGCCAGACTGCGGGTCGGGGCCGACCAACCGCCCGCGCTGTCAGAGGATGCGCGGCAGGCGGAAATTGCACAGGGGGCGACGCTGCCCGCGCGGGCCTTGCGCAGCCTTGTGCATCACGCGGCCATCCACCTGGACGTGGAGTGGCGCGATTTAACCGACGCGGATTGGGAGATGCGCGTGCCTCTGGCAGGAGGTGAGACGGTTTTGGCGTGCGTGACGCCGCTTTTGCGGGCGCGTTTTGTGTGGCAAGCCGCGCTTGATCTGGGGAACGGCGGTCGGCTCGCCGATGTTCCGGCAAAAATACGCGCCGCGCCTTGACGCTTGCGCCCCGCAGCAGGGGGGCCGCGACCTGCCTTGCTATTCCCGAGGTCGGGTCCGGCGGATGATCCCGGCCACAACGGGCGCGCCGACGATCACAAGCACGATGCGCGTCAGATGGTGTGTGATGACGTACCCAAGGTCGGCACCGGTGACGATGGCAAGCACTGTCATTTCGGCCTGACCGCCCGGCGCAAAGGCCAGAAAGGCGTTGATCGGGCGGCCAAGACCAATCGCAGTCACCAGACCAGCAAACCCGGCCGCCAGAACAGCCAGCACTATGACATAGGCAACACCTGCCGCGACCACACGGGTCAATTCACCCCAAGTGACGCCGATAAACTGCACGCCGATGCCCGCCCCGATGAAGAACTGCGCCAGCAAGATCGCCTCTGCCGGGGGACGGGAGTGGATGAAACCGCTCAGCGACAGGACCGCCGTCACGATCATCGGACCCAGAATGGAGGCGCCGAACAGTTTGATCTTCTCGCCGCCTTTCCAGCCAACCAGAGCGGCCACCACCATCAAGGCCAGTTCATGTGGCGGGAGTTCGGTGGCGGGCGCGCCAATGGGGTTGGTCAGGGCGGCGCCATAGAAATGCGTCAGGATGAAGGGAGCCAGCGTCACGATGATCAGCACCCGGGTTCCGTGGATCAGCGACAAGGCGCGTGGATTGGCCCCTGCCTCGGTGCCGAAAATCACCATGTCCTGCAGGCCGCCGGGCATGGCGGCGTAATAGGCTGTTGGCGCGTCAAAACCCCAGAGCCGGCGAAAGAAGGGGACGCCAACCAGTCCGATCAGAGCGATGAAAATTGGGATCAGCGCGATAGAAAGTGCCATGCGGGGCAATTCATCAAACAGCTCTGGCGTGATGGACGCCCCAACAGCAACCCCAAGGATCGTACGGGCACCAACCGATACTTGACCGAAGCCCTTCAACGGCAGATGGGCAAGGGCCGCGAACAGGCAGAACGTCATCGGGCCAAAAAGAAATGGCAGCGGCAGACCAAGCAGCCAGAATACTGCAGTTCCAACGGCAGCAAGACCGAAGGTCAGGGCACGGCGGCCGTTGGGACTCAGGTTTGAAAGGGCAAGAGGCAAGAAATGGCTCCTCGACACGATTGACTCGGCGACCGGCCAATTGTATCCATTTGCATACAATTGGCAAGGGCATGTGAATGAGCACCGACGACGAGACCTCTGCAAACGCCGCATCTCAGGGAAATGCGACCTACCGCCGACTGCTGGATGAAATCCGGGAAGGCCGTTTGATGCCGGGTGAGCGTCTGCGCGAGACAGAACTGGCGGAGCGGTTGGGTGTCAGCCGTACCCCGGTGCGCGAGGCGATCCGCCAATTGGAGGCGGACGGGTTGGTCGGGCATGTCCCGCGCATCGGCGCCAGCGTCCGCAAGCTGGACTATGCCGAGGTCATGGAGTTGTATGAGATGCGCGCCGTGTTGGAAGGCACGGCGGCCCGGCTGGCGGCGCGCGCGGCATCCGAAGTGGAATTGCAGGAACTGGCCGCCCTGAACGAGCAATTGGCCGGGGCAGGGACCGGACCAGAGGCATCGCGGCTCAACCGGATCTTTCACGCAACCCTGCTCGACGCCGCCAAGAACCGGTTTCTTTCTCGGTCGATGCTGTCATTGCAAAGGGCGCTTTTGATCCTTGGGCCGTCGCAGTTGTCTGACAGCGCCCGCGCCGTTGAGGCGGTCGATGAACATCGTCACTTGTTGGACGCGCTTCTGACCCGTGACGGTGCAGTGGCGGAAAGCGCCATGCGCGCCCACATCGGAGCGGCCCAGCGGATGCGCATACGAACTTTGCGCGAACGTGACCGCAGACTGGACGACGTCTGAATGGAGGCGGATTCAGGTCGCCTTGTGGCGACTGTCCTAATTTCGGGATGAGACAGTAACATGAAGCGCCTGAAACGGTTGATCTGCATATGGGCAGTGATCCGGACCGGGGATCGGGGTTCATCCGGCTTAGGTCATCACAGCTTCAGCTTTTCCTCGACTGCGGACAGCGTGAGTCGTTACGATCTGGCGGTTCG
>TARA_R100000789_G_scaffold32827_1_pt1 | contig 41006 bp, 32 predicted proteins | sample TARA_R100000789 | Tara Oceans TARA_R100000789 (sample SAMEA2623403) | marine metagenome | biome: marine biome (ENVO:00000447); feature: mesopelagic zone (ENVO:00000213); material: "saline water (ENVO:00002010), including plankton (ENVO:xxxxxxxx)" | depth 450 m
CGGTTGGGCGAACTACTTCTGTCTGGGTAACACGGCTCATGCTTATCAAATTCTTGATCGGCATACGATTCGACGATTGCGGCACTGTTTTGGGCAGAAGCATCAGACTCGCAGCGGCGTCCGGACGATGTTGTCGTCCACACGCTTATATGACGAGTTGGGCCTGGTTCGTCTCCGGGCTCGCTCTCCCCAAATCCCGTGGGCTGACGATTCGTGAATGTTTCCTGCGAAAGCCGGATGCGGGAAATCCGCACGTCCGGTTTGACGAGCGGGAGATGGAAACGGAGTATGGTTGGGATACTGATGCACCGACAACCGAAAGGGTCGGCAACAGATAGACCCAACCTAACCCGCCGCGCCACCTCTCGACTCTGCACTGGATGAACTGCGATTGACAATTGAAGCAGAGTATATATTATAGAGCATATGAAAGTCTGTTTGCTCCCACTTCTGATTTTTGCGATTCTGGTTTGCCCGTATCGCTGCATGTCTGTGATCGCTAGTCACAGTTATGATGAGGGAGTGAACATTCAGAAAACCTGCTGTTGCTGCTCTCAGAAAAGCACTTCGGAAAGCTCTGATAAGAGCCCCTCATCACCCGAAAATAATGACTCATGCTCAAATTGTCTCTGTCATGGAGCGGTCGTTACTGCTGACAATTTCGATCTCGATGTTGCAGGCATGATTGACGTTATCGCGTCGCTGCAACTCATTCTGAGTCTACAACTCTCTGCAGTGGAGGATTGTCGTGGACACTGGAACGAGTCTCCGCCCGGCTCTCCTTTGAGCGGATTGACTCTCTGTATTCAGCACCAGTCGCTGCTGATCTAATCTTGCTTTCTGGGCATCGCTTACGCCCACTGTCGTATATCGACAATCACACCGCCTATATAGCGGCCATTTGAAGAAAATCTCGTGGTCGATCTCTCTTCATGCACGCGCTATCAGAACAGTGTGTTTTGAATGTCAATCCAATGGTCCAAGTATGATTCGCGTTGGTAGATCCTAGACTCTCATGATAGGAAATGTTTTATGATACGCTCGTTTAGTTGCACGTTTCTGGCTTTGTTTGCTGGTCTACTCATATTAGCTACTCCTGATTTAGTATTGGCTGGTGAGCCTGTACGTCCCACAGTTGTGCATGTCGACGAGATGTGCGGCGGCTGCGTGAAGAAGGTTCATCGTCGTTTTGACGACGATGAAAAGATTGGCCGCGTTAACTGTAATGTCGATGAGAAAACCGTCACGTTTTATCCGGTTAAAGAAAAATCCTTCACTGCTCGTTATTTGTGGGTGGAAATGGATGAGATCGGTAAGACGCCAATTAAGCTGGTCGGTCCTGAAGGCACTTTCAGCTCAAAACCTAGGAAATAGGAAAGTACCTGAATGTCTCGTAAACGATCACTCCCTTGGGAATATGGCGTTCGTAATTTGATGCGTCGTCCTACAAGGACGTTGTTGACGCTGGGGGCGCTCTCGACTGTGATTCTGCTGATCTTCGTGGTCGTCGGTTTCATTCGTGGACTGGAACGCTCACTGGCTGTCAGTGGAGATCTCTCAGTCGTTCTCGTGTATTCACTGGGAGCAGAAGAAAATATCGAAAACTCCGCAGTCCCCGCACGCACCCCATCGTTACTTAAAGCCAGTCTGAATGGCGTTCAGCAACGGTTCGGCGTCGATTACATTTCGCCCGAACTTTATCTCGGCACAAGAGTGCAGACAGGCGATGACCAGAAGGGGGGACTTGGATTGATCCGGGGCGTCACCCAGACGGCACCACTTGTCCGGCGGAACGTTCGACTTACAGAGGGAAACTGGCCTGGTCCAGGCGAAGTGATCGCTGGCAAACTGGTAGCCGCCAAGCTCGGTTGTCCACCAGAGCATCTGGCAGTCGGACAGCAGATCACGATTGAGAAGAAATCGTGGACGATCAGTGGTCGTTTCTCGGCGGGGGGGGCAGCTTACGAGTCTGAAATCTGGTGTCGACTGCCCGACTTTCAACAAGCATTGAAACGACAGGACATTAGTGTTGTAGCGATGGCTCTGACACCAGAGTCCTCTGCTGCAACTGTGACTCTGTTTTGCAAAGAACGAACTGATCTGGAATTGCAGGCGGTCGGCGAAGTCGAGTACTACGCTTCATTGCAGCAGCACTACAAACCGATGCGAATTCTCGCCTGGCTGGTAGTACTACTCGTATCCGGAGCAGGGGTCTTTGCCGGCTTGAACATGATGTATGGTGCAATCGCCGGACGGATTCGAGAGATCGCCACGTTACAGGCCGTCGGTTATCGTCGGCGAGCAATTCTGATGAGCATCCTGCAGGAAGGAGCGTTACTCGCAGCTGCGGGATCGCTTCTGGCTGCCACAATAGCTCTCCTGTTTATAAATGGAGTCGCAGTCCGCTTCACGATGGGGGCATTTGCACTACGAGTGGATGGCGTTTGCCTGCTCGTCGGTTGCGGCGTGGGACTGCTGCTGGGAATTCTGGGGGCGTTGCCTCCAGCCATCAAAGCTCTGCGACTACCGGTTGCAGAAAGTTTGAAAGCAATTTGAATCACTGTCTTTAACAATCTCCGCAGGGGGATAATTTTCAACGAATTGAAAGGAAGATCATGAAAAAGGAATTTATCAGCCTGTTCGGCTTCGCCACACTTTCGGCAACACTGCTCATCGGATGTGCGGAGCAATCGGGTAATTCAACAGCATCGTCTGGAAAACCAGACAGCACTTATCTTGCCAACACAGAGCCGCAGGGGGCACTGCCTGTGGGTGAGGCACGGGAATCAAGCCAGGACAAGCAAGATATTGTCCTTGTGGGACGAATCGGCGGTTCATCGAAACCATTCATTGATGGACTGGCGGCATTCACAATCGTCGATCCCAAAGTGCCTTACTGCTCGGAAGATGAAGGCTGCCCCACTCCCTGGGATTACTGTTGCGAACAGAATCAGGTGAAGGAAAACATCGCCACGGTGAAGGTCGTAAATACGAAGGGCCAACCGGTCTCTCAGGATGCCCGAGAGCTGCTGGGGGTGAAAGAACTGAGCATGGTGGTAGTTCATGGCACAGCTCAGCGTGATGACGACGGCAATTTATCCGTACTCGCGGACAAGATTTATGTGAAAGAGTAACTGAACGAGAAGGTTTGGAACCACCCATTTTATTGGAATCAGAAAATGACATCAGCAACAAGACCTCAACTCGACCTGCGTGAACTTGCACTCGATCGACCTGGAAAATCGACCGCAGAGCCCAAAGTACGTCGCAAGCCAATCCTCACGAGGTACTTGATTCCCGGCGGTATTCTGTTGGGATTTGTTGCCTTGTTGTCCGTTGCGGTCAGTGAGCAACTGATGCCAAGGCACAAAGTCACTGTCGTTCCCGTGGTGGTTCGCCGAGCAGAAATACAGCAGCAAGGGACGCCATTGTTTCAGGCCGCAGGCTGGGTCGAACCGCGACCAACAGCCATCAATGTAGCTGCTCTAGCCGAGGGAGTTCTTGAAGAACTGCTCGTGGTGGAAGGGCAGTCTGTTGAACAGGGAGAACCAGTTGCTCGATTGATCAACATTGATGCCCAACTCGCACTGCGGCAGGCGCAAAACACACTGCAGTTGAGGAAAGCGGAACTTGAAAGCGCCGAAGCTGATTTCAAAGCAGCAGAGCTTCGAGTGAAATATCCCGTTCATTTGGAAGCGACTCTGGCGGACGCCGAATCATCGCTGGCGCAGGCCAAAACGAATCTGGCGAAATTACCCCATCTGATCAAATCCGCCGAAGCTCGCTTACTTTATACACGGCAGAATTATGAAGGAAAGCACGCGGCTGAGGAAGCAATCGCCGGTCGGCTGATCCAGCAGGCGCTTTCAGAATATTCCGATGCCGGGGCACAACTGGCAGAACTCAAACAACGGGGCCCCTATCTCGAAAAGGAAGTCGCCTCACTGGAGAGAAAAGTCGCGGCGATGAGTTCTCAACTTGATCTTTTGATTGAAGAATCGCAGCAACTCAAAGATACCCGCGCCAAGCAGCAGTTTGCGGAAACGCGTGTGGTCGAAGCCGAACTTGCAGTCGAAAAAGAACAACTGAATCTAGATCGTACAACCGTTCGCAGTCCAGTCGCGGGACGTGTGTTGAATCTCGTCGCAAGTCCCGGATCGCGCGTGATGGGAATGGAATCGTCGTCGGGGCAAAGTTCCAGCACAGTCGTCACGATGTATGACCCGTCAAAATTACAGGTTCGGGCCGATGTCCGCCTGGAAGATGTTCCGCTCGTTCTGCCAGGACAGCCAGTCGAAATTCAAACGGCTTCATCAAAAGATCCGATCAAGGGACGGGTTCTGTTACCGACTTCTAGTGCGAACATTCAGAAAAACACACTGGAGGTGAAAGTAGCGGTCGAGGATCCTCCGTCCAACATTCGGCCCGAGATGCTCGTCACCGCGACCTTTCTGGCACCAGCGACACCGGATTCACTACAGGCAGACAAACAGGAAACAGAGCGACTGCTCATTCCAAGAGACTTGATCATCAAGTCGGAAGGGGGAACCTCAGTTTGGATCGTGACTGCCGACAGGAAAGCAGAGTTGCAACCAATCACGCTTGGCAAGGCAGGTACGGAAGAACTTGTGGAGGTCGCCAGCGGACTCGATCCAACTTCCAAAGTTATCGCTACTGGACAACAGGGGCTCAAGGCTGGTTCTGCAGTGGAAGTTGTTGATGAAACTTCTCTGGGAAACTGATAGACCGATCGCTGAGCGATCATAGAAATAAAGGTACATCCATGATGGCACTTGTTGAAATTCGTAATCTCTCAAAGTCGTTTAGCAAAGGAGGTGAAGTCATCTCTCCGTTGAAGGACGTCGATCTAGATATTGAACAGGGCGATTTTGTTTCGCTCATGGGACCGAGCGGGACAGGGAAAAGCACGCTGCTGAATCTCATCAGCGGCATCGACAAGCCGGACCAGGGAACGATTGTTGTCGATGGGGTGGAGGTGACGAAGCTCTCCCGCAGTAAACTGGCCGACTGGCGGGCGGCTAATCTCGGCTACATCTTTCAGACGCACAATTTAATTCCGGTCCTGACAGCTTACGAAAATGTCGAACTGCCGACTCTGTTGCTGCCGTTGACTTCTGCAGAAAGACGGCGAAGGGTCGAACTCGCTCTGGAAGCGGTTGGGCTCAGCGATCGTGCCGATCATTATCCACGTCAGATGTCCGGGGGACAGGAACAGCGGGTTGGCATTGCCCGTGCCATTGTGGCTCATCCTAAGGTCGTAGTCGCCGATGAACCGACCGGAAGCCTGGATACAAAAACGAGCGATCAGATTCAGGTTCTGTTGCAACGGCTAAACCAAGAACTCGATATCACTCTCGTGATGGTAACACACGACAGTGAGGCATCTCAAATCGCCTCTCGTCAGTTGGTGCTCAACGAAGGAAAAATCCTGGAGAGTAACTCCGGTCATTCAAACGGAACCAGTTCCAGTCAACATGTTCAACTGACAGGAGGTCAATAATGTTTCGACTCGTTTCCTACGTTCTCAAAGGAATTTGGCGGCATCGAGCGCGCACGATGCTGACAGTCAGCGGGGCAGCTGTAGCGATGTTTGTGTTCTGCTTTGTCGGTTCGGTTCAAGAGGGACTGGAGCGGCTTACTTCTGATGAAGACGCACAACGCACGTTGATTGTCTTTCAGGAAAATCGATTCTGTCCAACGAGCAGTCGTTTGCCAGAGGATTATGCGCGACGAATCGCTGAGATCCCCGGCGTCAAAGATGTGATGCCGGTCCAGGTTTGGACGAACAACTGTCGAGCAAGTCTCGATATTGTGGTCTTCAACGGTGCTCCTCCAAAGCAGTTGCAGACAGCTCGGAAACTTAAGTTGACCTCAGGTAGCTGGAGCGAATTCGAAAGTCGCCGCGATGCAGCAATCGTAGGACAGAACGTGGCGATGCGTAGAAATCTCAAGACGGGCGACCAGTTCTCGATTGGCGATCTGGATGTCCAGGTGGTTGGGATCTTCACATCACATGTCCCAGCCGAAGAGAATCTGATTTATACCGGACTGGAGTTTCTGCAGTACACACGCGGTCTTGATTCGGCCGGACTGGTGACCCAGCATGAAGTCCATCTCACCGGGAATGCAGATCCCGATGAAGTCGCATCCTCAATTGACGAAGCACTCCGTGCAGGACCGGTTGCCACCACCACGCGTCGTAAAGGAGCATTTCAGACGAGCACGCTCTCTGACTTGGTCGACTTGATAGGTTTCGCCCACTATCTCGGCTACGCCTGCGTCGGTCTCGTACTCGCTCTGGTTGCGACGACAACTGTCATGGCTGTGCAGGACCGAATTAAGGAACACGCCGTGCTGCAGACAATTGGAGTTCGTCCCGCTCGCGTTTTTCGCATCGTCATTGCGGAAAGTCTACTCCTGTGCCTGGCAGGAGGCATCCTGGGAACAGCAGTCGCTCTCGCGATCCTTAGCTGGGGCGGATTGGCAATTGGGGCAGAAGGTGTCACGATAGCCTTTCGACCTTCGATCCATCTGGCAGTTGCAGGCATGCTGGTTTCTGCCATCGTAGGCGTCTTGGCCGGTATCATTCCGGCAATCCAGGCTGCCCGAACTCCTATTGTTATGGCGTTAAGGCAACCCTGATTCCTGCAACTCTCAGATAGACAGTCGGCTCTGAGTCTTGCACTTAATCTTACACTCTCCGTTTACACCTCGGACGAATTATGGCCGCTGCCTCGACAAGTTCATTGTCATTACCCCGAAACAACTCAATGTAATCGGCCGAGAATTTCAGACGTGGAACAACGATAAATGTTCGCACCCTTTAATATCGATGAAAGAGTTGCTTTGAGTAGAAGGACGACCATGCTCTTTCTCGGTATCGATCAGCATGCAAGTCATCTGACCGTCTTGTTGATAGACCAGCAAAAGGACGTTCTGCTCGCTCAACAGGTTTCCACACGGCCAAGCAAGATTTTACGATTCTTCGACCAACTCGCAAAATGCTGTGCTGGGCACAAAGAATCGTTCATTGCTGTCCTCGAGGGATTGATCAAATAGTTTGAGCGGAAGGTGGCTTGAGCTGATCGAGAAGACTGTAGTTCGATCATGATCGGAACTGAAATATGCTGCGATCCGCTCAGTAAATTTATTGAAAAGGAACATTAATGAGTCGAACCATAGACGAATCGCTGCAACTACGAATTCATGGGATGGATTGTGCAGAAGAAATCTCACTCCTTAAACGTGAACTTGTCCCTGTGATCGGTGATGAAAACCGACTCGGGTTTGATTTACTGAACGGAAAATTAACCGTAGAAACGTCCTCGTTAGAGATCAGCAGAGAGGAAATCATAGCAGCGATTGAACGAACTGGCTTGAAGGCAGAAGTATGGCATGCTGACAGTAAAGCGAGCGACGACCAGTCGTTCTGGCAACAATATCAACGATTATTTTTGACAGCGCTAAGCGGTTTGTTTGGACTCGCCGGATTGATTCAGCAATCTGTCAGCTTTCCGGGAGCAGAATCTGTGCCACTGGCTTCGTCTGTCCTGTATAGCATCGGGATTGTTGCAGGATTGTTCATGGTGCTGCCAAAGGCTTGGCGATCACTCTTTTCCATGCGTCCTGATATGAACTTGCTGATGTCTGTCGCTGTGGTGGGAGCGATCTTGATCGGCGAATGGTTTGAAGGAGCAACGGTTGCCTTTTTGTTTTCATTTTCACTGTTATTGGAATCGTGGAGTGTAGGACGAGCACGTCGAGCGATTGCCTCCTTAATGGATTTAGCTCCCCCCACTGCACATCTGCTTGATAATTCTGGTGCCAGTAGGGATGTCTCCCCTGCAGAAGTATCTGTCGGATCGGAAATCATTGTTCGTCCCGGGGAAAAGATTCCTTTAGACGGGCGTATCATCAACGGGATGAGTGGCGTGGATCAAGCCCCGATTACGGGTGAAAGTGTGCCGGTCGAGAAAGAGATCGGAGATGAGGTCTTTGCTGGAACAATCAATGGCGATGGACTGTTGACGATTCAAACCACAAAAGCGGCCGATGACACGACCCTTGCACGAATAATCAAGATGGTGGGTAATGCGGGTTCCAAACGAGCTCCATCCGAAAAGTGGGTCGAGAAGTTCGCGGCAATTTACACACCAGCGGTGATGATTGTGGCACTCCTGATGCTATTGATTCCACCGTTAGTCATTGGAGGGAACTGGTCTGAGTGGCTTTACAGGTCGCTTGTCTTGCTTGTCATTGCCTGCCCTTGTGCCCTTGTGATTTCAACTCCTGTCAGTGTGGTGGCTGCCCTGGCCTCTGCGGCTCGAAATGGAGTTCTGATCAAAGGTGGCGTGTTCATTGAGTTGCCCGCCCAGCTCAAGGCGATCGCGATGGATAAAACCGGCACACTTACACAGGGTGTCCCTGCCGTGGTCGATATCGTACCGATGAACGGACATAACGAGAACGAGATTATGATGCGAGCCGGTGCGTTGGAACTCAATAGCAACCACCCGCTTGCCAAAGCAATTGTTATGGAAGCAAGGCAAAGGGAGATCGAGATCACCGCAGCCGAGAACTTTGAAACGATCCAGGGAAAGGGGGCTTCAGGTACAATCCATGGTAAGCCATTCTGGCTCGGTTCTCATCGCTATCTGGAGCAACGTAAGCAGGAAACTCCAGAGGTTCACGAACAGTTAGAAGTCATGCAGGCAGTGGGGCGAACTGTTGTCATCGTTGGGAATGACGAACACGTCTGCGGATTCATTACACTTGCCGATGCAATTCGAGAGGAGACTCGTGTCGCGATTGGCCAGCTTCACGATGTCGGTATCGAACACATCGTCATGTTGACAGGTGACAATTACGGCACTGCCAAAGTGATCGCGGATGAAGCAGGCATTGACGAATTCCATGCAGAACTCTTACCGGAAGACAAAGTCGCCGCAATCGAAAGTTTAGTACAGAAATTCAAAAAAGTGGCCATGGTCGGCGATGGTATTAACGACGCCCCAGCTCTTGCCCGAGCCTCGTTGGGACTGGCGATGGGTGCCGCCGGAAGTGATGCAGCAATCGAAACCGCAGATATTGCCCTGATGTCCGATGATCTCTTGAAACTTCCCTGGCTGGTGCATCATTCCCGTCGGACACTCAACATCATCCGCCAGAATATTGTATTTTCATTGACCATCAAAGTTCTGTTCGTCATCCTGACTTTCGTTGGCTACGCATCCCTGTGGGCGGCAATTGCTGCGGATATGGGAGCATCGCTGCTAGTCATAGGGAATGGACTGAGACTGCTCCGCACTTAAACTATCGGTCGCATGAAAAGATGGCACTTTCGTAACATAATCGTTATAAGATTGTGCGGAAATTTTACAAACATACGCGCCTGGAAATTATCTTCCGGAAATGCTTCAACCTGTAGCAATAGTTGTGGTATTTTCATTGTTAACTCATTCTTCACGTTTATTTCTACTTCGGACTTCAAGCTGGAAAATCGTATTGAAGATTCATTCCTCACTTTCTTCGCCTCTCGTCCCAGTAGGTAAAAACTCATGACCCGGTATAAACTCTTCAATCTGACATTCGGATCTCAGCTATTTGTCCAGCGATAAATGATCGTGAGTGGGAGCTTGAAAAAGCATCATCGCACCCGCTGATCGAGGGGCAATTTTCAATTACTAATGCACGTACTCTTCCAGTGATAGGCATTTAACTCGGCCAGTGCAATCTGCTGCTCCTGCAGATAGTTGAGTAAGTATTTCTCGCTGATTCTATTGGAACAGATACACAAATGCGTCTTAATCCCGTATATCTTTGAATCACAGCCCTCCAAAGCATGCACGACTTCTCCAACGCCGACGAACTCATTTAACCAGCGAACCAACAAAGAGAAGTGTGAACCATGATTAGCTCGGCTCACCCGTACTATGTTGTTTACTGCCCAGTGAATGTCTGCCCCCTGAGCGAATCGTCTTCGGTCACATCCTGAGGTTCTTCGAGACCGCCTGTAAGCAAAAGTCCATCCAGTTGTGCCTGGGCTTGAGCCAGTTCTTTATGGGCAGCGATCGATTTGAAACGGGCATCCAGATAAGTTTTGCGAATGACCAGAATCTGCAGGAAGCCGAGCTCTCCCTGATCGTAGGCTTCACTGGAAAGCTTGAGGGCTTCGTTGGTTTGCGGCAGGATTTCATTCTCGTAACGGTTCACAGTCACGCGAGCAGATTCGTACTGTTGAATGACGCGAGCCAGTCGAGCTTTGATATCACAGCGAATGCGGGTCACATTATTGGTGGCTCGACAATACTCAGCATAGGATGCGGAGATATTTCCCCGGTTTTTATTGTAAACAGGAAGTGGAGCACTGATTTGCAAGTTGATCAGGCCTGCATCGGTCGAGTTATCGAAGCCAGCTCCAATTTGAGCGGTGATATTCGGAATCGCCTGAACTTCCTGTCGACTCAACTTGGCACGTGCCTGCGCAACTCGTTGTTTCGCAGTGGCCATTTCCGGACTGTTGCACAGCATCATTTCATAAAGACTGCACTCGTTGAGTGGATGTGCGGAAATGTTTGTGGGCGGCAGCAACTCGGCCTGACCCAGGCAGGGTAAACCGATCAGAGCCGTCAGTTCCATCCAGGCAGCCTCGTAAGCGATGCGGGCTTTCTGCTGAACGAGAATTGCTTCCTGATTTTGCGTTTTCGACTGCAGTACTTCGATTTGTGTATCTTCCAGTGCATCCTTTCGCATCTGGGCGATTTCAACGCCCCGAGTCGTCACTTCAACGAACTCCGTAGCCGCTTTCAGTTCCTGTTGAGCGGCAATTGCAGCAAAGAAACGAACGCGGACATCAGTCAGCACTCGCATCCGTTGAGTTTCCAGTTCCCATTGCTGTGCGGATGTGGCGTGAGAAAGAACATCGCGATTGAGTTGCAGCTTGCCACCCCGGACAAACTCCCGCTCGAAAAATAAACCATGCTGATCGGTTCCTTCATCGGCAATCTGACTACCAAAGTAGCCAACCGTCGGATTGGCCCCTCGCCCCACTTGATCGTAGAAACCTTGAGATCGAACGATCGAAGCATTGGCTTGCTTCAAGGTTGGATTATTTTCTAGGGCCAGATTTTCCAGCTCATTCAGCGTCATCGTTGAACCGGCTCCGACAGAATATTCCGTAAGGCAGGTCTGGTTAGAGTTACTAGGGATCGCGTCAGACTCTTCTGCAATCGCCAGTTCGACTTTCTGAGGTTCAGGCTTCGTGATCACTTCAGACTCATCTTCGAGAGCCGAAGTCTGCACGATCTCTTCGACTTCAGGAACGACTGTTTCTTTTGAAGCCAATTCTAATGCAGCGACCACACCGGCCTCAGTTGCAACTTCTGCAATGACGGCATGATCCGCTGCCGATTGAAGCTCTGCAGTTTCCGAGGCAACCGGCTTGAGTTCAGCAAGTTGATGCTGAGCGGGTAATTCCCGATTGTCGATCATCTCCAGGTGAGAGCGTGAACTCGAACAGCCAACCGGCACCAATACAGCCAGTAAAAGTCCTAATTGAGCAGCAGAGGATTGTCGCATATGTCTTTCCTGTGTCATGTCCCAGTCGATGCAACTGTTCACGAACGGATAAAAGTCTCAGGGCGTACAATCCTATCTTCGGACACAGCCGGTATCCCGGTTCAGTTCGACACATCCGTGAAAACTGTTTTCTACAGACTCAATCGCTTTATCCATTACAACCCGAACATGCCATAAAATTGTAGTGAGTTAAGCGTGAACAGAATAATCTGATAACCGTTAAATACTGTGCAGTTTCACCAGATTCCAGAAGAGGGGAAGCGAAATGACTCTGGAATAACGAGAGTTTAAAACAACTCTAGATGCAGACTTTTTAGTGCACTGTCTACCGCTCAATGTCGCTTGGTGTGTGCCACTGCTGGCTTGCCCAGCAGTGTTGAATTCGAGGTATTAATTCAGACGCACCCTACTATTTCTTCAGTTATTCCCAACTCAACTTTCGTTGACTGGCGTCCAGAAGTTCAACGGGATGCAGAACGGGAATTTTGAGTTTGCGTTGTTTCAATAGTGCCTGAAGCTGAAGGGAACAGCCGACGTTTGCAGAAACGATGATGTCGGGATTTTGTTCGAGGATATGATCGAGTTTGCGATTGCCGAGTCGGTCCGACATTTCCGGTTCAACCAGATTGTAACTGCCCGCTGCTCCGCAACAGATATTCGCTTCCGGGATCGAGACGATCTCCAGCCCCGGAATTTTTCGCAATAGTTCTCTCGGTTGCGATTCGATTTGCTGAGCATGACGCAAGTGACACGCATCCTTATAGACCGCCCGCACCGGGAACCGACCATCTGGAGGCTCAATGTTCAGTTCGGACAGAAACTCATTGATATCCCGAATTTGACCTGCAAACCGATTCAAGTCATCCGTATCCTCAGCGGCATACTGAGTCAAATGACCATACTCCTTGAGCAACGCCCCGCAGCCAGCTAAATTGACCAGAATGACTTCCACACCTGCGGTCTAGAAAATTTCAATATTTTACGTACTCGTTATAAGATAACGTCCTTATGCCCGGAATGTTGTTCCCTCGCACAACAACAGGAGGCGGATTGTGCAGTGGTAAGCAATGTTGAACGATTGAAAATGGAAAACCGACATAATCTGCCCATTGAAATCAGGAACGATCAGTTGGCCCAGGCAACAGTTCTGAAATATAAAGTATCAATTCTACAGGATGCTCAAGTAACACTGAAGTAACAGTAGGAGACACAAAAAGCAGGTAAATTTGTTTTTACTGTGGATTATCTGTTCGTCGTGCTTATTTCGATATCAACGCCAAATACACATGAGCATTAGTCAATCTGACTCAAGCTGAAGCCAAGATTGATGAGCTAGTGCTAAGTAAAAGTCTCGCTTCTGGAGTGATTTACAACATGGGAGATGACCAAACAGGGCAGTCACGTAACGGACAATCAATTGCAGTTTTGCTTAAGTTTTTACTTTAAACTTTAGAATATTTCCATAGACGAAGATTTGAATTGCCGATATAAGTTATAGAGGTGGGATTATTCTTATCCCACAGAATATGAGACAGGATTGATTGTTTTGCGTAGCTTTTTAGTCATTTTGACCATTCAAACCATGGCGATCCACGCCTTGTTTGGATGCTGCACGCACCATGCTCATGCAGCTGCTACCCTTGGGCCATGTTGTCATGAAGAGACATCTCATGACGTTCATGGACATGATCATCTGAATGGGATTAATGACGGGGATTCTAATTGCGAACCTGATCATCATGAACAAGATGATCAGAATAATTGTCCTTCATCCTGTCAAGAAGAGGGCTGCACTTACATCAGTATCGAGCGAACAGCTTTTGCTGATATTGATCCTCTTAAAAGTATATCTTTTGCAGACATCGATCTCTTTGTCGCTGAAAACAGCGATACAGACTGCATTACATATGGAATGCTAAAAACGAAGTTGGACTCGCTTCCTGATTTGCCCCTGCGCGCTTTGACGCAGGTGTGGCTGCTATAAATCCGAAATTTGCTCTGCGGAATTCTGAATCTGAATTGCTCTAGTCGTTTTACCATAGAGCCATTACAGGGAATCCGCGATGCTATTGGCTCGTAGATCTTTGCTGATGTCCCCACGCAGGCATTTAATACGCTAAGTGTCTTTGTGCCCGCAAATATTGGACATTGGTTACTCAATATGGATGCGATACGTGGGATTCCCGTCCACCTGTCGCCGACAACCCTGATGAAATTCTATCAGGAAGAATGATATGCAAAAACAAATGATTCAGCTACCTGTTAAGTGGATTTGGCCAGTGGCCATAATTCTGATATTCGGTATTGCTCTGCTGACAATGAACCTCTGGATTGCACCGCTGTCCGGGTTTGTACAGCAAACTGTAACCGGATTTCGTTCACCTGCTGAGGAGAGTCATGCAGAGGAAGCAGACTCTCATGCAGGTCATGACCACAGTGCACATGCGGGGCACGATGAATCGACCTCCTTAGAACTTTCCCCACAGGCGATACAAAACATCGGTCTTTCTGATGACACGATTCGACCAATTCAACTGGAAACGTATCACAAATCGATAACGGTCCCAGCCCTGATTGTAGAACGTCCTGGTCGAACCCGTATTCAGGTGGCAACTCCCTTGACCGGAGTTATAACTCATGTGCATGCCGTTCAGGGTGAAGCGGTAGAACCAGGAGCACTGTTATTTCAGATCCGACTGACGCACGAAGATCTCGTAAAATCTCAAACCGAATTTCTGCGTACATTAGGGGAATTGGATGTTGAAGAGCGAGAAATCAAAAGACTCTCAGACGTCACTAACAGTGGTGCTGTAGCTGGAAAGGTATTGCTCGAACGGCAATATGCCAAAGACAAGCTGGCCGCTCTGTTGAACGCACAGCGTGAGGCATTACGTCTGCATGGTTTATCCGAATCGCAGGTCGATCAGATTGCAAAACAACGTCGACTATTACAGGATCTACAAATCTTTGCTCCCTCGATGGATGGTAACTCAAAGAGTGAAATGAAACTGACTGATCGAATCACACGGCCGGTCTCCTTTCAGCCATCATTGGATTCACTTGCGAACGCTGAACATAATGGACCATTAATTCTACAGGATTTGAAGGTTCACAAAGGGCAGTCTGTAACATCCGGAGAAACGCTCTGCACCATTGTCGATTATGACGAACTTTTCATTGAAGGCATGGCTTTCGAACAGGATATCAAACAACTTCGCCAAGCTTCTGAACGATCCTGGAACGTCGATGCGATTTTTGAATCGCCTGGTTCCAGCATGCAGATCATAAAGAATTTGGAATTTGCTTACCTCGACAATCAGATCGATTTAAATTCTCGAACGATGCATTTCTATATCCGATTGCCAAATACGATTATGAAGGATCGTCGGCCGGAAGGGAACCGGTATGTCGAATGGAAATATCTGCCGGGACAACGCCTGCAACTCCGTGTGCCTGTCGAGGAGATGGCAAACCAGATTGTACTGCCCGTTGATGCAGTCGCCCGCGAGGGAGCAGAAGCGTTTGTCTTTCAACAGAATGGCGACCACTTCGACCGTGTCCCTGTGCACGTGAAGTTTCGAGATCAATACTCTGTTGTAATTGCCAATGATGGCTCATTGTTTCCTGGTGACGTGGTCGCCATGGGGGGAGCACATCAAATGCTAATGGCCCTGAAAAATAAAGCTGGTGGCGGAGTCGATCCCCATGCCGGTCATAACCACTAAGGGGACATTGCATGTTAAATAGTATCATCCGATTTGCGCTCCAGCAGCGTATGTTAGTCATCGCGATTGCCCTGTTTCTAGTCGGCTATGGGACATGGCAGGCATTGCATGCTCCGATCGATGTCTTTCCCGACTTGAATAGACCCCGCGTCGTGATCATGACGGAAGCTCCCGGTCTGGCTCCCGAAGAAGTAGAAGCTTTGATCACGTTTCCGATTGAAACCTCAGTGAACGGTGCCAACGGTGTTCAAGCCGTCCGGAGTTCGTCTGGAGTTGGCATTTCGGTGATCTATGTCGAATTCGACTGGGGAACTGATATCTACAATGATCGACAAATTGTTAATGAACGGCTGCAATTGATTACGGAACAACTTCCTAAGGGAGTTCAGCCACAACTAGCCCCAGTCTCCTCAATTATGGGGCAGATTTTGATGTTAGGGATCTGGAGTGATTCTGGAGAGACCAAGCCTTTAGAAATGCGAACGATCGCCGACTGGGTCGTGCGTCAACGGTTGCTGACCATTCCCGGAGTATCGCAAGTGTTTACTATGGGAGGAGGACGCAAGCAGTTTCAAGTTCTCGTTGATCCCGATGCAATGCTCCGATTCGGCGTCACCCTGCATGATGTAAAGCAAGCTGTAATGAACAGCAACGAGAATGCGACTGGAGGTTATTTAGATGAACAAGGCCCTAACGAATTACTGGTTCGTGCATTGGGCCGGGTGCAGTCGATCGAAGATTTACAAAAAGTCGTAGTCACAATACGAGAAGGCAAACCTCTTGCGTTGGCACAAATCGCACGCGTTGTAGAAGGAGCCCAAGTTAAACGAGGCGACAGTGCGGCATTCTTTCGAGAAGGAGACGATGCCTTTACGGGGGGAGATGCCGTTGTGCTAACGATCAATAAACAACCTGGAGCCGACACCAGACGTGTAACCGAAGATGTCCAGAATGCGATTGATGATCTACGAGCCTCATTGCCTGAAGATCTACGAGTTGAACCGCTCTATTCACAAAAGGCTTTTATTGATCGCGCTATTGAAAATGTTGTCGAAGCACTGCGTGATGGCGGCATTCTCGTGGTGATTATTCTCTTTTTGTTCCTGATGAACTTCCGCACGACCTTTATCACTCTGACGGCAATTCCACTTTCAATTCTGATGACTGCGATTGTCTTTTCGATCTTCGGTATCTCCATCAACACAATGACACTGGGGGGACTGGCGGTCGCCATTGGGGAATTAGTCGACGACGCGATTGTCGATGTGGAAAATATCTTCCGGCGACTGCGTGAAAACCGTGTTGCAAAAAGTCCTAAGCATCCACTTCTTGTTGTCTTTCAAGCCAGCATCGAAATTCGAAATTCGATTGTCTTTGGAACAATCATAGTCATCCTGGTATTCCTGCCCCTATTTGCTCTTTCCGGTATGGAGGGGCGTTTATTCACTCCCCTGGGAATTGCTTATATCGTTTCAATTCTCTCTTCGCTGCTTGTCTCACTCACCGTGACGCCCGTTCTGTCATACTGGCTGCTTGCAGGACGAAAAATGAGCGCAGAAGAAAAAGATGGTTTCTTGCTTCGCGGCTTGAAGTGGGTGGGTGACAAAATCATTCGTTTCAGCTTAGCCGTGCCACACCTGAATCTGTTGGCGACACTGGCTGCAGTCGCTTTGGCGGGTTTGTTCCTTATGAATTTGGAACGGGACTTTTTGCCCCCGTTTAATGAAGGGACAATCCAGCTCAATGTCGTACTGCCTCCGGGCACATCACTGGAAACATCCAATGACATAGCTCATCGGGTCGAGGATCGATTGAAGAACATCAAGGATATTCTTTCAATTGTTCGTCGAACCGGTCGTGCAGAACTGGATGAACATGCTGAGGGGGTCAATATGAGTGAAATGTTGATCGAACTCAATCCAGAATCCGAACAAAGCCGAGAAGAGCAACTTGAAGAAATCCGTGAAGCGATGGCAGATATTCCCGGAATCGTAACTGCTGTTGAACAACCGATTGCGCATCTGATTTCGCACATGCTATCCGGTGTGAAGGCACAAATTGGTATTAAAATCTACGGGGACGACTTGGATATACTCCGTCGCAAAGCCCAGGAAATGCAGGCGGTGATGGAAGGGGTAGCTGGGGTTAAGGATTTACTGGTCGAACCTCAGGTTATTATTCCCCAACTCCGCATCGAACTGGATCGCGACAAACTCCTGATTTACGGTTTGACTCCGGTTGAAGTGAATGAATTCATCGAAACCGCGATGAATGGTCAAGTTGTATCTGAAGTACTGCTCGGTCAACGGACATTCGATTTGTTGATTCGGCTGGATGAAAACTATCGGGAAGATCTCAATCAGCTTCGTCGACTGACAATCGAAATGCCAGATGGAGGTAAGCTTCCCCTCGAAGCGGTCGCGAAGATTTATGAATCCGGAGGGCCCAATACGATCAATCGAGAAAATGTCCGCCGTCGAATTGTCCTGCAGTGCAATGTTTCGGATCGTGGGGTTGTGGATGTCGTTCAGGATATTCAGCAGAAAGTCAAACCGGTAGTGGAATCTCTGCCGACTGGATATTTCGTGGAATACAGTGGTCAGTTTGAAAGCCAGCAATCAGCTTCTCGTTTGATTGGCGCATTGTTTGCGGTGTCGCTGATTGGTGTCTTCCTTGTTCTATTTACAATGTTCCGCTCGGTTAATCTTTCGTTGCAGGTGATGGCAGCTTTGCCGATGGCATTCATCGGTTCCGTCGCGGCCCTGGTGATTACCGGGCAGACACTCACGGTGGCAGCGATGGTCGGCTTTATCTCATTGGGAGGAATTGCTTCACGAAACGGAATATTACTGCTCAATCATTATCTGCACCTGGTGAAATACGAAGGAGAAAGCTGGTCGAAAGACATGATTGTGCGGGCTGGATTAGAGCGTCTGGCACCCGTGTTGATGACTGCTCTTACATCAGGAATCGGATTAGTGCCTTTAGTCATCGCTGCTGGAGAACCGGGTAAAGAAATTCTTTACCCCATTGCAACGGTGATTTTGGGAGGATTGATCAGTTCGACCCTGCTCGATTTCTTTGTTCATCCTGCTCTGTTCTGGCTGTTTGGTTTAAAAGAAGCTCAGCGGGTTGTCGGAGAATCTCACTTTGGTGTTGAACTAATCGAAGAGTCCGAAGACGAAAAGTCAAACCACTAACCATTTCCATTATTGATAGCCGCAATAAACTGAAGTATACAAATCGCTCGTTGTCTTTTGGTGTCCAAACGGCGGCAATGAATTCATGGAACGGTCTAATCAATGTTTCGTAGAGGATGACGAAACCAACAATTACCGAACAGTCTTCTCCAGATTTAGAAGACTTCGGTTATCCTGGAGTTAGTAAGATGTCACGTTTATTTTTGAGTCTATTTTGTTCTTTGTCGATCCTCGGGACAGCCAGTGGACTATATGCAGCCGAGGCCGTCGCTTATCGATTGCCGGATTGGCATGAACAACATTTTGAGGATGCGGAGAAAGCGGAACTTCACTTTCAGGCCGTCAAAAAATTGAAGTGTGAAGCTCGCAAAGTCGCTGATGATGATCATCTCGATGTGGAATACCGTGTTGCGAAATGGCAGTATATTGAAGTGGCAACGGACGAATTGGCACATCAATGGTCAGGCTGGTTGAAAGCTTCTGGATTTGAAGTTTTGCACGGTCATGGGGACGATCACGAAGATGGACACAATCATGGTGCCGAAGGGGATGGTCACAAACATGATCACGCGGGACATGATCACGCAGAGGGGGAAGTCGAAGAAGTTACATATCGACTGACAACTTGGAAAACGGTTCATCTTGAAAACAAATCGGATTATCAGGAATTTATCGCCTTAATGAAAGGTTTTGGCTGCGAGTTACAGATGACTCAACACGAAGGACATGGCGATGTCAAAGTCCGGTGTCCCACATGGAGACACATTGAATTTCCATCACACAAAGTCGCTGAAGCCTGGGAAGGTTGGCTGACCAAAAATAACTTTGAAGTTGAACATAGTCATTAAATATAAAAGCGAATAATTATTACGCGATTCTCTGAAAACAAACTTTTGAAAGCACAACTACTATGACTGAATCCATAAAATTTATACTCGCCAGCTCTCTACTGGCAATTGGCCTGGCTGGTTGTAATGGACAACCGGCCCCAAGCGAACCGGAAACAAGTGGTCTTCCCGAAACCATGGGACCGCCGAATACCGTCGACTCTCATGCCGGCCATGCCCATCCCAGTGAAGGCCCTCATCATGGTGGTTTGATCGAACTGGGCAATGAAGAATACCATGCCGAATTATTGCACGACGAAGCGACCGGGACTGTGACCATTTACATTCTGGACAGTACCGCAAAGAAACAAGTGCCGATTGAGGCAACTGAAATCATGATCAACGCCAAACATGACGGTCAGCCCGAACAGTTCAAACTGACAGCAACTCCAGACGCCTCCGACCCGGAAGGGAAATCCTCTAAATTTATCTCTTCCGACAAAGAGCTAGCCATGCACCTGGATGAAGAAGGGGCTTCACCAGCATTAGTTATCACGATTAATGGTAAATTGTATCGAGGTCAAATCAAACATGAACACGATCACGCTGGACATAGTCACTAATTTGAAATGGTTTTTCAGATTTTGAGATGTTCAACTCTGAAGGAATTACAATGTCCTCTCCTGCCACAAATCAGGCTGAATCGAATAATTCGCCTAATCATCATTCCGATCAGGCCGGTCATTCTCATGGGCTGACGCGTGGTGAGGATATTGAGGGGGTCAGCGATTCACGGTTGTTATGGTCAGTCGCTTTAAATCAGCTGCTCACGGTTGGCCAGGTCATCGCTGGAATTTATTCGGGAAGTGTTGCGCTGCTCTCTGATGCGGCTCATAACTTCAACGATGCCAATGCCCTGCTGATCGCCTGGTTTGCTCGCAGGATTTCTAAAAGGAAATCTAATGAAAGATACACATTCGGTTACCGTCGAGCAGAGTTGATTGGGGCGGTTATAAATTTGACGCTGCTGGGAGTGATCGGACTATATTTGGTTTACGAAGGGATCAGTCGGTTTTTCGCCCCTCAGGAAATTATTGGTTGGTTGATGGCCGCCGCAGCTGTGTTGGCATTAATTGTCGATGTCGGAACCGCTCTGTTATTGTGGGCAATGAGTAAAGGATCATTGAATGTGAAAGCAGCCTTTATTCATAACATGGTCGATGCCCTCGGCTCTCTGGCTGTCCTGATAGGAGCTGGAGCTGTGATTTATCTTGACTGGCAATGGATCGATCCCGTGTTAACGCTGGTTATTTCCGGATATGTCCTGTGGCAGGTTGTCACTATGCTCCCTCAAGCGATCCGCATACTTATGGAAGGAACCCCAACAGATTTAAATCTGCAAACTATGGTTTCAGAACTTCAGAAGTGCGACAAGGTCGAAGACCTACATCATATTCATGTCTGGCAATTGGATGAAGAACACAAGGCACTTGAGGCACATGTGGTGATCACTCGAGAAAATGCTGGTCAGCTGGAACGAATCAAAAATGAAATCAAAGAGCGACTCCACCATGACTACGGGATTACCCATTCGACTCTGGAGTTCGAGTATCCCGATTGCTCTGCTGAAAGTGGGCATGACAACTCTTTGTTAGTAGATCATTAAATCTGAGGATTTGAGTGCTCAGCAAAGTAAGAAAGCTTAAGTCGAAATGCAAATTAAAGTCATCGTACTCGGAATGGTCGAAGCCACTTGCTGGTATTTATTCTTCTGGTTTGGACTCCATTCTATCAAACGGGGCTATAACTCATGGTGGGCTGCTGCGGTATTGTTGATCTTGTTTTATGCAGCTTTTGTGACTTGCCCCTGGATTCGAGAGACGGATGCGTGGAGTCAATTAAAATGAAGTTACTAAGTCGTTTTAGATCTCTTGCTGATTGGAACAAGAAAATTACAACGACTTAATCATTCGCCGAAGTAAAGATCGTGGCATTACAGTCGAGGATGTCAGGGTTGAATAATTTTTCTCTCGACAGATAAAAGGATTGATCATGATGACACGGAATGTTAATCACTACGGATTTATGCTTGTTCTTAGTATTGGAGGTGCTCTGGCAACTGGTTCATTAGCCGGTGCAGCTGACCTGAGCCCAGGACAACAAGCCGTACAAACCGCCGCTCAGCAGGGACAATACTCCTTTGTGATGTTCTATCGCAGCAACGATGCAGCCACACAAAGTGTTCACCAGACATTGACCACCACGCTGAATCAACGATCTGATTCTTCAATTGTGCCTGTCTGGATTACAGACACGAAAGAAAAATCTCTGATCGATCGCTTCGATGCAACCCGTTTGCCTATGCCTGCTGTGGCGGTTCTGGCTCCCAATGGTGCGGTCACAACTGTCTTTCCACAAAATGTGACACCACAGCAACTTGAGGCAGCTATCGTTTCTAAAGGACAGGCGACTTGCCTGAAAGCGTTGCAGGATCGAAAAATTGTTTTGCTGTGTGCACATACCGATCAGAATCGGTCAATTCCAGCAGGTGTGCAACAGTTTCAGGCAGATGATATGTTTAAAAACCGGACTCAGGTCGTCACATTACAAGCTCAAGATCCCGAAGAACAAAAGTTCTTATCTCAGTTGGGACTTCCCACTAACTCACCTGGGACTGTCATTGCTTTCATGGCTCCTCCTGGTGTCATGTTGGGAAAATTCAATGAAAATGTCAGCTACGACATCCTCGCTCAAAAACTGGCCGCCGCCGGGAAATGTTGCGACGATCCTAACTGCAAACATCATCGCTAATCTTCACTCAGCTTATTCGCTTTCTCCTGCTTAACATAAATTTATCTTCCTTATGCAGGAAAGGGAGTTATGAACATCTTCGTTCATTTGCATCACTTTTAATCAGGAATGGAATCCATGAAACTACGAACACTCATCTGGAAAGAACTGTGGCAACGGCCGACGCCGATGCTGACCAGTTTACTCGCGGTCACTCTGGGGGTCACAGCTTTAGTGGCCATTCAAAATATTACTGTTTTTTCAGAACGAAAAATTGCAGGAGATATGGAATCTCTGGGAGCAAACGTCCTGGTATTACCACCGAATGTCTCGCTCCAGGATTATTATTCGGCTGACATGCACGGGCAAACGATGCCGGAGTCTTATGTGAGTCAGTTGGCATTGGCACGTATGCCAGGAGTTGAAAATCTGGCTCCTAAGCTTTGCGTTGAAGCCTCAGTAGATACAATTCCACTGACGTTGACCGGCATTCTCCCTCGGTCTGAATTTCAAACGAAAGCTGCCTGGCAGGGAATTGGGATGATTACGAATCCTGTTGGAAGTGAACGGGGATGTTGTCCGACTGCACCCACCCTGGATGATCCAGATGGAGACAGTGCTGACTCTCTGGCAACGACACGCACTGTACAGAATCTTGGAGATCACGAATTGATTGTGGGAGCAGATCTGGCCTCCCAACTCGGAGTACATGCCGGAGATCATCTCAACCTGTTGGGTGCAGATTTCGAAGTCCTCACCGTATTGCCTTCGACCGGCACGGTTGATGACAGTCGCATATTCGCGCACTTGCATACTGTGCAGGAATTATCGGGACAGGGGCCAGTCATCAATGTCATTGAAATAATGGCCTGCTGTGAAGATGCGGCTGGTAGTCTGATAACAAACCTTTCTGCAGAACTTCCTCAAACACGCGTCGTCACGATTTCTCAAATTGTCGACACGCAAGTAGCCGTGAACGGCCTGATGTCACGTCTTTCCTGGGTCTTCTTTGCTGTTTTATTACTGGTTGGAGGAGCCAGCATTGCCAGTGTGATGTATGCCAATGTCACTGAACGACGTAAGGAAATTGGCACACTGATGGCATTGGGAGCAAATCGTAGTTTTGTAACCAGACTTTTTCTCGGCAAGGCAACTCTGTTAGGCATCACAGGAGGGCTGGGAGGATTCCTGGTGGGAACACTTCTGGCGATGGTGTTAGGGCCTCAACTTCTGGGCGTTGCTGTACAGCCAATGCCTGTGTTGTGTCTGGTCGGAATACTTACCGCGACTTTTGTCACGATCTGTGCCAGCTATCTCCCGGCTCGACAAGCCGCAGGTTTAGATCCCTGCCTGGTGTTCAATGATGCTTAAATCTCATTGAGTCTCACGATATACACACATTATGAAAATCTGTTTCAGGGAAGAAATTTATGTATCAGTTGCAAAATGTGACTAAGAGTTATGAGCGACGCGGGCAAACCGTCACCGCTCTCAATTCTGCAAACCTCGATATTGCCGATGAAGATTTTGTCGCCATTGTCGGCCCGAGTGGGAGTGGTAAAACTACACTCCTGTCTGTGTTAGGAGGTATGCTCGCACCTACATCAGGAATTGTTTCTCTCGATGGGGCATCCCTTTACGATTTGAGCGTCGAAGAGCGGACTGCGATTCGCGCACAGAAAATCGGCTTCGTGTTTCAGACCTTCAATCTGATTCCCTGGTTGACCGCTTGCGAGAATGTGCAAATTCCGTTGCTCTTAGCTAAAAAGCCTGCCGATGAGCAGCGAGAAAGAGCATTGGAGATGCTCGAACGAGTCGGCCTGGCAGACCGAATCGATCATCGACCTGGAGAATTGAGTCAGGGGCAACAGCAGCGAGTCGCTCTCGCCAGAACTTTGGCCAACGATCCTCAGGTGATATTGGCTGATGAGCCAACCGGAAATCTTGATTCAGAGACTCGCGAACGCGTGTTGGAATATCTGACAGAATTTCAGCACGATGGTCGAACCATTGTGATGGTCACACACGATGAGGCCGCGGCGGCTTATGCCAATCGCAGGATTCGGCTCGTCGAAGGAGTGATTCAGGAAATAGCAGTCTCGAATGCGGCCTAATGAAATTCAACCGTTTGAGACGGATTATTTCATCGGAAAGAAAGCACAGTTAGGAAGGTAATCAACTTCTTGAACTGTGCTTTCTTACTTTCTTAACAAGCGGAGATGCGTATTGTTTGCATTATCCATGCAAAATATTGCTCTCTAAACGGAAGGGAAACTGCGAATCATGTCTTTTATCAATTGGACAACTTCACGTCTGAAAAGGCCATGGTCTATCAGCTTTCAACTGTTGCTGATTGTGAATGTGACATTAGGTGCGGCGATCATTGCTCTATTGCTATTTCGCTACTGGAACGAGATACAAACCGAGTCCCACAAGAGATACCTGAGCCTGAATGACGAAGCAATTGCAATCCACGGAGCCGTTAATCATTTACAACACGGACACGATCTGGGAGAAGTGCAAAGCTATATCGATACGGTGTGTCATCAAATGAGACATGAAACAAATCTATGTCATCACATCGCCATTAAGGTGGGTGGACAATTGCTTCAGGCTCAGTCACATGAAATGGAGTCGCCTGAACTCTTTTCTGCAATCTCACGGGCAGCCATTGCCAAAACCCACCGTAGCCAAGGTGGTACTCACAAATTAGTTGCTGCGAGTCATGCTGCAAACGGTATTACCGTTTATGTCTCTGAAAATCTGGATACCGTCCAGCAGGCAATACGTTTGGAAGTTATCTCTCAACTCATCGTTCTAGGTTTACTGGGGTTTCTCGCAGCCGGGATTGTCAATGTCGTCTTGTTGAGGGTCGTGGGAGTACCACTCCACGAATTGATGCACACTGTTGACAGGATTGCGGCTGGCAATCTGGGAGTTGTTGCTCCCTCATTTCAGAGTCAGGAAATGGATCGGCTTTCCAAGGCAATCACATCGATGAGTTTATCCCTGCAAAAAAATGATCGAGAACGACATCTGCAAATGGAAAAGGCCCAGCAGATTCAAGAGCATCTATTACCTGGATCTGTTTCGATTCCCGGTTTACAAATGGCTCATTTATTCCGGCCAGCCGATATTGTCGCAGGGGATTACTATGACTTCATCTCCTTGCCAGATGGAACCTGGTTGATTTGTCTAGCCGACGTAACAGGACATGGTATTCCCGCTGCAATGGGGGCAACAATGCTCAAATCTCTGCTTCTGGCAGCAACAGAGGAACCACCATTTGACCCGGTCTCAATTATCACCGAGATTAACCGTCGTTTCGTACAGACAGTTTTACCAGGGAACTTCGCCTCCATGTTTCTGGCTCAATGGAACCCAATAACTTGCGACTTGAGTTGGGCCAGTGCAGGACATGAACCGGGGATTCTTCTGAAGCCGAATGGAGAGAGTGAAATCCTGGATAGCACAGGATTGCTCTTGGGAATCACAACAGATGCAATCTGGACAGAACGAAACAGACTTCTAAAAGCCGAAGAGCAGGTCTTGCTATTCAGCGATGGGGCAAATGAGACCCGTGATTGGGAGCAGACGATTTTTGGCCGAGAAAGATTAATCACTGCACTCCGGGAGTGCAGTGGGAAAATTGCTGTCGATACCCTCAACCAGATCGAGCATATCTTATCAAACTTTCGTTCACCCCAGTCACTTCAGGATGATTTAACTCTGGTACTGTTTAAGGTTCGCTCGGCTTCAACTGAGCACCAGACTTGAACGAACTGAAATGCAAATTTAAGGTGATTCAACCTGACAATTGAAATATCAAATACTCAAATCAGATATTTACATCTTTAAAACGACCGGGGAGGGGCAGAGTTAATTGGGCCAGAATTCTGATCAAAAGAATTTTCGGGGCGAGGAGCTCGATTGGGATCGTTACCGGGCTGTGGAGCTCGCTCGTCTCCATTCTGTTCTGTTGATCGAACTCCAACATCATTCATGAGATGATGAATGGTCGATTCCATGAGATCCATTTTTGAAAGAATTCCCAATTGCCCTATCTGTCGATGTTGATGGCGTGACCAACCACTCACATCTTCCTGAACATGATGAAATAAGCGATCGATTCCTCCGAGAGATTCCTGTATTGCCTGCCGATCCTGGTTATGTTCTGCCCCGTGAATAAATTCTGCAATCTGCAAAATCTGATAGGCTTCATTGTAAGTTTCCTTGAAACCTTGATTGTGAGAATAATTATGATGGAGATCCAGACAAAATTCATTGGCGAGTGTCTCCAATCGACTGGCCAGGTCTTCAACATGCGAAAAACCTCCAAACTGCACACGGACTTCCTGGATTCCACCCTGATGATTATGCCCAGTTTGAGGTGCGTAATAGTAACCGTTATCCCGATATTGATAAGTCCCATGATGGTTATTACCACTGTGGGGAACAATGTATCGTGAATTGTCGCGAATGATATCGTGATGGTATTGCCCGATAATATGTCCGTGGGAATCTCTTACGATGTGATCGTGATGATCAACTTTATAAGTGGGGCTGTGGCTGTGATGACCATGTCGATGTTGTGCGAGAGTGGAAGAAGTCATTATCCCCAATACGGTGCCCAAGACCATTGTGTTTAAAATTTTTGATCGCATGGCGATACCTGACTTTTTATTACGAAGTGAAGTTCTCGAATTTCTTGAATTCGTTACAAATCCCAAGGGTGCTCATTAGAATACCTGTAATGCCAAAGAGAAACAATCATTATTTCTATTTTCAATAGACATTGGATCGGTTCGAAATGACAAAAATTGATTCGCGATAGATACAGCATCAGTCAAAGAGCGTATGAGAAAAGCACTCCAGGGCAACGATATTTTGCCTTGGAGTGCTTATTTTTATAATTAAGCTTCAACAATATTTAAAATGAGCTAGGGGGAGCGAAATTGATCGGTCCAGAATCTTGAGTTGAGGGGCTTTCAGGATTGAAATACTGTTGCGGATTCGATTTGAATTTGTCGATACAAGCTTCACAACAGACGAATAAGGATCCTACTGGTGTGGTCACATAGATCGGTTTCCCCATAGATCCAAGTGGCTGATTGGAAATTGGGCAAGTTTTCTGATTGAGAGCTGCTGATTGCTGGTTGGGTGGCAACAATGAGACACCTTCCATGCCTTCTGGGATTTGAAAAGCGGACTGAAATTGATTTTTTTGGTTGGAGAAAAAGGGAGGCTGCTTATCGCTTTCTCCATGATTATGTCCTGCGTGATCGTGCCCTTCATGACTGTCTGTTCCGAGGTTTTGTGCTCCAAAATTTTGCTGTGGTGCATCGGTTGGCTGCGAATTCAATGGATTTCTGTTGGGTAGTTCGGTGTCTCCCTGCCAACCCCTGAAGTCTGCTGGATTCCCATACGGGTCTTGAGTGTGTTGCCCCATCGAACCATATGGTTTTTTAGTGACAGGACAGTTTTGTTGATTACCTCTCGCGTAATATTCAGGCGTCATAAATTGAGAGTATGAGTTTCCACCTGTGGGGTAATTTGGAGTTTGGGGAGGGATAGTAGAGTCGCGAAATTCTGATTGCCGGAGGGATGGACATTGATATCCGGGCTCATATCCGAATTGATCATCATACCGCAGTCCAAAGCTCATTCCACAGCCACCTGCTGGGCAATAATTATCATTGGAATATCCATAGTTTGATCGACCGGAGTATGCGTAATTGCAACTCCCGGGATTTGAATAATATCCTCTCTGGTGTGAGGGATAACAGCCATCGTCTGCAACGACTGTTGTGGCACCTGTGAGTGTCAATGCCAAAGTAAAAAGCAGGTTGGAAGTTTGAGTCATCAGAGAATCCTCTCTTCGAGTCTTTTTGAGTGATGCGATTGCGTTTAAACTAATGGGTCAAGTATTACTCAAAATGAGTATATTTTGACCATCGATTAATCCAGCGTGAATAAACTTCGACAAGGGACATCTAAAAAAGAAATGACCGTGATTTTTTTCAAATGAATAGTTTCTCAGACGGTTGTTCAGTCGAAAACGGGATTTGATAAAATGAGAACGAATCGAGCCGAGATCTATTACTAATAGCTCTTTAGATTAGAAATTCCTCTTGCCAGAAACCCATTCTTTCCGTAAGAATAACAAAACGCAAATCATTGAAGATTCTGCCATTTTTTAAATACTTGCAAATAAAGATGTCTATTTAGACCTACTTGTTGCGATAATTGTATTATTGAGGTCAGTTTTTCTCAGGATAGATTTAATTTGAATCAAACATCGACCACAACTCGCTGGATTACGACACCGCTGCTGATTGTCGCGGTTTTGTCGCAATCCTGCGCCGCGATGAGTGTGGGAGTGTGCGGCTGTGGAGATAAATCTGGTCAAAGTTCACAGTGTTGTTGCTGCGATCAGCAAGCTAGAGAGTCGGGTAACTGTTGTTGTTCCTCTCGATCTGAATCGCTGAGTGTAGAACTGTCCTGCTGCCAGCAGTCGCAGGAGAATTGCTCAGAAGAGCAGGCTGTAGAGAAAATAGCGGAATGTCATTGTGGCTGCAGTGATCAATTGCCCGCACCTGTTGCACCATCTCCTGTCCCACAGAGCAACTTTAATTGGGATGCTTTGCTGTGTGCCTGCTTTGCGGCTCATGTTGAAGAGACTGATTTGACTCGCTCGGAACGGACGGTCATTACAGAATCTAATCTGCTTTCTGAACCAGCATCCTCGCTTCAGGTGCTGTTTTGTGTCTGGCTGACATAGACACGACTGGACTGCTGTCATTGCGCTAATCGCTAGCGACAGTCCTTTCTCCTGCTCATTACGGACTCTCCCTTAACCTTGCTGCGCACTTGTGAATCTTCGGTTCAACAACTGTGTTATGTAGGGAGTGAGATTTGATATGAGCGTGATGTAATGAATCCCGTTCCAGTCCACACATGCTCTTATTGAGCGAGCGTTCTCATTTTTGGAGAGAGTTATGACTCACTCTACCGATCCGTACAATCTCGATACAGTGGAACAGTTCCCTGCTACTTCCGATCTCTCTGATGAACGGAATACTTATTCTAACAGACAGAATACAGCCGATCGTCGGCGAGAATCGCAACACTGGTGGATCAAACTTTTTGTCCAACCGATGCTAATTCTCGTCGCGGCTGGAATGGCAATAGCCGGTTTGGGAATCGCACAGCGGAGCGGTTGGATCTCCACAGTCGGTAGCAGTGGTGGTTCTACTATGGTTTCGGAAACTGCCGTCGATTACATCTGTCCGATGATGTGTACTCCGCCTCAAAAGGAGCCAGGACGATGTCCCGTCTGTGCAATGGAACTTGTGCCCGCGACCACGAGTGGAGGTGGAGATCCGATGGCTGTCCACATCGATCCAGCCTCTCGACGAATTGCCAATATCCAAACGGCAAGCGTCCGCAGTGTGCCGACTTCTCGAACTATCAAGGCGATTGGAAAGCTGACATACGACGAGGGAACAATGCGGACAATTGCCGCTTGGGTGCCCGGTCGACTGGAGAAGATGTTTGCCGATTATAACGGAGTCGTTGTCAAAGAGGGGGATCATCTGGCTCTGGTTTATTCTCCAGAATTATATACGGGTCAGGTCGAATTACTGTTGGCAATCAAAACCCAGAATGCCAGCAAGACTCTGGGGAATAACCGAAGTTTCCTGACTGATGGATCCATGTATAAAAGTGCTCGTCAGCGGTTAATCGAAAGTGGGATGACCAACGAGCAGATTCAAGAAGTGGAAGAGTCTGGAGAAGCCAACAGTCGTATCCACCTGTGTGCACCAGCTGGAGGGACCGTCATCAATAAGCTGGCGGTCGAAGGTGAGTATGTCAAAGAGGGGCAGCCGATTTATCAACTTGCCGATCTGTCGACGATCTGGCTGAAAATGGAGTTGTATCCCGAGGATGCGGCCGTGATTCGATATGCTCAGCAGGTTGATATCTCTGTGCAGTCACTGCCGGGACGTCTCTTTTCAGGACGCGTCGCATTTATCGATCCCAAAGTCAATGAGGCGACCCGCACCGTGGGCGTTCGCGTGGTGATGGAGAATCCAAATGGTCTGTTGAAAATTGGAGATTATGCCAATGCCTCCATCACGACGGGAGGAGCAGCAGAATATATTGCTGATGCCAAATTTTACGATGTGGGACTGGCCGGGAAATGGATCAGTCCACGACATCCTCAAATCATTAGAAACGAACCGGGTGAGTGTCCCATCAGTGGTCTGAAACTGGTGCCAGCCGAGGAATACGGATACGTCGCCAGCCCACTTGAAACTGAGAATGTACTGACCGTACCCCGAAATGCGGTCCTGATGGCCGGGCGGAACAGTGTGATTTATGTCGAAACCGAGCCAGGACGATTTGAAATCCGCAAGATAACACTCGGGCATCTGACAGGCGAGGAAATTGTCGTTCTCGATGGTATTTCTGAAGGAGAGAAGGTCGCCACATCTGGAAACTTCCTGATCGATTCCCAAATGCAACTGGCCGGGAATCCCTCGCTCATCGATCCTACTCGAGCCATTCCCAAAACCGAAGATCTCATGACGCCGGAAATCATGCTGGCTTTGGAAGAACTTTCGGAAGAGGATCAGAAATTAGCAAAAGAACAAATTTTTTGTCCCGTGACTGAAATGCCGCTGGGGTCGATGGGCGTGCCTTTGAAAGTGACGACTAACGAGCAAAACATGCTGATCTGCTGCGAAGGCTGCCGCGAGCGTGTCCAGAATGAACCTGACAAATATCTGGCCAAAATCGAACAATTGAAAAAGAAATCCAGGAATAAAAAGGCTGAAGTATTTGAAATGGATTTGCCTTCCTTTGAAGGGATGGAATTGGTTCAGCCGGAAATGAATTTGCCACCGATGGGCGAAATGTCCATGACTCCTCAGATGAAGAAACTCGAACCTGAAAGAAAAGTCGAGACTGAAGAGGAAGCTGTGCAAAAGGCTATCGCCAAACTCAGCCCTTCCGATCAGAAGCTAGCCCGGCAGCAGGAAATCTGCCCAGTTGCCACCATGGAACTGGGTTCGATGGGAGTGCCGATCAAAGTCGATGTGAAAGGTCAGCCTGTTTTCATCTGTTGTGAGGCGTGTCGGAAATCTCTGTTGGAGACCCCGGAGAAGTATCTGAGCAAGCTGCCTGCAAAGGTGGTAAAATGATCGGGAAGCTAATTGAATTCTGCCTGCGGGAGCGTCTGCTCGTTTTACTGATAGCGGCTGCGCTGGTTGTGGGCGGCTGGTATTCGGCCAATCAAGTGCCAGTCGATGCAATTCCGAATGTCGGTGAAAATCAGGTGATTGTGCTGACCGAATGGCCGGGACGTTCACCAAAGGATATCGAAGATCAAATCACGTATCCTCTTTCGATTGCCTTGCAGGCGGTGCCGGGGTCGCGAAGTGTGCGTGGCAAAAGTATGTTCGGCTTCAGCTTCGTGCAGGTGACGTTTGACGACGGAATCGATTTTTACTGGGCTCGCTCGCGGGTAGCCGAACAGTTGACGACGGTTTCGGGATCCTTGCCGGAGAATGTCACTCCGACGCTCGCTCCTGATGCGACGGCTCTCGGCCAGATTTACTATTACGTGCTGGTGCCTCCCGAGGGTATGGACTTAGCTGAGCAGCGATCGAAACAGGATTACTTCATTCGTTATGCCCTGCAATCGGTTGATGGAGTTGCCGAAGTCGCCTCGATTGGTGGGTATGTCCGTCAGTATCAAATCGAGGTTGATCCCGATGCGCTGCGATATCAGAACATTCCCCTCCGAAATGTGATCGACGCAGTGAAGGCTTCCAATATCGATGTGGGTGCGAAAACTGTCGAATCGGGCGGGATGGAATTTATTGTTCGCGGTCGCGGGTTTATCGGCTCGGGGAAAACAGAATCCGAAACGCTCGAACAGATTCGGCAGACAGTCGTCCTGGTCCGGGAGGGAGTACCGGTTACGGTTGGGGATCTGGCACAGATTCAGGTTGGCCCGGCTTTTCGACGGGGTGCTCTCGATTACAACGGTCAGGAAGCGGTCGGCGGAGTTGTGGTGATGCGTTACGGCGAAAATCCGCGGCATGTGATTGAGCGAGTCAAAGCGAAAATCAAGGCTCTCGAAGCCGAACTGGATGGCATCAAAATTCAGGGAATTTACGACCGCACAGAATTGATTGACGAAACAATCGCGACGCTCACGAAGGCTTTGTTCGAAGAGACACTGATCACAATTGCGATTATGGTTCTGTTCCTGCTGCATATCCGGGCCAGTCTGGTAATTGCGATCACGCTGCCCATGGCAGTATTGATGTCGTTTATCGCGATGAATGTGTTTGGAGTTGATGCCAATATCATGTCGCTGGCCGGGATCGCGATTGCGATTGGAACGATGGTCGATATGGGGATTATCGTTCTGGAAAATATCTATCAGCATCTCTCAGACTGGGAGAAACATGCATCCGAAAAGCCAAAGTCCGTACATGAAAAAGAACGGGTGCAAATCATTCTACAATCGGCTCGCGAAGTGGTGCCTGCTGTCATTACGGCGGTCACGACAACAATTGTCAGTTTTCTTCCCGTCTTCTTTTTGACGGGACGCGATCATCGATTGTTTTCTCCGCTTGCCTGGACAAAAACCTTCGCACTGGCAGCCAGTTTAATTGTGGCGGTGACCATCGTGCCTACACTGTGCCGGATCTTTCTGAAATCGACACAACCTGATCGCTGGAAAAGTCTGCTGGCAGGATTGGGAGGGGGTGTTCTTGCAGGGGGATTGACCTGGTTTGTCTGGGGAGATCATTTAACGCATCTCTTTCCGGCCAGTCCACTTCTGTTGACAGCTCTCATGAGCGGGTGTGGGTTTGCAGCCGGTTGGTGGATGTCGCGAGAGAAAGTGCGTTCGCTTGAAGAGAATTATGCGAGCCGGTTTGTACTCTGGTTATATGCCGGTCGCTTGAAGCTGGCTCTCAGACGCAAAGCTCTCATGCTTTCCTTACCGGCCATCATTTTTGTGATCGGCCTGGGAGCCTGGATTGGAATGCCGACGGTTCTCAGACCTGTCGAGCAGGTCTTTCGCATGTTCGGTGCGGAACTCAACGATGTTCCCGGTTATGTCGATGCCAAGCACATCTTTAAGGGACTGGAAACCGATGACTGGATCGCATTGGACGAAGGCAGCTGGTTTTATATGCCGAGTCTCTATCCGGCTGCCAGTTTTTCTCAGGCGATGGAGGTGCTGCAATCGCAGGATACGCTGATCAAACAGATTCCTGAAGTCGCTCATGTTCTGGGAAAAATTGGGCGTGTCGATTCTGCTCTCGATCCCGCCCCGGCTGCGATGGTCGAAACCTACGTGATGCTCAAGCCCCGTTCAGAGTGGCGGGAAGGCATCAATGAGCGTGACATCTGGGATAAAATTAACGCCGTCGCCACGCTCACCGGCGTCACTCCCGCCTCGGCACTCCAGCCGATCGAAGGGCGTGTCGTCATGTTGCAGGCTGGGATTAAAGCTTCGATGGCGGTACGGATTTATGGCGACGATCTGGAGGGACTTTCCAAAGTTTCGGTGGCGGTGTCGGACTACTTGAAGAAGAGTCCATACGTTAACGCAGGGACGGTGAACCCCGATATCGTGATGGGAAAACCTTACGTCGAGTTTGAAGTCAACCGCGCGGCTGCCTCCCGCTATGGGATGAATACGATGATGGTCAACGAAATCGTCGCGGCTGGACTTGGCGGGGTTGATGTCACGGAAACCGTCGAAGGTCGGGAACGCTATCCCATTCAGATTCGCTATGAACGCGGCGTCCGGGAACACATTGGACAACTCGGTAGCGTGCCTGTTGTCACACACGTTGGAGATGTCGTTCCTCTGGAGCGACTGGCCGATGTGTCGACGACATGGGGGCCTGGTGCGATCAACAGTGAAGATGCCCGACTGGTGGCTCACGTTTCTTTCTCGCCGGCTGGGCTGGCGGGGGATCTGGAAACAGTTGAGGGAGTGATGGCGTATCTGAAAAAGGGACGTGAGAATGGAGATCTGAAATTTCCGGAAGGCAATTTCGAACTTCAACCCGTCGGTTCCTTTGAGAATCAGATTGAAGCCAATCTGCGATTGATGTGGATTGTACCGACAGTCATTCTGATCAATCTGCTGCTGCATTATTTGCACTTCCGCAATCTGCCGATTTCATTGGTCGTGTTCTCAGGAATTCCTGTCGCTGCTGCTGGTGGAATGATTGCCGTGGCGATCATGGGCGTCGACATGAACACTGCGATGTGGGTGGGATTTATCGCCCTGTTTGGTCTGGCAGCCGACGACGGAATTGTGATGGCGACTTATATGCGGGAGTCGCTGGCGAAAAGTCAGATCCAAACGGTGGAAGACATTCGCGAAGCCATTTATACCGCCGGCTTGAAACGGATTCGTCCCTGTGTGATGACCACGGTAACAACATTAATCGCACTGGTTCCCGTACTCATGTCGGATGGTCGGGGAGCAGACGTCGCCCGGGCGATGGCTTTGCCGGTATTCGGAGGAATGCTGATTGAACCATTCACAACCTTTATTGTCCCGACACTGTACTGTGCCTATATGGAATTCAAAATGCGAACCGGGGCTGCAGATGAGATGTTTGGAGAACCAGGCAGTCTCGACCTAAACCATTCTACCAAGGCTGTTTGATAGAGAGATAATTCAGATGCAAAAAATGAAACGACAACTGGAATTGCTTCGATGGCATGCCTATTGCGATGGCTGGCCTTTGACAATTCGACGTATTGCGTTGAAAGGACTTGCAAAAGCAGGCTTGGCAAAATCCGATCCTGCCACGCTTCAAAACAGTTCCGATCAGCAGTTCGACCGGAGATTTCGTGTTCACACGCGTGGAGTGGTTGAGACGGATCAGCTTCATCTACCAGAAAACCGAAAAGAGCATGCCGTTGAGTATTTGCCAACCTCGGCTGCGTCGTTGGGGTGGCTTCTTTCCAGGCTGCCTGTTTCCCATTCAGAGTATGCCTTTATTGATCTCGGATCGGGGAAAGGGCGTATGTTACTGGTGGCTTCAGAATTCCCCTTTCAACAGATTGAGGGGGTGGAACTCTCGACGGAACTTCATCAGATTGCAGAACAAAATATCCAGAATTTCAGAAGTCGAAATATCCGTTGTCCAAACACACGCTCACTCAATCAGGATGCGACTCAATATGAGTTTCCCAATCTGCCACTCATCCTGTTCTTGTTTAATCCGTTTTCGGCCGAAGTTCTGATTCCTGTCGTGGAGAAATTACTGACCTCACTTCAGGCGGATCCACGACCGGTTTATGTAATTTATCATAACCCTCAGCACAGCGATGTTTTCGATCAGACGGGTCTGTTTCAGGAAGGATTTGAAGATTTACAACCTGGGACAGGCTGGAAAATTTACACAAACAACTTCACGAGGTTCGAGTCACGTGACTCAAATCTTTCACCGGAGAACAATCGACCGATTGTGTCTCAATAATCATTATTTGAAGGAGCTGACGATGAAACGAATGACAACACTCGCATTGACGATTGTGTTTGGGATTGCAGGACAGACATTTGCCGATGATGGTCATGCCCAACATGGGAATGACCATCATCAGATAATGCGGATGGAAGTGCAGGGAATCTGTCCGGTTTCGGGAGAAAAACTGGGAGCTCATGGAGAGCCGATTGCCGTAACGGTCGGTCCCAAGAAGGAAGAAGTATTCCTGTGCTGCAAGGCTTGTCTGGAAGGCAAAATTGATGCGAAAAACTGGGCCACGATTCACGCCAATATCGCCAAGGCTCAGGGAACTTGTCCAGTCATGAAAAAACCGTTGCCGAAAAATGCGGAATGGACTGTGGTTGAAGGACAGATCGTTTATGTCTGCTGTCCTCCCTGCACCGATAAAATCGAACGCAATCCCACAAAGTATTTAGAGACGGTTGATGGCTTCTACCACGATTCTTTAACGGCTGAGAAAAATTAGTCGTTTATTTCGTGGAGAATTTCGAAGTGGAAATAATTCCAGAACTGTCCTCACTTACAGAGGAACAGTTCTGGATTTTTTATGGCATCGACCCTGAGCAACTTCAACCAGCAGTCAACTGAAATAGCATGACTGCCGCCATCAGTGCCATCAGCCCATCTTCGATGAAGGTGACCTTCGACATGGGTAAATTGAAAACCGTTCCCAGGCAGGCACACTGAATTTTTCGTTTCGCAAGTAAGGCTTGAGAAACTCCGAGAATTCCTATCAGCATGATAACGAAAGTCGTCGCATTGGTTGCAATGGGGAAGATGCCTGTCAGATAGGCCAGACCTAACCCAAGTTCAATAAAAGGATACAAATAGCCAAAGGTGCGAGATCTTTTTGCAAGGATATCGTAACTTTGAAAAGAGTTCACAAACCCCGTCAGGTCCAACATTTTGAAGAAGGAAAAGACGACAAAGAATCCTCCCATGAAATTTTGCATGGCCCGCATGACATCAAAGCCGCCCGACATCCCTTCGACAAGTCCCACGATGCCCAGTAAATACCCCAGCACAAGTAAGAGCGGGCGATAAGTCTTCAGGAACGAAGCGGGCTCCTCCTCTTTTTTCAACTCGGGTTGATCTTCCTGGACTTCATCCAGAAGCTTGAACCCCGCTTGATCAAGATGTTGAGCAAGCGACTCACGCGAAATGGAATCTCCTTCAACAGTCAGGATTTTAGCGGGAGTTCCGGTGTCGACAGACCATTGATTGATTTGAGGGTCAGAATCAAGATAAGGTTTCACTTTAGAAACGCAGCTTCCGCAGTTTAAGTTCGTTTTGTATTGAGCTTTAAGCATTGTAATCACTCCTTGTTCATTCATTAGGATTATCGTTTTTTATATCGGAAATTGTGTTTCCCTGCATCGCTTTGATAATGGGACAACCCCTGGCGACTCCATCGCCATGGCATTGTTCGATCAACGCTTTCAGGGAATCTCGCATATGTTGCAGATCTAAAATACGCTCTTCAATGTCGGCCACTTTTGCATGAGCCTGCTCTCGGACATCGCTGCGAGTTGCCGTACTATCGAGCCTCAGGTTGAGCAGCCCTTTGATTTCTTTGAGTGTGAATCCCAACTGCTTCGATCTCAGGATGAATCGGATTTGATCGATGGTTTCCGGGGGATATTGCCGGTAGCCGGATGGTCTGCGGGGCGGCTCCGGGAGCAGCCCTTTTCTCTCGTAATAGCGAACCGTTTCCACGCCGATTCCCGATTGTTTTGCGATTTCACCAATAGTTAATACTGTCATATTTGCCTCCACGGTCATTATCGACTCCGTACCATACTACGGAGTCAAGGCTTTTTTGGGCGATTCGTGGATTCTGCTTCAGAGTCTTCGACTGTGTTTTGAAATTTAAATTGATTTTGCAGACACGATTCTTGCCCCAATCAATACAACCGGACCCGATACCTACGTGTGCAACCTAAAACCGGCGAAACTGATTCATCCTGCAGGACTCATGCAACCGATTCAATTAACGGACCGTGCCGCGAACAATAACCCTGAGTAGATATCGCTGAATGATGTGATCACTGCATCAGGAACGCGATGGAACTATTTTTAAGAGGGATATTGCATGCGCGCCTACAATTTACTGAGTTTACTATTGGTGACAGCGTGCGCGGTTACATTAGGGTGCGTCTCCAACGCCTCTCGAAGCGAAGTTTCAAAGCTCGCTGAGCCAACAGCGGAAACAATCGCTTCCACTGATCAATTAGAATCAGCAGTGCCTCTTGCACTAGAGTCTCAAGTCACGAATGTAAGTTTTGCAGAGCCAGTAGGGTCTGAGGAGCCTGATTCCGTGACAGCGGATTTGGATGAGCCCCTGACAGATCTCATTGATCCGATCATTTCGCCAGACGTGACAATGGCAGCTGAGCAAATTCCAATCCCCGCTCGCTATCAGGAATCGGATTTAGCGATGCTTGAGCATTTGGCCGCTGAGCAAAATCCGAAATTGGTACGACTGTATCGTGAGTATCAAGCGGCCGCATCTCGGTCGAATTATGTTGACAAATTGCCCGATCCCAAAGTTGGTGCAAATGTATTTGGTAACCCGATTGAAACCGCGTCAGGTTCGCAACAAGCTAACCTCTCAATCAGCCAGACCATTCCGTGGCTGGCCAAACTCAATGCTGAAGAACAACGAGCATCGTTTGAAGCCTTTGCAATCCGCGCTGAATACTCTGCCGAACGCTTACGGGTCATCGCGGCGGTCCAGAGTCAGTGGGCCAAACTGTATGTAATTGAACAGCAGATTCAAGTCACGCTGGCGAATTCCTCGTTGCTGGAATCTCTTACGGAAGTTGCTAATGCCCGTGTCGCGACAGGACAGGCAACACAGGGTGATGTGCTGTTAGGAACACTTGAACTTTCTAAACTAGATGAACAACTCTTAATTTTCCGTCAGCAAAAAGTCGCCACGATCGCTGAACTTAATCGACTGGCTGGTCGTCGCGCAGAAACACCGATTACCTCCCCAACTCAACTGGAAATCGTTAAACCGGAATGGTCTTCTGATACGATATTTCAGGTCGCTCTCAACGAACAACCTGAGATCCAGGCGGCTCACTTACGGACACAGGCAACGAGTTGGGGTGTGCAAGTGGCCCGTTTCTCTCGCCGTCCCGAGTTCATGATCTCTGCAAACTATTTCGTGACCGATGACAATCGACCTGCATCAAATGTGGTCAATGTGGGTGAAGATCCCTGGGCACTGGGGGCACAAATCAGTATTCCCATCTGGAAGAAAAAATACGATGCGATGCAGAACGAAGCCGGTTGGAAGCATCAGGCGGCTCACAATATGGTACAGGAACTGACAGATCGTTACGACGCATTGATACTGGATCTTGTGACCGAATCGAATCGCGCAGCCGAGACGGCGCTGCTCTATCAGCACTCGATTGTTCCACAAGCCGAGCAAACTCTGGCAGCCGACCAGGATGCTTATGTCAATGGGATTGTGGAGTTTGATCGCGTGATTCGCGACTATCGTAATTTGTTCACTCTCGAATTGGGCTACCACAAGGCACTCGGCGATCTTGCGACCAGTAATGCAAAGATTCAACAGGCTGCTGGAGCCCCCGTACCTCTTAAGCCTGTAACGACTAAATAATCTAATGCAAATGTATACAGAACGCTCTGCCAACTCACAGGATCAATAACAAATTAGAGTAATACTATGGTTCGAATCTTCTTTAATATCTGCCTGGTCGTAATTACGACCGCGACGTTTCCTTCTGTTGGCCAAGCTCAATCGGATGTGGACATTTCTCCGCCACGGTTGATTCCCAAGAGTGTCGAGGCCGAAGGCATTCCGGGAACGGAATCGATTGCCCCTCGTGCCCGCTGGGGTGAGGCTGAGAATGCTCTGACCGAATCTGAAGGTGGATATAGTCTGGACATGCTTCTGGGACTGGCCTCGCAGAGCAATCCGACTATTCGTCAGGCACGCATGCAGATCTCAGCCACACTTGCACAAGCGTTACAGGCAGGGCTCTATCCCAATCCTCGCATGACTTATCTTGCAGAAAATATGAATTCCGGAGGCACTCCCGGAGAGTTTCAAGGCTTCGAAGTTGAACAGCGGATTGTGACTGCCAATAAGCTGGAATTGAGCCGTAATAAATATCTGCAGAGGGCCAAAGTCGCAGAGCATCTTGCGGTCGCTCAGCAGTTCAAGGTGTGTAACGATGTGCGTCTGCATTTTGTAAAAACACTTGCCGCAGAACAAAAATTGAAACTAAAACTCGAGATGCTCGAAACCGCCAAAGATCACCTGAAGACCAATCGGGAACTGTTCAACTTAGGTCAGGCCAATGAGGTGGATCTGCGAAAAGCACTGGCGGATTTGAAACGACATCAACTCGATTATCTCTCCGCTCAAAATGAATTACGTTCACAATTCTATATGTTGACGTCTCTGGTAGGTGAAGAACTGGTCCCCGGGCCACTGAAAGGCTCACTGTATTCCGACGATGAGTGCCTGATCGATTTTGATGCAGCCTATGGACGCCTGCTTGGAGAAAGCCCGGAAATTCTGGCAGCTTATGCCAAGTTGAAAGAAGATCACATCACACTTCATCGGGAAAATGTGGAATGGGTGCCGGATCTCGTAATCTCTGGTGGACCCGGATACAACTTTGAAAGTCAGGATGCCGTCGCGAATTTCAGCTTGAGTTTTGAAGTGCCGCTCTATGATCGAAATCAGGGAACAATTCGTCAGGCACAGTTGGATCGCAATCGCCAGCAACAGGAGATTCGACGCACTGAATTGATGCTGAGAAAAAGTCTTTCCGAGCAATACAACAAATACATCACTGCGCTGCAGCACATTCAAAGTTACGATGACGACGTGCTGCCAGAATCTCGCAAAGCCTACGAACAGGGCCTGAAAAGTTATCAGGCGAATCGGGAAGAATGGCCTGTCGTTCTGGATCTGCATCGTGAATACACCATGCGAAGAATGGAACAGGTCGATAATCGTCTTGCGAAGTGTTCTGCGGAAATTATGATGAATGGATATCTGCTACACGGAGGTCTGGAAGTGGCTCCTTCGCCAACTCCTCCCGGACACATGGATGCCACACCGAAACCCCGATAATCACTTGATTGAACGGTTTCATTCAAAGACCACAATATTCAACTCTGAAACAAGTGGTCGCAGTACGCATAACGCAATTATGACATTCAGGAGAAAATCCATGAATCCGGAACAAAAGCAAAACCGTCGCTATTTCCTCCAGAACGGAGCATTCGCCGCTGCTGCAGTCGCCTCTGGCAAAGTGA
>TARA_R100000789_G_scaffold72224_2_pt1 | contig 40971 bp, 25 predicted proteins | sample TARA_R100000789 | Tara Oceans TARA_R100000789 (sample SAMEA2623403) | marine metagenome | biome: marine biome (ENVO:00000447); feature: mesopelagic zone (ENVO:00000213); material: "saline water (ENVO:00002010), including plankton (ENVO:xxxxxxxx)" | depth 450 m
AAGACGGGTGAGTTCAAAGATTCTCTGAGTATGTTCAAGCCGATCAGTGAACGGGATCGGGAAGTCTGGGATGGGATTCTCGATGAAGCCTATCAGAAATTTCTCGGGGTGATTGAAAATGGTCGCCCTGATATGACTCGTCAGCAGATTGAAGATATTGCGACAGGCCGCATTTTTACGGCTGATCAGGCGATTGCGAATGGCATGGTTGATGAAATCAGTTTTCTGGATGATACGATTGCGAAGTTGGAAACGGATTTGAAAGCTGGGCCGATGCGGGTGATAGAATATGAATATCCTCCGACATTGACGGACGTGTTACTCGGTTCAGCTTCGGCGGAAAGTGAAATGTCTCTGCTGAAACAGCTGCTTGGTTCGCCGGCTCCTCGAGCGTTTTATCTTTTGGGTGGTTCGCAATAATTACGACGGACGCAACCTGCCTAGCGAAAATTAGACAGGCTGGAAGCCTGTCCTACGGGGACAATTAACAAAACAGGATCAGGTCGATGAGTGGAATTGATTATAAGTCCTCTGGAGTGGACCTGGATGTCTACGAAGAGTCGATGCGTCGCGTCGGCAAACTGGTCCAGAGTACGACGACGCCCGGTGTCATGCCTCTTCCGGGCGGTTTTGCCGGATTGTTTCGGCTGTTTTCGGAAGGTCGACAATATAAAGATCCGGTGATTGTTTCGGGAACTGATGGCGTCGGCACCAAAATCAAAGTCGCTCAGTTGACGAATCGCTTCGATACGATTGGGATCGATCTGGTCGCGATGTGCGTGAACGATTGCCTCTGCACAGGAGCGTTGCCGCTTTTCTTTCTCGATTATGTGGCGATGAGCCATGATGATCCGACGTTAACGGAAGCACTCGTAACGGGGATCGCTGAAGGATGTCGTCAGGCAGGGATGGCATTAATCGGCGGCGAGACAGCGATCATGCCTGACTTGTATCGTCGGGGAGATTTTGACCTGGCAGGCTTTAGCGTGGGAGTCGTTGAACGAGAGGATGTCCTTACATGTAAGGAAGTTAAGCCGGGGGATGTTGTCTTTGGCATTGCTTCCTCAGGCTTACATTCGAACGGTTTCTCACTCGTTCGAAAAGTTGTCTTTGAGCATGCGGGCTTGAGTGTCGATGATCATGTCGATGAACTCGGTACAACGGTCGGTGAGGCTCTGCTGACACCGACTGTCATTTATGCAAATCTGGTGCAGTCTGTTTTATCTGTTCCTGAACTTCGACCTCTTGTCCATTCCATCGCTCATATTACCGGGGGGGGGCTTCAGGAAAACCTGGCTCGCGTGCTGCCTGATAATGTCGATGCTGTACTGAAAAATAATTCATGGGAAATTCCAGCTGTGATGAGCTGGATTCAGAAACTTGGTGATGTTGCTCAAGCTGAGATGAATCGCGTGTTCAATATGGGAATTGGGCTGGTCATTGTTTGCGATGCGAGTGGGGCGGAAGAAATCGAGGCGATCCTCAGCCAACAGGAGTTGACTTGTTATCGGCTTGGTGAGATTAAAAAGGGGAATGGTCAAGTTCAGCTAGGTTAGATGAGCGTATTTTAGACAGGCTGGAAGCCTGTCCTACCTTTGTGGTATCGGGATGTAATGAGTGAGGGGAGTCCAGTTGAGGATGTGTTCAAACCCAATTATCTGGGTGTCTGGACACGCTGTGCTAAAAATTCGATTGTGCGGGAACTTTCATTTCGCAGTAACTTTCTGATTACGATCATCACACGAGGGTTCTGGTTTGCTGCTCAACTGATTCTGTTTGAGATTATCTATCAGAATGTGAATACGATTGCCGACTGGAATCGAGCCGAGTATTTCGGATTCATGGCGACGGGAATGCTGATCAATGCGATCATCGAAAGTCTGTTCATGCCGAACTGTGCGAATTTCAGCGAGTTGATTCGCACAGGGAATCTCGATTTCGTATTGCTCAAACCGATTGATACTCAATTCCTGATCTCGATCGAGAAAATCAATCTGGCAATGATGAATCAGATTCTGCTTTCAGGAGCATTGCTGGCATATTCGCTGGCGAATCTGGATCGCTCTATCGGTTTTGTGAATGTGCTGATGTATCTACTGTTGGTTGCTGTTGGGGTCATCTTCTTTTACTGCCTGATGATCACGCTGGCGAGTACGAGTGTCTGGTTTGGACGCAATCAGGGCTTGTATGATTTCTGGTTTTACGTCACGGTCTTTGCCCGTTACCCGCAGCAAATTTACACAGGGGGCGCATTGGCCGAATCGATTCGGGTACTGTTCAGTTTCGTCCTGCCGATTCTGCTGGTCGTGACCGTTCCTGCTCAGATTCTGGTGAATAAAGCTCTGGAACCTTCCTGGATTGCGCTGTGGTCGGTCATGATGACTGCCATCTTTTTTGTGGTTTCCCGCCGCGTGTTTTTGTGGTCAATCGGGAAGTACCGCAGCGCAAGTAGCTGATTATCAGGTATTTGCAATTTTCGACTTCTCAATAAATCCTCAAGAAGATCGCATTTTCTAACAGAATCTTCTCGACGACTTAGGTTGAAAAGACTTATAATCAAGTTCCAATGTGATCATGCATTTAGGATTCATCCCACCTGATTTCCCTCCAGCAGAATTGATTATGCCATCGTGTCATTTTGCAAATTAAAATCTGTCAGAATACTGTTAACGATCTTTCTGATTCTGGTTACAGTAAATCGTGATTCAAAATCTGCGGAAGACAATGCGTTTGCACCACAAGATCTGGAGTTCTTTGAAAAGCAGGTTCGGCCTCTACTGGTAGAGCATTGTTATTCGTGTCACAGTTCAAAGTCGGAGAAACTCAAAGCCGGATTGTATGTCGATCGTCGCTCCACATTGTTAAAGGGAGGCGATTCCGGCCCGGCTATTGTGCCTCATAATGTTGAGGAGAGTCTATTCATCGAAGCAGTTCGTTATGACTCATACGAGATGCCCCCCAAAGGGAAATTGTCCGACGATAAGATCGCGATCTTCGAAAAGTGGATCAGTCTGGGAGCCCCCTGGCCGACTGAGGAGAGTCCGGAAGAGGAAACTGGACGCGAAGTATTCGACTTACAAAAACGGAAAGCAGAACACTGGGTCTGGCAACCGATTGAGTCTCCAGATATACCTGTAGTCAGCGATAAAAAATGGCCTCAGGATGACATCGATCATTTTATTCTTCACAGGCTCGAAACAGCAGAATTGTCTCCAGCAGAGGAAACGGATCGGAATGCGCTCGTTCGACGATTGTATTTCGATCTGATTGGATTACCCCCGACGCCGGAGCAAGTGAATCGCTTTTTCAATGATCAGAGTCCCAATGCTATCGAACGTCTTGTGGATGAGCTACTTGCTTCACCTCACTATGGAGAACGCTGGGGACGACACTGGCTCGATCTGGTTCGCTATGCCGAATCCCGCGGGCACGAGTTCGATGAGGATGCGCGCAATGCCTATCAATATCGGGATTATGTCATCCGGGCTTTGAATGCAGATGTTCCTTATGATCAATTTGTGCGAGAGCAGATTGCAGGAGATTTGATTGAATCTCCGCGACTGCATCCCACAGAAGGATTTAACGAATCGATTCTGGGAACAGGTTTCTGGTTTCTCGGAGAGTGGGTGCACTCGCCGGTGGATATTAGTAAAGACGAGTCTGATCGATTCGACAATATGATCGATGTCATGTCCAAAACATTTCTGGGAGTGACCGTTTCCTGTGCCCGCTGTCACGATCATAAGTTCGATGCCATTTCCACAGCTGACTATTATGCGTTGACCGGATTTCTACAGAGCAGTTGTTATCGGCAGGTGCGATTTGAATCACTCGAACATAACCATGAGATTGCAGAGCAACTTGAGGCACTCAATGCAAAATATCAACAGAAATTGACGACACTGCTGAATGATCCTTTGCTGACTGACAACACCACTGAAGTCTCCCTGATTACCTCCACAAAGGATGTATCGACTGAAATCGGAAATGATATCCTTATTGACTATGGTCAATTTGCAAAGGAAAACTATTTGCAGGATGGTTTTGTGTTTGGTCTTCGTCCCCGAAAAGCAGGGGAGTATTTATTAACGGAGAACTCTGGTCAACCAGAATTGACATTAGCACTGAACGATGCTGCAGCTAGCGATTCCTTCTGGAATGGGCTCGAATCTGTCAGTGAATCGCCCACTCAGATGCGAGATCGTCTTGCGAAAATCCCTCGCAGTGGACGCACCCTTCGCACGCCAACTTTTTCTGTTGACGATGGAATTGTTTCTGCGCGAGTCAACGGAAGTGGATATGTTGTAGCCTGTGTCGATTCTCATCGTCTGGTAGCCGGCCCGTTGCATAATGAAACGATACAAGAGATTAAGCCTGAGCAAACCTGGGTTCAATTAAATCTGAAGCGTTACACAGGGCATCGCATCCATCTGGAATTCACGCCTGCCGAAAAAGCTCAACTTGAAGTTCTGTGCGTTGTGCAGGGTAATGATGCAGCAATCCTCAAGCAGATTGAACAGGAAGACGAGAGACAAGCTGCAGAGGTTCAAAGCCAGATTATTGAATTGAATGAACGACTTGCAGAACCGGGAACAGTGTCAGATCAAGTTGCAGATATCTTGCAAAAATGGACAGAAGAAAAACGAAAGTTAAAAGAACAAGTGCAACAGAAATCGCATCTGGCAATGGCGATGCTGGATGGTACGGGTGAAGATGGCCCACTGCTAATTCGTGGAAGTTCTTCTAATCCTGGTCCTATCGTTTCAAGACGTTTTCTGACTGCTGTTTCCGGTGACGAGCCGATGAATCCTCAGCAGGGAAGTGGACGGCTCGAACTGGCAGAACAAATCAATTCCCCGACGAATCCGCTGACATCCAGAGTGATTGTCAATCGCATCTGGCATCACTTGCTGGGTCGGGGGATCGTCCCGACAACTGATGATTTTGGTGTGCTGGGACAACGTCCGACACATCCGGATCTGCTCGACTATTTGGCAGTACAGTTCCGTGAAGATGGGCAATCCATCAAGAAGATGATTCGCAGAATAGTTCTTTCGCGAACCTATCAGATGTCGAGTCAGTATCGAGCAGAGGCATTGGTGCGGGATCCTAAAAATTTATTGTGGCATTATCGTCCTCCCAAAAGATTAGAAGGAGAAGTGATTCGTGATTCTCTTCTCGCGATATCTGGCAGACTGGATGAATCGATGTATGGAGAGTCGATCCCGATTCATTTGACGTCCTTCATGGACGGAAGGGGTCGTCCTGGAAAAAGTGGTCCACTGGATGGAAACAACCGAAGATCGATTTACATTTCCGTACGACGAAATTTCATCTCTCCATTCATGCTGGCATTCGATACTCCGGTCCCGTTCAGCACTATGGGTAGCCGAACGGTATCGAATGTGCCTGCTCAGGCATTGATCCTGATGAATGATCCTCTGGTCGTCGAACTAACCAAATCATGGGCAGGGCGAGTCTGTTCTGCGGTTTCGCCCCAGGACGAACAATCAATAAATGCGGGCCTGAAGACTTTCTATGAGACCGCTTTTGCACGCCAACCGAGCCAGCAGGAACTGGAAATCGCCATGAAGTTTATGAGGGAACAGTCGCAGGCTAGAAATCTGCCTCTCAATCATGTGGAATTGTGGTCAGACATCGCTCACGCTCTCGTGAATACGAAGGAATTTATTTTTATCCGATGAATAATCTCTCCCCCTATCCCTGCCAGAGAATTCAATCGTCACCCCTCTCGCGTCGCGACATGTTGCGAAAATGCGCAGGAGGATTTGGCGCGGTTGCCCTGTCTGCCCTGGCTCAAGATCCTACCTATGGGCTTACTAAGGCTTCGGAAACAGAAATCAGCAAAGCCGGTCATGGACCGCATTTCCAGCCTCGTGCAAAGAATGTGATCTTCCTCTATATGGATGGAGGACCATCGCAGGTCGATACCTTCGATCCCAAGCCGATGCTTGACAAATACAACGGCCAGAATCCGGGAGAATTATTTACTCTGGAGCCGACGCAGTTCAATAATACCGGAAAGGTGCTGGCCAGTCCGTGGAAATTCACATCGCATGGGGAATCGGGAATTCCTGTCAGTTCACTTTTTCCTCAAGTGGCTACCTGTGTCGATGAACTGGCTGTGATTCGCTCGATGGTTTCAGAGTTCCCCGAGCACACCTTTGCCAACTATTTTCTACATACCGGCAGCGGTTTGCAGGGACGCCCCAGCATGGGTGCGTGGGTGAACTATGGATTGGGAAGTGAATGTGAAAACATTCCCGGGTTTGTGGCGATCAATGGAGGATTGATTCCTCCCGGCGGACTGGATTGTTTTGGCAGCGGATTCCTGCCCGCCAGTTATCAGGGCTCTGTTTTCAAACCTTCTGGCAGTGCTGTTGCGAATATTCAACGAACAGAGAAAACGGCAGAGCTTCAAAAGCAGAAACTCGATTTAATCGGTCAACTCGATCAGATGGCGACTCAGAAGTTTGGCAAACACGACAGTTTGGAATCAGCGATCAAGAATTATGAGATGGCTTATGAAATGCAAATGGCTGTTCCTGATTTGATGTCTCTGAAAGAAGAGCCTCAGCATATTCAGTCACTTTATGGGCTGGATGCTGAGTATGAGCCGACAAAAATCTATGCGGCTGAATGTCTGATGGCGAGACGATTAATTGAACGGGGAGTGCGGTTTGTCGAACTGACCTGCCCAAATGTTCGACATGATCGCTGGGATCAGCATTCCAATTTGAAGAAGGGGCACGAAGATAATGCCCGAGCAGTCGATCAACCAATTGCGGCTCTGTTGAAAGACTTGAGGCAGCGAGGTTTACTCGATGAAACTCTGGTTGTGTGGGCGGGAGAATTTGGTCGGACACCCTTTGCACAAGGGAATGATGGTCGCGATCATAACCAGTATGGCTTTACCATCTGGATGGCAGGTGGAGGCGTGAAAGCAGGAACTGTTTACGGAGCCACTGACGAATGGGGTTATAAGGCCATCGAAAACCGAACGGAAATTCACGATTTGCATGCCACTATGCTACACTTATTGGGAGTTGATCATACCCAGTCCACTTATCGATTCGGTGGTCGCGATATGCGATTGACCGATGTCAAAGGCCATCTGATTCACGATATTATTTAAAACGCTCAATTCCTCATTTCTTGCCCCAAAGTATTACCTCATGCCGTATCTCTCCATGCGAAATTACTCCTTGATTCTAACCGTATGCCTCTGCATGACGATTCTCATTTCAGAGAGTCCCGCAGATGACACCCCAGTGGCAGGCAATAAGCGGGTTGAAGAAGTCTTCAAGTCCTTCGGAGGCAAGGGGGTGATGTCGGATGGTTCTGATCCGACGCCACCGCTGGAGTCCCTCAAATCGTTTGAAGTCAAAGAGGGAATGACGGTGGATTTGATCGCTCATGAGCCTGAAGTTTCCCAACCCCTGTTTCTCACCTGGGACTCTCGCGGTCGAATGTGGGTTCTACAGTATCGACAGTATCAATACCCTGCTGGATTGAAGGTCGTTCGTTTCGATCAGTATTTGCGAGCAGTCTTTGATAAGATTCCCGATCCGCCACCAAAAGGAGTGAAGGGACTGGACAAGGTTACGGTTCATGAAGATACCGATGGCGATGGCATCTATGATACATCAAAAGATGTCATAACAGGTTTGAATATCGCCTCTTCGGTTCAGGTTGGCAATGGCGGCATCTGGGTCTTAAACCCTCCTTATTTGCTGTTTTATCCCGATGCTGACGGCGATGATATCCCCGATGGTGACCCCGAAGTCCACTTGAGTGGATTTGGAATTCAAGATACGCATTCGATTGCCAACAGTCTGTTATGGGGACCGGATGGCTGGCTCTATGCTGCCAATGGCAGCACGACGGCTGGGGTTGTTAGTTCTGCAGTGACCAAAGGTGTTGAATTTCAGGGGCAGTGTATCTGGCGATATCATCCTGAAACGAAAGTGTTCGAGATTTATGCCGAAGGAGGCGGGAATACTTTCAGTCTGGAAATTGACTCTAAAGGACGCGTTTTTTCTGGAACCAACGGCGGAAATACGCGGGGGTATTATTATCCCCAAGGCAGTTACGCTGATAAGAACTGGGGAAAACATGGTCCTCTCACGAACCCGTACGCGTTTGGATATTTTACTCACATGGGTTTTGAAGGAGATGGCAGGCGTTTTGCACAAGCCTTTCTCATCTATGAAGGCGGGTTGTTTCCCCAGGATTACAACGGCGATATTATTGCACCGAATTCTCTGCATAATGTGGTCTGGCACAGTGAACGAATTCCTCAGGGGTCGACTTACCGCACGGTAGATCACACGAACCTGCTCGAAAGTTCGGATCGCTGGTTTCGGCCGGTTTACAATGGCGTCGGTCCAGATGGAAGTGTTTATATTGCTGACTGGTCCGACACTCGCCTCAGTCATGTCAGCCCTGTGGACGACTGGCATAAAGAGAGTGGTCGTATTTATCGTGTCCGACCGACTGATTCATCACCCAATTATCAACTCGGAGATTTACATCAGAAGGCTGCCGAGGAGCTAATCACTTTATTCGAGCATTCGAACAAATGGGTACGTCGTCGTGCGATGCTGGAACTGGGCTGGCGTGGGGATAATTCCGTACTCGAGCAGTTGATTGCAAAAGTTAATGAGAAGTCATCGCTGGAAAGTTTATGGGCGTTGAATCTAATGGGTGAGCTGGACTCCAAGCTTAGCCAAAAATGGTTGCAGCATCCGGATGAGCATATCCGCAGATGGATGGTCAGGCTAATCGGGGATGGCACACTCAAAAATATAGATTCACAGGTTTATGAAGCGCTTGCCGCTGTTGCAGCAAATGAACCACAGGTGCAGGTCCGCAGTCAACTGGCTTCGACGGCTAAGCGAATCGAGGCTCAATATGCCCTTCCTGTTGTGACTCAACTATTACAACATGAGCAGGATCTATCGGATCCTCATATGGCTTTATTGTTATGGTGGGCGGTTGAAGCCCATGCGGAAGAGTTTGCCGAGATTGAAAAGACGTTTTCCAATCCGGAAGTGTGGTCACTGGAGTTGACTCAGACAGCGATCACAACACGGCTCATGCAAAGATACGCTGCGGCAGGAACGCCCGAAGATTTGCAGTACTGTGCCCGTCTGGTAGAAATAGCACCGGATGACAAATCCCGTGAGCGTTTACTGATGGGTTTGAATAAAGCTTTTCAGGGCCGAACAGTGCCACCACTTCCAGTATCACTGGAAAAAGCTCTGGCAGATTATCTGGATTCCCTCGGGAATGATGGCATTGTGCTGGCTTTACGTCAGGGAAAACCTGAAGCTGTTCCTCCTGCGATTAAAGCCTTGAAAGATACGAATAACGACCTGGGGCTGCGAATGGAACTGGCTCGCGCCTTTGGTGAGGTAAAGACTCCTGAAGTCGTCAGTACACTCGTCTCACTGGCGACTGGACGCAGTACGAATGAGCCTGCGTTTCAACGGGTAGCAATTCAATCGCTGGCAAATTATGACGATGCGGGAATTGCAAACAGTTTGATTGGTTCTTTTCAAAGTCGAATTTCAGCGGAACACAATTTACGAACTACTGCCTGCCGTACACTTGCTTCCCGTAAAGACTGGGCCATGAAACTGGTGGACTATGTCAATTCCTGGCAGATGAAAGCAGAAGAAGTTCCAGCTGATGTCATTCAGCAGTTACGAACATATGAGGATCCTGAACTCACTGCTGCAGTCGAACAGGCATTCGGAAAGCAAGTCCAGGTTTCCAAAGCCGAAAAAGCGGAGGAGATCAATCGATTACTACAAGTACTGATGGAAGCTGAAGGAGATGCTGCCAAAGGTGAGGTTCATTTCAAAAAGAAATGTGCGAACTGCCATAAGCTGTTTGGACAGGGGGAAACGATTGGACCTCCTTTAGATGGTTACGAGCGGGGAAATCCGAAATTCTGGTTGCCGGCTATGGTGGAGCCGAGCCTGGAAATTCGGGAAGGATATCAATCCTACATCGCGGTTACTTTGGATGGACGTGTCATCACAGGTATGGTTGCAGCTCAGGATCCTCAAACGGTTAACATCCGCACGGCTGATAACCGCAAAATTATTCTCCCTAGAGAGGATTTGGAAATCTTCAAGGCGATGGAGAAATCCTTAATGCCTGAAGATGTCCTGAAAGAACTTTCGGATGAAGACATACGTAATTTACTGGCATATCTCTCGCAGGGGGCTCGTAAAAAGTAAGACGTTATAAATAAACCACTGCCGGAAGTCCTGGCAGTGGTTTAAGGTTGAAACTTTTTCAATGATGAATTGCCATCAAAAATGTTGCTTCAGATTGATTTTTAAGGGTGATGCATATGCTCGGAATACATTTTGTGTTTCATATCTCCTTGAGCATATATGTAGGCGAGCAGGTCGAGAATCTCTTCTTCGGTTAGCTTGTTCAGCAAGCCGGCTGGCATGATGGAAAGCTTAGATTTGACCTGATCATCGATATCATCCACGGAGATTGTGATCGGATCGGCTTTGGCCATCGGATCGACCAGAAGCTGGATTTCATCATCCGTCTCTTTGACGATCATCCCGGTCACGACTTTACCGGAAGCGAGGACGAAAGTATTCGATTGATATTTTTCTTCGATCTCTTTGGAAGGTTCAATCAGAGACCGGAGCAGATATTCCAGATTCTGTTTCTTCGGATCTAGTTTGGTCAGATCAGGGCCAATCTCTTTACCTTCGTTATTTAACTTGTGACAAGCCACACAGTTGGCAACTTTGAACAGGCTTCTTCCCACTTCAAAGGAACGTCCATGCAAGACCTGGGGCAGCGAACTGGCCAGATCATCGTATTTCCATTCGGTGTTGCGGTTGGCAAACTTGAGCAGCTCGTCTTTAATTTCCAGGGTATGGCTGGACAGATACGCAGCCGGATCGGCCTGATAGGCCTTTAGATCTTCGACGACATACAGGGCTCCGTACATCCTTCGCCAATGTCCCGGATAGGTGCAAACATAAGGGTAAACGCCGGGAGTTTTGGGAACTTCAAACGTTAACGCCTGCTTTTCACCCGGTTCGAGCAGCCGACTGCCGAGCAGGATTTTGTCAGAGACCGGAATGTATTCGCGTTCTTTGGCGTCCGGTTGTCTGGCGGTGTCTTCTGCCAGATTGCCAACTTCTTCCAGGGAGCCGGGCAGGATGATCGCAAAGTTGTGCGGCATATGATCGGAATTGGAAAAGCGGAACTCGACTGGCTTACCAGCTTCAACTGCGATGATTTCTTTGTCGTAAATCATGCGTGCGGGAACGGTTCCAATGGCGATGACACGGACATCCAGATTGTCCAGTCGAGCGAGGACTTTGCCTGCTTCATCTTGGGGTAACCTGGAAGCGAGTGAGCGAACGATGGCAATGGCATCGGTCGAAGTTGCATTGGTTCGGCTCGCAACGGGAACATTGCTCAAGTAGCCGATCAGATTATCAATCAGACTGGTGGAATCGGTTTCAGGCCAGTTCTTTTCCGGGATGTCTCGCATGACCCGAATGGCAGACTGTTGATATTTATTCCGTTTCAGTAACTCGGAGAGATCTTTGAACTTCTCGGCATCATGGCCGGGAATCGAGCCCAGAGAAATGACAGCTAACTGTTGCAGAGACTGACCACCGTTGGCGAATAACACCGAAGCAGGAATTTTTTGCTTCTTGATTCCGGGGCCAGACCAGTTGACTTCCAGTCCATCGCCACCTCCGTTATCGAAGTAAGTGACAGTCAGGGGATGGAGTCCGGCTGTGAGTTTGGCTTTGCCATTCTTTTCTGAAAAGCCGTGCAGGCCGTCGTGGTTGATGAGAAGCTTGTCATCGAGATAGATTCGGGATCCATCGTCTGATTTGATAAAGAATGTGTAATCGCCAGACTTGGGTATGTCGATGAAGCCTTTGAACTGAAGAGCGAATTTATCGTTCTGAGTTTTTTGTGGCACATTCATCACAATTTCAGGAACGATCCCACTGTCCTGTGGTTTGAGTTTTGCCAGGGTTTCGATGGCGACATTGCTCGGGCTCGGATAGTAGAAATCGACATGGATGCCGGGGATCCGTTGTTCAACCTGACCCCCATCCGAAGAGAGATTTGGTGGGAGTTCAAAGACAAGCGAGCGAATACTGGGGTAAAGTTTGCTGCGCAGGTCTGAGCTCTCAATTAACGGAACCGCAGCCAGGAAATCCTGTAAATGCTCTTTGCTTTTTGAGGCCAGAAAATAAGCGTTTTCTCCCGAACCATCTGTGGTGATGAGAGCAGCGATTGCGGAGCGACGCGTTGCATCGTTTTTGCCATCCAAGGCAAATTTCTCGAGTTGATTTCGCACTTTCTTGAGCGAGTCGGCTGGTTGTTCCTGAAGGAGTACACCGAGACCAGCCAGACTGGCGATCTCGTTGGATTGATCACGCTCAGCCATCAGTTTCATTAATAGTGAAGCTGGATTGGATTTCTGTAACTCTGCAAAGCCATTCAATGCTTGTCGCAATGAGTTCACTGGAGTATTTGTTCGAGAAAGAATTGCTTCGTAAACTTCAGCCGATTGCTCATAAGCCAGCAGATCTTCCGGCGAAGAATTTTTCAAAGCATACTTACGGGCGGCAGGTGATAATTTCCCTTTCGATCGCATAACTTCCTGCAACAGCTTATCCACAGGAATCTGACTCAATGCATATTTGATGACAACATCAAGTTCGACGTCCGTGGGTTGAGTCGCGACATTGAAAACAACTTCAGCCGATGTAACACCCGAAAATGCGACCGCGGATTTTACCGCTTCGGCTCGTACTAGTGGAGATTCATCAGCAGAAGCAGCTATCAGAACTGGTTCCCAGCCTTCGATTTGAGTCTCCCAATGTCCCAGAGTACGAATTGCAGCTGCACGAACACGGGGTTCATTTGCTTTGTAAAGTGTTTGAATCAATTCCAAATTTGGAACGCGATGCTCCTCCAAAACCCACAAACTTTCCAGCATTGCCTGAGCATCGTCTGGCTTTGTGACATCGAGTGTTTTTACAAAAGTCTTCAGTTCTTTTACGACTTCATCCGTTTCCCGTCCGCTCAATTCAATCCGGGCGCGATATCGGGTTGCATTTTCTTTGGCGAAAAATGATTTGCAGACTTCCGCAATCGGGGCACCCTTCAAATTAGGTTGCATCACAAGTGGACGGTCTTTTGCTGTGACACGATAAATGCGTCCGTGCTCATGATCTCGATTTGGATCCCGCATATTGTGTTGCATGTGACCGATCAGAGCGTTGCTCCAGTCGGAAACATACAGGGCTCCATCGCTGCCAATTTCGACATCGGTAGGACGGAAGTTGGGGTCATCGGAAACCAGAATCGGTTCGATTTCTTCGCAGATAATATCGGCTCCATCATATTTGACTTCGTGCTGCAGGACGCCGAGGAATCCGATGCAGTTGCAGATCAGGAAATTTCCCTGATTTTCTTCCGGGAACTGACTACTGGAGAGTATTCCAGTTGCAGCAACGGGACGAACCCGTTTTTTGAACCAATGTTTATTTCCGACACCTTTGCCAATATTGACATAGGAGCCTGTGCCGCTTGTGCCATCGTTGGCGAACTGATATCCCCATTGATCGAAGACATCGCCGTGAGGGTTAGGGCCGATCGGGAAGTGAAATTCCATTTCGAATGTGCGGGGATTGAATCGATAAACTCCCGTGCTGCCTGCCCGGAATGTTTTGGTAGGCGTTTCGATATTGGCGACATTGAAGACACCTCGTGACCAGTACAGCCAGCCGTCTGGTCCAAGCACCATAGCATTGGCCGAGTGATGCGAATCGGCACTGGAAAGTCCCTGCAGCATGCGAATTTTCACATCGGCTTTATGATCGCCATCCGTATCTTTGAGGAACCAGAGTTCCGGTAATGCGGCAACCAACATCCCGCCACCCCAGAATTCGAAACCAGTCACACTGTTGAGTTCATCGGCAAAGATGATGCACTCGTCAGCCACGCCGTCAGCGTTTTCATCGGGTAAACAGATGATGCGATCTCGTCGTTCTTCCGTTGGATTCCAGTGGGGATAGCTTGGCCAGACGGAAGCATATAACTTGCCATCTGTGTCGACGGCCATCTGCACCGGGTTGATCAACTCCGGAAACATTTCTTCGGACGCAAAGAGATTGACTTCCATCCCTTTGGCAATTGTCATCTTGGAGATCGCTTCCTCACCACCGAGATAGGAATAACTGCCATCGTCGAGATTTCCGGGCTTATTCGTTTTGACTTCCAGTTCTTGAGGCAGGTTGTCGTCTTTAACTTCCAAATCTCCGCCGCGAGCAACCGCCCAGACTCGTTTGTCGCGATTGGCTGTCATGACATCAAAAATTTCCATTTCCCGCATCATCACGTCAGCATTTGACTGCCCAAACCAGGCCAGTTTAGAGCGCCCCCCAAAAACGTTGTAACCATCGACAACACGATAGCGATTGAACCAGTAATCGTTCTTGACGAGTACTGCCTGTCGCAGTCGCTCAAGTTCTTTGGCGTCGAGATCGATTTTCTCTTTGCCGAACAATTCTTTGATCATCAAGTCTGCCATCACGCGATTCCCATCGCTGAGCAGATGGACGCCATTCATTGTTAGCGGCTTCTCAGAGGATTCGTACAACTTTTGCGACGGATGGAACAGGTCGACATACAGAACCTGCTTAGACTGACAGACATCTCGCATGGCCTCGGTATAGAGTTCGAGATTCTTGTTATTTGCTTCACCATCAGGTAGATGCCGACTGTTTAGATTCTCGTGAGCGATCGGAGAAAAAAAGACGAGCGTTGGAGCCGATTTCCCGTTGTAGTTTTGAGACTGCATTCCATCAATGGTCGATTCGAGTTGCTTGCGGAACTCATCAAGTCCGTTTGGGCCTTTCATCGCTTCGTTGTAGCCGAAGAAATTGAAAATCACATCGGCTTCAACTTTTGAAAGCCATTCATCAGGGCTGCCGAAATTGTCTTCCCGGGGACGGACATTCAATTCATCTCCAGGTACCGCCAGATTTCTGATTGTCAAATCGTGCTCAGGAAACATGGCGTGCAAATACGTTTCCAGCCAGGCATGATGCTGCATGCGATCGGCCAGTGTATTGCCGATGTAGGCAATATGATCTTCTTTTTCCAAAGAGAGTTTGGGTTCAGCCGCTTGAATTGTTTCGAAGGATAGGGTCAGGAAAGTGAACAGGCTGGCAGCGATGAAACAGGAGGTGAATCTTGTGAGGGCTTGAATCATGAGATTTCTTTCGTCGTCCTTTACAGTCAATTGGCATCCCGTATGATCGAGGTATGCATCGAAGATTACTATTGCGAATATCATGGCAATCTTTGGTGATGCCTACAACTCTCTGTACTTATTTCCTGTCCAGTATTGTGAAGAAGATTGTGTCATGCTGAAAACCAGAACACTTGGCCGGACCGGATTGGAGGTCACTCAACTTGGCTATGGCAGCATGGGCATTCGTGGCCCGAAAACCTGGGGCAAACGAGTCGCTTCCGAAGAGGACTCCGAGAAAATTCTGAATGCCGTGCTCGATGCGGGTATCAACTTCATCGACACCGCTCCCGATTATGGAATCAGTGAAGAGCGGATTGGCCGTTATCTTTCCTCGCGTCGAGGAGAATTCATCCTCGCCAGTAAGTGTGGATGCGATTACACCCAGGGTGAGGATGAAATCAACATTCGACATACCTGGAAGAAGGATGTCATTAAGCGGAATCTGGAGGAAACGCTGTTTCGAACACAGTCGGAATTTCTCGACCTTCTCCAATTTCATGGAGGCGATGCCGAGATCTTAGAACAGGAAGGTCTCATCGAACTGCTGGAAGATTTTCGTTCGCAGGGTTTAATCCGCTTTGTCGGAGTTTCGAGTTCGTTACCGTATTTACCGGGCCTGATAGAGCTGGGTGTGTTTGATACTTTTCAAATTCCACATTCCTGCCTGGCTCCTGAACATCATGATTGGATTACCAAAGCCGCAGAAACCGGAGCGGGGATTATTATTCGGGGTGGGATTGCTCACGGGGGGCCAGATGCAGAGATTCAGCGCCCCAATTTGAATGATGTCTGGACGAATGCAAAGTTGGATGAACTGCTGACTGAGAATATGACGCGGGCGGAGATGATTTTACGATATACATTGTCGCACCCTCATTGCGATACGACAATTGTGGGGACTTGCAATCCAGAACATCTTAAAGAGAATGTCGCTGCTGCCAGTCAAGGAGCATTGTCTGCGGAGCTCTATCAGGAAATTCAGACAAGAGTCTCGTCAGTAATCAATGAAAATGAATTTTTATAGGTCAGTCTGAGTTTAAATTCAAAGTGAGGAGAATCCAATGAGTACGAGTCATGCGAGTTTGAATGAGCTGTGGCAGAAACAATCGCTCAGTTGGGAATATGGAGCAGCTGCCAGCCCTGACATTGAGGAGGTGCCGATTCGAGCGTTTCCGGCCTCTTTACATGAAGCTGGTGTCACGGAAATCATCAAGCTGGATCTTTCCGATGTCATCGGGACTTCAACTCCCGCGACCACACCAAGTCTGCTGGCGAATTATCTGGCAATTCAGGCAGAGGATCAAATTCGTGTCGAGGAGCAGACATCCTCGGAGGTCTACTTCGTGATGAGAGGGCAGGGACATACCGAAACAGAGCAGGGCGTTCTGGATTGGAAGCAAGGGGATGCTTTCACCTTGCCGTGTCATCAGGGCGTGACGCACTTTGCCGAAGTAGATTCTGCCTTATACTGGGTGCATGATGGTCCGCTCATGTCATATCTGGGAGTGCATCCAGATAAACCACGCTTCGAGCCTGCCTACTATTCCAAAGAATATCTGGACGGTGAGATTTCGAAAATCCGTGAAGCAGGTATTCGCGAAAATCGAAATCGCAATGGCATCATTCTCGGCAATCCGGCCAGCGAAAAGACAAAAACTATGACTCACACGATGTGGTCGCTGTTTAACGTCTTGCCGAAACAATCGGTACAGAAACCTCATCGCCATAATTCCGTGGCTATTGACCTGGCGGTTTCAGCGGGACCGAACACCTATACGATGATTGCTAAAGAAGTCGATGAAGCGGGAAATCTGATCGATCCGTTTCGAGCCGAGTGGAAACCGAATTCTGTTTTCGTGACTCCTCCCGGCTGGTGGCATTCGCACCATAATGAATCTGAGGTCGATGCGTATGTCTTTCCTGTACAGGATGCAGGATTGCAGACTTATTTACGCACGTTGGATATTCAGTTCATAAAAGATTGATCTCACAATAAGTCATACGTAGTCGAAATCGTCAGGCACAGCCTGACCTACGGACTGTTCTCGAAATACTTCGAATTGAGCCATTTATGCATGACCTGCTGCCCGTTTTACTCTCCTTACTACCGATTGCCATTGTGGGCATTTTTCTTGTCGGAATGCGCTGGCCCGCTGCTTATGTGATGCCGCTTTCTTACGTGGCAGCTGTCGGTGTCGCTCTGCTTTACTGGCAACTCAAGTTTGCTCAGGTCGCCGCGGCTTCCGTCAATGGATTGGTGATTTGCTTCAGTCTGCTGTACATCGTATTTGGAGCAATTTATCTTCTGAATACACTGAGCGAATCGGGAGGGCTCTCGGTCATTCGCAATGGATTCACTTCGATTACGGATGATCGTCGTGCCCAGGTTATTATCATTGCCTGGCTATTTGGTGCCTTTATGGAGGGAGCCGCAGGTTTTGGAACTCCAGCCGTTATTTGTGTGCCGCTGCTGGTTGGACTGGGATTTCCAGCCATGGCAGCCATCATTGCTGGAATGATGATTCAATCGACACCAGTTTCTTTCGGAGCAGTCGGTACTCCGATTTTGATTGGAGTCAACAAAGGACTTGAAGGGAGTAATTCAGTTGTCGATTATGCGGCGAAATCTGGTCTGGAAAACTGGCAGGAATTGTTGCCGATCATTGGCGTTAAAGTTGCGATAATCCATGGCATTGTCGGAACGCTGGTTCCGTTATTCATCGTGGTTGTTATTACGAGATTTTTCGGTGCCAATCGCAGTATTGCAGAAGGTTTCAAAATCTGGAAATTTGCGATCTTCGCGGCTCTGGCGATGATTATTCCTTACGTGTCCATTGCGTTTGTTCTAGGACCTGAATTTCCAACTTTACTTGGTTCCTTGATAGGCATGGCGATTGTAATCCCCGCAGCCCGAGCAAAATTCCTGATGCCTGAGGAGTCGTGGGATTTTGCAGAAAAATCAGATTGGCCCAATTCCTGGCACGGCTTGTATGATGTGAAAGTCGAAGAACCGGTAGTTCGCTTGTCGTTGTGGAAAGCCTGGGCACCATATTTACTGACGGCTCTCATACTCGTGCTGACACGTCTGCCTGCTCTGGGCATTGGCGCCTGGTTGAAGTCGATCACCATTCCAGAGAATGCCGATGCACTGACCAATCTGTTTGGTTCAACGGTCAGTGTCTCACCTGTGCAGATTCTCTACCTGCCGGGGTCGATATTTATCCTCGTCTGCCTGATGACATTCGTCTTGCATCGCATGTCGAAAGCGGCCTGTCAACGTGCGACGACTCGATCCCTCAAAATGATCATCCCGGCTTCAGCTGCTTTGATATTTACCGTTCCGATGGTGCAGATCTTTATCAACTCTTCAGGAGGAGCAGCCGGGCTGCCGTCCATGCCAAGTCTGCTGGCCGATTCTGTCGCTTCAATCTCCGGAACAGCCTGGCCATTATTTTCGCCGCTCATCGGAGGACTGGGAGCGTTTGTCGCAGGCAGCAATACCATCAGCAATATGATGTTCTCCCAATTCCAGTTTCATGCCGGTTTGCAAATTGGAGTCGATCCCACCTGGGTTGTCGCCTTACAGGCGGTCGGCGGAGCAGCGGGGAATGTCATCTGCGTTCATAACGTAGTCGCAGCTTGTGCAGTAGTCGGCATGAACGGCAAAGAAGGGGACATCCTGCGGAAAACATTGTCGCTGTTTGTTTACTATGTGTTTTTCGCTGGAATCCTCGGATTGATGTTCACAAACTAGAAATACAATCAACTCGTACAATCAGCTCAAATGGAACTGATTTTTGTCACGGTTCTCAAATTGTCTTTATTTTCCGGTGACTTACATTCGAAATTGACTGAGGGATAAGTTAACCTGAAGATAGATCAACTTTTCCGTATGCGACGACCTGCCTACTATGGTATTGAATGGAAACAGGTCAAGAAATAAGAAGCTGCCCTCCAGATTGATTGCCTCCCATGAGTGAACATCCCCACCTTGAACAATCACAGGCCTTTCATCCTCATGATCGTGATATCGATAAATTATCCTCCGGTGTTGATATAACTTTTGCGGTTCCCTATGTGCATCGACTTCGAGTAACCACGAATGTCTTGGAGACTCAAACAAACGTATTACTCGATTTGCTCGAACAATCCGGAGAGGCTCCGGCTAGGGTTCAGTTCTGGATTGATGAGGAGGTTGCGAATGCACGTCCCGATCTTTCTCAAATTTTGAGGACGTTTGTCTCAAAGAATTCCGATCGTGTTGCGATGGCGAGCAACATACAGATGGTTCCCGGTGGTGAGGATGTGAAGAACGATGTGCACATTCTTGAGCGGATGCTCAAGGTGATGAACGCAGCGGATTTGGATCGTCGCAGCTATGTGATTGTTATCGGAGGGGGAGCAGTTCTGGATGCAGTCGGTTTTGCTGCGGCCATTGCTCATCGTGGCATTCGTTTAATCCGCCTGCCGACGACGACACTTAGTCAGGCTGATTCCGGGGTCGGAGTAAAAAACAGTATCAATCTCTTTGAGAAGAAAAACTGGGTCGGATCGTTCGCTGTTCCCTGGGCTGTGATCAACGATGCCGACCTGCTATCGACATTGCCAGATCGTCAGTTCCGCGCCGGTTTTTCTGAAGCCGTCAAAGTCGCATTATTAAAAGACCCCGCATTATTTGAAGCGATCTGTGATCAGGCTGAGCGAATTTCTCAGCGGGACTGGTCCGCTTGTGGCCCGATTATTCAACGCTCTGCTGAGTGGCATCTGAAACATATTACACGTGGTGGTGATCCCTTTGAAATGCTTGAAGCTCGTCCGCTCGATTATGGACACTGGTCTGCTCACAAACTGGAAGTGATGACAAACTTCCAGGTTCAACATGGGGAAGCGGTTGCTATTGGCGTGGCAATCGACTCCTTATATTCAGCTCGCAAAATGGGCTTTGATGAAGTTCATGCCGAACGTGTTGTGAATTGTCTGTTGGATCTCGGTTTCGATTTGCAGCATCCGATGTTGCACGATTCTAAAAAGCTCTTTGCCGGTCTTGAAGAATTCCGTCAGCATCTGGGCGGTCGTTTGACTCTGACCATGCTACGAAATGTTGGGGATCCGGTTGAGATCCATGAAGTCGATCAGTCTGCGATGCAGGAGTCAATCGTACAACTGACAGAAATCGCATCCGCTCGATAGAATTGATCCAGATTATAATCTCTCGCAGGATGATTGCCCCATATGGAGAAGATCATTTTCGAGCCTCCGATTCACACGTTTCACATCGACTTCATGAATCATGTGAGCAACATCGTCTACATCGAGTGGATGGAAATTGGACGGTGTCGATTACTCGAAACAGTGGGGATGCCGGTGCCGCAAATTATGCAGCAGGGTTACGGACCTGTACTGGTGGAAACGAACATCCAGTACAAGCAGCAACTGAAATTAGGGGATACCGTTCGAGCCGAAGTCTGGATTTCGGAAATGAACCACGTCTCCGCCTGGATGGAGTTTCGCTTTTACGGTCCTGATCAAACCCTGGCCGCTCTCGGTCGTCAACGGGGAATATTCATCGATCTCCAGACTGGCCGTCCGACTCGCCTGCCGGATGCTGATCGCCAACGATTTCAGCCATTTATCGCTAAGAATTAACTCTGGTTGCTGTCAACGCAACTTTACCTCTTTGCCAGGATGACTCACACGTAGGGATCAATCAGATTCCTTCCCCCTATCCTGAGAATTTTCAATTTCTCGAATTTCGCCTTTATTCTATTGACTAATAAATACATAACATGTAAACTATATGAATCGAACACACATTTTTACCCCAACGATGACTTCATGAACTCTTCACGCTTACAAGATGAACTGAAAAAGAAGAATCCCTTCGAGGTTCCGGAACAGGAGGCGATCCTGAATCTGTTGCGCACGAATGATTACTTTGAAAATCGATTCGGGCGTTTGTTTCGTGATTATGGTGTGACTGCTTCCCAGTACAATGTTCTGAGAATTCTCAGTGGGGAAGGGAAGCCAATGCCCTGTCTGGAGATAGCCTCACGTACAATTCAGGTCGTTCCAGCAATTACTGGATTGATTGATCGACTGGAAAAGCAGGGACTGGTACAAAGACATCGCTGCGAACAGGATCGTCGCGTCGTTTATATTTCACTCACAGAAGAGGCAGAGAACTTATTAAAACGAATGGAGGAACCTGTTATAAAATTGCATCGGGAACTCGTGGGACATTTGACCCATCAGGAATTGAAGGAATTGAGTCGCCTGTTGGAGAAAGCGCGAGAGTCAACCGGACAAGCGGAAGATTGAGTTTTTTTAAGCTATTAGTTTACATGTAAACAATAATCCAAAGGAGCAGATCATGTCGTTGGAAAACAAAGTTGCCATTGTCACTGGTGGAACATCGGGAATCGGGCGCGAAACCGCCATCCAGTTTGCATCAGCTGGTGCAAAAGTGGTGATAGCCGGTCGCCGGGAAGAAGAGGGAAACGCAGTCGTGGAGACGATTGTCAAAGCTGGTGGAACAGCCATGTTCGTACAAACCGATATTGCAGACGAAGGTCAAGTGAAAAACCTGATTGAAGAAACAGTTCAAAATTACGGCCGGCTGGACATTGCCTTCAATAACGCAGGCGTTGAAATGACTGGTCCTCTCGTCGACATGACAGAGGCTGATTATCGCAAGACATTTGATATCAATGTACTCGGAGTAATTCTGAGCATGAAATATGAGATCCCTGCGATGTTGAAATCCGGTGGCGGCTCGATCATCAATACTTCCAGTATCGCTGGTCACGTGGGCATGGCTGGAGCCTCGGTGTACGTCGCTTCCAAACATGCAGTTGAAGGCATTACAAAATCCGCTGCTCTGGAACTGGCGGGGCAAGGGATTCGTATCAATGCTGTCGCTCCCGCAGCGATTGAAACCGATATGATTGATCGGTTTGCCGGAAAAGAGGGAGCCGAAGGTCGTGAACAACTCGCAGCCGTTCATCCCGTAGGACGTCTTGGGAAGGCTTCCGAAGTTGCGAAGGCTGTTATCTATCTGGCTTCGGAGGCCACATCGTTCACGACAGGAATTTCATTGCCCGTCGATGGCGGCTGGTTGGCAAAATAATCTGATATCTAATCATCGAATGTAAACTGTTTAAATTTGGAGTCTAACATGTTTAAAGTTCGTAAAGCGGCAGATCGTGGACATGCCGATTTGGGTTGGCTGGATACTTATCATACCTTTTCTTTCTCTTCCTATCAGGACTCGCAGCACGTCCGATTTCGGACTCTACGAGTCATGAATGAAGATACCGTCCAGCCGGGAGGAGGATTTGGTGAGCATCCCCATGAAAATATGGAAATTGTCACCTATGTTCTAGAAGGTGCACTTGAGCATAAGGATTCGATGGGAAATGGCGAGATTCTTCGTCCAGGTGAATTTCAACGGATGTCAGCCGGTTCTGGGATTACTCACAGCGAATTCAATCCTTCGCAAACAGATCCCGTACATCTGTACCAGATCTGGATTTTTCCCGATAAAAAAGGATTGACTCCCAGCTATGAACAGAAACGGTTTGATGATGACAAGATGGTCAATCAGTTACGTTTGGTTGCTTCACCAGATGCCGCGGATGGTTCACTGACTATCCATACGGATGCTCGTATTTATCTGGCAAAACTGGATACTGACATCACGATTGATCATGAATTAGCTGCTGGTCGTCATGCCTGGATCCAGGTCCTTCGCGGAAAAGTAACAGTGAATGGCTCGGAACTTGACACCAGCGATGGCATGGCTGTAAGTGAAGAAGAACGACTCAACATTCAGTCTCTAAATCAAGCTGAGATCATGGTCTTTGATCTTCCGTAGGTGAATTTTGATTCGCAAAGATCGCGATGGGTGCAAAGCAGAATTATTACACCTTCGTGATCTTTGCGATCTTTGAGTTAACATTCAATCCCATTGAGTCGCATTTCCGGGATGGACTGATATATATTAACGACGCAATCAAATTCCTTTGTGTCACTGATCAATCAAGAAAGCCGTTGATATGTCTGCTCAACCCGGAAATTCAGGACTGACTTCCCGTTCTGAATGGAAAGCCCTTTGCCAGCATTTTGAATCAATCAAAAATGTTCATCTCCGGGATGCGTTCGCAGAAGATGCTGATCGAGCCAGCAAATTCAGTGTGGAAGCGGTCGAATTGTTTCTGGATTATTCGAAAAATCGAATCAGTACTGAAACGATGTCGCTTTTGTTCGATCTGGCGAAATCCGCCAAGCTTAAAGAGCGCACCGAAGCGATGTTCACGGGTGAGAAGATCAATACCACTGAAGATCGAGCCGTGTTGCATACGGCTTTACGAGCACCAAAAGATGCAGTGATTGAGTTTGAAGGTCAGAATATCGTTCCCGATGTGCATGAAGTTCTCGACAAAATGACCGCGTTCTGCGAGCGGGTGATCAGCGGAGAATGGACAGGCCACACAGGTCAGCCGATTCGAAATGTGATCAACATTGGCATCGGAGGTTCGGATCTTGGTCCCGTGATGGCTTACGAGGCTCTCAAGCATTACAGCAATCGCGACCTCACATTCCGATTTGTCTCCAATGTCGACGGCACCGATTTCGCCGAAGCAACGATCGATCTGGATCCCGCAGAGACATTAGTCATCGTGGCTTCAAAAACATTCACCACTCAGGAAACCATGACGAACGCCATGAGTGCCCGCAAATGGCTGGTGGATCAACTCGGAGCGGAATCAGCCGTAGCGAAACATTTCGTGGCTGTTTCAACCAGTTCAAAGCTTGTTCAGGAATTCGGAATCGATACCGAAAATATGTTCGGATTCTGGGACTGGGTCGGTGGACGCTACTCGATGGATGCAGCCATTGGTCTTTCGACGATGCTGGCAATCGGGCCTGATCGATTCCGCCAGATGCTCGATGGTTTTCACGCCATGGATGTTCATTTTCGTGAAACTCAACTCGAAGAGAATCTGCCCGTCATTCTGGCGATGCTCAATATCTGGTACACGAATTTCTTCGAAGCTCAAACGGTAGCCGTGCTGCCTTATGATCAATATCTGAAGCGATTCCCGGCGTACCTGCAGCAATTGACGATGGAAAGCAATGGCAAGTCGGTCACACTGGCTGGTGATGCAATTGATTATGAAACCAGTCCGGTCTTCTGGGGAGAACCGGGTACGAATGGACAACACTCTTTTTACCAGTTGATTCATCAGGGAACGCATTTGATTCCCTGTGATTTTATCGCATTTGGACGCTCCTTGAATCCTGTCGGCGATCATCACGACAAACTGATGGCCAACGTCTTTGCTCAGACAGAAGCTCTTGCATTTGGAAAAACCAAAGAACAGGTCGAAGCAGAAGGAACCTCTCCCGAGTTGGTCCCGCATCGCGTCTTTTCCGGGAATCGCCCTTCAAATACGCTTTATGCAGAAATTCTCACACCGAGAATTTTGGGGAGTCTGATTGCCCTATATGAACACAGTGTGTTTGTGCAGGGCGTCATTTATGATATCGATTCGTTCGATCAATGGGGCGTGGAACTGGGTAAAGTTCTCGCTAAGAAAATCGTGCCGGAATTGGAATCGAGTGACTCACCAGATCTGGAGCATGACAGTTCGACGAATCAGTTGATTCGCCGGTATCGAAAATCGCAGGGGCGTACAGTTTGATATAATACCGTAGGTCAGCCTGTCCTACCGTTGATTAACAATCACTGATCACCCGAGATGCCCTTGACCAGATTTCGATCAACCTGCAGTTCAGCTTGCGTTTGCAACTCTGCAATCTGATCCAGTTTACTGGAGATCTTGTTTGAATCCGTCAATAAGGACAGTTTCATCGAAGTCTTCCAGCTGGCTCCTGCAGCTAGTTTGACAACACGTCCTTCCCGTCGTTCCTGGGCTTTGAAGTTGGGGTAATTTGTCCCCGGTTCCAGGCCAGTGCAATAACCATCGGCCAGGGATTGCGTGTTTTTCCAGATCGTCAGACAGGGCAGGGAGGTTGTATCAAAATCTAAACTGACTGCTTCAGTTTGACTGGCATTGGTCAGTAGAACAGGAGTGAATCCGTCGCTATCGGTAATTGGTTTGCAGAAGAACGCTTCCTCGGCGTAACCAGTGGTCGGTTCGCGATATGTGGAATAAGTGTCCAGTTCTTCTGTGGCTCGGGCATCACGTGGAGTAAGCCTTTTCAGGGGAGCATGCCAGATACTCCCCTTTTCAAGAATTGGACTTCCGATATTAATGTGATACAGCAATTGCAACTCGGCTCCTCGTCCGGAACGATTGGTCACGCAATCAGTAATTGTGACTTCATTTGAATTCAGAACTGTCCGGTATTCGGAAACCAATTCCAGATGCTGTCCGAAAAGCGTTGCTTCCGAGACCGTTCCTCTGACGACAATTTCAGTCTCTCCATCGGTTTCGACTAATTGTAATGTCACTGAAGTCGCAGGCAGGTTGGCAATTCGACCATGCAGAGTAAGATCCGATTCAATGGCGCCCGCGGTTTCATCAATTCCGGGAGGGCCGTTGGAAGTGAGCCCGCAACGGGTCACCAGTTCATTAAAGCCATCCAGCCAACCCAGTTTATTGCGACTTTTCAGGTCGACGAAAGCCGGATGAACAGGGTGTTTGACGGGAGAATCCCAACCGACACGTACCTCCCCCGATTGAATCTTCCAAAGTCCCATGCCGCGTGTTGGCAATATGAAAAGAGACTGGAAGCCATTATTGACTTCAATCACCTCCACACCGGCTGACAAACCAGCTTTCATGGTCGTTTTGGTAACCGACCAGCCTTCAGGAGAGCCATCAATATCTGCAGGAGCTATTTTCAGATTCGCTTTCGCAGTTTCTCCACACAGTTCCCAGATTCCAGATTCAGACATAAGAGCTACGCTTTTGCAGGGGATTATTGAAATCGCTCGGAAGTTTCAATCTCAATGAAATTGAAAACGTCCGAGCGAATGAAATCACAATTTACAATTGCTAACTGAAATTATTTCTTAGGAGCATTTTTTAGAATTTCATCACCGGCACTCAATCCTTCAAGGATTTCCTGTTTCTTATCTCTTTCCAATCCCAGGGTGACCGGCTGCTTCTTGGGTTCATCTCCAGCAAGCCAGACATAAGGCCCATCCTGTTCACTGAACTCATCCTGATGAATCACAGATGTTGGAATCATAATGGCCTCGGCTGACTTTTTGATGCGGATTTTGACATCGGAGGTCATCCCCGGTACCAATCCGTCATTGTCAGCATCTGCTCGACGCAATCGTAACGTGGCTTTGTATTTTCCATCACTTTGTGCGACCGAGTCCACCTCAACAACCTGAGCATACATCTGACCGTTGAGCATCGATTTCGGCTTGACGATTGCCAGTTGTCCCACTTCCACTTCTGCCAGTTGCTCTTCCGTCAGATCAGCCACGACAGAAAGCAGGTCGGGATCGACTACGGTCATCAACACACTGTTGGCTGAAACGGATCCACCCGGAATCAATTGTTTTTCACGAGTACTGATTTCCGACCATTTTCCCAGCTTTTCCTGTCCGTAGAATACGATTCCAGAACGAGGAGCGAGAATGGTCATCCCTTGACGATCAGCTTTCATTTCGGCCAGTTTTTCTTTGCTCTCAGCCAGATCACGCTGCATCTGTTCGATATCGAGTTCTTTTTTCTGAATCATCATCGGCAGTGATACAACAGTTTTGGCCTGTGTCAAAGCGGCTCGGGCTTGAGAGTCTATCATCCCCTGTTTTTCACGAGGGATTAACGCTTCAATCAAACGATCACGACGAAGTTTTGCCCGCTCGACTGCTCTCTGAGCCATTTCTGCATCGCGTTTGGCTCGCAGCAATACGATCTCTTCCGTCTGTTCTGTCAAATCATCGGCTTCATACATTTGCGTCAATTGATTGAGTTCTTCCTGAGCATATTCCAGTTGATACTCTGAAAATTTCAGATTCAATTCAGCCGACTTCAGATCTTCCTGTTCCTGCACATTCAAGTAATAGTCCAGGTTGTCTTTCGCTTCTTCTGCACTGCGATTAACCTGTTCGAGATCCATTGCAGTCGATTCTTTAAGAAAGCGAAGTTCATCCGTTGCCATCCGCAGGGAAAGAGTGGTTGTGACTAACGCCTGTTCCGCTTTGTCGATCGCTTTATCGAGATCTTCTGTTTCGAGAACAATTAACGGATCCCCTTCCATGACAGTTTCCCCATGTTCAACCGCATCAACAACTTTCAAAGTTGTCCAGGCTTTGGGGGTGAGGATGATTTGATCGGCATCCAGTCCGACAAAAATCCCTGTTGTGCTGATCGTTGGCAGAAACTTAGAAGTCTCCACTTTGATGGTTACTGGTTCTTCAGCAATGGCGTTAGCTGCAACATCCTCAGATTTCTCAACAGCTTTTTCATCAGCTTGCAGTAAAGTGGCTTGTTGAAATTCCAGAACTGAAAAGCCAAAAAGGAACAAGAAGAGAGGACAGTAAGTGTTTAGAAAAGATCGTTTCGGTGTCATTCGCATCGTGCGCTCCTGTGAAACTCTATCGATGTGTCAATCTGACAAGGGTTTCCCCGTGACAGATGCATATTGTAAAGTGCTGAACTCTCAAAATCGATGAAATGAACTGTCAGGCTCCCTTTGATTCCAATAAACAGGGAAATGAATTCTAATGAATAAATCATCATGAATTCTACCCTGTTTTGAACTTTAGCGACTTCAGACGGACGCTGCCAGAGAGTGACAATTTTCGGTCAAACCTGATATGCTGGGCAGTTCAATTTAGGCGACCCGAATTTAACAATCGAGAATGGATATTCATCCCATAATGGCGGATTCCAGTACCAAAATCAGTGATTCCAAAAATGAATCCGAGACAAATATAAAAGTAGAAAAAAATAAAAAGCCTGCTCCGAAGCTGACGCCGATGATGGAACGCTATCTCGAAGTCAAGCAGCAGCATCCCAACAGCCTGCTCCTGTTTCGGATGGGAGATTTTTACGAGCTATTTTATGAAGATGCTGAGATAGCTGCAAAGATTTTAGGTCTGACTCTCACGAGCCGTGATAAAGGATCTTCGAATCCGATTGGCATGGCTGGGTTTCCCTATCATGCCCTCGATAATTATCTGCAAAAACTGATTCGCGCCGGTCACCGGGCGGCAATTTGCGAGCAGGTTGAGGATCCTAAGCAGGCTAAAGGGCTCGTTAAACGAGAAGTGACTCGTGTTGTCACTCCAGGCACCTTGACCGAAGATTCTCTACTCGATCCCCGAACGAGTAATTTTCTTGTTTCAGTTTCTATTCATAAAAAATCAGTCGGCCTGGCTTGGCTCGAACTCTCGACTGGCCGTTTTCAATTGACCACCTGTCCCATTTCCGATCTGGCCGATGAATTGGCGCGGTTATCGCCCGCGGAATTATTGATCCCACAGGGCTTAGAAGATGATGACGTCTTCGCAGAATCCGCTTTGACATTGAACGAAACCGTGCTCACGGAGCGTCCGCCTTGGTCGTATGTGGCCGACACCTGTCTGGATCGATTGAAAAAGCATTTTCGTACGCAGTCGCTGGAAGGCTTCGATGTTGAAGATTCTTCTCATGGCGTTGTTGCAGCCGGTGTATTGCTCGAATATGTGCAGGAAACGCAGCGAACTTCGCTCGACCACATGACGCAGCTGGAGAATTATCGCTCTGAAAACACGGTTCATATCGACGAAGCGACTCGCAGAAGCCTGGAATTGACTCAGACACTTCGAGGCGGGCATCGTCATGGATCATTACTGCAAGTCATCGATCAAACTGTTACTCCGATGGGAGCAAGGCTTCTGGCAGACTGGATTGCGAATCCATTGACTGATCTCGAAGTGATTGTCTCACGAGCCGATGCTGTCGAAGAGTTGACACAAAACAGTGCATTGAATCGAGATCTGCGATCGGAACTGGACGAGACATACGATCTGCAACGGCTAGCGGCTCGGGTAGCGACAGGACGCTGTAATCCGCGGGATCTTGTCTGGCTGGCACGGACACTCAAGATGCTACCGAAAATGAAAGCCTTGCTGGCGGCTCGCAAATCGAATCGGCTGCAGGATCTCGAAAGTCGAATCGATTTGTGTGAAGATGTCCGGGCAGCCATCGAGCCCTGTCTGGTCGATGAACCGCCTCTCAATCTGACCGATGGCGATTTGATCCGTCCCGGCTTTAACGAACGCCTCGATGAACTGCGCGAACTTTCCCGCGGCGGAAAAGAATGGATCGCCGCCTATCAGGCTCGTGAAATCGAGCGGACTGGAATTACCAATCTGAAAGTCGGCTTCAATAAAGTCTTTGGTTATTATCTCGAAGTGACCGCTGCTCAATTGAATAAAGTGCCTGACGATTATCATCGTAAGCAGACGCTGAAAAATCAGGAACGATATATCACGCCGGAACTCAAGGAGCATGAGGAGAAAGTACTCACAGCCGATCAGCAATCGCTCGCACTGGAGGCGGAATTGTTTCAGGAGTTGCGGAATATGGTCGGACAACATCTGATGCGACTTCAGCAGACAGCTATTATACTGGCAGAACTCGATGTGCTGACCTGCTTTGCACACACGGCTATGGAACATCGCTACTGTCGTCCAGAATTAACCTTGTCTCCAGTACTCGATATTCGAGAAGGCCGTCATCCCGTTCTCGATCAAATGCTGCCCAGTGGACAGTTTGTACCGAACGATGTTCTGCTTGGAAATGACTCTGAGTCTACTACCGTTGAAGAGGCAACTGAATCTGAGACGTTGCAATCACTTGATCATGGTCGCGTGCAGGTGATTACAGGTCCCAATATGGCTGGTAAGAGTACATACATTCGTCAGGCTGCTCTCATCACCTTAATGGCTCAAACAGGCTCCTTTGTTCCGGCCAGTGAAGCGAGAATCGGTATTGTCGATCGAATCTTTGCCCGTGTTGGAGCCAGTGATGAACTGAGCAAAGGTCAAAGTACATTTATGGTGGAAATGACAGAGACTGCACGCATTCTCAACACAGCGACAGATCGTTCACTTGTCATTCTCGACGAAATTGGTCGCGGCACCAGTACGTACGATGGACTTTCGCTGGCATGGGCGATCACCGAATATCTGCATGATATCACGGGAGCCCGGACGATGTTCGCGACTCACTATCACGAGTTGACTGATCTGGCTGAGACTTTAAGCGGGATCCGCAACTGGAATGTCGCCGTGCATGAATGTGATGGCGATGTCATCTTCCTGCATAAAATTGTTCCCGGTGCAGCCGACAAAAGTTACGGGATTCATGTGGCTCGACTGGCAGGAGTGCCGGGGCAGGTGATTACCCGGGCCAATCAAATTCTGGAAACGCTTGAAACAGATAAGACCGACGAGCAGGGGAAATCAACCATTCCTCCCCGGCAAACAGACAAGGCGACTCAACGCCAGCTCAATCTCTTCGAGCCGCCGCCCCATCCAATTCTGGAAGAACTTAAACATCTGGATCTGGATAGCCTGACTCCAAAAGCGGCATTGGATCGACTTTATGAACTTCGTAAAGGTTTGTGAGATTGCAAGATGAATAAATTGGATAAAGTGGCTCGTGAAGTTGCTGACTCTTTAAAAAGTCAGAATCTGAATATTGTATTTGCAGAAAGCTGCACCTGCGGTTTGCTCGCGGCGACTTTGGGAAAAATTCCTGGAATTTCTCAGAATTTTTGTGGCTCTGCCGTGACTTATCAGAATGATACGAAAGCGAACTGGCTGGGGATATCACATCAGATTCTCGAAAACCCCGGTCCCGTCAGTGAAATTGTCGCCCGCTTGATGGCAGAAAATGTCCTCAAGAAAACCCCGCATGCTGATGTCGCAGTTTCCGTGACCGGACATCTCGGTCCGGATGCGGAGAAAAAGCTGGATGGCGTCGTCTACGTCGGGATTGGTTACCGAAAATTTGAATCAGGCATCGAAGTGACACGGTTACTGCTGCCAGACAAATATACAGAACAGACAGAAAATCACTCGTTGCGACTTTGTCGGCTGGATGACTTACTGCTGCAAATCTTTAAACTGCTGCTGCAATCGCTTGCTGAACAATCTTAGCGGCCTGTTCTGTCATGTCGGCATCGATATCTCGATGAAAAACGGCTCGTATTCTTTGTGGTCCGATGTCGTACATTTTCAGGCCAAGGGCAGCGAAACGAGTCGCGATTTCCTCAGCAGTTCCCAATTCCTCACTGACTTTGATGAAGACGATATTCGTTTCCACTTCATTCAAAGGGACGGTCAATCCAGGAACCTGGCTGATCTCTTCAGCAAATCGATACGCGTTTCGATGATCGTCTGCGAGCTGATCTCGATGGTTCTCCAATGCATACTGAGCTGCCGCTGCAATTATACCAGCTTGTCTTAATGCTCCTCCAAATGATTTCCGTGCCCGTCTGGCACGCTGAATAACATCGTTGTCACCAACTAGAATCGATCCCATCGGACAGCCGAGTCCTTTGGAAAAGCAGATGCTGACAGTATCAAATAGTTCTGCGACTTGAGCAGGAGTATAATTCTGAGCCGTGCAGGCATTGAAGATACGAGCGCCATCAAGATGGCAAATCAAATCGTTGGATCTGCCCCATTCGGTCACTCGCTCCAACTGATCTAAGGGATAGGCTCTTCCGCCACCGATGTTGGTTGTGTTTTCCAGACACAAAACTTTCGACTGCGGAAAGTGCTGTTCTTTTGGTTTTTTGCGTCCTTTGAGATGTTCCACATCAAGCATGCCTCCCACTCCCGGTATGTACTGGACACTGACTCCAGTTAAAGCCGCCGGGGCTCCACCTTCGTAATTGGCAAGGTGTCCGTGGCTCTCGATCAGAATTTCATCTCCCGGTCGACAATGCGCCCAGAGCGCAGCCTGATTCGATTGCGTCCCTGAACAACAAAACACGGCTGCCTGCTTCCCGAACAGTTCACAGCAAAACGCTTCGAGCCGATTGACGGTCGGATCCTCCCCAACCATATCATCACCAACTTCCGCATCAAACATCGCCTGTCGCATAGCGAGAGTTGGTTTTGTGAAGGTGTCGCTACGTAAATCAATCATGATCTGGTTCCACAATGAAGATTTCGGGCAATTTTTCGATGGAAGTTAATATCCAATGAGAATTTTCATCTCTCCCAATTGCTGTAATCGGAGATAGAGATAGGATACGATATTGAGCCCGTTTGAATAAGTGTTAAGCGAAATTCCATCTGCATGAAATCCATGCGGAATTGATGATATTAAGAGGTGTTGTTTTGTCTGAGCCTGTAAAAATCCCGATGATTCGTCTTTCTGATCCTGATGCGGAACGTCTATTTGAAGAATTGCGGGAGAAGTTAAGCCCGCAAGGGAATGTGGTTTCTGCAGCCGGGCGACAACGAACGATGGAATTGTTCGGCGAACCGCTGACGCCTCAGCAGGTTGTCGAACGTATTTGTGCCGAAGTGAAGTCAGGCGGATTGAAAACGGTACTCGAATATACGGCTAAACTTGATCGCAAGGAAATTGATCCGGAATCATTTCGAGTCTCGGCTGCAGAACTTGAAGAGGCTCATCAAAAAGTAGACCCGACATATCTGAAAACAATTCGACAGATTCGCGACAATATCCATGAGTTTCAATCGGCGATTTTGAGCAGAGATGTGCAGATTGTCCGAGATTTCGGGCATGGGCGTGTGGAATTGCGACAACGTTATCTGCCTATGAAACGCGTAGGCATTTGTGTGCCGGGAGGTGCAGCTGCGTATCCTTCGACATTATTGATGACAGCGGTTCCAGCCCAGACGGCTGGTGTTCAGGAAATTGCGGTCGTCGCCCCTCCTACGGAATTTGGCAGCTATAACACCGATCTGCTCGCTGCGTGTTATGAATTGGGTGTGACTGAAGTTTATCGGGCAGGAGGGGCGCAAGCAGTCGCGGCAATGGCTTACGGCGTCGAAGGTTTGCCTCAAGTCGATAAAATTGTCGGCCCGGGGAATCTGTTTGTGGCACTGGCAAAACGACTTGTCTTCGGAGAGGTCGATATCGACAGCATTGCCGGCCCTAGTGAAGTGATTGTCCTGGCCGATGAATCAGCCGATCCTCGTTTTGTTGCCAGCGATTTGATTTCACAAGCCGAGCACAGTCCTGGTTCAGCAGTCCTGATCACCTGGCACGAACCACTGCTCAAAGCCGTCCATGCGGAATTGGATCGTCAACTGGGGCTGCTCTCCCGCGGTGACTTGGCTCGGCAATCTCTTGAAGATTACAGTGCGTTGATCCTGGCCGACTCAGCAGAGCAGGCCGCAATGACGACCGACCGTCTTGCCACCGAACACTTGCACATTTCGACAGCTGATCCCGAAGCGATGCTCAAGCAAGTTCAGAACGCCGGAGCAATTTTCCTTGGGCATTATACACCAGTTGCCTTAGGAGATTATGTAGCCGGCCCTTCGCACGTTCTTCCCACTGGGGGCACTGCTCGTTTTGCAAACGGTTTGTGTGCCAACGATTTCCTGAAACGCTCCTCCATCATTTCCTACGATAAAGATGCTCTCAGGCACGATGCGGATAATGTTCGCCTGCTGGCTGACAAAGAAGGTCTGACCGCTCATCGGAATAGTGTCGATATTCGTTTGCAGGAGTGATTCATTCAAATTTGAACCCGATGGTTTCTTTTGTGTCCGTCTCTGAAATGATCAGCACTTGATATTTACGGAACGGAAGGCATAGCATATTACTATGCACTTCAGCGAAGTCCCTCCGATTTGACCTGAACAGGTCTTCCTCTTGATTTGATGGTGTCCGGTCATTGACCGGCTGAACTATGCTGCGAATATTGCCCACCCTTGGATTCGAAAAACCGTCTTTGCCGAGAGTCGATCAGAGAAATCCTCAATCGCCAATTCGACAGGATCTCAAATACAGCGTGGGCGATGGGGCGGCTTTTGGTTTGATGGTCGGGATGGGTGAAACCTATCTGCCGGCTTTTGTGCTCGCGATTGGTCTCGGCGAACTTGTCGCCGGGATGATTGGCAGCCTGCCTTTATTTCTGGGTGGAATTCTGCAATTAATCTCGCCCTGGGCAATTCGGAAAATCGGATCGCACAAGAACTGGGTGGTCGCTTGCTCGCTCGTACAGGCATTGATGTTTGTGCCTCTCGTCATAGCAGCCTGCCGGGGAACTTTGGGAACGATTGAAGTCGTGTTGATTGCGTCCCTTTATTGGGGAACGAGTCTAGCGACTGGACCGGCCTGGAATACCTGGATTGGGACCCTGGTTCCAGTGCAGGTTCGCTCGAAATACTTTGCTTCACGGACGAGAATTTCTCAAGCGTGCGTCTTTGTAGGGTTCATCGCAGCGGGAGTTTCGCTGCAATATGCATCTGAACAAAATCGGTTATTAACTGTCTATGCAATCTTATTCAGCATTGCAGGGATCTGTCGTTTAATTTCGACTTACATGCTGGCTCGACAGCGGGAGCCGATTCCGATTCCAGCCGGAATGGTTCGTCGACCAATCTCCCAAACATTCCGAGATTTAACTGATGGACCAGGTGGTCGCCTGCTGATGTTTCTGGTGGCGACACAAGCAGCTGTGCAGATGTCCGGCCCGTATTTTACGCCGTTCATGCTGAATAATCTGAAGTTATCGTATCTGCAATTTGTCAGTTTGATCGCGGTTGCGTTTCTGGCCCGAATCTTCGCACTACCAGTCTGGGGACAATTAGCCCACCGCGTTGGAGCAATGCGGTTATTGTGGATCGGTGCTATCGGAATCGCCCCTGCCAGCATCGGCTGGACGTTTTCACAGAATTATTACTGGTTGATGGTCATTCAGCTTTATGCAGGAACAGTCTGGGCGGCGTATGAACTCGCCTTCTTTCTGCTTCTGTTTGAATCCATTCCAGAAAAGCAGCGTACCGGCTTATTGACTGTCTATAATCTGATCAATGTCACTGCCTGGGTCAGCGGTTCTCTGGTAGGCGGATTGTTACTGTATTCCATGAACACTAGTTTTAACGCCTATTTAATTCTCTTTGCTCTTTCTGGAGTGGGACGTTTACTGGCATTGATCCTGCTTACGAGAATTCCCCATCTGGTTGTCGAATCGAGAGAAATCGGTATGCGAACCGTAGCCGTGCGGCCAAACGGTGCCAATCTGGATGCCCCTGTTTTGCCAAGTATGCCCGATCAAACGGAAGAAAATGCATTTGTTGATGAGCCAAATGCTCTGGTTGGATCACATTCCTAATGCCCAGCCCGGGTGTTGATCATTTCAATGTTATTGCAACAGATCGTCTGTTTCTTTTGTCATTCCTGATGAGTCACTTGACGAAGACTAATGTTTGGCAAAAGAATAAACATACGAATAAGCTTCGATGCATTTAATTTTTTCTCGTTGTATTAGGTGAAAACACCATGATTACTCAGATCCCCCGTCGGTTGGCACTGAAATTTATTACCTTTGGTTCGACCCTCCTTGGTGCGAAAAGTCAGTTGGAAGCTCGTGGTGAAGCGGACACGACTTTGCAGGGAATTGAACCGGTTGGGCACTGGGGAACAACACACGATCGTGTCTGGCTGGGTGAGGAATTCTGGGCGAACCCGATGGAGAACTGGCGAATTGTCGATGGGGCAGCTGAGTGTCAGTCGACGTCGGGCAATCGCAGTGTGCACTTGCTGACGCATCAAATCACAAATCCTCAGGATTCATTTCAAATGTCGGTGAATACCCGGCAGGTGCAGACAGGCAAAAAAGAGGGGGGAGTGGCCTTTCGCGTTGGAATCAGCAGTGATCTCAATGAATATCGCAGCAACTGTTTCGCCCCTGGGGGAATCGTAGCCGGGCTTGTCGATAATCAACTCGTTCTTGGCGGTAAGCGCAGCAAATTAAAAAGCGAACCCGATCTGCAGGATGTGACTCTGGAACTGATGGGAAAACCTGCTGGGGAACAGTATCAACTTGAGTTGACTGTTAAATCTGCAGGAACATCACTGGGGTCAGTTAAGAATCTTTTCAGACCTCAGGCAATCCTGGGAAATGTGGCATTAGCTAATAATTTCAATACTGCCGATCGCAAATCCGATGGGAGTCGGTATGCGTTTCGCGACTGGAAGGTTGGCGGAGACGCATTTACTGTCAACGATAACCACAAATTCGGACCGATTCTCTGGTCGATGTATTCGCTGAGCGATTCCCGCAGTGACGAAGGTTTTGTACTCAAGTTGAGTGGACTAACCGGTCCTCTCGGCAAGGATGATCATCAACAATTGGAACTCCATCTCAAGAAACAGGGTGAGTGGCAAATAGCAGGAGATGCCAGCCTGGACACGGACGCCTGGGTTGCGACGTTTCGAATTCCCAACTGGGATGAAAAAACAGAGACTCCCTACAAGCTGGTCTACAAAGAAAAACTTAAGGGAGGAGGGGAGTCTGTTTCGGAATGGACAGGAACGATTAAGGCTAATCCAACTGGCCGACCTTTACGCATGGGGGCGTTGACCTGCCAGAATGATTACGCGTTTCCTTATGAGCCAGTCAATGAAAATATCATCAAACTCGATCCTGATCTCCTCTATTTCTCGGGCGATCAGATCTACGAAAATCATGGCGGCTTCGGAATCATTCGTGATCCCGCAGAACCGGCTATCCTGAATTATCTGCGCAAATTCTACCAGTTCGGCTGGTCATTCCGAGAAGCGATGAAAGATCGCCCAACTTTGTGTATTCCTGATGACCACGATGTGTTTCAGGGAAACATCTGGGGTGAAGGTGGGGCTCCGATGCAGGGCATCGACCAGGGAGCGTCTTCCAAAGGGGGATATCGTGAACCGGTCCGGATGGTGAATGCCGTCCATTTGACATGCACATCACATCATCCGGAGTTTTATGATCCGACGACAGTCAAACAGGACATGAGTGTTTATTACGGCGACATGGTTTATGGCGATGTCAGTTTTGCGATTATCGCCGACCGCCAATGGAAAAGTGGACCGGAGCATGTCGACACAGGCAGTGGACGGGCAGACCACGTTCAAGATCCTGACTTTGATTGCTCAAAATTGGATAAACCCGGCCTGGTTTTACTCGGTGAACGACAGGAAGAGTTCTTAAAGCATTGGGCCGAAGACTGGAGAGGACATTCCATGAAAGTCTTGCTCAGTCAGACGGTCTTTGCGGGAGTGGCGACTCATCATGGAGGTTACAATGGCTATTTAAAGGCCGACCTGGATTGTGGAGGGTGGCCGCAGACGGCTCGCCAGAATGCGATAGAAATCATTCGCAAGTCGAAGGCTTTACATGTTAATGGAGACCAACACCTGACAACGATGTGTCAGTATGGATATGAAAAACAACGAGACAGTAACTGGTCCTTTTGTCCTCCGGCAATTGCGGTCGGCTATCCCCGATGGTGGCGTCCGGATGAAGTTGATATGCCTCACCACAATCGGCCGAAACATGATTTACCCAATACGGGTGAATTTACAGACGGTTTGGGAAATCTCGTTTATGTGTATGCTGTTGGCAATCCAGAAGTTGCCTCTGAAAAGCATCGATACGACAAGGCTCACCAAAAGGGAAGTGGATTCGGAATTGTGACGATTGATACAAAGGCCAAGACATACACAATCGATTCGTTTAAATTCCTGATTGACCCGACCGATGGTAAAGCATCGAATCAATTTCCAGGGTGGCCTGTAACGATTCAACAAGCTGAAAATCAGGGTGAAAATGTCATCACCTGATCCGATGACGGAATTAATCAGAACAGGCGATTTTCAGGATTTCGGAGACAATTTCCTTTAATGGCTCAGCTCCGCTGGTATTAATCATTTTAATGATTTCATCAAATGTCTCCGGTTCATTACGTGCACCTTCGAGTGCATGTAAGCCCATTGTAATGATTCCCAGATGAGTTTTGATGTCGTGCTGGAGTTGTCGAAGTTGTTTACGGCGATCTTCCGCACAGGATGGCGTCGAGTCCTGTTCATGATTCATGATAATGCCTAAGTGTTTTTCAATATGGAGTTCGATAGGGGATACACGGATGGTTTTTGAATGGAGTCGTGTTGGAGGATAATTCATTATCTTAACTGTAAAGTAACAATGCTCCAGTGCAATATTCATGACCAATTAACATTGTCATCAATTAAAACTGGTTTCCATTAAGGTTTGTGTCATTGTTTGTCTTGGAAATCGTAGCCCGATAAGATGGGTTGGCATTAATCTCATCGAAACGATGGACACCCTTGCATCCCTGTTAATCAGGACCACAACCGAATCTTCTGGTTATCTTATGAAGCGAATCACAACCCTTTGCCTGTTGATTTTCCTGTTCGAATCCTCAGCATTTTTACACGCTGCTTCGACTGCAAAGTCTGTCAAGATTGTCAGCTTCAATGTCTGGTATGGCTTTTCCAAAGCGCCAGAACAAAAAATTAAAGCTCTGAAGTATTTGACCGATCTCAAGCCAGATATTGTCTCCCTGCAGGAATTGAACGGTTATCGATCCAGTGATTTAGAACGGGATGCTGGTCAATGGGGACACAAATATAGTCTTCTCCTGAAAGAAGAAGGCTTTCCGACAGGCATCACTTCCAATGCTCCCATTGAAGATGTGAAAATTCAGCTGCTGGGATTTCATCATGGACTGCTGCGATGTCAGACACACGGAATGTATGTCTATGTGATTCATCTCCATCCTTCAAATTGGGAGTTTCGGCGTCAGGAGATTCAGTTACTGCTCAAGGATATAGAGACTCTTCCCGACAATTCGAAATTCATCCTGGCAGGCGATTTCAATACGTTTTCTCCCCGTGACAAATCAGTATACGATTCCTCAGAAGATTTCATTCCGTTTTTTGAGCGTCTCGACAAGCAGGCACAGGGAAACAATCTCAGAGATAGTGAAATTGATTACTGGCACATCGAAAAACTCGAGCATGCCGGGTTAGTGGATGTCATTGCTAAGCAGCGAAAAATGTTTCAAGGGACGTTTCCAACAAAATTGAGAGAAGATGAAGACCTGGGGCCAGAACGCAGGCTCGATTACATTTTTTGCTCACCCAGTTTGATTGATTCCTGTCTGTCCGCTAAATGTCTTGTGAATTCTAAAACTTCAATGTTCTCCGATCACTACCCAGTCACAGCGACGTTTCAAATAGATACACCATAAACTGATCATTGCTCGTTTGCGTGTCTCTCCAGATCAATCTCACCAATCGAAAGTAAAATTGTGCATAGATTTTCTTGCCTCCTGATTCTCACCTTGATGGTTTCTCTTCCAATTCAATCCCTCAGAAGTGAGGATTACATCCATCGGCTTCAAACCGAAGCCATCGAAGCTGGAAAATCTCCTGTCGGGCATTGGGGCTGGGAACAGGACAACTACATGAAGTGGGGAACACACTCAAATCGACTAATTCCCGTTTACACCTTTGGAACCAGTAAAGCAGGCGATGGAATCGATTTAATAGATTATCAAAACGAGAACAGCCCTTATCGGAATTCTGCCTCCGTCCGGCAAATTTTTCATCGCGTCCCCACTGGTTCAGTAAATAAAGATGCCGAGTATTTTGATCAGACAAACATCTATGACATACAACTTTCGGCATTGAGAGCCGAGAAAAAGCACATCATTCTGGTCGTATTCGATGGTATGGACTGGCAGACAACATTCGCAGCCAGTGCTCATAAAACTCAGAAACTGAACTATGATGCCGGTCGCGGAACTGGACTTCATTTCCAGGATTATCAAGCCGGGGGAACTTCGCAGTTTGGCTGGATGGTGACCAGTCCTTATTCTGACAATGGTAAGGTAGACGTCGACCAGCAATCTGTTTCCATGAAGAATAATCCAAAACCAGGGGGATATTCAGCTGCGATTGGCGGCCCCTTCCCCTGGTCAATTCCTACAGAACTCAAATATTTGATTGGCGAAGGGACAATTGAGCATACCTATACTGATTCTGCCAGTTCCGCTACCAGTATGACGACCGGAAACAAAACCTACGACGCGTCAATCAATATCGGCCCATTTGGGAATCAATTCACAACAATCGCTCATCTTGCTCAAAAGCAGAATTATAAAATCGGTGTCGTCACTTCAGTGCCGATCAGTCATGCGACACCAGCCGCGGCTTATGCTCATAATGTTTCCCGAAATGATTATCAGGATTTGACGCGAGATTTGCTGGGGCTCACTTCGATCAGTCATCCTATTGATCCACTGCCTGGGGTTGATGTCCTGATTGGCTGTGGCTTCGGAGAAGATCGAAATCAAGATTCCGGTCAAGGAGAGAATTTCGTTCCTGGCAATGGATATCTGACGACAGAAGATCTTTTAAAAGCCGATTCTCGTATGGGTGGAAACTATATCGTGGCTCAACGAACGGAGGGTGTTTCCGGAAAGACGCTGTTAGAAGTTTCAGCTCAGGATGCAATCGATCAGAATAAGCGACTCTTTGGTTTCTTTGGTGTTAATAAAGGACACCTCCCGTTTCAAACGGCTGATGGAGATTTCAATCCCCCTGTTGGCCGAGGGAAGAAAGCCGAGA